>Ga0181372_1000383_pt1 | contig 10838 bp, 14 predicted proteins | sample LowvirmetaG_5_FD_130161 | JGI IMG/M metagenome (GOLD analysis project Ga0181372, IMG submission 130161) | Marine viral communities from the Subarctic Pacific Ocean - Lowphox_08 viral metaG | ecosystem: Environmental > Aquatic > Marine > Oceanic | place: Subarctic Pacific Ocean | collected...
CTCCGAGCCCCGCCGCCGTGGCCGCCCAGGCGGCCTGGGTGACCTACCAGGAGGCGCTGGATGCCGCGCTGGGGGCGGACGGTGCCTGGGATGTGGCATGGGTAGCGGCTCACGCGGCCTGGGTAGCCTGGGACGATGCCGCCCGCGCGGCTGGGGGTGAAGAGTGACCCCCTGGTCATCCTGGGAGACGGCAGCCTGTGACCTCTGCGGTGCAGACCTCGAGGTCTGCACCGACGCCCCCGCCGGGGCGTATGACGGCGATCCGATTCGCTGCGTCTCAGGACACACCGGGCGCGTCACTGCTGACGAGGGCGAGGCGTGGGTGACGATGTACGACCAGACCGCCGAGGCCGCCGACTACGCCGCCTGGGCCGAGGCCGCCGCCGCCCGTGTCGCCTGGGCCGAGGCCGCCAACGCGGCGGCGGACAGCGCCGCGGCAGGGGGTGGGGAGTGAGCCCCATGAGCGATCTGGAACAGGCCCATGCTTTCCTCGATCGCCTGGGCATCCCACGCGAAGGCAGCGCTGGCCCGCGGAGTCTGGAGGTCCGCGTCCGTGTGGCGATGAAGCCAGTCGATCCCTTCAGCAACAAGGATCGACTGCTCCGTGACCTCGCGGCGCTCGGCCACGAGCAGTGGTCGCACTGGACTGGGCACTTCCTTGAGATCATCCACCCGCTGCTCCCGGCGGCCTGGAGCTACTGCCCCTTCTGCGGGGTGGAGGCGCCCAGCCCCGGCTTGCATCGCCGGGGCGAGACCGGCGGATGCCCCGGTGAGCGACTCCAGCGAGGCGAGGGGATCTCTTCGCACATCGCACGATGGAGGGGCCAGATTGAGACCCAATACGATCAGCTGACCGAGCATGATCAGCAGGCCGACCTGTCATGGGCCATGCGCGCCTACATGGTCGCCCTGCGCTCCATGCGGTAGTTCGGCATGGAAACCGCTTGACCGTGCAAGCCACCAAGGGATAGGCTTCCTCCGGGTGCCCGCGGCACCCGGAGGTTCCATGGGCAGGCTGACCAAGGCGGAGCTACTGTCACTCATCAAGTCGCGCGATGAGCAGATCGCTGGGATGAGGCGAGAGATCAAGTCCCTACGCCGACAGGTGCGGGCGCTGGGCTCCATCGGAGCCGCGTCCACCGTGCGCCCGAAGGACTCCTTTGTGTCTGGGATCGACACGGTAGGCGACATTGAGTCTCGCCCGTTCGATGGTCGAATGTTCACCTCGCCGGAGAAGGCGCTCTACATGCGGATCTCCGGCTTCGGGGTCGGTGAAGAAGGCCGCCGGGGCGCCCCCAAGATCGTTGATGTGCAACTGCAACTCGACCTGGACGCGGACGCAGCGCGTGACCTGATCGCTTATGTGTTGTGTGACTTCTACTTCAATGGCGCCAAGGTATCGGACGATCGGGCGGGAGAGAGCGCCGATCGGCTGATCGTCGTCGCCGATCACGCCGCGTACTTCCTCCTCCTCTGCCACACACAGATCCACGAGCTTGTCAAGCTCTCGCCTCCAGCATGATGGCTTCCTGCCTTGGCCTGGGCGCCGCTGACGGCTGCCGCGTCTTCATGGACACCGCTGTCGGCGTGGCGGTCGGGCTCCTCCTCGCTCTGTATCTGATCAAAGCGAGGGACTGATGACAGGCAGGCTACGGTCCCTAACCGACGCGCTGTCCTATGGCAGGCTGGTGATGTGCGGGGATCTTGACGCCACGCACGCTGGCAGCGTGGTGCGGAAGATCCACGGCGAGGATGTGTACGGTGTGCTTCTGTGGGATGTGGTGGTCAAGCAGCGGGCCAGGATCGTCTGTCGCTCCAAGGGGGGCGAGGATGTGGTGGTAGAGGAGACCGGCTGGCAACCCCCGCTGAGCCATAGCACCGTTGACACCAGGAAGATCGCCTTCGTTATGGAGTGCTGCGGATACAACACGATCGCCATAAAGGCGCGCATCCTCGGCCTGCACGCCAGGACCCTCGCCTCGTACCTGAAGGGCAGCTACTCGGCGCCTCCGAGTAGGATCATGGCGATGGTGGACGCCTGGAACGCCCAGCGAAGCGGCCCGCCGATCGTATATGATCACGAGACAGGCGTCTCTCTCCGAGTACACCCCCTGACCCTCGCTGGCGCATGACCCTCTACGAATACTACACGATCAAGAAGGTCTCCAACAAGCAGTGGAGCCTGCGCGCACTCGCCGATCACATCGGCCTGAACGAGAACACCCTTCGGACGTACATATACGGGCGATCGTCTCCGCCTCCTCGGGTCATCTCCCGCATCCGTGTCATGACGGACGGGTCCGTTGACATTGATGACTGGATCAACGTGCCAGCCAAACTCAAGGCGCTCAAGAGCGCCGATCTCAAACTGTAGGTGATGAAGTGGGCGATATGAATCCTGAAGTGACGGATGAGATCATGGAGGCATGGAGTAAGACATGCGAGTACCTCGGCGAGATGGAGGCAGGCGACATCTGCGAGGAGGAGACGATGGGGCTCATCGTCGCCATGCAGTACCTCAAGGTGGCCCAGGAGTTGGGCAGCGGACAGGGGCTGCTGGGCATGGATGTGCCGGAGTACCTGATGGTCATCGCCTCCTCCAGGCTGCGCTCTGCGGCGGCGATCTACGGTGGGGAGACCGTGGCGCAGTCCTTCCCCGGCACCCACGGCGCCCTGATCGTCGCCGCTGACCACATCCTCGGGCTCGGGCGCCCCAGCGGCGCCATCGCGGCGTGGAGGGCCTGCTTCAAGTACGGCAACAAGGCGATCGAGAAGGCAGCGGGGCGCGTGTCATCCGACCCGAACGCGGCAGCCGTCATCGGCGCCGCCGGGGCGATGCTCAATTCGCTCACCGACGCCATCACAAACGCTGATCACTTCAAGCAGTTTGTCTCACAACTCTCCGCCGCGCAGCAGAAGGGCGAGTTGCCAGCCCCAATCTCTGCCCTTGCGGATCGTATCGGGTCTCTCTACCGCGCCTTCGGCGCCGATGCCTCGCGGTTCCACAAGGAGCGCGAGGCGCAGGGCTCGTCAGTCGTTGGGCGGGTCCGCCTCCCGATCGAGGGCGGGCAATAGCGGTTGCCCCAGCGCGCCGCCCATTGTAGGATGCCAGTCGCATCAACCAGTTGCAGCAAGGAGCAGACAATCATGGCTACCGTCTTCAGCGCTCGCATTGACACCCAGTACCTCCCGCTCGTTGACGAGTACCAGGACATGATCGAAGCTGAGACAGGCACTCGGCCCAGTCGATCTCTCGTCGTCAACCTCCTCTTCCAGCGCTACTTCGGCGGACCCTCAACGGCAGCCTCGGCGGCTTCCGAGTCGGAGGCCGCCACTGCGGAGAGGATCTCCAGCGATCTCGATGACATCGCTGCCGAGCTACGATCCGCAGGCACCAACGTCAGCGCTGTCTACATCAAGGCGGCTCGCGACTCCGTGATGGCTGCTGCCGAGGGCATGCGGACCGCGGCGCAGGCGCTCCACATGGCGAAGGGCTGATAGCCGATGCCGCTCCTCGACAGTGCCCTCGCCGACGCGGTGGGCGGACCACCGCGCTACCCAGCGAACCACCGGCAGCATGTCTTCCGAGAGTTCGCGTCAGTCATCTACATGACGACCGGCAGCGCCATGGTGGCTGACTGGATCTCGTACCAGCACTACGACTACCTCGCGATGAGCCCGAAGCCCCCCGTCACCATGGTGGAGTACCGACTGTGGGAAGACTCGGATGGCTTCATAGACTGGGTCTTTGAGGCGTTCCCCGATCTGTCTGAGCCCACGCAGACAGAGCTTGAGGCTGCCGGCGCGATCTACTTCAGGCGTATCGTGGCAGCCATGTCGAAGGGGGAGAAGTGGGCCTTCGCGCAGTTTGGGAGGATCAGGGAGCTTGCGCTCAAGGCCACCGAGGCAGACAAGTCATCCGATCCAGAGTCACTGATGGAGTTCTGGCTGCAAGATGAGAGCGGGTGGGCGAAGCCCCCAACGCTCAAGCGGAAGATCGAAGGATCGGCTCCGAAGGCCAAGGAGGAGTGAGCCCGCGAGAGGCGATGGAGGTGCTCGGCGTGGCGCAGCCACGCCTCCACATCGGGATGACCGACGAAGGCTTCGCAGCCGCATGTGATCAATGGCGGAAGGACATCAAGGCCGCCTATCGCGCCCAGGCGATGCTGAATCACCCCGACAAAGGGGGCACGAGCCGTAACTTCCAGACGATCCGCGCAGCATACGATCGCCTGCTGGAGGTCCGCCCCGTCAAGCCGAGGCCCACCCCGCACGGTGCATCGCAGCACTCCGACCGACCGGACCGCGCGCACCGGAAGATGAACAGCGCGACCGCTATCCGCTGCGCCTTCTGCAACATGCGCCGCATGCCCGTCACGCCGCCCCTGCTGGCGAAGTACTGCTGGCAGTGCGGCGCCGCCTACGAGGTAGCGGAGCACCCTGACTTCGGCGACTGGTTCCGGCGCAACTACGGACCCACGCCGCCGCGGGAGCGGTAAGCCATGGGGCGAGGCTTCACCACGGCGTTTAATGCGTTTCCGCGAAGGGCGAAGATCAGCAAGGACTTCATAGACCCATCTGTGTTTAGCGATCCTCGTCGCTTCTTCGCCCGGCTGAAGCTACAGGACGAGAGGGGGAAGATCGGGAACTTCGACTGGCCGCACGACGAGCAGCTTGACATCCTGTACTACCTTGAGCCCGATGTCCTCTGCGAGCCCATCAAGCCCCAGGATCTCCTGAACGATGAGGACTACGAGTACGACGGCGGCGATCCCCGATGGGATTACACCACCCCGAACATCAGGCGGCCCGAGACGCTCGTGGTGCTCAAGTGCAGGCAGATCGGCGGGTCTACCGTAAACTGCGCGCACACCTTCTGGAAGACGTACACATCGCGCGATCCCATACGGACGCTGGTCGTGGCTCACGAGAATGGCGCCACTGACGCCATCTTCTCAAAGATCGCCTTCTTCCACGAGTCTCTCCCAGGAAGCCTGCACCGGGCGACCGAGCGATCGAACCGCAAGGAGCTTGTCTTCGACTCAACGAAGGCAGCGATCCGGTGCATGACGGCAGGCGGCTACGGGCAGGGACGCGCCTGGACTTACCAGCGGCTGGTAGCTGAGGAGCTGGCGTACTGGCCCAACCCCGCGGCGACCTGGGCCTCGGCGACATCGACCCTGCACAAAGGAGAGCATCGCCAGATCGTCGTCATATCAACGCCGAATGGCCCAGGAGATCGGTTCCACGAGATGGTGGGGCAGGCCGAGGACGCCCAAAACAACGGAGACTGGCGCTCGCGCCTCCTCTTCTTCAAGTGGTCCGATCACCGATCGTATGTTCTGGAGCCGCCCCCTGAGTGGGCTCCGAACAGCTACGAGGAGCACCTCCAGCGTCTGCACGCCCTCAGTGATGAGCAGATCTACTGGTATCACAACAAGTGCTACGGTGTGGACGGGATCGGCGTCGAGCGGGTGAAGCGAGAGTACCCGCTCACCCAGCAGGATGGGTTCCTGGTGGTCCGCGGCGGATGGTTCGATGTCTCCTACTTGAACGATCTCCTTGCCGTCCGCCAGCGGCACCACCGTCCAGGCAACTACCGGCTCTACCACAAGCCCGAGAAGGGCGAGAAGTACTTCATCGGCGTTGACCCTTCATGGTGTACCGGCGGAGACTTCGCGGTGGCTCAGGTGATCGATGCGCGCGGGCGCCAGTGCTATGTGTTCTCAACAAACACCGGATCGCCAGAGTCTTTTGCGAGGATTGTGGCTGATCTGTCGCGAGCGTACAACAACGCCAAGGTGCTCGCCGAGAGCAATACCGGGGGCGCTGGATACAACGTCAACAAAGTGCTGATCGGTCGCAAGATCAACATATGGAAGGGGTACAGGTCCGACGATGACCACAACAAGAAGCACGCCAAGTCTGAGGAGAAGAAGTACTGGTGGACGACGAGCAACTCCAAGAGCATGGTCTACTCGCATGGCAGGACCATGATCAACGGGGACGCCATGGACATCTACGATGTGCCGACGATCAAGGAGCTGCAACACATCAGGGAGGAGAACGGCACGATCGCAGGAAGAGACGGCAGGCATGATGATCACTCCGATGCGCTCGTGCTCGCCGAGTGGTGTCGATGGACCTCAGTGCCCCGCCGAATGATCAAACCGCGAGAACAGCGAAGGAGTTACACTGTCAAGGACAGTCCCTTCAACGTGCTCCGATCTGGGAGGCGGAATGCTTAGTGATGAGATCAGCGAGTACGATTTCAGCAACGACCAGCTGAAGCCGAAGCAGGTGATCGCAATCCTCAAGAAGCACGATCGCAGGATGAGCGACGCGGCGGATGAGATGGGCCTGATCAAAGCCTGCTACGGCAACCGCTTCTGGGCGTACATCGAAGGGATGGGCAAGGCTGGGGACGCCGATGAAGCCCCGAAGCTCAAGGTGCTGACCGACCGAGTCGAGCTGAATCGACTCGCGCCAGCGATCAACGGCTTCTTGAACGCTCTCTATCCGCAGAAGCTCAGGGCGATCCCTGAGCAGGACCCGCAGTCTCCTGGCGACGCCGAGAAGGCGGGGCTGGTGACCAACACCTGGATGAGCGCCGCGCGTGTGCGCGAGCGGCTGGTGTCCGTGCTGCGGCAGGCGATGATGTACCCCCACTCAGCCCTCAAGCTGGGCTACGATCCAGGTGACAAGTCTCCTATCGACCGCTCGTGGGTTCGCGTGTCGCCAGCGTGGGAGTGCATCCTCGACTACGACTGCCTCGACGTTGACGATGAGCGCTACCGCGGGCACGCCGGCTGGTATCCGCTGAAGAAGATCGAAGAAGACTACGATCTGGCGGGCCTGAAAGGGGGGCCGCGCGAGGACTTCCTCAGTGAGGACGGCAGCTCTCGCACCAAGGACGGGGATGAGGCAGGGCGCGTCAATCCGAGGGACGCCGCGGATGTGGAGGACAGCTTCGTCCGCGTGATGGAGTTCTGCAACCTCGTGGATGAGATCGAGGTGAACGGCGAGATCCACACGGGGCGCCTGGAGGTCTACATCCTCAACCAAGGCGGCAAGGAGTACAAGAAGCCCGTCTTCATGGGTCCCCTCCCCCTCGAAAACTCCGCAGGCGAGTCGGTCCCGCACATCATCCCGCTCATCATGGATCACGATCCAGAGTACCCCTTCCGCGGTATCTCGCTCGCCTCCAGGCTGATCAAGCTGATCAAGGAGCTGAACGCCTACCGCAGCTACATGGCGATGGCATCGCGCAAGGACTCCAGGCAGTACCTCGCCCCCAAGGGCTTGTTCACGCCGGAGCAGGCTATCAAGATCACGACCGGGGTGGAAGGAGCCATCGCGGAGTGGGATCCAGAGCTGGTTGACTCGCTGGGGCTGCCGATGAACCCATCGGTCTTCTTTACGCAGCTCCCACACGGGGTGATCTCTTCCGCGATCATCCAGCACATGAACACCATCGAGCGAGACATCCAGCGCGAGACATCGATCGGGCAGGCAGCTACCACCCGTGAGGCGACTGGGGCGACGGCGACGGAGGTGGCGATGATCGAGCGCCACACCGCGAGCGAGTTCGGTCGCGCCGCCGAGGCGCGCGACCGCTGGATGAACGAGGTGAACGGGACGCTCCTCGCGGTGGTTCGCGCTGCGATGTACGACACGGGCGACTCGGCAGGAGGGGACGCTTCCCAAGAGAAGGGCGTCCCTGACTCTCCAGATCAAAGCGACGACGCCGCCTTCAGCGACAGCGGCGAGGATGTGGAGGATGAGCCCAGCAGTGATGGCTTGCAAGAGGACCACGACGGGCACGAGGCTGAGGATCACGAGAGCCTGCACCGGGAAGACAGGGACGAGGACGATGATCTCGCTGTTGACGCTGAGTGGGCGCCGCCTCGCCCCGATGGTCTGATCGTACTGTTCAACTCCCGCAAGGAAGAGGTGACGATCACCTACGAAGACATTGATGGTGACTTCCGCTTCAGCTACTCCGAATCAGGCAGCGGTCCCACCGAGGAGATGGAGGTGCGGATGAACCTCCTGAACCTCCAGCAGCCGTACTTCGCCGCCTGGGGCGAAGCGATCAAGGGTGGGCCGATGGGGGCGTTGGCGCTGGAGTGGATGAGATCAACGCACGAGCGCTTCAAGCTCCCGCGATCGATGCACCCAGACCACATGCTCGCCAAGCTGAAGAGCGGGTCCGATGACTACGCCGGCTTTGAGGATCAGGCTCAGCCTGAGCCGCCCCCCGGCGGCGGCGCTCCTCCCGCTGGCCCCCCCGGCGGCGTCAGCGAGGAGGAGATGGCGATGGCGATGGGCGCTGGCCCGCCGCCCGGCGCTGGCCCGCCGCCCGGCGCTGGCCCGCCGCCCGGCGCTGGCCCAGCAGCAGGCGGCGATCAGGCGGAGATGGCGAAGTCCAAGCTCGCCACGCTACAGAAGATCCTTACGTTCGATGTGGCCTCAGCCATCGAGGCGCTCTCCGTGCTCTACGATGGAGACCCGGAGGTGACGAGCCTCCTGGCCGACATCTCGCGGCAGCAACCCGACCAGCAGGCACCGCTCCTGGCGCGGTTCGTTCAGGGTGAGATCGAGTCTATCACCAAAGAGTTTGGAGGATAACCCATGCCGCTGTATAAGTTGGTCTGCAATACCTGTGGTGGGTCTCAGGATCAGTTCATGTCATACCGCAAGATGAAGGCACGATCGGGTTCCATTCCGTGCTCCGACGACTGCGCTGGCGCCCTGAGCTACAGTCCCGCCATCGGCGCCACCATCGGCCCGACTTCGACGCAGCGCTCCAGCGGCTTCAAGACGCGGACCGACAAGTGGTCTGGGATCACCACACACGACTACGGCTGCGACTTCTGCGGTCATGTCGAGGAGGTGAGTATCGACTTCAACAGGGGCGAGACTGTCTCCGCCCGCCCCTGCCCCACCCAGCACAAACAGACCGCCGGGCCTGCCGAAGAGGGGGGCGACGGATGGGTGGACTGCACCGGGACGATGCGAGTGATCCGAAGCGTCAGCATAGAGCGATTCGGAGAGATCTTCACCATCGATGGCGGCTACTACGACCGCGGCCTCGGCGTCCATGTCAAGTCCAAGCAGCACCGACTGGAGACCGCCAAGAGGATGGGCCTGGAGCCCGTGGATGGCGACATCGATGTGAGGGGGCATGGCAAGAAGATGCAGTCCGAGCACGATCACGATATGGGCGAGTACGCCAAGATTAAAGATCGCTTTGAGAACCACCCCGCGTTCGCCGAAACCCGGAGGCTCGCCGACATGGGCGCCTTCGATGAGGATGACGCGGATGGCGCCGACATCGACATCAGATTCTAACAAGGAGATCCCATGCCCGACTACGACAACATGGCAGCGAACGGCGGCGGCCAGATGCCTCCTCCTCCGGGCGGCGGCCAGATGCCTCCTCCTCCGGGCGGCGGCCAGATGCCTCCTCCTCCGGGCGGCGAGGTCTCCCCCGACGATGTGATGGGGGCGGCCCAGGACAAGGCCGCCGCGCAGGCTCAGGCTATCGCCGCGAGCGCCCCCGAGCCCGAGGGCGGGTCCTACAAGATCAAGGACATCAAGATGGTGGTTACCGCGTTCAACGGTGTCGTTGACGCGATCGGGAAGGGGTTCACCGACATGATGGAGGTGGAGGGTCCACCTCCGATCCCCCACATGGAGTGGGACGGCACGGGGCAGCCGCAGGACCGCGCCGGAAGCTGGGAGGGGCAGCTCCCGCCGGAGGTCTATGTGCCCGTGGCGGCGATCTTTGAAGGCGTGAAGGAGCTGGAGGGGGGCAAGTTCAAGTCCCTCTACATGGACCCGACGACCCTCACCTCCGGCGGCGCCCTCACCAAGGCGTCAGGCATGATGAACCGGATCGCGAAGAACAAGAAGCTCATCGCAGCGATGATCGCTCCAGTCGAAGGGCAGCTCGGTCCCACCGAGCCTGGACCCGACGACTTCGCGCCGCCGATGGAGGAGCTGCCGGAGGACATGATGGCGGCGATCTGATGGAGTTGCTGGTGCAAACTGCCATGTTGTAGACGCGCCGTGAGCGCTGTCCCCGTCAGTTTGCACCAGCAACTACGCTACAGGAACTAAGTGCCTAATTTAACTGGGCTATTGGACACGAGCGCGCGTGCGGTGTAGGCTTCACTCACTGAGAGGAAGCCATGAACCCAGAAGACGAGACAATCGACGTTGAAGAGATCGACGCCGATGTGACACTGGAAGAAGAGGGAGACGAGTCAGGCGGCCTGCCAGACGCATCCCATGGGGGCGCCGACCCCGATCCGATCGATGAGCCTCATCTGCTCGATGAGCCAAAAGGCGAAGACGCCTCCGCCCCGTGGGCGAAGGTCTTCTCCAGCGCTGAAGATATCGTCGGCGAGATCCCTGATTCTCCCGCCGACGAGGTCATGTCGGCGCTGACGAAGGAGTCCTTCGACGGTCTCCAGCCGGCGGCGCGCGGGTTCATCCGACACCTGATGGCTGCGGCGCGCTCCAACAACGCAGGGCATAACAGCACGCTGTCCAGCGAGCGCGCCAAGATCCGCGCCGAACAGGCAGAGCTGGCGGAGGCTCGGAAGAACTTCACACGAGAGCGCTCGCAGATCACCGAGATGTTCTCCAGCGAAAAGCTCAAGCAGCTGCTCGCCGACGCGGATGTGCCCGACGCGGACATGCCCGACGCCTTCACCGAGGAGGGCATGAACGCCCGCATGAAGCGGGCAGCCGCCCGTGAGATGCGGGCGCTGACGGCTCCTGCCCGTGAGGTAGCTGCCAAGGGGCAGCGCCAGCGAGCATGGGACGAG
>Ga0181372_1000384_pt1 | contig 10826 bp, 8 predicted proteins | sample LowvirmetaG_5_FD_130161 | JGI IMG/M metagenome (GOLD analysis project Ga0181372, IMG submission 130161) | Marine viral communities from the Subarctic Pacific Ocean - Lowphox_08 viral metaG | ecosystem: Environmental > Aquatic > Marine > Oceanic | place: Subarctic Pacific Ocean | collected 2015-12-05
ATCTCCCAGACCCTGGGCTGGAATCACGGCCAGACAGGTGGTTTTCTCGCTCTCTGGGTGATTGGCTACGGCCTGGTGCAGAGCCTGGCACCGCGTATAACCGGCACCAGGTCGGGAGCGGTTGCGGATGGTCGGGCCGTAACGGGGTGGGCGGCTGCGCTCACTCTCCTGCCCGGGTGCATTGCGCTCGGCTTGCTCTACAAACTCGATCCTGCCCCCCTGCTCATCGGCGGCCTGCTGTTGTTCGGCGCGGTATTTGCCGTCAATTCAGCGCTACACAGCTATCTGATTATCAGCTATGCGCGCAGCGACGGGGTGTCGCTGGATGTGGGCTTCTACTACATGTCCAATGCCCTGGGGCGCTTGCTTGGCACGCTACTCTCTGGCTGGCTCTTCCAGGTTGCAGGGGAGGGCAGCACCGGCCTGCAGGCGTGTTTGTGGGCCTCGCTGGTTCTTCTGTTGCTGGCCACGGTGATTTCCGCACGCTTGCCGCGATGTTCCTGAGAAGGTGGTTGATTCCACTGACAACCCTAAGGCGAGAGCTACATGAAGGCCTCAAAGTATGAGGAGGTCTGTGCGGCAGGCTGGGCGGTGTGAGATCAAGTATCAACAGTATTGGTGACACGCTGCTGGCAGTGTGGTTCACTGTTTAGTAATGAGTTAATTGATAGGTGTAGAACAAGTGCTTGACGACAAAGGCTCGAAACGGCTGACCAGCGGTATAGGCAAGCGACGTGCCGCGGCCAAAGTGGACCGGGCCCCGAACTATGAAAAACGACGGAAGGAGATTTCCGAGGCTGCAGCTCGCGTTTTCAACCGGCGTGGGTTTCGCGGTACGACGATCAGTGCGGTAGCAGAAGAGCTCAGTATCGACCGTGCATCGCTCTACTATTATATTTCCAGCAAAGAAGAGCTCTTCGATGAGCTGGTGCGGGAGGTGTCCGAGGATAACGTGGCGATGGCCCGCAAGATCCAGTCCAGCGAGCAGTCGCCGCCAGATAAGCTTCGTGAGCTTATTCTGGAGCTGATGCGCGCCTACGCCCGCAGCTATCCGCTTCTGTATATCTACATTCGCGAAAACCTAGCCGATGTGGCGGACAAGCGCTCCACTTGGGCGCAGTACATGAAGCAGATAAATCGCGATTATGACAATGCGGTCATCTCCATTATTGAGGAGGGGTACCGGGACGGTTCCTTCCAGGATGTCGGTGACGCGAAGATCGTAGCCTACGGTATCATCGGTATGGTGGGCTGGACCAATCGCTGGTTCAAGCCTGACCGGGGCAAGGCTGATGCCGACGAAGTCGCCCGTGTCTACGCGGATATGGTGATTGGGGGCATGAGTTCGTTGTCCGCGGCGGGGAAGAAGACAGCTAAACCGGCCGCCAAGAAGGCGCGAAGTCGCAAACCACCTGCAGCCAACTCGGCTGCCGCCAATAAGGCGCCTCGCAGCAAGCGTTAGCCGTTAAATTCACTGGCTGCAGGGCCTTCGGCCTTCAGCCGCCATGCTGGTTAAACGTCCTGCCTTTCTTGCGCCGCTTTGGCGTTGCATTCCCTGCGCCACTTAAATCAACAAAAGCGTTGACTATTTTTTCGAGGTTGTGCGATGCTTTGCTCACGATAAGCCTGCCGAGGGAAAGTCCGGGTGGCGACAGGGAGCAAGTGACGATGAATGAAAGAACAGAGGCGGCTCGAGGAACCCCATCCTGGCTGGAGGATGCCATTGCCAGAGCCAATATTCCGACGCTTGCATGCCTGCTGGTACAGATAAACGGAGACCGTCGCTGGATTGAAGGCAAATTTGTTCCGTCCAAGCCGCGTGGGCTGGATGATAACGATACCGGGGGTCTTGCTTCCGAAGTGCAGGCCGAAGTCCGGCAGGCAGCATTGGAAGGCATCAAAGGATTGTTGGCCGGCCGATCTATGGCCATGCCAGAGCCCTCGGATGAGCTACTGGTGGAGATGATGAGCGTGTCTCTTGGTGAGGAGATCCCGCTGGAATACGCCCCGATGATCCGTCACGAGCTAAACCCGCTGGGCGTCGAAGCCGCCCAATTGGCCGCCAGTGCTACATCGGCAGAGCCCTTTGGAGAGTTGGCAAGCGTAGCTGCTCCGGAGGGCTTCCGGGCCCTGATCATTGGTGCCGGCATCTCTGGACTGTGCGCAGCGGTAAACCTGTCCGCGGCTGGCATTCCCTACACCATCGTCGAACGTAACTCGCGTCTGGGCGGCGTCTGGCACGAGAACAACTACCCGGGTGCTGCTTGCGATGTGCCCAGCCATCTCTATTCCTTCTCATTTGCGCCCTACGACTGGTCGCGCTACTTCGCTGCCAGTGAGGAAATCCAGCTTTACCTCGAGCATGTAGCTGACCTGTTCGACATTCGTCGTCATATTCGCTTTGACACCGAGGTGCTCTCGGCCAACTACGATGAAGGCTCCGCCGAGTGGGAAGCGGTTCTGCGCGGTGGCGACGACATCGAAGAGAAGCTGCGGGCGGACGTGGTGATCAGTGCGGTTGGCGCCTTCAACAAGCCGCGTTATCCGGACGTACCCGGGATCGACAGTTTTGCCGGTCCCAGCGTCCATACTGCGCGCTGGCCCGACAGTGGCGTTGAGCTTGCGGGGCGCAGGGTGGTCGTGGTCGGCAACGGAGCCAGCGCCATGCAGGTAGTGCCCGCTATCGCCGACCAGGCGGGCTCGATCACTGTGATTCAGCGCTCCACCCAGTGGGCGGCGCCATTTCCGAAATTTCTGGTAGAGGTGCCCGCGAGCATCCAGCGTTTGATGAACGAAGTGCCTCTGTACCGGCTGTGGTACCGCCTGCGCCTGAGTTGGGCCTTCAACGACAAGCAGTACGCGGCTTTGCAAAAAGATCCCGACTGGGACAACGGCGGTCTCTCTATCAACGCTTTCAACGATGTCCATCGTCGCGGCCTTACCGCCTATATCAAGTCAGAGCTCGGCGATGCCCAGAATCTGTTGCCCCAGGTCCTACCCGACTACCCGCCCTTCGGCAAGCGCATGCTCATGGATAACGGCTGGTTCCGGACCCTCGCGCGGGAGCATGTCCACCTGGTTTCAGGTGCGGTCACCGAGGTGTTGCCGGATCGTGTTCGGACGAGTGATGGTTCCGAGCATGAGGCGGACGTCATTATCTGGGCAACAGGTTTTGACGTGGTCAATTTCCTGGCACCGATGGAGCTTCGCGGCATCGGTGGCCGTAGCCTGCATGACGATTGGGACGGGGACGACGCCAGGGCGTACCTTGGCACGGTAGTGCCGGGCTTTCCGAATTTTTTCTGTCTCTACGGCCCCAATACCCAGTTCGGCCACGGTGGCAGCCTGATCAGTATTGTGGAACGGCAGATGCATTACGTCATGTCACTGCTGCGCAGCCTGTTTGAGCGCGATCTACATTCAGTGGATGTACGCCCCGAGGTGCACGAAGAGTACGCCCGGGAGATTGATCGACGCCACGAAAGGATGATCTGGACCCACCCGGGGATGAGTACCTACTACCGCAACTCAAAGGGCCGAGTGGTGGTGTGCAATCCCTTCAGAATCATTGAGTTCTGGGAATTGACAGACGTGGCCAATCTCGCGGATTACAACGCCTGGGCTGCAGTCCGCCGGGCGCCGGCGGCTTTGTCAGAGACGGATCGGGTCGGGGGTGGCAGCCAGTGAATACTGAGGTTCTGGTTGAACAGCATGGAGCCGTCCTGGTGGTGAGTATCAATCGGCCTCGGCGTCGCAATGCGGTTACCCGTCAGGTTTCGGAGGGAATTGCCGCCGCCATGGACCGGCTGGACGAGGACGAGGAACTGTCGGTGGGCATCATTACCGGCACTGGCGGAAGCTTTTGTGCCGGTATGGACCTGCAGGCGTTCCTTGACGGAGAAAGGCCGGAAATTGAAGGCCGCGGCTTTGGCGGTATTAGCGAGAGGCCACCACAAAAGCCCCTGATAGCCGCAGTCGAAGGCTTTGCCCTCGCGGGTGGCTGCGAGCTTGCCCTTGCCTGTGACCTGATCGTTGCTGCGGAGGATGCCTTTTTCGGCTTGCCGGAGGTTTCCCGCGGACTCGTTGCCGGTTCCGGCGGCCTGGTGCGGCTGCCGCGCCGGATTCCTCCCGCGATCGCCTTGGAATACGCACTGACCGGGGCTCGTCTGCCTGCACTGGAAGCGCAGAGCTGGGGTCTGGTGAACCGGGTCACAGCGTCCGGTGGTGCCCTGGCCGGCGCGCTGGCGCTCGCCACCAGCATCTGTGCCAATGGGCCGCTCGCGGTTGCCATGACCAAGCGCATCGTCATGGAGTCGCCCAACTGGCCGCAGGCTGAACTGTGGTCACGGCAGGCGCCATTGGTGGATGCGGTGTTGGCTTCAGAGGATGCGCGCGAGGGCGCGCTGGCATTTGCCGAGAAGCGGCCGCCGATCTGGCGTGGGCGCTGAGCGATCATTGTCGGCCTGAACTTCGAACTAACGAGGGAGAGTGCAAGTGAACAGCGTGGCAGTAGTGGGTGGCGGCACCATGGGGACGGGGATTGTCTACACTGCGGCCCTGTCGGGCGCCGATGTGTGGGTGGTGGAGCCTGATGATGCCCGCGCGGAGGTCATGCGCCGCAGTATTGATGGCGCCGCTGCGGAAGGTGTCAGACGCGGCAAGCTGGATGCGCAACAGGCCGAAGCACTCCGGGGCAGGATACGGCGCCTTGCCGCCGTGGCCGAATTGCCCGATGGTCTGGACCTGGTGGTTGAAACAGTGCCCGAGCGACTGGAGCTGAAACACCAAGTGCTCGCCGCAATCGCGGACAAGCACCCGGATATCATTGGTAGCAACACTAGCGCCCTCTCGATCGACAGGCTGGCCGAGGTACTGCCGTTTCCCGAGCGCTTCCTCGGCATGCACTTCTTCAATCCCGTCTGGTCTATCCGGCTGGTGGAACTGGTACGCGGGCGCGAAACCACCGAGGCGACTCTGCTGTCCGCTCGTGCGTTTGCGCAGCAGTTGGGGAACGAGTCGCTGACAGTGGCCGATGTTCCCGGCTTTGCCACAAGTCGCTTGGACCTCATCGCAAGTCTTGAGGCAATGAGGATGCTGGAGAGTGGTGTTGCGAGCGCCGACGATATTGATCGCGCTGCGGTCCTCGCGTACCAGCACCCTGTTGGGCCGTTGCGGCTGAGTGACATCGTCGGGCTCGATGTGCGATTAGATATCGCCCTCACCCTGGAGGAGGCCCACGGTCCGCGTTTTGCGCCGCCACAGATCCTCCGTGACATGGTGGACAGAGGCGAGCTGGGGCAAAAATCAGGGCAGGGTTTCTTCGCGTGGGTCGACTAGGTAAAGTTGCGCCTAGAAAATCAACACACTTGTTGAAATAATGGTTAAGCTGACGTATATTTCACGGCGATGACGCCGCAACCAAATTTGCAGGGGAACAACGATGAGCGCTGACAACATATTTTTCTCACCTTTGGTGGATACGTCGGATCACCATGCGGCGCTGCGCGAGAGTGTGGGCAAACTGGTGGGAGGCTTTGGCCGTCGTTACTATCAGGACGTTGTCGCTGCCGGGGAGCCGCCCACTGCGCTGTGGAGCGCTCTGGCAGAAGCGGGTTTCCTTGGCGCCCATATTTCTGACACCTATGGTGGCAGCGGGGGTGGCCTGGCGGACCTGAACGTTATTATCGAGGAGACTGCGGCGCAGGGTTGCCCGCTGCTTTACCTGGTAATCCAGTCCATATGCGCACCTATCCTTGAGCGCTACGCTAGTCAGGCTATCAAGGACGAGTGGTTGCCGGCGTTGGCCGCCGGCACCAAGAAAATGGCATTCGCGATTACTGAGCCCAATGCCGGCTCCAATACCCATAGAGTCACGACCACCGCGCGGTCTAAGGAAGATGGTTTTGTGCTCTCCGGCACCAAATACTGGACTTCCGGGGTCGATGAGGCAGAGGCCATGCTGGTGGTGGCCCGCAATGGCGATGACGCGCAGGCCGAGCGCTCTTCGTTATCGCTATTTATTGTTCCCACGGATGCAGCAGGGATCACGCTCAACCAGATACCTGCTGCGTTGATGACGCCGGAAAAACAGTTCATGGTTTTCTTTGACGATGTACAGCTGCCGCGGGAGGCATTGGTGGGCGAGCCGGGCGCCGGGCTCAAGCAGGTGTTCGTCGGCCTTAACCCCGAACGAGTTTCGGCAGCGGCCATTAACAATGGCATCGCCCGTTATGCGCTGGCTCAGGGGTCGCGTTATGCCAAGGAGCGGACAGTCTGGAAAACGACAATTGGTGCTCACCAGGGGGTGTCACATCCACTGGCGGAATCCTACATTAACGTTCAGGCGGCCCGTCTTCTCACAGCCCGCGCAGCTCAGTTGTTTGATGCAGGCGAGGAAGCGGCAGAGGCCGCCAATATGGCGAAGTTCTGCGCCGCGGAAGCGTCCCTCAAGGCCCTTGACCAGGCCATGCAGGTACATGGCGGCAACGGCTTGTCCTATGAATATGGTTTGGCGGACCTGTGGTTCATTGCGCGCCTGCACAAAACGGCGCCGGTGAGCAGGGAAATGATCCTGAACTATGTGGCCCAGCACAGTTTGGGTCTCGAAAAGAGCTACTGATTGCCCGATACCGGGACGACGGGGGTGTGATGAACGTGAATCTCGCTGATATGCTGCGTGACAATGCGCTCCAGCGTCCGCACGCCCCTTGCCTGAGCTTTTTTCATGAAACCCTGAGCTACGAGCAGCTGCATCAGCGCAGCAGCCAGCTGGCGAACGCCTTGCTGCAGCGAGGGTTGGTCGTCGGGGACCGGGTCGCAATTCTCGCGCGCAATGCGCCGGTATTTTATGAGCTGGCTTTCGCCTGTGCCAAAGCCGGCTTGATTATGGTGCCGATCAACTGGCGTCTTTCTACCCGGGAGCTGGACGATATTCTGGTTGATGCGGCCCCGCGGACAGTATTCGCGGACGCCGAGTTCGCCGATAATCTGCCAGGCACGGTGGCAACCGTGATGCTCGATGAGAGCTTCGCCGCGTGGCGGACCGCGGCTTCTGACTCCGACCCACATACGCTGACTACCAGCGACGATACAGTCCTGCTGCTTTACACCTCTGGTACTACCGGCAGAGCCAAGGGTGCCATGATTTCCCACCGCAATATGAGTTTCACCAGCCGCATGGCGCATGAGGTCTGGGGATTTGGCTCCGACAGCGTCAACCTGGTGGCAGGACCGCTGTTCCATATAGGTGGTATTGGCTATGGCATGATGGCGCTTACCCAGGGCGGCCACACCGTGTTGTTGCAGCAGCCGTCCCCGGGCCCGGCCCTGAACGCCATTGTCCGCCACCGAATAACCCATACATTTCTCGTACCCGCCGTAATTCAAAGCCTGGTGGAGGCTGACGGGGTCGACGACATGGATCTCACCAGCCTGCAGCTGATCGCTTACGGCGCCTCCCCGATCAGTGAAACGCTGCTCCTGCGGGCGATGAAGGTGTTCGGCTGTGGATTCAGTCACGCCTACGGTCTGACCGAGACTGCGGGCACAGTCATAACACTGCCTCCCGAGGCACACGATCCCTGTGGCGAAGGCGCGGCCCGGTTACGGTCCTGTGGTCGGCCGGTACCCTGGGTCGAGATAGATTTGTTCGATCCGCAAACGGACCTGCGTGTGAACGAGGGTGACGTGGGCGAAATCCGCGTGCGATCCGGCATGACCATGAATGGTTACTGGAACAAGCCTGACGAAACCCGTGCCACCTTTGCAGAGGATGGCTGGCTGCGGACCGGCGACGCGGCCTGGCGTGATGTGGACGGATATTATTACATTCACGATCGCTTCAAGGACATGATTGTCTCTGGTGGTGAAAACATCTATCCGACTGAAGTCGAGAACGTGCTCTATGAGCATCCTGATGTGGCGGCTACCGCGGTCATTGGTGTGCCGCATGAACGCTGGGGTGAAACGCCAAAGGCGGTTGTGGTCAGGCGTTCCGGGAGCGCTGTGGGTGAGCGGGAGCTGATCGATTTCCTGCGTCAGCGGCTAGCTCACTACAAGTGTCCGACATCCGTCGAGTTTGTAGAGGATATGCCGCGTAGCGCGTCCGGCAAAATATTGAAGCGGGAACTACGCCTGATGGAATGGCCGGCGAAGAAGGAGACACATTGAATACCCAACCCGACGCAAAGAAAGGTAGCGTGCCAGGCATTCATCCACTGGCCGCACTTCTGCGTGGTTTTGCCGTGGACTTCATAACCGGGCATGACATCGGCGTGGCCGAGCGGATCATGGCCCCCGAGTACTGCCTCAGCATTGGTGGTCATCTCCTGAACGGTCGTGACGCCGAGTACCTGCCGCCAACTGCGGCCCAGATTCATCAGTTCCCGGGATTGTGTGTCACGGTCCACGATGTGATCTACGGCGAAAATGCACTGGCCATGAAATTTACGGAACACGGTGCATCGTCCAGAGATAGTGGCCGCTCTGCCACCTGGCGTGGCATTACCCTGTTTCGAACGGATGGCAAGCAACTGTGCCGGGGCTGGGCCGAGGAAGATTATTTCGCGCGCAAGCGTCAGTTGACGACGGGCAAATGTGATGCTGTTGACTCCCCTCATCCGACGCCATGGGATGTGCATCCTGCCGCCCCGGATCCGAAGACCGAATCGATAGCGCGACGCTGGCTCTGTTCCGGCGAGGAGCGCGCGGTGCTTCCCGGTGTGAACTGGTTGTCAAAGGTGGATGATTCTGACCCGCAACCTGAAGCGTTGGTTGATATTCAGGCGACGACTATTGACGAACTCTTCTCCGCCGGCGACCGGGTGGCTTTTCACCTGCAGCACGAGGCGCGCTATAGGGGAGGGTTTGCGGACCTGGATTCCGCGCTGGTCGGCAGAGCGGTACCTGTGCGCGCCGCAGGTATGTTGACGATTCGCGGGGGTGCAGTGGTGGAAGCGAGCATCACCACAGATCGGCTCGGGCTGTATCGCTCGCTTAGATTTGGATAACAGCTGCGGGGATACTGCCTGCGTGTAATAGACATGGACTTTAGCGGGTAAGCACACATGGAAAATAACGATAAACCGACTCCACGCATTTTCTACGGATGGTGGCTGATTTTTGTCTGCTTGCTGATTCAGGCTGTAGGGTTCGGCACCTCTCTCTACCTGTACAGCGTGATGATAGGCGCGATCGGAGCCGAGTTCGAAGGCAGTCGCTTCGTCATGATGATGGGAGTTTCGGGCATGCTCCTGTTAGTTGGCCTCATGTCACCCAAGATCGGGTCCCTGCTGGATCGCTACCCGGTGAAGCGAGTATTGATGGGGGGCGCTGTGGTCATGGGGAGCGGCTTCATTCTGATGTCCTTCTCCACTAACATTTATCATGTAGTCGTTTGCTATGCGATGTTCATCGCATTGGGCATGACCATTCTCAGTCCCTTGTCTTGCTCTCTACTGTTGACGCGCTGGTTCGTGCGTCATCGCGGCTTGGCATTGGGTGTTTCTGCTCTGGGTACCCAATTCGGCGGGCTGGTCTTTCCACCTGTTGTGGCAGCGATCTCTGTCGCCTACGACTGGCGAGTCGCGGCTATATGCCTGGGGGTATTTATCATAGGGTTCGTACCCGCATTGGCCTGGTTTTTTGTCCACGACCATCCGCGGGAAAAGGGCCTGTATGCCGACGGAGACCGAACTGCCGGCGTAGCTCTCGCTTCATTAGAGGGAGCGGAACGCGGCGTTGCCAACTCGGCCAAAATGGTCAATTCTTCCATGCGGTCGATCTACATGAGTACCAACTTCATCATCGTGGTGATGATCATCACTTTTATGTCTATGATCTATTCGGGGCTGTTGTCCAACTTTTCTCTCATCGCTGTAGACAAGGGCGAAACCTTGCAGCGGGGCGCATTTCTCGTATCACTGATGTCTCTGGTGGGTATGGTGTCCAGCCCACTGCTCGGTCGTCTCAGTGATGTTCTCAGTGTTCGCAAAACCTTGGTCGTTTTGACTGCCAGCGCGCTGCTCGCCCTGGTCTTATTTCACCAGGCGCAGAGTTACTGGGTACTTGTCGCCGCCGTTGTCTGCTTCGGATTCTTTGGTGGTGCTGTAGTGCCGGTATGGTCCGCAGCACTGAGTCGTCTTTACGACAGCCGCATTTATGGTCGGGTGCTGGGTGCTTCCAGCGCAGTGGTTTATTCCCTCGCGGCTCTGTCAGCGCCGACCATCGGTCTGCTCTATGATCTCACGCAGAGCTACCAGATAACCTTCGTGATACTCGCGACTATTGCGACCTTGCTCATACTTGCGATTGGAAAAATCAAGCCTCAGCAGCACTTTATGGTCGAACAGAGCAGTAACTGAGGCGCGTTTCTAGTCGGCGCGAAAGACCCGATTTCAGTTCCAGAAAAATAACGCCCCAACAGTCAATACGTGTGTTGACAGATTGCGACAAAGGCGTATTATCAACTACAGTGTTGATGAAAGGTAAACGTTTATCTATCGCTCTTTTGTCGGTACGAGCCCACCAGGGTAGCGAGTGGAAGATCCAACTACTATAAAAGAAAGAGGAAGAGGAAATGGCTAGATATCTTACCGGCGTAGCGTCCGCCCTTGCGATGGTGACGGCAGTACAATCCTCAGGTGTTTTAGCGCAGGGCTCGCCGTCCCGTTCTGGAGCGATGCTCGAAGAAATCCTTGTGACCGCCCAGCGGCGAGCCGAAACCATGGAGCGCACGCCAATATCGATTGCAGTGCTCAGTAGTGAAGCGCTACGGGACCAGGCAATTGTTTCCGAGTTGGATCTGCAGAACGCGTTGCCTGGCGTTA
>Ga0181372_1000389_pt1 | contig 10791 bp, 9 predicted proteins | sample LowvirmetaG_5_FD_130161 | JGI IMG/M metagenome (GOLD analysis project Ga0181372, IMG submission 130161) | Marine viral communities from the Subarctic Pacific Ocean - Lowphox_08 viral metaG | ecosystem: Environmental > Aquatic > Marine > Oceanic | place: Subarctic Pacific Ocean | collected 2015-12-05
GACCTCGCCCGTGAAGAAGGCTCGATCATCACGCACGTCTTCGAAACTCACCGGAACGAGGACCTGCTCTCAGGCGCCCCCGTGCTGAAGGAAGAGACCGGCGCAAAGGTCTGGCACGGGCCGAACCCTGAAAAGCCAATCCAGTACGCCGCCGAGACGCGCGAAGGCGACACGTTCGAGATTGGCGGCGCGCTCCTGAAGGTGCTTGAAACGACCGGGCACACCGACGACAGCCTGTCCTACGTGCTTTATGACAAGAGCTTTGAGGAAGGCCCGGTTGGCGTGTTCACGGGCGATGCCCTGTTCATTGGCGATGTCGGGCGCACGGACTTCTATCCCGACCGCAAACGCGAAGTCGCCGGCCTGCTCTATGACAGCCTGGAGAAACTGATGAGGCTCGGCGACCAGTGCCTCGTCTATCCCGCGCATGGCGCCGGTTCGGTTTGTGGCTCGGGCATGGCCGACCGGGAGTTTTCCTCCATCGGCCATGAAAAGCTCAACAATCCGAGCCTGCAGATCGATGACCGGGAGGCTTTCATCGACGCCAAGGTAGCCGAGAACCACTACATCCCGCCATACTTCCGGCGCATGGAAGAGGGCAATATGGAAGGCACCGAAGCTGCGCCGCCGGCGCCCCTGCCCGCTTCCCCGGCCAGGTTGCTCGATCCGGGCGATGCGGTCTGCCTCGATGTCCGTGGCATATTCGACTTTGCCGGCGGACACCGCACGGGCTCGCTCTGCATCCCGGATGACATGCTTGCCGCCTTCGCGGGCTGGTTGCTGCCAGGCGACAAACCGGTGCTGCTGGTAGCGCGCGATGACGACCAGGCGGTCGATGCGGCCACCACGCTTCAGCGGATCGGCTTCGACAATGTGAGCGGATTTGTCAGCGGCGCCATGCCCGTGGCGGTCCAGAACGGCCCGCTCGACACACTCGACTTCGTCGATACCGAAACCGTCGCCGCGCGCGTAGACAACCCGCCGGCTGGCTGGACCCTGCTCGATGTCCGGGCCATCGACGAATATGAGAGCGGCCATATCAAGGACAGCAAGCACGCTTATGTCGGCAAGCTGCCTGATGCGGCCAGTGACCTCGACCCGGACAAGCCCGTCACCGTCATGTGCGGAAGCGGCGCCCGGGCCACCATTGCCGCCTCGCAGCTCATGCGGAAGGGGTTCTCCGAGGTCGATGTCTATATCGGCTCGATGAAGGCGTGGACCGCAGCTGGAAATGCCATTGAGTGATGACTGTCAGTCCATCTTGGGCTGAACCTTTCGTTTCTGACGCATGAAGAGACTGGAAATTGCTTCACGAGGTCCCCATATGGATACCCTGTATGGGGTATTTGCCATGAAGACTGAAACCAAAGAGGCCGCGACCCGAAGGCTTGCCCGCATCGAGGGACAAGTGCGCGGCATCACGAAGATGGTGTCCGACGATCGGTATTGTATTGATGTCATTCGTCAGGTGCAGGCTGTGAAGGCCGCGCTTGTCGGCCTCGAGGCCGTTATCCTGGATGACCATATCGCAACGTGTGTGGATCATGCCCTGACCGGAAGCAATGTCGATGACCGGCGTGAAAAGGTCGAGGAACTTGTTGCTGTGCTTGGTGGCCGCAAGAAGTAGCGGCCTCACAGTTTGTTGAAATGAAAGTTTTAATCTTTTCACGTATTTGAACAATGATGCAGTTTGTGACCCGCCTCCTGACACTGTTTGCCGCTGCCTTCATGGCGGCTCATCCGGTCATGGCGTGTCCATTGATGGTCGGGACCTCCGAAACCGCGCCGACTGAAATGAGCAGCAATCACCCCTGCAATGACATGGCGATGGAAGCCATGGCCGACACCGGGCATACAGATCAGGCATCATCGTCTGATTGCCCCGCGGGATACGACTGTGCACCCATGCTTATCCAGGCGCACAGTGACGCCAATCCAGTTGCACCTGTTGCGAATGTAGACGCAGAATTTGCTGCGGTTCTCGCTAACCCACCAAAGGCATTCCTGCCAGAGCGCGAAACGCTAAAGACCGGGCCTCCACCTCGGCTGGATATCGTCCAGCACACGCCAATATCGCTAAAGCAGCGCTTCCTGAATTGAGAGCGATGACCTGCGGCCGCCACAGCAGCCCGTCGTCATCGCTTCTCACAATTCAGAAGAGCCCGTTTTATCATGCCCCACATTTCAAGAATGCTGCTGGTCGCAGCGTTTGCCGCTGTGCCCCTGGCGGCGGTTGCCAACGCTCAGAGCTTTGCCGAGCTTGAAGCCCGTCTCGAGGCCCATCCAAGCCTCTCCGCTCTCGGTTACGATGCCGAGGCCGACCGGGAGCGTGCTGTCGCCTCAACCGCACTCCCGGACCCCGTCGTATCCCTCGGGATCAACAACTTTCCGATTTTCGATCCCTCATTCGACAGTTACTTGCCGACCAATAAAGCCGTTGGTATCCGGCAACAATTTCCGAGCTTCGCGGGCCGTGAAGCCCGCGCCGGTGAAGCCCGGGCGATGTCAGCACAGACCGAGGCGGTTCGCGATGCCCGTTATGCGGCCTTGCGCGCCGAACTCATCGCTCTTCTCGCTGACAAGACTAGACTGACCAGGCAGAGATCCCTCGCCGAAGCGCGAAACGCCAAATACGACGAGCTTGTCGACATTGTCGAGGCCGAGATCGATGCGGGCCGCCCGGCCGTCTATCGCCTTGCCGAAATTGAAAGCGAACGGGCAGAAGTTTCCCGGACGCTTGTTGATCTTGACCGGCAGGAAGCCGAGACCGATGCGCGCCTGATCGAACTCGTCGGACTGGTCCCTTCGACCGGCCTCCCTCCCCTGACTGAAAGAGACTGGTCCGGCGCAGCGCTTGAGTTCCACACCGTACGCATTGCCGACGCGGCCGTCCGCGTTACCGATTACGGTATCGACGAGGCCCGCGCGGCCTGGAAGCCAGAATGGGGGGCCCAGCTCACCTATCAACAGCGCGATGAAGGCGCGATGTTCGCGGGGGATGACTGGGTCTCCGGTATGGTGACTTTTACGGTTCCGCTCTGGGCCGAAAGGAAGCAGGCACCGAACTTGCGCGCCGCAAAGGCTGAGCGGGCCGGCGCCGAGCAACGCTACCAGGCTGCCGCGCGGAATGCGGCGGCCCAGTATGCGTCCCGGGACGCCATTATACGCGCGGCCGATGCCAGTATCGACGTGCTGCAGGTCAAGATTGCTGCCGTCGAAGACGAAGTCGAGGCCCAGCTGATTGCTTATGAATCCGGTGTTGGCGGTTATGCGCCGATCATCGACGGCGAGATCGCCATTCTCAAACTCCGGGCGGAAATCGAAGCTGAAACGGCCCGCAAGGCCGCTGCGATCGCACGCCTGAATGCCCTCCTGGTGACACAATGAAAAAGACATTCCTGATAATGGGCACCGCATCTGCCGCCCTCTTGCTCGCCGCATGCGGCGCACCGGTCGGATCACCGGGCGGCCAGGGTGAAAAGCCGAACGCCTCGAGCGAGACGCAACGATACACCTGCCCCATGCACCCGCACTATATTTCGACCGATCCGGACGGCACCTGCCCGATCTGTGGCATGGACCTGGTGCCTGCCGACAAGACCCAGGAACCGACGAGCTCAACAGGGGAAATCCTGTACTACAAGCATCCCATGGGTAAGCCGGACACCTCGCCTGTTCCGAAAAAGGATTCCATGGGCATGGATTACATCCCGGTTTATGCCGATGACACCGGATCGGGCGTGGCCGTCTCGCCGGAAATGATCCAGACCATGGGGATCCGGACATCACCTGCCGAGACCAGGGATTTCAGCCGTGTACTGAGAGCCTTCGGCACGGTCGAGACCAATGAACGGCTCGAAAATGTTACCGTCTCGCGGCTAGAAGGCTGGATTGAGAATCTGGCGGTCAATGCCGAGGGCGACACCGTCCGCCCCGGCAGTCTCCTCTACCGGATCTACAGTCCGGACCTGATCGCCGCGCAGAAAGATTATCTGAACTCGTTCAAGATCGGCAACGAAGCGCGCATCGCGTCGGTTCGCCAACGCCTGCGCTCCCTTGGCATGCAGAATGCGGCCATCGACCGGCTGACCGAAACCCGCCAGGTCATTGAACGTGTTCCGGTTTACGCAGAAGCCGGCGGCACGGTTGCCGAGCTCCAGGTCCGCAATGGCGACTATGTCAAACCCGGCACGCCTATATTACGCCTGCAATCCTATGCCGATGTCTGGGTCATTGCCTCGGTGCCGGAGAGCGATTTGCCTCTGGTGGAAACAGGCATGCAGGCCGACCTCGCTTTTCCGAGCGCGCCCGATGCCCCCGGTAAAGGCCAGGTCGACTATATCTATCCGACAATCGACCCGAAAACCCGTACAGCCGACGTCCGGATCGAAGTGGACAATGTGTCGGGCTATCTTCGCCCGGGCGCCTATGCGGACATAAGGCTGAATATCGGCGGCCGACCGCGTCTTTCGGTTCCAAGTGAAGCCATTCTGCTTGGTAGCGAGGGCGCCCGTGTCGTCATCGCCGAAGGCAATGGCCGCTTCTCCGGACGCGCCGTGCAAACCGGGATTTCGGCCAATGGCCGGACCGAAATCCTGTCGGGTCTGGAAAGTGGCGACATGGTCGTCGCCAGCGGGCAGTTCCTGCTCGATAGCGAAGCCAACCTGAAAGAAGGTCTTGCCAAGCTGGAAGCTCCGGATGCGAGCGCGGCCAGTCCGGAAACACCGCTCTCCGATATTCCGGTGGACAGTAAAGCCCTCGCCGAAATCGATCACTTCACTGACATGGCGCTCTACTTCCACGAGGCCCTGACAGACGGGTATGACATCGATCCGCTATTCGTGGATCCGGCGCTCGCCCTGGTGCCAGTGCTGCGGGACCGTTACGCGAACACGAAACTGGCACCGGTCATGGATGCTACGCAAACCGCTCTCGCCGCCGCGCAGGACGCCACGGACCGCGAAGACCTTGCCACACAACTCTCAGACCTGGTCGAGGCCTTGAAACCCTGGCTACTGGAAGGCGCACCTCAGCATTACAGCGAGGCTGGTCTGGTGCTCTACCGGGACACCGCAACGGGCCGGTACTGGCTGCAGGAAGAAGCGAAACCAGCCAATCCGTACAGCGCAGATGGAGCCGAACGGATTGACTGGCCCAACCCGATGGCCGGCATGTCGATGACGACCAATGACGGCGAGACTGGCGCTGACCAGGCCCCTGGGCATTCGGGGGACAGTCATGACTGAACGAAACGACAGAAACCTCGCGGGGCAAGACCCCTCCAAATCATGGGTGGCAAAGCTGATCTCCTGGTCGGTTTCCAACCAGCTCATCGTCCTCATGCTCGCCGCTGCACTGGCTGTGACCGGGTGGATGGCGATCCAGTGCACGCCGCTCGATGCAGTGCCGGACCTGACAGATACCCAGGTCATCATTCGCACCGATTTTCCGGGCCAGAGCCCGCAGATTGTCGAGGACCTCGTCACCTATCCACTATCGACGAACCTTCTCGGTCTGCCGAAGACCAAGGACGTGCGCGGCTCCTCAATGTTCGGCACCAGTTTTGTGTATGTCATATTTGACGATGATGTTGACCTCTACTGGGCCCGCTCGCGCGTGCTCGAAGCCTTGTCCCGGCTGGGATCCGAACTCCCGGAAGGCGCCGTACCCCAGATCGGACCGGATGCAACCGGCGTTGGCTGGGTCTATCAGTATGCCTTGGTCGACAAGACCGGCAAGACCGATCTCGCCGAGCTGCGTTCACTGCAGGACTGGTTCCTGAAACTTGAACTCGCCGGAGTGGAAGGGGTCTCTGAAGTCGCTTCGGTCGGCGGTTTTGTCCGGGAATACCAGGTGCTACTCGATCCCAATCGCCTGAGAAGTTACGACCTGTCGATCACCCGTATCCGTGACGCGGTCCGCGCCGCCTCGAGCGAGGTCGGTGGCCGCGTGCTCGAACAGGGCGAAACGGAATATGTCATCCGCTCATCAGGCTATGTCGATGAGAAACTTGATCTCGAACAGGTCGTGGTCAAGGCAGAGGATGGCACCCCCGTCCAGCTGAGCCATGTCGCCCGGATTGTCGAAGGCCCGGCCCTCCGGCGCGGCATTGTCGAACTCAATGGCGAAGGCGAAACTGTGTCCGGCATCGTGGTGATGCGCGATGGCGAGAATGCGCTGTCGGTGATCGAACGTGTGAAGGAGAAACTTCATAGTCTCCAGCGCGGGCTGCCAGAAGGCGTCGAGATTGTCACTGTGTATGACCGCGCGCCTCTCATCGAGGGTTCGGTCGATTATCTGAAAGACAAGCTGATCGAGGAAGGCTTCGCGGTTGCTCTCGTCATTCTGATCTTCCTCCTCCATGTACGGTCGTCTCTGGTTGCCATCATCACCTTGCCGCTCGGAGTGCTCGGCGCGTTCCTGATCATGTCCTGGCAAGGTGTCACAGCGAACATCATGTCACTTGGCGGGATCGCCATCGCGATCGGCGCCATGGTCGACGCCTCGATTGTGCTTGTCGAGAATGCCAGCCGGAAACTGGCGGATCTGGGACCGAAACCCGATCCGAGCGTGCGCCGCCAAGCGCTGGTCGAGTCGGCTCAGGAAGTCGGCCCCGGCATATTCTTTTCACTCCTCATCATCACGGTCTCCTTCCTGCCGGTCTTTGCCCTGACCGGTCAGAGCTTCAGGCTCTTCAGTCCTCTCGCCTATACCAAGACCTATGCGATGGCCTTCGCGGCCATTCTGTCGGTGACACTTGTCCCGGTTCTGATGCTGTACCTGATGCGGGGTCGGTTCCGGCGCGAGGAAGCCAATCCCCTGAACGCCTTCTTCGTCTGGGCCTACAAACCGCTGCTCCATCTAGCCCTGAGGTTCAAATGGATCACGGTCGCCCTTGCGCTCGCGCTGACGGCCACCGTCATCGTGCCGGTCCAGAGGATCGGCTCGGAATTCATGCCGGCCCTTTATGAAGGCGAGCTCCTCTACATGCCGACCACCCTGCCCGGCGTGTCATCCACCAAGATGCGGGAGATTCTTGGCCAGACAAACCGCGTCATCAAGACCGTGCCAGAAGTCGATCGTGTCTTCGGCAAGGCCGGGCGCGCCGATACCGCAACCGATCCAGCGCCACTCACCATGATCGAGACCTGGATCAAGCTGAAACCGAAGGAGGATTGGCGGCCAGGTGTGACGGTCGAGGACATCACCGATGAGCTCGATGCCAAGCTGCAAATGCCCGGCCTCGTGAATTCATGGGGCTATCCGATCAAGATTCGCATGGACATGGTTTCAACAGGTGTGCGCACGCCCATTGGCATCAAGGTTACGGGCGATGATCTGACAGAGATTGAGACCATTGCCCGGGACATAGAAGCGGCCATTTCGGACGTACCCGGAACGCGCTCGGCCTTCGCCGACAGGGTCATGGGCGGAAAATATCTCGAGATCACGCCGGATAGGGGCGAACTCGCCCGGCAGAATATCGACATGGCAGCCTTCCAGTCCGTGATCCAAACCGCCCTGGGCGGCATGACACTCTCCCAGTCTGTCGAGGGCCGGGAACGCTATGACATCATCCTGCGCTATGATCGGCCATTTCGTGAGAGTGCCACAGACCTGGAAGAGATACTCGTGCCCGCCCCGTCCGGCGCCCATATCCCTCTCAGCGAACTGGCGGACATTTCCTATGCGGAAGGCCCGCCAATGATCCGATCGGAAAATGCCAGGCTGACTGGCTGGGTTTTCGTCGATATCGCGGACCGGGACATGGGCAGCTATGTTGCAGACGCCGGACAGGTGATTGCCAACGCCGTCGACCTGCCTGCGGGATATGCGGTGGAGTTCTCCGGACAGTATGAACAGATGCAGGAAGCGAATGCGCGGCTGAAGATCGCCATTCCAGCTGCGATTGCACTGATCTTCCTGCTGCTGATGCTACATTTCGGTCGGCTCGACCGGACCCTGATCATCATGGCCAGCCTGCCATTCGGCCTGGTCGGCGGAATGTGGGCCGTCTGGTTGGCAGGCTACAATCTGTCAGTAGCCGTCGCGGTCGGTTTCATCGCCCTGGGCGGCATCGCGGTCGAGACAGCCGTCGTGATGCTGCTCTATATCGACGCGGAAGTCCGCAAGGCGAACCCGTCTGACAGGAGCCAGCTTTTCGCAGCTGTCAGCAAGGGCGCGGCCATGCGCGTCAGGCCGAAGTTGATGACGGTCACGACCATTTTTGCAGGTCTTGCCCCGATCTTCCTGACCGACGGCCTCGGATCGGACGTCATGCGCCGGATTGCCCTGCCCATGCTTGGCGGCATGGCCTCAACCCTCATCCTCTCCCTGATCGTGATCCCGGCCATCTACTACATCCGGGTCGGGCTGCAGATTCCATCAGATTTACCCCGGGCCGAACCGGATAACCGGGCCGGCTCATTCACCCCCGAAGGAGAAAAACCATGACGAGACACCTGTTGAAAATTCCGCTTTTGTTTCCACTGCTTCTGAGTAGCGCCATGCTGCCGGCGGCCGCGCAGGATCGCTCATCAGGCAGAATGATGATCGACGGCGGCATGATGGGTGGCGGCCTGTTCGGCACGGTGTTCATGCTGCTTGCTGTGCTCCTCCTCCTGCTCGGGATCGCTGCCCTCATCAAATATCTGAGGTCGAAATAATAGTCCCGTGTCCATCCACCCTATTCCCCCGTCCCGGCGCGCATCGGGGGCCTCTGTTGAAAGCCGCGCCTGACAATCAAAAAGGAAGAAAACGATGAAAACCCTCGTCAGAAAGACAGCAGTCACAGGCGCAATCCTCGGACTGGCCCTGATTGGTCCGGCGCTCGCCCAGGAGGCCGGCATGAAAATGGACAGCATGAAAGACATGGACATGTCCGGCATGAGCTGCTGCGGCGACATGGCGCCCGGCTTTGGCGTCATTAACGGCGTCGATCTGGATGCCCGAACCGTCAATATTTCACACGATCCGATCAAGAAGATCGGCTGGGGTGAAATGACAATGGACTTCGAGGTCGGCGGAATGGTTGCGCTCGACAAATTCGAGAATGGCGACAACGTCCATTTCATGCTCAAGCAGGACGACAGCGACAATTATGATATCGCCATGATGATGCCGATCGGCGGCGATCCGGATGCTTTCAAGCAATCCATGATGTCGATGATGAAAGGCAAAGGCATGATGGACTGCAACATGGGCGGACACGGATCCATGTCCGGCATGTCAGGCAAGGATCATGACGACACCGATCACTAGCCGGTCCTCTGTTTCAAGCAAAAAATTCGTAAATCAGGTTCCGGCCGCGTTCCGCGGCCGGAATGCCTGCGTCTCCCGATTAGTTCACCAGGAAATCCCAATGACTCAAAGAATTCTGATTACCGCCTTCCTGTTAGGTTCCGCTTCCCTGACAGCCTGCAGTGACCCCGAAAGCCGAACGCCGCCAGCATCCGGCCCTGCAGACCAGACCAGGCCTGAACCGTTCGAACAGGCAGATGAAGCTATGCCCGGCGATACTGGACGGGCCACGGGCAGGATCACATCCCTTGATCGCGACGACGGCCGGGTCACCATCGACCATGGCCCCTTCGAAGGCATCGCCATGGGCGCGATGACCATGAGTTTCGCTTTAATGGGCGATCTTGAGCTGACTGACCTCTCTGAAGGCGATGACGTGATCTTCCAGGTCAAACGGGGCCGGGACGGTTCTCATCGCATCATGGAAATTTGCAGCATTCCCGCGAATGGCCGCGACTGCCCGGACCAAGAAACAGTCTATCCGCACAACCCTCCAGATCAGTAAGGCGGCATACTCCGGCACTGTCCCCGATCGAGCTAAAGGGAAGACGATAAAGACCCGTTTCGCCATAGCGTCAAACTGGCATGCGCGGACCAAAAAGAATAACCGCAGCCCCGATCAGACAGGTTACAACCCCTATCAGATCCCAGCGGTCGGGACGAATCCCCTCAGTGGTCCATAGCCAGATGAGCGAGGAAGTTATGTAAACCCCACCATAGGCGGCATAGGCGCGCCCGGCTGCAGACGCTTCCACCAGTGTCAGCAGCCAAGCGAATACAACAAGGGATATCATCCCCGGAACCAGCCAGAAAGCGGACTTTCCAAGCCGCAGCCAGGCCCAGAATGCAAAACAACCGGCAATTTCGGCGGTTGCCGCGCCAGCATAGATCAACAACGTCGCGCGAATATCCATGGCTGGGACGTTTCCTGATCTGGCTGGACTGGCGAGGCCCCGTTGCGGTTAAAATTGGTTTCAGCCTGCGCAGCATGAAAGCTTCGCCACGTCCTTGTCGAACGTCTGTGCCGCCAATTTTAACCCTTCAACAGTTGTCAGGTATGGAAAAATTGTCTCGCCAAGCGCCTTGCTCGTCATGCCGAACTTCAACGCCATAGCCAGCGTCTGAATCGCATCAGACCCTTCGGGCGCCGCGATCTGTCCGCCCAGGAGGCGGTCGGTCTTCGCATCCGCGACCAGCTTGATGACGCCGCGGGTATCGCGGGCGGTGGCGGCGCGTGCCACGTGGTCCAGCGTCAGCACGCTGGCCTTGACGTCATGACCGGCTGCCTTCGCCTGCACCTCGGAAAGGCCGACGCCGGCGACCTGCGGATCGGTGAACACGACCCAGGGCATGGCCCCATTGTCATAGCGCAAATCCTGAAGCCCGAGCGCATTGTTGGCCGCCACCTTGGCCCCATAAGCGGCCATGTAGACGAACTGGTCGCGATCGGTGACATCACCCGCTGCCCAGACGCCAGGCCGTGTTGTGGCC
>Ga0181372_1000390_pt1 | contig 10786 bp, 10 predicted proteins | sample LowvirmetaG_5_FD_130161 | JGI IMG/M metagenome (GOLD analysis project Ga0181372, IMG submission 130161) | Marine viral communities from the Subarctic Pacific Ocean - Lowphox_08 viral metaG | ecosystem: Environmental > Aquatic > Marine > Oceanic | place: Subarctic Pacific Ocean | collected...
AGAAGAGAGCCGGACACTGCCTATCAATCGCTCCACAAACGGATGAGACATTGGCACATGTGGCAACGACTTGACATGTTTGCTTTGCCTCACCATCACTGGCAAATTCGCCCGCATCGGCCTCTTTTAACGCCTGTTGTATTTCCCGGACCTGCCATTCGTTGAGTTCGATGAATTCCCGGATGGCTTCAGAAGCGAGAAACGACTTCGACCGCTGCGTAGCAGCTGCGAGCCGGTCCAATTGCTCTTTAAGTTCGTCGTCAAGACGGATGGTCATGGTCGTGGACATAAAAACACCGCGAGGTTGTGTCGAGGTGTACACACCGTAGCACAGCAGATTGCCTGGTCTCCATCCAGCCGGTTTTCACTGCCGGGCTTTTGCCGGGTTGAGTCCTGCGCGGTTGTGCATGGTGGCGCAGTTTGCAACGGGCGGCCCACCATAAAGTTTAGTAAAAACAATTGATTAAAATTTCAGATGAGGCGCGTTCTACGGTGAAGTGCGACAGTAGCTCGGGAAACACTGTAATAAAGCCTCTCGGGGCGTCATATAGCCTAGACACTTCCTTGGAATATTGTTGATCTTTTTCGCCAGGTCGTTCAGGTTTTCTTGGGTTATCGCCTGGATATCAATCGACCTCGGTAAATAGCGCCTCAGTCGGCCATTCATGTTCTCATTGCTTCCGCGTTGCCAAGGCGAGTGGGGCTCGCAGAAATACGTCTTACAGCGCGTCCTGCGCTCCAGTGGACGATAATCAGCGAACTCTGAACCCTGGTCAAAGGTAACCGTTTTCCAAAGCTTACAGGGATGCTTCTGAATCCGGCATTCCAGAGCGCCCATTACTGTAGCCGTCTTCCGATCGGCATGTTTGTCCAGAACTACAAAGCGCGTTTTGCGCTCAACGTAGGTCGCTACATTCAGATACTTGGTATTGGAAAAAGCGATGGTATCCCCTTCCCAATGGCCAAACTCCTCTCGACTTTCAATTTCTTGGGGCCGTTCAGTTATCAACGTAATCCCGCAATATTTGCCGGATCCTACTTTCCGTCCCCAACGATTACCGCGGCGACGTTTCTTGTAGTGCAGGAGTCGGTAAAGACCTTTATTGCCCAGCCTGTAGATATACCGGTAAATGGTTTCATGACAAACGTAGTATGGTTTGCCCTCTCGCTTCATCCGCCCGGCAATCTGCTCAGGGCTCAAGCCTCGCTTTAATCCTCGCAGAATATAATCATAGAGGCGCGGCCCGGTTCTTATCTTCCCTGGTTTATCTGCCCTGCGTTTCAGACTTTTCCGATGTGCGATTCCAGGCAAATAGCCAATGGATCGACGATTTCGTTGTACTTCACGATAAATCGTTGATCTATGACGGCCCAGGCGTTGAGCAATCTGGATTTTGCTTAGTCCCATCTCCAAAAACGTATAGAGCCTCATCCTTTCTGGCATGGTTAATTGTGTATAGCATGACATGGCGGCAGCCTCCTCTTGTCCAATTAATTGGATTAGAGTGTATCCCGGCATTAGGCTGTCGCACTTCTAAGTAGAATTCAGCTGATAACTACGAACCAGGCGGTCGGAGGGGGCGGCCATCCGCTTCGAATCGTGCCAGGCGCGCCAATCAAATCAAGGTCCGTACCGGAGACATCCTTTACAGATCATACCGGGCACATGGTTTACAGTTCCGGGCAATTAACCCTCGCTGTTATTGCGGAACCAGGAGGCCAGTTCCTCTTCACTGAGTTCACCAGCAGCCAAAGCGACGAAAGTCACCGCAGCATCAGCTTCCCCGGCTTTGAGATATACGCCGTTTATCCGCAGGAAACCGACTGAGGCATAGAACGCCACTCTCTTGTTGCCGTCGATGAAAGGGTGGTTGGATGCTATGCCAAACCCGTAGGCAGCAGCGAGATCAAACAGATTCGGTTCGAGCGCGTACTCGAGGATGTTGATTGGGCGGGCGAGGGCCGACTCCAGCAACCCTTCATCACGAATGCCGGGGGCCCCGCCTTGCTCGAGTAGCGTTTTCTGGTGCACCGCAATAATCGTGTCTTTGCGCAACCATTTCGGTGCCTTCACTTAGCCAGCTCTCGGAGCGTGTTTTTGAATTGACGACCAATGACCTCCATCGCTTCCATCTGCTCGTCAAATTCAGGGTCGTACTGGGTCAGCATGTAGCCATCCTCGGTCTCGACTAGGTAAATCTCGTCCCCCTTGTCAACGTTGAGATGGCTGAGAGCCTCCTTCGGCAGGACAACACCTGCGCTATTGCCGATCTGTTTCACTTTCAATTTCAACATTATTCACTCCACATCACGTAAGGGCAGGTTGCGATGTAATTACATATGTACTAACGCGAATCATACGGGTTCTGGTCGGTTAGTTCATCTGTCGCATGCGGCGACATATCCGGGAGGGGAGAGCGGTTTCACCATGTGGGCCGACTGATACTTAGTCTTTGAACCCCTGACTGAAACCGTTCGTAAACGCTTAGCGAACCACACCCTGCCAGCGCCGCCCTGAACTGTGCAAGCTGCACCCTCCGAATCATCAGCCCCGGAGGGCCTGCCCCATGTCAGAGGTTTCTCAATTATCCGTCAGCAGCGACGCCGCTGCACACGACACCCAGACCGAACTCACCGAACGCCAGCAGTTCTGGCTCGAGCATCTGCGCGCTTGTGCCAAAGCCAATCAAACCACGAAAGATTACGCGCAGGCTCATGGCCTCAGTGTAAAAGCCATGTACAGCGCCCGCAAAGATCTCGCGCAGCGGGGTGCCCCAAAGACCCCGATCACCGCACCATTTGCCCGGGTGCAGGTGGCGCCATTGCCGCCAACAGCGCAATGGAGCGTGCAACTGCCCAACGGCACGACCGTCAATTTCAGTGGCGCGGTCGATGGCAAGGCGCTGCAGACGATCCTACACGCCGCGGCGTCACTGTCATGATGCGTCCCAGCAACCAAAATCTTGAGGTCTACCTGCACCGTAACCCGATTGACTTCCGCAAAGGCATTAACGGGCTTGCGGTACTGGTCGAGCAGGCGCTGGAACTCAACCCGTTCTCGGAGCAGCTGTTCGTGTTCTGCAACCGCCGCCGTGACCGTATCAAGATACTCTACTGGGAGACCAACGGCTTCTGCCTGTGGCAGAAGCGCTTGGAACAGGACCGTTTCCACTGGCCGCGCACGCGTCAGGAGCCTGTGGTCACGCTCAGCATCCAGCAGCTGAACTGGTTGCTGGATGGCTACGATATCACCCAGCTGAAGCCGCACGCCAAGCGCACCTTCAGTACGGTTTTATAGCTGTTTTTATAGGGTATTCCGTGCATTAGCGGTATAATGCGCGCATGCCGGAAACCCCTACAAAACTGCCCTCGACGGTCGCCGCGTTGCAGGCCCTGGTGGCGCAACAGATGGCGGAAAAAGCCGAGCAGCAGGCACGGTTGGCTGAGCTGGAAGACGAGAACAAACGCCAGTCAGCCAGGATTTTTACTCTGCAGGAACAACTCAACCTGGCGCTAGCGCGTCGCTATGCCGCCAGTAGCGAAAAGCTCTCACCCGACCAGATCAGGCTGTTCAACGAAGCCGAGGTCGATGCACAGGCGGCGCCTGTTGAGGACGATACCGAGGACACCATCGACGTCCCGGCGCATGCCCGCAAAAAGCGTGGCCGCAAGCCGCTGCCCGAAACGCTGCCCCGGACTGAGGTGGTCTATGAGCTGGCCGGGGACGATCTGAACTGCCCCCATGACGGCCAGGCGCTGAAGGTCATTGGCGAGGTCACCTCGGAGCAGCTGGACATCGTGCCCGCAACCATCCGGGTAATCCGCCACGTCCGCCGGCAATACGCCTGCGACTGCGGCCAGTGCATCCGTACCGCAGCCTTGCCGGCACAGCCCATTCCCAAGAGCATGGCCTCCCCGGGCCTCTTGGCTCACATTACCGTCTCCAAGTACCAGGATGCTTTGCCTCTCTACCGTCAGGAGACCATCCTGCAGCGCATCGGCGTCAACATCCCCCGCGCCACGCTGGCGAACTGGATGATCCGGGCGGGTCAGTTGGTACAGTCCCTGATCAACCTGTTGCGGGACCAGCTTCTGGCCCATGATCTGATCCAGATGGACGAGACCACGGTGCAGGTGCTCAAGGAATCGGGTAAGGCTGCCCAGTCCAAATCGTATCTGTGGTTACAGCGCGGCGGGCCGCCGGGTCATCCGGTGGTGTTGTATGACTACGATCCGGGCCGCGGCCAGGCCGTGCCACTGCGTCTGCTGGCGGGGTTCAAGGGTTATCTGCAGACGGACGGCTACAATGGGTATAACGCCGTGGTGGCCGCGCAGCAGCTCACCCACGTTGGCTGCATGGCTCACGCTCGGCGCCGGTTCAGTGAGGCAGTGAAAGCCCAGGGCAAGCGCGGGAAAACCGGCAAGGCCCACCAGGGCCTGGCCTATATCCAGAAGCTGTACCGGGTGGAAACGGAGGCTCGGCAGCTGCCGCCGGAACAGCGTCGTGAGCTGCGGCAGGAGAGGGCTGCGCCTGTACTGCAACAGCTGCGGCAATGGCTGGACCAGAGCCTGCCACAGGTCCCGCCAGGGAGTGCCACGGGAAAGGCCTTGCAGTATCTGCACAACGAGTGGGACAAGCTGGTAGTCTACCTGGAAGACGGTCGGCTGGAGATCGACAACAACCTGGCCGAGAACGCGATCCGGCCGTTCGTTACAGGTCGCAAAAACTGGATGTTCAGTGACTCGGTGGCGGGCGTGAACGCCAGCGCCAACCTGTATTCACTGATCGAGACGGCGAAAGCCAATGGCCTCGAGCCTTACGCCTACCTGCGCCAGGTCTACGAACAACTGCCCCGGGCCGACACCGTGGAGGCCATTGAGGCGCTGCTACCGTGGCATCGGAGAACAGCATGAGCATCGAGATTGATCACTTGAGTGCCGATGAGTTGGTGGCACTCAACCACCGAATTGTTGAACGCTTGAAGATGCTGGAATCACTGCAGGCACACCAGTCCATGATGCAGTTCCACCCCGGCGCCCGGGTCAGCTTCGAGTCCCCACAAGGTGGCCGCCTGACCGGCACCCTCATGAAGTTCAACCGCAAGACGGTGACCGTGGTGACGGATAACGGACAACGCTGGAACATCTCCCCGCACTTGCTCTCGCCGATCAAAGACGTAGCGAGAGGCAACGTGGTGGAAATCTCGCCACACAAAATAAGGTAGAACTGCGCGAGCTACCCCTGCCACAAGTCCTGGCCACTGCATATCCTGTGGTTCAATTGGCGCTTACAACCGTTCCTTTTGGTCAGTGCGAAACGTAGGGTTTCTACGGTGGAATACGGGTCGATACGGGGTGGTTTGAGGGCGGGCCATATCTAAGTAATTGAATTTTATAGCTTTAAAATATAACGATTGCGGCTACGAACCAGGCGGTCGCACGTTCGAATCGTGCCAGGCGCGCCAATTTCCTCAAGCAAATCAAGTGGTTAGGGGCTCTACCCAGGTAACGGGGGATGGGCCGATATTCACTAAACCCTGTTCATGATGCCAGCGGAACGCCGCATCGCGCATTCACAATGGGTCAGCAGCCTCAGCCTGTAATTCTCAAAGTTCCTGAATCCATACGCTCGCCGGCTCTAGTCGTCCTTGAAGCGGGCGGCAATGGCGGCAAACTCGTCCTGCACGCGGAGAAACGCGTCAAATACCTCAGGATCGAAATGCGTTCCTCTGCCTTCTGTCATCATGGCGACCGCGGTCTCATGAGAGAAAGCGTCCTTGTAGACCCGTTTGCTGATCAGCGCGTCGTACACGTCGGCCACCGCCATTAACCGTGCTGACAGGGGTATGGCTCTCCCGGCCAGGGCCTGAGGATAGCCCGATCCGTCCCACTTTTCCTGGTGAGATAGTGAGATTTCCTTGGCGCATATGAGGAAATCGACCTCTGTACCCAAGGACTGTTCCGCTCGCACAATGGCCTCGTAGCCGATGGTTGTGTGAGTCTTCATGATCTCGAATTCTTCCGATGTCAGCTTGCCTGGCTTCAGCAGAATAGCATCCGGGATTCCCACCTTGCCGATGTCGTGCAGCGGTGCAGATTTGTAGAGCAGTTCGATGTAGTCGGGGGTTAGCTGCTCTTGGAACGCATGATGCTTGGCCAGCGTTTCGGCAATGCATTTGACATAGTTTTGGGTACGCAGGATGTGATTGCCGGTCTCGTTATCGCGTGTTTCTGCCATTGACGACATGGCCAATACAGTCACGTCCTGTATCGCACGCAGCTCCCGGGTGCGTCGAGAGACTTCCTCTTCAAGCGATTCCGCACGGTTTCTCAGGATGTCAGTCGCGACTTTCAATGCCAGGTGTGTTTGCAGGCGCGCCAGTAGCAGTGGAGGATTGATTGGCTTGTAGATATAGTCGACAGCACCCAGATGCAGCCCCAGCTCCTCGTCGGCGACTTCGGTTTTGGCAGTGACGAACATGACGGGGATGTTTTCGGTGGCGCGGTCACTCTTTAGGCGTTTGATCACCTCGTAGCCGTCCATTTCCGGCATCATCACGTCGAGGAGTATGACATCCGGTCTTTGGCCTGCACTGATCAGTTCGAACGCCCTTGGGCCGCTGTTTGCAATAATGACTCGATAGCGGTCTCGCAGGAGTTCAGAGAACAGGGCTAAATTCTGCGGCGTGTCGTCGACAACCATGATGGCCGCCTTGTCCGTATCGATCACGTTGTCGCTCCCTGCGTTCTTGCTTTTCTGCTGTTTGTCATATTGGTTCCAAGATAAGGTGCGATGAACGCATGCGCGGCGGCGAAATCATAGGTGTTCACGGCTTGACGCAGGGCGCGATGGGGGGGGCCAAGCAGCTTTTGCAACGAGGCTTCCTGTTGAGCGAGGCAGTCGATAGCGGCGGGGTCGCCTGCTGCCAGCAAGCGGGCCAGCTCGTTTATCATCGCGAGCGCTTCCTCCTCCAGTTGGATGTTCAAGGTCTGCGGGCGCGCGGTTGCGGCTTTTGTCTCTGCAGCCACAGTGTCCGGACGCGTGTTGGCCATCCACTGAAGCAGGGTTTGCTTCAGTAGCGACAAATCAAAGGGTTTGCCGATGAAGTCTACCATGCCCGCCTGCAGGCAGCGCTCCCGATCATGTGCGGACGCCATGGCGGTCAGGGCAATGATGGGGAGTTCCGATTGCCCCGGCAGCGCCGCCAGCTGCTCCGCGCAGGCCACGCCATCCATGTCGGGCAGATCAATGTCCATCAGCACGCACTCGAAGGGCAGTTTGCTGTTGCGGACTGCAGCGAGAGCCTGCTCACCATCGTTTGCAGTGACAACCTCAAGGCCCAAACGGGTTAGCACTGCGTCGGCAACCATTCTGTTTAGCTCATTGTCCTCTACCAGCAGCAGTCGCTTGTTCTCAAGCCCGCTCGCGGGTGAGAGTTCTTTAGTATCGGCCACCGCACTGGCTGCCGAGAGCGAAGCCGGTTCCTGCAGGGATTCAAGCAGTGCACGCAGTCTGGAGGGGCTCACAGGCTTGCTGAGGATGTCTGCAAAATCTGCAGGGTCCGAATCTTCCAGCACTTCGCTCCGGCTGTAGGCGCTGACGCAAATGAATACCGGATGCTGCGGTATATCCAAAGCAGCAACCTGACGGGAGACCTCAGCACCGTTCATGTTGGGCATATTCCAGTCGGTAAATACGAGCTCATAGGGCTTGCCGAGATTTGCCTGCGCCGTGATGGCGGCGATGGCTTCTGCGCCGTTGTCGCAGCTATCCACCTCCAGATGACACTGTGCAAGCATCCTCGACAGCACTTTGCTTGCGGTGTCGTTGTCGTCTACCACCAGCGCGCGCTTGCCGTAGAGGCTTTTCGGCGTCATTGCCTCTGCGGAATTCTCTGCGACGCACTTGAGCCTGGCCGAAAACCAGAATGTTGATCCCTGGCCGTAGCGGCTGCTTACGCCGACTTCGCCACCCATCATCTCCGCGAGATTTTTCACGATACTGAGACCGAGCCCTGAGCCCCCATACTGCCGGTTGGTGCTTCGCTGACCTTGTTCGAAGGGTGCGAACAGGTGCGAGGCCTGCTCGTCGGTCAGCCCGATACCGGTATCCGTTACGGAGAATTGCAGCGATTTGTACTCAACGCCGGCATCTTTGCAGCTGACCTTTACCAGCACATGCCCGCGACGAGTGAACTTGACAGCATTGCTGATGTAATTCAGAAGCGCCTGGCTCAGCCGTTGCTGGTCGCCGATGAAGGTCTTGCCGGCGCTGCAGTCGAGATCGAAAACAAGCTCAAGCTGTTTCGACAGAACACGGTCCTGCATTAGCAACGCAACATCATCCAGCAGCTTTTCCAGATCAAAGGCGTCTTCGTCGAGGGTCATTTTGCCAGCTTCGATCTTGCTGAAATCCAGAATTTCATTGATGACATGTAGCAGGTGCTCGCCGGACAGCTGGATATTGTCAACCTGACTGCGTTGCTTGGGCGAGAGCTCTGTACTGCCGATGAGGTGAGCCAGCCCCATAATGGAATTCATGGGTGTACGAATTTCATGACTCATGTTGGCGAGGAAAACAGACTTCGCCCTGTTGGCTGTGTCGGCCTCGCGCCTGGCTGCGAGCAGCTCGATGGTTTGCTCGTCGACGAGACGATGCAGGTCGTCCCTGTGACGAGCGATCTCGGTCTTGAGTCGTTCATCTTCGGTTATGTCGACACCGGCTCCCCGGTAACCTTCAAACTCGCCGGTGGGCGCAAAGATCGGCTTACCGTGAATTTCGTGCCAACGCGTGCCGGTTTCGCTGGAAAATGAATAGCGGAGGATAAAGGGCCTGTGCTGCGCGAGGTCTTCGAGCGTGATTTCCCAGGGCTTGCTGGGAGTGATCTCATCGATGAGCCACGGACAGACCCGATCCAGGGGCAGCGTACTGCCAAGGTTTCCGGGCTTCATGGTATTCAACAGGAAGCGGGAATTGGCATCCATCTCCCAAAACCAGTCGTTGGACAGTGTTGCAATGTCCTCAAAGCGCTCGAAAAGACTTTCTCTCGCGGATTCAGCCAAAATCCAGGGTCTGAAAACGAGACGATTGAGCAGTGCCATCAGGCTCAGCGTCAACGCTGCGCCGAGGGTTAATACCGCGATCATCAAAGGAAGACGGTCACGCAAGGATCGAGAAACCACAAAGCGCACAGGCCCCAGGCCCTCTGCAGTGGCGGTGGACTCTACACTCACAACCGGTGGCCGAAGATCCCCTCGCAATACGACGACCTGCTGCGATTCCAGTGCAGCGTGGATCTGAGTGCCCGCAACGGAGATGTCGGTCGCCAGTGTCCGCAGCACCTCCAGTTTGGATTCCAGGTCGATGGGCGGATCCTCCGACCACAGGCGCTCACTCATGTTGGTAAGTACCTTGGCTTCGGAGGCGAGGGTGGAGTTGAGGTAGGCGAACTGCCGCAAGGTGAAAATGCTGGGTGGAGCGAGGCAGATCAACAAAATGCCACAACCCACGACTATCCTGATGCGGCGAAAAAAGCGTTGCCTGGATAGGGTGGCCAGTGCGCCACTGTCAGGTGCCTGGGCAAAATGTGTAGCGCCATTGCTCAAGGTTGGGCCAAGTCAGTCCGCGGGCAGGTGTGTAGTGGGGTAGGGCGGCACAAGTGTGCCGTGTGACGCGTGTAGAGGGAATGCCGGTGGGTAACTTTTTGTAACGGATGTGGCCGGGCGAACCTATGGGAGTCAGGTTTTGGGTAATATCGGCGCTTACCTGGCGCGCAGTCAGGGACTGAATCTGGAACTGTTCGACGTTGAGCGTGTTGAGGTACTCAGAGGGCCCTCGCGGTGCGGTCAATTTTGTCACCCGCCTGCCTGAGTCGGGGGAGTGGGCCTTCCGATGATGTCGCGCGTAAGCCCGTAGACCATGGGTTACCCCCCCAGATGATCAGCACGCCACCGTGATTGCAATCGAGGTAGCGGACATTAGAGCCGTGGTGCACCCAGAACTGGTAGAACAGATTGATACTGATCATGGTGGTGATCATCAGTAAAGCTGCAATTCACAGCAAACTTTTGACCTGATCAGCTTTGAGAGTAGTGGGCAGCTCGCGGACTGGGTCGCTATCGTTTGGATTGCGCATCATCTCGCGCAGCCTGCGGCGTCGTTCCCGTCCAGTCTCGAAACGCTGGATAGAGCGAGTTCGGATCGTCATAGCCAATCAGGAAAGCGATTTCGGCAGTCGTCATTTGTGTATGAGCAAGGTAATACTTAGCGAGCTTAGCGCGGGTGGCGTCTAAAACTTCACGATAGGTCACCCCCTCTGCGTTCAAATGGCGCTGGACGGTTCTAGCGCTGGCACCTAAAGCCGTCGCCACCTCGGCAAGTTCGCTTCGACCGCTTGGGAGGAGTTCAACGAGCGCCGCCTGCACACGCTCCCTCATCGACGCTGACGCACCGCAATCAGCAAGTCGCTTTTCCAGAACTGGCTCTAAGAACTCCCACATAGCTGCGTCGGTCGTCACAATGGGGCATTGCACGTCCTCATGATTAAAGACAACCCTGTAATTCGGGCCGCGCGTCACAGGCACTCCAAAGTAGGTCGAAAAGGCAGTCGATCTCGCCAGGTCAATGGGTGCCTCAACGCGCATTGGAATGATTGGTCGGCGCGTCAGGTGACGCGCCAGACTTACCCACACCACGAGCTCTGCAACACCCCACAGCCGTGGTGGTATCTGCAAGCCGTTGACGTGACAGGTGGCAGCGAAACCGGCATCGCTCTCAATAATCAAG
>Ga0181372_1000391_pt1 | contig 10766 bp, 9 predicted proteins | sample LowvirmetaG_5_FD_130161 | JGI IMG/M metagenome (GOLD analysis project Ga0181372, IMG submission 130161) | Marine viral communities from the Subarctic Pacific Ocean - Lowphox_08 viral metaG | ecosystem: Environmental > Aquatic > Marine > Oceanic | place: Subarctic Pacific Ocean | collected 2015-12-05
ACATGCTGCACACCCAGTCCCTGCACGAACACCTCGTCGACAAAGGCCTGGGCCGACATTCTGCGCAGGCTGGGCGTGAAGCGAATACGCAACACGCGGTCCACACCGAGGCGCTCCAGTGCACAGAACTTCTCCCGGAAGCTCATGATGCGGGCGGGCGCCTCCAGCGGCGCGAAATACTCGCGCGGCAGCGGTTCGAACACAATTACCGTTGCCGGCAGTCCCAGCTCCTCCGCCTTGGCCTGCAGCTTGCGTATCACGGCCTGGTGGCCGAAATGCACCCCATCAAAAGCGCCGATGGTCGCAACGCAGGGGCGGTGTTGCGGCCCCAGATTATGCAGGCCTCTGATCAGCTCCATGAGGTCGGGCTTACTCTGTGAAAGCAAACGCAGGAGTATAGCGAAAAGTGCCGCCCTAGCCTATGCCGGGCAGTGCTGCGCTGCCCGGCGCTCAGCTGCTCGCGGGCGGCGTGCGCAGGTGATGCAACCGCGTGCCCAGCAGAAAATGCACCAGAAGATACGTCGCGCCACCGACGCCGCAGACCAGGGCGAGACGCCCCACCCTCACGGGCAACGCCCACTGCAGCCAGCTCTCCACGGACGGACTGAGCAGGACAAGCGCGCCCACCATCGCCGCGGTGGCGAGCAGCAGGCGGCCGGCGTAGACGCCCCACCCCGGCTGCAGCTGCAATACGCCGGCGCGCAGCAACCCGCGCAGCAACAGCCCCGCATTCAGGTAGGCGGCCACACTGGTGGCCAGGGCAAGGCCCACGTGCCCGGCATCGAACCAGAACATCAGCGGCAACACGAACAACAGGTTCAACACCATGTTGGCCGCCATGGAAATGATGCCAAACCGCACCGGTGTCGCGGTATCCTGGCGTGCAAAATACCCCGGCGCCAGCACCTTGATCAGCATGAACGCCGCGAGGCCCAGGCTGTAAGCCGTCAGGCTCATTGCCGACATTGCCACGTCCTGGGGCCTGAACGCCCCATACTGGAACAGTGTCACCAGAATCGGCTGTGCCAGCACCGCCAGCGCCACCGCCGCCGGCACGGCGATCAGCAGCACGGAGCGTACTGCCCAGTCCAGTGTCAGCCCGAACTCGCGCATCCTCGACCCCGCGCGGTGCGCCGACAGGCTGGGCAGAATCACCGTGGCAATGGCAATACCGAATACACCCAGCGGCAGCTCCATCAGGCGGTCCGAGTAATACAACCAGGATACGCTGCCCGTGGGTAGAAACGAGGCCAACACCGTATCCAGCAGCAGGTTGATCTGGCTGACGGACACGCCGAACAGTGCCGGCACCATCAGCTTGAGAATACGCCGCACCCCCGGGTGGCGCGTGTCCCAGCGGGGCCGCGGCACCAGGTCAAGCCGATACAAAAACGGCAGTTGAAAGAGCAACTGCACCACACCCGCCAGCGCCACCCCCCAGGCCAGTGCGAACACCGGTTCGTCCAGCTGCGGGGCAGCAATCAGTGCCGCGCCAATCAGGGACAGGTTGAGAAAGACCGGCGTCAGAGCCGGCACGGCGAAACGACCGTAGCTGTTGAGGATGGCGCCGCAAAAACCGGTCATGGAGATGAGCAGCAAATACGGAAAGGTGATGCGGATCATCTGCGCCGTAAGGTCGAATTTGCCCGGGTCTGCGACAAAACCCGGCGCGAACACCATGGCCACCAGCGGTGCTGCCAGCATGGCCAGTGCGGTGACCACCAGCAAGGTGCCACCCAACACCCCGGCCACGCGGTCTACCAGTGCTCGCACCGCCGCCACGCTGCCGTCCTCGCGGTAATCGGCGAGCACCGGCACGAACGCCTGCGCAAAGGCACCCTCGGCAAACAACCGGCGCAGGAAGTTGGGAATCTTGAAGGCCACAAAGAAAGCGTCGGCGTTGGCACTGGCACCCACCACGGCCGCCATCACCACATCGCGCAACAAACCGAGTACACGCGAGAGCAGCGTCATGCTGCCCACCACGGCACTGGAACGCAGCAGTCCGGGCGCAGCGGGTTCCGGCTTACCGGGTGGGGTGGGCGACGTCACGGCACGCCGGCCATCAGGAAAGCCAGCGTTGCCGCAGCGACTCGCCCTGCAACTGCAGCCACTGCAGGGCAATCAGCGTGTGGCCATTGGCCACGCGGTCCGCCGCGAGCAGCGCCAGTGCCTCGCTGCGGGGAATCCGGTGCACCAGAATATCCTCACCCTCATCGCGGGCGCCGTGTACGGCACCGGCGTCCGCCGCCCTGACGCGGCCACAGAACAGCCGGACGTGCTCGGAACACGCCCCTGCACTGGGATAGTAGCTGGCGATGGGAAGCAGCTCAGCCAGCTCACAGGCCGCCTCTTCCGCGGCTTCGCGATGGGCGACTTCCGCATCCGTTTCGCCCGCCTCAACAACACCAGCGATGACCTCCAGCATCCAGGGGCTGTGCGCATCGCGCAGGGCACCGGGGCGAAACTGCTCTATAAGAATGACGCAGTCAGTTTCCGGTTCATAGGGCAGCACGGCCACGGCATCGCCACGCTCGAACACCTCGCGCACCAGCGGCTCGCTCCAGCCGCCCGCAAACAGGCGGTGCTGCAGAGTGAGGCGGCGCACGGAAAAATGCCCGCTGAAGGCCGCCTCGCTCTGCAATATACGTGCAGCGGCGCCGGAAAAGGCCAATTCAAAGGCCATCGAAACGCCCGCCGGTGTACCAGTTCACGTCGCGCGCGTGCTTGTGCACCTGCTCCACCACATCCAGCACCAGGGTAAACAGCGCCATACGCACCAACACGCCGTTGTCTGTCTGACGAAAGATGGCGAGGTTGGGGTTATCGTTCAGGTCGTCGTCCAGCTCCCGCGCCGTCACTCGGGAGTCGCGCGGCAGCGGGTGCATGATCACCGTGTTGGGTTCGCAGTGCTCGGTGTAAATACTCTGGTTGAGACGGAACCGGCCGCGGTAGAGGTCCGCCTCCTGCTGGGAGCTGAAACGCTCCTCCTGAATACGGGTGGAATACACGATATCGACATGTTGGATGCTGGTTTCCAGCGCCTCGGACTCCAGCACCTCGTGACCGGAGGCGCGCAATTGTTCCACAATGGCCCCAGGCATACGCAACTCGCTGGGGGACACCAGCACCACCTGAACACCTTTGAACAAGCACAACAGCTTGCACAGCGAGTGCACGGTACGCCCGTGGCGCAGATCACCCACCATGGCGATACGCAGCCGGTCGACGTCGCGACCGCGCGCCGCCAGTTCCTTGCGAATGGTGTAAAGATCGAGCAGGGCCTGCGTGGGGTGCTCGTTACTGCCGTCACCCCCATTGAGCACGGGCACACGACTGGCGGCCGCAAACTCGGCCACCGAGCCCTCCTGCGGGTGGCGCATGGCGATGACGTCGGAGTAGCCACTGAGCACGCGTGCGGTATCGTAGAGGGACTCGCCCTTGGCGATGGCCGACTGTTCGAAGCCGGTGGTTTCGCGCACTTCCCCGCCCAGCAAGTTGAACGCGCTACCGAAGCTGACTCGCGTGCGAGTGCTGGGCTCGAAAAACATGGCGCCCAGGATAGCGCCATCGAGCACCCGGGTAACGCGCCGGCGGTGGGCGTAAGGCTCCATGCTGTCTGCTACGGCAAACACCCGTTCCACGTCGGGGCGCTCAAACTGGGCGATGGAGAGGATATGACTACCGGCAAACTGCACGCAAACACTCCCGAATCTGGCAAAGCGCGGTACCTCGCACTCGCGCGCCGCTATTATACGGCCTGCGCTGGCCGCTTGCCCATCGCCCGTTCAGGCCAGCAGCGCGTCGCCGTATTCCAGAAGGGCCTCGAGCACCGCGTGCTCGCGCGCCGGACGCTCCTCCTGCAGCAGGGCGTCGACAAGTTCCTGATAGGCCTCCATGCCGAGCGCGGAAGCGGCATCGGGTTCGGCGATACGCTGTAGCCGGAACTCGTCCCACTGGGCGCGCTCGCTGGCCGACAGGGTGTGCGGGAAGTTGCGCGCACGATAGCGAAGCAGCATCTCCGGCAGGCGGGCATCTTCAAACACAAAGGACTCTCCAGCCAGCGCGTCCGGGCTGGCGGCGCGCACCTTATCCATCGCACGCCGGTCCGCATCGGAGAAAAATCCGCCGCTGTAGAGCATGCGATCGGGGTCGGTGACCGGTGCGAACTCGCGCCCCGCGTACACGGCCTGCAATTTCTCGATCATGCCCTGCGCATCGGCCTGGTGCCAGTCGCGCAGGGCCGCGAGATGCCGCCGGCAGCGCGCACCGTCCAGGCCAATGCGCGCAGCGACCTCGGGGGTCACCATGCTCGCTGGCGCCAGCACCGGACAGCGGTTGGTGTGTACCGTCTTCAGGCCTGGACGCTGCTGCCCTTCCGCCAAGGCCTCGCGGCGCGCAAACAACGTCTGCTGCAGCACCGGCACCGGCTGCTCGCGCAACAGCGCCGGGTCGTCGTTGAGGTCGACACAGATAACCTCGTTGCGATTTTTCGGGTGTGTTGCCAGCGGCACGATCAGCGCTGTATTGAAGCGCTCGGCGCCGAACATCCCGGAAATGTGCACAACGGGTTTCAACGCGCCCACCTGCAACTGCCCCTGCACCCAACGCTTGTCGCGACTCTGCAGAACCCAGGCATACAGCTTGGGTTGCCGTTCACGCACCAGCCGCGCCATCGCCAGGGTCGCCTCAACATCGGCCAGGGCATCGTGGGCGGCGCTGTGTGCAATGCCATTGGCTGCCGTCAGTTGCTCCAGCTTGAAACTGACATGCCCGTCCTCGCGCCGCGGCCACTCGATACCCTCCGGGCGCAGCGCCCAGGCCGTGCGCAGCAGGTCGATAATGTCCCAACGGGAGTTGCCGTTCTGCCATTCACGGGCATAGGGGTCGAAGAAGTTCCGATAGAGCGTGTGGCGCGTAATTTCATCGTCGAAACGCAGTGAGTTGTAACCCACCGCGCAGGTGCCGGGCTGAGCCAGCTCGGCGTGGATGCGGGCAATGAACTCGCACTCCGGCACGCCCTTTTCCAACGCGAGTTGCGGGGTGATGCCGGTGATCAGGCAGGCCATGGGGTGTGGCAGGAAGTCGTCCGCGGGGCGGGCATACAGTACCAGTGGGTCACCGATGACGTTGAGATCGGCATCGGTACGCAGGCCCGCAAACTGTACGGGCCTGTCCCAGCCCGGATCGGCCCCGAAGGTTTCGTAGTCGTGCCAGTAGAAGGTTGCCATGAGAATGTGAGCGCGCGGCTCAGATCAGCTCAAGCGCCTGCTCTTCGATCTTCGCCTGCCAGATGCGCGGACCGGTTTCATGCACGGAAACACCGCGCGAATCGACCGCCACACTGACCGGCATGTCCCGCACCTCGAATTCGTAGATGGCCTCCATGCCCAGCTCGGGGAAGGCCACCACACGCGCCGAGGTAATGGCTTTCGACACCAGGTAGGCCGCACCCCCTACCGCCATAAGATACACCGCCTTGTGCTTCTTGATCGCTTCAATGCCGGTGGGGCCGCGCTCTGCCTTGCCGATCATGCCCAGCAGGCCGGTTTTATCGAGGATAAAGTCGGTGAACTTGTCCATGCGGGTTGATGTGGTGGGGCCTGCAGGCCCGACAACCTCATCGCGCACCGGGTCCACGGGGCCCACGTAATAGATGAACCGGCCCTTCAGGTCGACCTCCGCCGGCAGACCTTCCCCACTGTCGATCAGCTCTTTCATTTTCTTGTGCGCGGCATCGCGCCCAGTCAGCATCTTGCCCGACAACAACAGGGTATCGCCCGGCTGCCACTGGGCTGCCTCCTCGGGCGTCACCGTGTCCAGGTTGACACGCCGCACCTGCTCACCCACCTCCCAGGTAATCTCCGGCCAATCGTCGAGGTTGGGGGGGGTCTGCAGTGCGGGGCCGCTGCCATCAAGCACGAAATGCGCGTGGCGGGTGGCCGCACAGTTGGGGATCATCGCCACCGGCAGCGACGCCGCGTGGGTCGGGTAATCCCGGATCTTGACGTCCAGCACGGTGGTGAGGCCACCCAGGCCCTGGGCGCCAATGCCCAGCCGGTTGACCGCATCCATGATTTCCAGGCGCAGCTCCTCGGCCCGGTTGGCGGGGCCGCGTTTGCGCAGCTCATGGATGTCGACCGGGTCCATCAGGGACTCCTTCGCCATCAGTGCCGCTTTTTCTGCAGTGCCGCCGATGCCGATGCCGAGCATGCCCGGCGGGCACCAGCCAGCACCCATGGTAGGCACGGTCTTCACCACCCAGTCCACAATGCTGTCAGAGGGATTGAGCATGGCCAGCTTGGATTTGTTTTCCGAGCCACCGCCCTTGGCGGCCACTTGCACGTCCACGGTATCGCCCGGCACCACCTCCATATGGATCACGGCGGGGGTGTTGTCCTTGGTGTTGCGCCGCGCTCCGGCCGGGTCCTCAAGGATAGACGCGCGCAGTACGTTGTCCGGATGCGTGTACGCCCGGCGCACACCTTCGTTTACCATATCCGCTACCGACAGCGTGGCGTCCCAGCGCACGTTCATGCCAATTTTCAGGAACACGGTCACAATGCCGGTATCCTGGCAGATGGGACGATGACCCTGGGCGCACATACGGGAATTAATCAGAATCTGCGCCATGGCATCCTTCGCGGCCGGGTTCTGCTCCATCTCCCAGGCCCGGTGCACGGCCTGTACGAAGTCCAGCGGGTGGTAGTAGGAAATGAACTGCAGGGCGTCGGCGACGCTGTCGATAAAATCATCCTGACGGATAACGGTCATGGCAGGAGTCCTTGCTGTCGGTCTAGGGAGTCGAGGGCGCTGACTGCAGATTGCGCACGGAAGATTGCAGGTCAGTAATCGAGCGGTTGATCTGGCCGCGGAATGTGTTGATGGAGTTCACCCAGTCCTCGTTTTCCTGCACCCGCTTGTTCAGCTTGGCAAGCTCCACGTTCACCCGGTTGACGCTGTCGGCAACGCGTTCCACCTCGGCCTGATTGGCCTTGGCACTGGCCATCAGGCGTTCCAGGTCGCCCGCCACGCTTTTCAGCCGCGCGATGTCGCCGGAGGCGCTCTTGATCTGCTCGGCATTAGCGGCCAGCGTTTTCTCGGCGGCAGCGACTTTCCTCACCTGGCTGGCACTGGTTTTCTCCAGCTCCTCGATAGCCGCCTTGTTCCGGCGCCAGGCAGAGGCCCACAGTTTGTCGACTTCGGAATAGAGCTCCTTGATCTTGACCGCCATGGCCTGCGTGTTCTGGCTGAGGCCCTCATCGGTATCTGAAAGCCGGTCCTCCAGATCGGAAATACGCTTGGCATAGCGCTCCATCTGTGCGGCGCTGCTGTCCAGCGCCTGTTGCAGCTGGTAGGCCCAGGCGCAGGCGACACCCGCCACGGCGAGGGCGATGACCAGCATCAAACGCAAAAGGAGGCTGCTGCCGCCACCCGCAGTGCCACCCCCACCGCCAGCCGGCGGCCGCGTATTGCCCGCGCGCCCCTTGTCCGGCTTGCTGCCACGCGGTTTGGGTGCAACAGGTTCCTGCCCGGTCTCCCGCGAGGGGACAATGGGCGGCATATGATCGATATCGTCCTGAGACATGGTAGGTCACTGGCGTGAAATGTGGGGGGCATTATACATGGGCAGCCCTGCTGTTGCAGAGCGGCAAGTGCGGAAGAAGCAGGCTTGCGCCGGGCGCGCACATGGCGGCCCGGCGCAGAGGGCGTTACAGGAAGGCGAGCAGCGCCCAGACAACACCGGTGAGCAGGATGCTCATGTGAATCACCCCGACCACCTTGGTCATGGGGCCCTGCTTGCCGAACAGCGCGTTGGCCTCCAGCGCCAGAATCAGGGCGGCACAGGCAATCAGGCCCGTGGTGCTGGGCGTGATGAACGGCGCGTGCTTGGCACCGAGCATGCCGAACAGCATAGGCCCTGAAAACAAGGTGTTGGTGCGCGATGCCAGGCCTGCCTTTGCCGCGGCAACCGGACCGTCACCCTCTGCCAGCCCCAGCACAATTTTCTGGTTGGGCCAGATGATCAGCCAGACGTTCAGGAACATCAAAGTGCCGGTGAGGGAGCCCATGAGGATCAACGCGCTGGCGCCCATATTACCAAAGGGACGCGCCGCCATAAGCAGAATGAAACCGGTGAGGAAGGTAAACATGGCGCCCCAACGGAACCACCACAGCGCGCGCGGCGCGAGCTTCTTCATGGCGTCCGCCTTGGCGCCCGCCTCGGCTTCCTTGAAGTACTCGGTCTGCACGAAGTTGAAGTAGTACAGCATGCCTATCCAGGTGATACCGAACAGCACGTGCGCCCAACGAAAAACGAAATCGACAATAAACATGTTCATGAGAGTTTCCTTGTTGTCGTTATGTTACCGGCTTGATTGTACACGCTGCCAGCGTCTGCGTAACTGCCCCCGTGCCGATGCCAGCAGACAAAAAAAACCCCGCACGAGGCGGGGTTTTCAGGGGTAGGGGAAGTACCTGGCTTACATCATGCCGCCCATGCCGCCCATACCACCCATGCCGCCCATATCAGGCATGCCACCACCGGATGACGCACTGTCTTCCGGTGAATCGGCGATCATCACCTGAGTGGTGATCATCAGCGCGGCCACGGAGCCTGCAGCCTGCAGTGCCGTGCGGGTGACCTTGGCGGGATCAAGAATACCCATCTCGATCATGTCGCCGTATTCACCGGTGGCTGCATTGTAGCCGTAGTTGCCCTTGCCCTGACGGACCTTGTCCAGCACAACTGAGGCTTCGCCACCCGCGTTCGCTACAATCTGGCGCAGCGGGTTTTCCATGGCACGCAGCGCTGCTGCAATACCGTGGTTCTGGTCTTCGTTGTCGCCCTTGAGGTCGCGAATGGCGTCGACTGCACGCACCAGCGCAACACCACCGCCAGCGACCACGCCTTCTTCTACCGCCGCACGCGTTGCGTGCAGAGCATCTTCAACGCGGGCTTTCTTTTCCTTCATCTCGATCTCGGTGGCAGCGCCTACCTTGATCACGGCAACACCGCCAGCCAGTTTGGCAACGCGCTCTTGCAGCTTCTCGCGATCGTAGTCGGAAGAGGTGTTCTCGATCTGTACACGCACTTCCTTGACGCGGGCTTCGATAGCCGAGACTTCACCGGCGCCATCAATGATGGTGGTGTTGTCCTTGTCCATGGTCACGCGCTTGGCGCTGCCCAGGTGCTCCAGCGTAGTGGACTCGAGGTCCATGCCCACTTCCTCGGAGATCACCGTGCCACCGGTCAGGATAGCGATGTCCTGCAGCATGGCCTTGCGACGATCGCCGAAGCCGGGTGCTTTACACGCCGCAACCTTCACGATGCCGCGCATGTTGTTGACCACCAGGGTGGCCAGCGCCTCACCTTCGACGTCTTCGGCGATGATCACCAGCGGGCGCGACGACTTGGCGACCTGCTCCAGCAGAGGCAGCATTTCGCGGATGTTGGAGATTTTCTTGTCGACCAGCAGGATGAAGGGCGACTCGACGTCAGCACTCATGTTCTCCTGGTTGTTAATGAAGTAGGGCGACAGGTAACCGCGGTCAAACTGCATGCCTTCTACCACATCCAGCTCGTTTTCCAAGCCGGAACCTTCTTCAACCGTGATAACGCCTTCCTTGCCAACCTTGTCCATCGCTTCCGCAATGATCTGACCGACGGCGTGGTCGCTGTTGGCGGAGATGGTGCCCACCTGAGCGATTGCCTTGCTGTCTTCACAGGGCTTGGCGGCATCCTGAATTTGCGCAACAGCGGCTGCAATTGCCTTGTCGATCCCGCGCTTCAGGTCCATCGGGTTCATACCGGCGGCGACGGACTTGAGGCCCTCGTTGACGATGGATTGTGCAAGCACGGTGGCGGTTGTGGTGCCGTCACCAGCCTGGTCAGACGCCTGCGAGGCGACTTCCTTGACCATCTGTGCGCCCATGTTCTCGAACTTGTCCTTCAGCTCGATTTCCTTGGCGACGGATACGCCGTCCTTGGTGACGGTAGGGGCACCGAAGGACTTGTCCAGAATAACGTTGCGGCCCTTGGGACCGAGGGTGGCCTTTACTGCGTCGGCCAGTACGTTGATACCTTTCAGCATGCGCTGGCGCGCGTCATCGCCGAAAATTACATCTTTAGCTGCCATGATCAGAATCCTTTAATTCGATACTAGATTGTTGGGAAACGGCTGAAAGTCACTCGACGATCGCGAAGATTTCGCTTTCACCCATGATGATCAGTTTTTCACCATCGACCTCGATAGTGTTGCTGCCGGCGTACTGGCCAAACACCACCTTGTCGCCGACCTTGACGGCCAGGGCGCGCAGCTCGCCGTTTTCCAGCACCTTGCCGTCGCCAACCGCAATCACTTCACCCTGGTTCGGCTTTTCCTTGGCGGAACCCGGCAGGACAATACCACCAGCCGTAGTTTCTTCCTCTTCCTTGCGACGAACGACCACACGGTCGTACAGCGGACGAATTTTCATCGATCACGTTCTCCTGATTACAGTGTTATACAGGCCCGCGTTGGGCAGACCCCTTCGGGGCTTGCTCGGGATATTGGGGCTGACGGAAGGAATTCAAGGGAGTTTTGGCACTCTTTTTCCGAGAGTGCCAAATTTATTGACACACCGGCACCAGCGCTGGGCAACGCCTCGTAAACGCATTCGAATCCGAAGCACTTTAGGTCCATTTTTCAGAGAGTTAGGGGTGCTACTCGTCAACCCGCCGGTACTCCCCCTCCAGCGTTGTGGGGCCGGCGCTGTCCTGTTCC
>Ga0181372_1000392_pt1 | contig 10766 bp, 16 predicted proteins | sample LowvirmetaG_5_FD_130161 | JGI IMG/M metagenome (GOLD analysis project Ga0181372, IMG submission 130161) | Marine viral communities from the Subarctic Pacific Ocean - Lowphox_08 viral metaG | ecosystem: Environmental > Aquatic > Marine > Oceanic | place: Subarctic Pacific Ocean | collected...
CATTAGCGCTTATATTACCGGATACAGTGAGTTTTTCTGCTGGGCTATAAGTACCAATTCCAAGATAACCATCGTCAGCAAAACAATATCACCACCGTTTTTATCAACAAAATGTGCTATTGGCTCAGACCCGTCCTGGCGTACAAATAGAGCTGGTCCTGTACCATCATTAACAACTGAGAGCGCAGATGTGACTGTAACAGTAGTATCAATATAAGTTATATCACCGGTTACAGATAAATTACCAGTAATGGTGGTATTAGCTGTAAATGTTTTGCAACCACCTATGGTCTGTGCTCCTGTCGTTCTTACAACAGTACTGTCGACTGCGATTGTGTCGGCGGTAAGGCCTATACCATCTCCTCTACCTACATCAATAGTAACATCGCCTTCAGTCCCACCGCCGGATAAGCCTGTCCCAGCTGTAACTCCTGTTATATTACCAGCGCTAGGAGCAAATATATCGGCTAAGTCACGACCAGCAGAAACAAAACCTCTATTAGTGCATGTAGCGCATACATTCCCTGCGCTTAAGGCATTTAGCTCACCACTTGAGCCGTCGATGATTATACTACCACCTACCGATAGGACTTCATTTACAGTCAGTCCATTCTTGACTTTAAAATCTTTATTGGCCATGTCACGAGGTTCACTGTCCCCTCGTGTTTATTTATCTTAAAAGACCGTAAATCTCTAACCTGTAGTTAATTTATTCTCGTAATACTAACCAGAGTAATAAATAGCTTCGCCTCTTATTATCGCAGTTCTACCTTCATTATAGGACGAGATTTGAAGGAATACTTCATGAGGTGATAAAGACACGCCTATTCCATCTATCTCACCAGATGATTGTGCGTCTACTAAACCATATACCGTGCCTGATGTCGAAGCACCGTTATGAGAGACTAACACTTCACACGACGATGAACTGCCTCCATCAAAAACAGTAATTAGATATTTTATGAGCTTTAAATTTCTTCTTTCGAAAACAGCAACATTTGATAAAGTGGTGCCTATATTGTAGACAAAAAAAGCTTTTTGGAGTATAGAACAATTAGTATCTTTGAATGTTATGGAATTAACGACTGGGTGCTTTAAAGCATCTTTATCTAAAAATAAACTAGTAGCATCATCTCTAGTTACGAAGTTGCTATCATTAGCAAGAGATGATATGTCGTCACCCGCGGATAAATATATAGGATTAGGTACATTAAATTGATTGCCTGTTAAGGCAATGTTATAGTTTAACATACGTACTCTATCTTGCCTAGTTTCATTAAAGTCGACTCTAATTCCGCTTACTCCTTGAAAATTTAAATAACTCGCCATTAAATATATTTAATAGGAGTAAAATTAATTGCCAAAAAGGATAAATCATTAAAGGTTTTTTTATCAAACTTAAACTTTTTACGGGTTATAGAGTCTAACTTTTTAACTGCTTTTTTTGACAAACATATAGCTCTACCATCACATATATCAGTATCAAAGCTTGTAGCTACCTCTAATTGCTGTACAAGGGAGTTAAATTTGAATTTTTTTCGATCCCGGGGGTCATGAACCGGGGAACTGATATCTACATTATGTTCTTCAACATATTTAAAATACTCTCTTAAAAAATATAACGGAAATAGTATATTACTATCGATAAGAAAATAATAATCGTATTCGTGCTTTTTTTCTCCTTTAAAAAAGCGATAAAAGGTTAAAAAGTTTTGTATGTTATTGGTTTCAGCTGTATTAAAGAAATAATTACTCAGGGCCTCCAGCTCTTCCTCTCTATCAATATCAAATTTAGTATAAGCTATAGCGGTTTTGTAATCTGTATCTACATTCGTCCAGTGTTTAAACGCTACTGCTTTACTGTCATTATCCGTGACAGTACTAAATATTAAGCGTTTTGACATGTTATCTCTTTCTCCTCTTGCCTTGCCCTCTATATTTTTTCCTATAAAATTTGCTACTCTTATTAAAGGAAGATTTATTTTTTGAGACTATACCAGGCCGCTTCTTCACCCTGCGATTCTCCATCAATAGGTTGTAATTAGATGCCTTTTTCATCTGCTTGCATTCATGTACCAGTCGCTAATTTCAACGTGAAATTCTTTTTCGTCTTTTGGGGCATTATTTAGATTAACGAAACTATAAGGCTCGTCCATCTCATCTCTCTCAAAAATTAAGATTCTCGTAGGGTCAGCAGAATCTAATTTAAAAACGTAATTTTCAATAGTGGCTTCCATCTTCTGTTATATAATGTTCTAGTTCATCCATAGCTGTTCTTGCACAAATCAAATAGACGTTCAGATCTATTTGATGAGATATATCGTTTCCAATTTCGCTATTTATTATATAGTAAATTTTTAGATTTTCAATAGTGGCTCCTAAAGAATTATTAACTTTCCATAGAGCATCGACTAAAATCCCGTCCCCATCAACTCCTGGGGACGGAATAATCAATCTATGAACCCTTCTCATTAAGCAGCTTGCAAAAGCTGGAGTCCTTGACGAGATAGGGTGTTTTGGTTCATATTACGAATAAACTTTGCTGCGGATTGTTTACCGGAGTGAGTTTCATATTCGGTGAGAGCATTAAGCGCGTCCCACCGAGTCTCCCCGGAGTTTCCGCGACCGCTTTCAAACAGCTCCACGAGTTTCTCACGCTTGTTAAAACGACGAGTAGACTCATCCTTTTCCACCGGAATAAGCCTTTGTGTCAGCTTAACCATCTGGTTTTTGGTAAACTTACGATTCCTAAGATCCTTCATAATGCCTTCGAAGTTCTTAGCAGAGTCGACAGACTCAATAATACTGCCAATCATGTTGTTAACCTTGTCGTCGAAAGTAGCAGCGTGGTGAGCGCGGTTTGCTGACGAACTCTTGATCAAGTGAAAGGCATTATCACAAGAAATCCGGATCGTAGAAGGAACAACCTTATTTGATCCCATCCCAGTGTGGTCGATGACCGTATAGAAATAAGGCTCAACCTTATCCCCCGCTACTTCAATCGCCTCAGGAAGTTTCGATTGAATAACAACCTTTTTCCCGTCGCCGGAAGTCGTGTAACCTAGATGGTCAATATCACCGATTTTTCGCGATGCTCTATCAATAACATCTACCATCTCATCCATTTGAATAGGACGGTAACTCTCACCCACCATACCAAAGTGAGTGCCTGTGTCAGTTCGCTGAAGCGAATATGCTCCAGGAATGCGCTTATGACCCCGATCAAAGACGGGGATCTTGTCAACCTCGAATTGAGGTACCTGATCTAATGATTCAATATTTGTGAAGAATCCCATTGTTCTGTTTGTTTGCTTTTGTACTCTTTGTACTCTTTAATTATAAGAGAGTTCCTTTAGCTTAACTTGCCTAGCTCAAAATCTCTAAACTGTTTATTAAGCTTCGTGAACGACTCATAACATTTGATTATTTGAGAAGTTAGACGTTCCATTTTTCTAGCATCAACTTCCTCTTTGGAGTAAAAATAGTCGCTCCAAGTACTAAAGTGGACTTTATGGTTCCAAAAACCAAATAAATTATATTGAATACAATGTCGTAATTCATGGAGCAAAGATCCAAATAACCACTTATACTTATCCTTACTAGTATCTAAGTGCACTACATAATTCCTCTTAGTTAACTGATAACAGCTAGATGTTCCGGAATCCTTACTTTTATAGATTTTAATATTAAGATGTATTTTCTTTTTATGATTATGTTCTAGAACGGTAGTTAGAATCTTACCGAGAACATTATAATCAATATTAGTTTCCTTTTTTACAGTACGTGATGGTGCTAATAAAATCATCCAACTTTTTTAATAACTGGTTCATCAAAACCTTTAGCTAGTAGCTTTTCTCTAGCTTTGTTCGCTTCATCAAAAGTATCGAGATGTTCCTTTAGGAAACGCAAAACGTCTCCTTTCTTCTCCCTATATTCGATAATATATCTACCGAATTCAAAGGGTTTCCTAGGAAATCTCTTTTTCATCGCTTAATTATACGAGAGTTCCTTTACTTTTCTACTAAATACATGTAATATGTTCGAAGAGGTAATTCTATCTAATAGCACGGAAAAACAAGCAAAGCTATTGGAGCCGGCTAAGAGAGCACATGAGAACCCAGATATTGGTGTAGATATTAATAATAAGTCTGCTTATTACGTTATCAGGGACTGTGCTTTAATAACTCAAAAATATTTAGTTCCTTTTATATGGGCAAGTTATACGGATCCTTTTGAAGCCTTGAAGGGTAAGTTTGTTATTGATGATATTAAAGATTTCTTAAAGAGATCTGAAAAGGATAATGATGCTAAGCATTTAAAGCATATTATAATAGGTGATATAAAAAATAAATTTGATATTATAGTTACTAAGTCATCTGCATTTGATTATAGTATGGAGGAGGAAGATATTTATAGTGATTATTTTAGTGATTCGGAAGAAGTCGACAGCGAGACTATAGAAACCGAAATGACAGAAGAAGAAATGCTAGTAAAGTTTTTTGATGTTGATCCAAATAAATTATGAGGAGAAATTACTGATATAGAATTCAACCGTCTGTCTTAAATCAAAAGCTTTTTGTGTCTGTATGGATAGTAGATCGTGCTTTGAGGCAATATTATACATAAAATCATGCCCTAAGCGGTCTGCTACAAATTCAACATAATCTCCGCGGAGGGTCCCAGTGGCGCCTCGAGACCTTCTACTATACTTAGGGTGATAGTTTTCAATTATTGCAATAATTTCTTCAATCAAATCTAAATTAGATACAAGCCTAGATCCCGATAAATTATATACCGTATTGGGTTCTCCTGTAAGTAATATCTCTATTATAGCTTTAGCATGATCTTCCGCATGGATCCACTCTCTGCAATTTTTACCGTCTCCGTAAACAGGCACCTTTTTACCGGATGCGATAGAATTAACTACTGTTGGAATTAGCTTCTCGCTATGTTGACGTGGTCCGTAATTATTACAGCACCTTGTTATACTAACATCTAAATCAAAAGTAGTTGCATAAGATTGAACTAACAGATCCGACCCAGCTTTAGACGCTGCGTAAGGTGATCTAGGCTTAAGGGGATGCTCTTCAGTAAACGGGGCGTCACCGGCTAATAAATGACCGTAAACTTCATCAGTCGAAACATGCACCATTCTAGCTCCAAGCTTTCTAGCTAGCTCTAATACATTAGCAGTGCCTTTCAAATTTGAATCAACAAACGCTAACGGGTTATCAATAGATCGATCCACATGAGACTCTGCTGCCAAATGAAGAATATAATCAACTTTATACTGTAAGTTTGATCCCCTAGTAACAAAATCATCGTGGCATATATCGTCAAAAAAATTTATTACCCTTTTATCTTTCGATATATTATCAGAGCTACTACCTACACCCATCTTATCTATATTATAAATACAAGCTATATCGTCTCTCTTTAAAAGCTCTTCTATAACATAAGAGCCAATAAAGCCACAGCCTCCGGTTACTAAGTACGTTTTCATTTTTTGATAATATCAGGGGTTTGCTTAATGGTTTGTTTTGTGATTAAATCCTTTAATTTTGTAGTTGACCAACCATGGGACCTCGTGGTGTAAACTACCCTTGGAGGAAGATCATCTCCTGTAAAGGGCTTACCGATATAATCCTCTCCGAGAATACGAATATCGGGCTTCCAGAATTTTATTAAATCATACAACTCTTCTTCAGTCTGGTATGTATAAACGTCATCAATATACCTAATAGACATTAATGCTTCATATCTGTTGTACAAAGAGATAACAGGCTTGTATTTGCTCTTTCTATGAAGTGATGGGTCTATTTGAAGAAAGACAATAAACCTATCGCAATGTCTTTTTGCCTCCCTAAAGCACCTAATATATCCCGGGTGCAATAAGTCAAAATTACCTGCTGTAAATCCTAATAAAGGTTGCGTTTCTCTAGACATAAGCTATTCTATTGCTTCGGGTGATATTTTCGAGCGCGGCTTTTAAGGCGTCTAATTCACGTCCCATCTCCCAATTATATTGTTGCTCAAGTTTTGTAATGTCTAAAATACAGTTCGATCTGTTAGCTTTTAAATCTAGGCCTTCCCAATCAACCCACGACCAGTTTTCATTTACTAACCCCACACTACGCATTTCATCTACTACCTCTTTTGTGGAGAGCGGTTCTTTGTTTGCAAAATGGATGGTCTCTCTTCCAGAATAACCCGAAGCGATATAGTGTTCAATAAATGCGCACAGATCAGGAATGTACGTTTTTGAATTTAGTGAATCGACCAGACTATCATAATTATAAATTTTTGTTAAAAAGGATCTCTCGTGAAGTGTATTACAAAACGGCATTCTAATTCTTAAATGTAAGCCATGATCGCTAATTGATTCGAACGCGTGTTTACTTTTTGAATAAAAAGACGATACATTACTATACATACCATAATTTGGCACATCGCTTTCATCCCACTCCTTTTCGTAGCCAGTAAAAATACACCCAGAAGTTATATGAATAATTTCTGCGCCTGCTTCTTTACAGACCTTGTTAAGTAATAAAGGCACCTGCACATTATATTTCCAGCAATCTTCTTTCCGGTTTTCAGCTTCATCTACATTAGGTCGACCTGTAAACCCAGAACAATTAACAATATAAGTCTGTTCTGTAGAATTTATCTCATTACTCAACTCCCATTCGTCGGTATAATCTAATTCACTTTTTGAGAATATATCTACCGTCGGTGTTGTGGCAGTAGGCCCATAGTGTGAAGATAAGTTCTCAATTAAATGGTTGTACAAATTGTTACCTACATATCCTTTTCCTAGTATTATTATTTTCATATTATAAATTTTTATCGTTTTTACGGGAGGCTCTATTGTAGTTCCTCCGTGCTTCGTCTTTCTTTTCAGAGAATAAAATCTTTTCTCTGTTTGTTTTTATTCTTATTTTTTCTGAGGCTCCGGAGCGATCCATATTAACAAGGTATTCTTGTCTCTTCCCCCACTTTAACCGTCTTGTGAGAGTTTTAATATTATTAAAGCATTCAAAATCTGGCTTTAGTATAGTATAACCGTCTCTATTTTTCTTGAACATCTCGTATGATTTAAGAGCTGCATTTTCAACGTAATCGCATTTTACTTCATCGGCATTAAAGGTATTTCTATACTTTGTTTCATCGTCGCTATTACCCCACCAATAAATAAAATCTAGATTTTCGGTATCGCACTCATTCTTGTAATTGCATCTGTTCATAACATTTTGATTTATACTTTGATCATCAAAATTACTTCTTTCGAAAGAAGTATACCCTAGTGACTTAAACCATCCTTTTCTTGTCATTGAATGGTTAGTAAAGGCAGTATAATTAGCTATGGAAATTCTATTCTCGCTAAAACAGAACCCGGCATCATTCTTATAAACCTCTAGGTTGGGATCTTCATCATATATTCTTAAATGGTTATTAATTCTTTCTGGTAGAAAAACGTCATCGTCATCTAAATGCATTATAATGTCCCACCCCCAAGAAGCAAATAAATTTCTTTTGACAGATAGATTTAAATGAAGATCCATATTACATATATCGATATTTGGATCTTCTTTATCAAGCTTGTACTTTATTCGTTTATCATCATTAATAATGAGAAGTTTCTTATTATTATAATTTAGCTCTTTAAAACTTGCTAATAATCTCGGTAAGTAATCAGGCCGGCCATAGGTAGGGACCGCTATCAATACTTTAGGATAGAGAGAGTGTTGATCCATACTTTAATTAATAACCTACCGTGTATTTTTCAAGTAGGTTATTATGTGTGTTGTTTACTCTTACAAAAGTCGCGCATTTTGATAAGTGTTTAAGTTCTCTAGCCCCAACATACGTACAAGCTGATCTAACTCCTCCTAAAATATCTTGTACGGTATCTTTAATTTCTCCTTTATATGGAATGTGAACTGTTCTACCTTCTGAAGTTCTGTAATCCATTAAACCGCCAAAATGTTTCTCATTAGCGGTTTTAGAGGACATTCCATAAAACTTTACAACAGAGCGACCGTCTTCTTCCATTACTTCCCCGCCTCCTTCTTTATGGCCAGCGAGCATCGAACCTAGCATTACAAAGTCGGCGCCGGCGCCAAAAGCTTTGGCTACATCTCCTGTATTGTTACATCCACCATCAGAGATAATATGACCACCTAACCCATGAGCAGCATCTGCGCATTCAGCTATTGCACTAAATTGAGGGTAACCAACTCCTGTCTTAACTCGAGTAGTACAAACTGCTCCGGAACCTATACCGACTTTAATAATGTCAGCGCCGGCTAATAATAATTCCTCTACCATTTCTGCTGTTACTACGTTACCAGCTATTATATTAATACTAGGAGCAAATTCTCTAATGTCCCTAACTACATTTCCTAGTTTTTTAGTATAACCATTAGCTACGTCGATACAAACATAATTTAGAGGTCTCATGACACGTACTAATTTATATGTATCCGTAAACTTTTTAATTTCTTCTTGACTTACCCCTATAGTAACAGCGGCGTGTTGATCCACGTTAAATTCATAAAAAAAGTCTCGTAAAGATTCTGTTTTTATAGATTTTGCCAAACAAGTAAATAGATCTAACTTTTTTAGACTAGCAGCCATTTGCTTCGTCCCCACCCCATCCATATTAGCGGCCATAATAGGTATACCTTTATAGGTACCTCCATGTTTAAACTGAAACTCTCGCTCTAGACTAACTTGCTGTCTAGATTGTAGGGTTGATCTCTTTGGTCTGAGTAGAACGTCATCAAAATCGAGCTTCAACTCACTCTCTATCCTCATACATAATTGTATAGTGGGAGACTAGTACTTCAAGTTTTATTACAACGCATCAAAACCACTTATATGATCCTTTATAGCTTCAATATTAATTTCTTCCTCTGTAAGACAGCTCTCAACATTTTCTACTAAAGTATCTGCCATAACTTCAAGTTCACCATCTTCTGCGTTGTCTAAAATCTCCTTTACATCATAAAGAGCATCATACAAGTTCTGAATCTTCTCATCCAAAGATTTATTTAATGATTTGGTAGTCATACAAAAGTTATTTATTATACCATAGTTAATTTATAGTATTTAAACAAATTTTCTACATCTGATTTTAAATAATTTACATGATAACCTGAAAACCTATCATCATTTAGATAAAAAATTATACACTTTCTGCATTTCTTACCAGAAATCTTTTCATACATGTATGCGTACATAGATAGCTGTAATGCGTACGTATTAAACTCACATACATGAAAATGATCCAGAGGTTTTAACATTTTTTCACTATAAGGAGAACTAAATCTAAACTTCTTATTTGTTTTAAAGTCACCTAGAGTAAATTCATTATTTTTATGTTCATAAATTAAATCCGCCATCCCTGAAACCTTAAACATTTCGTCATAAACTAGGTTTTCGCTTAATATTTTATTAAACTTGTCAATATGCCTTTCTACCGCTCTATCATACGACTTAAACAACCAGCCATAGTTTTCAACTGTTTCACCAGATTTAATATACTCTTCCAGCAGCTCATGAATCTCCGTACCTCTTGTACAGGCTTTATTTTTTTCATACTCCCACATCTCCAACACCATTTCTATAGGTACCCCCTCTCTATTAGCCACCCGCGTCGCATGCTTATCCCTATCAAAAGGCTTTTTAAATTTACTCAATAACGTTGTTACTGAAATTAACTTTTCGCCGGTTACTTTATGCGTATACGTATGTGTTTCTGGATCAAATATTATGTTCACTACTAATATTTTATTAGATAAATAAGAAAATCAAATAAATAAATGTATGGGTGTTAAAATTACAGGGCTGCCGGCGGGCGGCCAACTATCCGGGTTCGAGCTCTTTCCGTTTGTACAACAAGATACAACTAGTCAAACTGCTATAAGTAGTGTTTTTCCGGCAATAACGTCACAAGGTGACTCGAGATATTTCTGCGGCGCTAGTAGCAATACACAAGGTGGATTAACTATTACAGGAGGTGGTGGTGTAACTATTGATTTAGGTTTAAGCGCTACTAAAGATGTAACTTTTGGGTCAGTTACTTCGACTCGTGGATTGTCTTCTGTGACTGGAAATTTAGATTTAGTAAACGGGCAACTTTCTGCATTTAACGCAACAATAACAACTAACTTAACTGCAGTTAATATAACAGCTACTACTGAATTATCCGCAGGGCGTTCTGGTATAACTACTTCTGGAAATCTAAGCTCTAGTAGAAATATTAAAGGCGAAGGCACATTAACTATAGGCACAAGTCACACATCTACTGGAACGTTAGCATCTATAGGCGGTGGTACCTCACTTGGCGCGACCGGAGACCACACCTTCTTAGGTGGTGGGAGTGGTAGTTGTGCTTCTGGTGCATGTGGATTTGTTGGAGGTGGGGTATCCAACGCCAATTCGGGAACGGCAATGGTCATTGGCGGTGGTTGCAGTAACTCCGGAGAGGGAGATTCGGGCTTTATAGGAGGTGGTAAATCCAACTCGATTGCCGGAGGGTGCGTTGTCATCGGTGGAGGTGAATCAAATCTAGCTTGTGTAGGTTATTCAACTATTGCTGGTGGTTGTGGTAATATCGCATGTGGTTCTTATTCAACTGTAGCAGGGGGTCAAGGTAATCGAGCTGTAGGAAGTAAATCTGGTGTAGGTGGGGGCTGTTTGAACTGTGCATGCGCTGATCTTTCATTTATTGCAGGTGGCTTTAAGAATCATGCGAAAGCAGC
>Ga0181372_1000394_pt1 | contig 10741 bp, 9 predicted proteins | sample LowvirmetaG_5_FD_130161 | JGI IMG/M metagenome (GOLD analysis project Ga0181372, IMG submission 130161) | Marine viral communities from the Subarctic Pacific Ocean - Lowphox_08 viral metaG | ecosystem: Environmental > Aquatic > Marine > Oceanic | place: Subarctic Pacific Ocean | collected 2015-12-05
CAACCCAACCGGAACCGCCCTCTCCCTGGCTGAGTTGGCCGACCTGTCAGCGGCCGTGCGTGCACGCCGCGGCCACCTGATTGTGGACGAGATCTACCACGGCCTCGGTTACGACGGTCCCACTCGCTCGGTGCTGGAAGTGGACCCGGAGGCCTTCGTGGTCAACAGTTTTTCCAAATACTTCGGCATGACCGGTTGGCGGCTGGGGTGGTTGGTGGCGCCAGAGGCCGCCGTGCCCGGCCTGGAGAAGCTGGCCCAGAACCTGTTCATCTCCATGTCCACCATGGGTCAGCACGCGGCCCTGGCCTGCTTCAAGCCCGGTACCCGTGACATTCTCGAAGAGCGGCGCGACATTTTCCGCCAGCGGTGCGACTTCCTGCTGCCGGAACTGGAAAGCCTGGGCCTGACGATTCCCTGCAGACCGGACGGTGCCTTCTATATCTACGCCGATGCAGCCCGTTTTACCGACGATAGCGAGGCCTTTTGCTGGCGCCTGCTGGAAGAACATGGCGTTGCCCTCACGCCGGGCGTCGACTTTGGCCACGTGCGGGCCCGCGAGCACATCCGCTTTTCTTACGCCACCAGTATGGAACGTCTGGAAGAAGCGGTCAGCCGGCTGTCCCGGGTGCTGGCGTAGTGGAGTTTGCACCGCTGTTGGAGGGTCGCCTGATACGCCGCTACAAGCGCTTCCTGGCGGATGTGGCAATGCCTTCGGGCGAAACACTGACTGTGCACTGCCCCAACACGGGCGCCATGACCGGCTGTGCCGAGCCGGGCGCCCGTGTGTGGCTGTCGCAATCGGCCAATGGCAAACGCAAGTACCCACATACCTGGGAGCTGGTGGAGACCTCCCGTGGTCTTGCCTGTATTCACTCGGCGCTGGCCAACCGGGTAGTGAAACAAGCCGTGCAGGCGCAACGTATACCCGGGTTGGAAGGCTATCCCGAAATCGCCACGGAGGTGGCCTACGCGGGCGGCAGCCGGGCTGACCTGCTGCTTAGCGGGCCTGCCGGGCGGGTGTACATCGAAGTGAAGTCGGTGACACTGTGTGTTGATGGCGGTCAGGGCCTGTTCCCCGATGCGGTGAGCGAGCGCGGGCGCAAACACCTGGCAGCGCTGCGTGAGGTGCTCGATGCGGGCACGCGCAGCGTGCTGCTGTTCTGCGTATTCCACCGTGGCATTGCGCGGGTCAGCAGCGCCGGTGGCATCGATCCGGCGTACCGGGAGGCATTGCGCGAGGCGCAGGCGGCGGGTGTGGAGGTGCTGGCCTGGGGCGCAGAGATCACGCCGCAAGGGCTTACGCTCGCGCACCCGCTGCCGTTTTCACTCGATCCGCAGGTGTAACCATCATGCTGACTATTGCCCAGCTTACCGGCCGCGACGACCGTCACCTTGTGCCCTGCGCCGGTCCCCACCGCCTGCAGGCGGATGCGGCGGCCGCGTTCGAACGGTTGCAGTCCGATGCCCGCGAGGCGGGCTTTGAGCTCGCGATTGCCAGCAGCCATCGTTCCTACGAGCGCCAGCGCATTATCTGGAATGGCAAGGCCTGCGGCCAGCGCGCCGTGCACGATGATGCCGGGGCGCCGGTGGATCTGCTGGCGCTGCCGCCTGCCGCCCGCCTGCACGCCATTCTGCGTTTCTCCGCGCTGCCGGGCACGTCGCGTCATCATTGGGGTACAGACCTCGATATCTATGATGCGGCGGCAGTGCCGGCGGACTACGCGGTGCAATTAACCCCTGCGGAAGTGGCGCCGGGAGGGCCTTTTGATGCTTTGCATCGCTGGCTGGACGAGCGCATGGCAGTGCACGCCTCGCAGGGCTTTTTTCGTCCTTATGCACGCGATTGCGGCGGTGTGGCGCCGGAGCGTTGGCACCTGAGTTATGCGCCGCTCTCGCGTGAGCTGGCCGGACGAGTGACCGCTCGGGCTCTGGAAGAATGCTGGGATTGCGATCGCGAGCCACTGGTGTTGCGCGCGGAGGTTGAGGCCGAGCTGCCGGCACTGCTGGCGCGCTACGTGGCCGTTGCGGACAACTGGTGCGGGTAAGAATGCGGTGATACGCCAGGGAAAAGACCGGGGCACGGCAGTGGCCGACCCCGGGAGTGTACAGCGGACTCAGCGGTCGATCTGGCTGGTTTCGTCGAAGTTGCGTACGGCGTCCACAATGGCTTTGCGCGCCTCATCGGAGGTGCCCCAGCCGTCAATTTTCACCCATTTGCCCTGTTCCAGATCTTTGTAGTGTTCGAAGAAATGCTGGATTTGCTGGATCAGCAGCGGCGGCAGGTCGGTGGCTTCCTTGACGTCCTTGTAGGCCTTGCTCAGTTTGTCGGTCGGCACGGCGATCAGCTTGGCGTCGCCGCCGGCTTCATCCGACATGTGCAGGATACCCACTGGGCGGCAGGGTATGACGCAGCCGCTGATGACTGTGTGCGGCGTGTGCACCAGCACGTCCAGCGGGTCGCCGTCGTCGGCCAGCGTGTTGGGAATGTAGCCGTAGTTGCAGGGGTAGAACATCGCCGCCGTCATGAAGCGGTCGACCATGATCGCGCCGCTGTCGTGATCGACCTCGTACTTGACCGGATCTGAGTGTGCGGGAACTTCGATAATGACATTGATTTCATCGGGAATGTTCTTCCCGGCGGGCACGAGGTGCAGGCTCATGGGCGTTCCTGTTGTGAGTGGTTGCTAAATGGGCAGCGGAGTATAGCAGGCTGTGGCTAAACCTTGAACGCTGTCTTCAGTTTGCGCGGTACCGGGGTCAGGCGCAGGCGCACGTAGCGCGGCAGCCCCTTGCGATACTCGGGGTAGGCTTCGCCGGTAATCAGCGGTTCCAGATAGGCCCGCGCGTCATCGGTAATGCCGAAACCGTCGCGGCTGATATAGCTGCGGGGCATTTTCTTTTCCTGGTTGGCGACCGCCTCGAGTGGCGCCTCGCCGATGTGCCAGCTGTACTTCTTGCCCTTGCCGCGGACGATGGCGGGCATGATGGCGTTGCGGCCCTGCAGGGCAAATTCAACGGCAGCCCGGCCCACGGCGTAGGCCTGCTCGAGGTCGGTTTGCGAGGCAATGTGGCGGGCGGAGCGCTGCAGGTAGTCGGCAACGGCCCAGTGGTACTTGTAGCCGAATTCCTGCTTGATCATGTCTGCCAGCGTGGGGGCCAGGCCGCCCAGCTGACTGTGGCCAAAGGCGTCCGTGAGGCCCGACTCGGCCAGGAAGCGCCCCTCGCGGTCCTGCGTGCCCTCCGAGGCAACGATGACGCAGTGACCCCAGCGCTTCACTGTGCGCTTCACCCGGGCCAGGAACTTCTTGCGGTCAAACGCCACTTCCGGAAACAGGATGATATGGGGGGCATCGCCCTCCTGTTCCGCTGCGAGCCCGGCAGCGGCGGCGATCCAGCCCGCGTGGCGGCCCATGACCTCAAGAATGAAAACCTTGGTGGAGGTTTCGCACATCGAGGCCACGTCCAGCGCCGCCTCCCGCGTGGAAACGGCCACATATTTCGCGACCGAACCAAAGCCCGGGCAGGTATCCGTCAGGGGCAGGTCATTGTCGATGGTCTTGGGAATGTGAATTGCCTGCAGCGGGTAGCCCATGGCCTGGCTGAGCTGGGAAACCTTCAGGCAGGTGTCCGCCGAGTCGCCGCCACCGTTATAGAAGAAGTAGCCAATGTTGTGGGCGCGAAACACCTCGATCAGGCGTTCGTATTCGGCGCGGTTTTCCTCCAGGCTTTTCAGCTTGTGCCGACAGGAGCCGAAGGCGCCCGCGGGCGTGCTCAGCAGGCCGCGAATTGCCGCGGGCGTTTCCTTGCTGGTGTCGATCAGATCCTCGCGCAGGGCGCCGATAATGCCGTTGCGGCCCGCGTACACTTTGCCGATCTGTTTGCGGTTTTCCCGTGCGGTTTCAATAACACCGCAAGCCGAGGCATTGATGACGGCGGTGACGCCGCCCGACTGGGCATAGAAGGCATTCTTTACAGGCATAGTAAGTCCGTAGTGGGCCGGGCCTTGCGGCTCCGGGGAGATCATCTTTTAGTCAGGCCGCGATGATACGGGAAACTGAGGCGCTTGTAGACCGTGGGCGGGCCGGTTGTTGTGGATTGCTGCTGTGGTTGCCTGCTGCGTGCTAGACTGCGCGGCTTCACTGGAGGGCGCGGCGCTTGAGCGGACACATTCATATTCTGGGTATCTGCGGTACATTTATGGGCGGAGTTGCGTTGTTGGCGCGCGAACTCGGCTACCGCGTGACCGGCTCCGATGCCAACGTCTATCCCCCCATGAGTACGCAGCTGCAAGCCGCGGGCATTGAGTTGATGGAGGGCTACGCGCCGGAGCATTTGCAGCCAGCGCCGGATACCGTGGTGGTGGGCAACGCGATGCGCCGCGGCAATCCCGCGGTCGAGTACCTGTTGAACGCGGGCCTGCCCTACACCTCCGGGCCGCAATGGCTCGCCGAACACGTGCTGCAGGACAAATGGGTGCTGGCGGTATCGGGTACGCACGGCAAAACCACGACCAGCAGCCTGCTGGCCTGGATTCTGGAGTATGCCGGGCTGGCACCGGGTTTCCTGATTGGCGGTGTACCGGCAAACTTCGGCCAGTCCGCACGCGGCACCAGTGGCAACTTCTTTGTGGTGGAAGCCGACGAATACGACACGGCCTTTTTTGACAAGCGCTCGAAGTTTGTTCACTACCGGCCGCGCACGGTCACCATCAACAATCTTGAGTTTGACCACGCGGATATCTTCCCGGACCTCGCGGCCATTCAGCGGCAGTTTCACCATCTCGTGCGCTGCGTGCCGGGGGAAGGGTTGGTGATCCATCCGCAGGGACAGGCAGCGGTTGATGACGTGCTGGCCATGGGGTGCTGGACGCCGGCACAGTCGTTCACTCTGGACGGCGAGGCCGACTGGAGTGCCACCCTGCTGGCCCCGGATGCGTCGCGTTTTGCCGTGCGCGACCCCGCAGGGTCCACGGCGGAAGTGGCCTGGGGGTTCCTGGGGCGCCACAATGTGGAGAACGCACTGGCTGCGCTGGCAGCGGCGCGGCATGTGGGTGTGCCGTTGCAGCAGGGTGTGGCAGCGCTGGCCGGGTTCCGTGGGGTCAAACGCCGGCTGGAATTGTTGGGTGAGGTGGGAGGTGTAACCGTCTATGACGACTTTGCGCATCACCCCACTGCCATTGCGACAACCCTTCAGGGTTTGCGCGCCAGCGCCGTGGGCCGCGTGATTGCCGTAGTTGAACCGCGCTCCAACACTATGCGTATCGGTCAACATCGACGTGCGCTGCAGGATTGTACGCGCGATGCTGACGCTGTGTACTGGTTCCAGCCGCCGGGCATGGACTGGTCGCTCGATGCGGTAGCGGCGGCGAGTACTGTACCGGCCACTGTGGCCCACGACATCGACCAGTTGGCGCGGCGTGTGGCGCAAGAATCGCGACCCGGAGACCGGGTGGTCATAATGAGCAATGGCGGCTTTGGTGGTATTCACCAGCGTCTGCTGGATGAATTGAAGGCGGCAAATTCCTGATGCGTAACCACCCTCTGCTCCGCGCCTATGACACCCTGGTGCTGCGTCGCCCCTGGATCTCGCTGGCCCTCGTCGCCCTGGTGCTGGTACTCAGTGCCTCACAACTGGGCAAAATAAAGCTCGATGCGTCGGCTGACTCCCTGATGTTGCAGGGTGACCCCGCACTGGACTTCTTTCGCGACGTGTCCGCTGAATACGGTGCCGAGGATTTCCTGCTGCTGACCTGGCAGCCCGACGCGCCGCTGCTCAGTGACGCGTCGCTGGATCCGCTGAAGCGCATGGCGGACGAGCTGCGCACACTGCCGCGGGTATCCTCCGTGGTTACTGTGTGGGATGTGCCGCTGCTGGAGAGCCCGCCGGTCAGCCTGTCGGATATCACCTCCGGCGATCCGCTGCCCAGCCTGAACGACCCGCAGGTGGATCGCGCCATGGCGCTGGAAGAGTTCACCACCAGTCCCATTTATGCGGAATTGCTGGCCAGCCGCGAGGGCGATCTGACCGCCGTGCAGGTCAACCTGCAACGAGACACGCGCTACTTCGACCTGCTGCAGCAGCGTGATGCGCTGCGCGCCAAGGCGGAGGCGGGTGCCTTGAGCGCCGCGGAAGAGGCGGCCCTTGAGGCGGTCGAGGTGGCGTTCAAGGCGCACACGGCTCAAGCGCTGGAGCAGCAGAGTCAGCTGGTGCAGTCGGTGCGCACCATCGCCGATGGTTATCGCCAGCACGCGCGCATCTTTGTCGGCGGTGTGCCCATGATCACGGCGGATATGGTCAGTTTCGTGCGCAGCGATCTGGTGCTGTTTGGCACGGCGATACTCGGCGTCATGCTGGTCGTGCTCGCTCTCATTTTCCGCCGCGTGCGCTGGACGGTGATTCCCCTGGCCACGTGCATGGCCTCTGTGACGGTGATGCTGGGTCTGCTCGGCTGGCTGGACTGGCGCATGACCGTGATCTCGTCGAACTTTGTTGCAGTGTTGTTGATTATCAGCCTCGCCATTGCCATCCACCTGGTGGTGCGCTACCGGGAACTGCATGCCGAGGACCCGGAGGGCGACCTGCATGACCGTGTGTTGCAGACGGTGGCGTTGATGGCGGTGCCCTGCGTCTATACGGGCATTACCACCATCGTCGCGTTCATGTCACTGGTGGTGTCCGGCATCCAGCCGGTGATCGATTTCGGCTGGATGATGACGGTGGGTATCCTGGTGGCACTGGTGCTGGCGTTCATTATGGTGCCGTGCCTGATTGAGGTCTGGCCCAAAGGCCGCCCTTTCCGTTTCCGTCAGGAAGGCGAGCCGTTGACGCTGCATTTTGCGCGGGCGACTGAGCACTTTGGCAAAACCATCCTGGTGGCGACCGCGATTGTTGTGGGGCTCACGGTGCTGGGTATTTCGCGCCTGCAGGTGGAAAACCGCTTTATCGACTACTTCAAGGAGACCACGGAAATCTATCAGGGTATGGAGCTGCTGGATTCACGCCTCGGCGGCACCATTCCACTGGACATCATTTTCTCCGACCCCGATGCCACAGCGCCGCTGCCCGGCCTGGAAGACATGCAACCGGCGGCGGACGCACCCGCGGAAGACGATCCGTTCCTCGACGGTGACACAGCGCAATTCGCCGCCGCCGATGAACCTGCTGCAGATGACTGGGGCGATGACTTCGATGGCGGATTTGACGAGTTCGGCGGCAGCGAAGACAGCTTTACTCCGAGCTATTGGTTCAGCCTGGAAGGCATGCGCCTGCTGGATGCGGCCCATGAGCACGTGGACAGTCAGGAAGAAACCGGCAAGGTGCTGTCGCTGTCGACCACTTTTTCGGTGGTGAAGGATCTGCTGGGCGACGACATCGGCAGCGTTGAGCTGGCGCTGGTGCAGAAGAGCCTCCCGGCGGACGTTGCCGAGCTGATGGTAGATCCCTATTTTTCCGAGGACAAAGAGCAGGCGCGCATTACCGTACGAGTGAAAGAAACCAGTGAGCAATTGCGCCGCGATGCATTCCTGTCCCGCCTGCACAATGAGCTTGTTGAGGTGACCGGGCTGGCGCCGGAGCGGATTCGTTTCACCGGCATGCTGGTGCTCTACAACAACGTGCTGCAAAGCCTGTTCCAGTCGCAGATTCTCACTCTGGGCGCTGTGTTCATCGCCATCATGCTGATGTTCCTGCTGCTGTTCCGCTCCCTGTCGCTTGCATTTATTGCGCTGGCGCCGAATATTGTGGCCGCCGGTTTGGTACTCGGCGTTATGGGTCTGGCGGGCATTCCGCTGGATATCATGACCATCACCATTGCCGCCATTGTGGTGGGTATCGGTGTGGATGACTGTATTCACTACGTACACCGGTTTCAGCGCGAGTTCCCGCGCGACCGCAATTACGTGGCGGCCATGTACCGCTGCCACGGGAGTATTGGCCGGGCCATGTACTACACGACAGTGACGGTAGTGATCGGCTTTTCGATGCTGACGCTGTCCAATTTCAATCCGAGTATTTATTTCGGCCTGCTCACGGTGCTGGCGATGGCCGTGGCAGTGATTGGTGCACTGCTGCTGTTGCCCAGATTGATTCTGCTGATGCGCCCCCTTGGCCCTGAGGCCGATGCGGCCTCCGAGGCGGAGGCGGGCTGATGGAGTGTCGCGCCGGGTGCGGTGCCTGCTGTGTGGCACCTTCCATCTCTACGCGCTTTTATGGCATGCCCGAGGGCAAGCCGGCGGGGGTGCGCTGTGTTCACCTGACGCCGGAGCGCCTCTGTGGCTTGTTTGGCGACCCCAGACGCCCCGCGGTGTGCAGTGCTTTTCAGGCGGATGTCGACGTGTGCGGTGACAACCGCAGGGCGGCATTGGCCAATCTGGAGCAGCTGGAAATTCTCAGCCGCCCCGACTGAACGGGAGTACCCGATGTCTACAACCGAATTACCCCTGTTTCCCCTGTCTGCGGTGCTCTTGCCCTACGGCAAGATGCCACTGCAGATTTTTGAACAGCGTTACCTGGACCTGGTGCGTGATTGCATGAAGAACGGCACCGACTTCGGTGTGGTCTGGATACGTCGCGGAGAGGAGGTGGCGGTGAAGGGCACGCGGCAACAACTTGGCGACCTCGGAACGCGCGCACGCATTGTGGACTTTGACCAGTTGCCGAACGGTTTGCTGGGCGTGACCATTGAAGGCCGGGAACGGTTCCACCTCAGCGATACCCGGGTGGCCACGAATGGACTGGTATTGGGCAACGTTGCGTTCGAGCCCATGCCCGAGTCGGCCGCGCTCGACGATGCCTGGCTGTCGTTGCGGGAAATCCTCGAGAACCTGAAGCAGCATCCGCACGTCAGGCGCATGGGACTGGAGATCGACTTCGATGACGCCTGGCAGGTGGGCTACACGCTGGCGCAGTTGCTGCCGCTGGAGGAGTCACTGAAGTATGCGCTCCTCAACGCCGGTGACATTGAGGAGCTGATGGATCAACTGGACCTGATCCTGAGCGATATCAGTGGTGAGGGGTAGTTCCCGCCTGGAGCCAATAAGCTCGTCAGTTTGTTGAAAGCTTTGCCAGCAGTGCTTCGGCTTCGGCCTTGCGAGCCGCATCTGCGGCGTTGCGCCCGGGTCTAGGTGCCGCTCTCAGAACGCGTTCCAAGTGTTCTTTCGCTTTGTCCGTTTCGCCCTCACTCGCGAGAAACTCGGCAAGGAAAAAGTTGCTGTCGATACCCTCGGGGTTTGCCTGCAGGCCGGCTTCGAGATATTCGAGCGCTTTCTTGCTGTTTCCAAAGCCCACCGGCCAGCCTGGCACCCGCGCATACAGTGTGCCGAGGCTGACGAGGGCAGCGCCGTCGCTGACGGTTGGATCAATGGCCACTGCTCGCTCGAAATCGTCGCGAGCGGCTTTGGCGTAACCCAGCGCGTCAAGACCGCCGACAACACCCGCGAATGAGGAGCGGATGATGCCGCACCAGGTGAGTGCCTGGGCGTCATCCGGCTGCTTATCAAGCAGTTCGTCACAGCGCGCGAGCAGGCCGCCATAGGCCGCTTCCTGCTCCTGCGTGGGCAGCTCGAAGTTGACATGCTCCCACTGGGTGCGCAGTGCGCTCACCTCTGCGTTTACTGAAGCGAGTGCGGGTGTGATTGCGGCGAGGCCTGCAAGTACACCAAAAAGTGTGGAGCACAGTCGAGGGTAGGTTTGCATGGTGCGGTTTCTCCTGGAGCGTTCTCTGCACTATACGAAAAAAACCTTAAGGTGGCCTTATGCGCATCTCCGCCAGCATTCTAGCCTGCAACCTCGTAGCTCAGGCCCGAGTCGCTGTGACTCATCACCACGCTGCGAAGCATGCCGGTGTGGTAATCACGGCTGAGGATATTACTGACCTTGACAAAATCAGCCTGCAGTCGCGCCGGGGTGACCCGTACACGCAGGTAACCGTTGCTGATGCCGTCGGTCCAGAGCACCTCGGGGTTGCTGGATACCAGCCGCTCGTCCATCCTCCGCGCACCCTCAGTGCCGAACTCAAGGAAATCGCCGGGTGAGGTGATGCCGGTGGTACCCAGCTCTACCCCCATCGCACGGCCCCCGTTGTCGTACAGCGCATTCTGCCAGAAACTGTGGCTATCGCCTGTCAGCACCACGAGGTCGTTGACGTCGGCATTCTGGCAGCTCTGGTAGAACGCCTCCCGTGCCCTCGGGTAGCCGTCCCAAGGGTCGAGGTAGAGCGGAAGGCCCAGCTCACCGAGGCGCTGGAAGTACTGCGCGCGTTGCAGATTTTCACTACTCACCCGGCCCTTGAGGTAGTTCATGTCTGCAGCATCAAGCCGGGGGGCAGACATTCTCGCCATGGGTATCTGATTGCCCAGCATGCGCCAGGGCCGCGCAGCCGAAACCGATTCGGCCAGTGCGGCCGCCGCGAAGGCCTGCATATCCGCCGACAGCATTTCCCGCCCGGGTGCACCCACCACGTCTCGCAGGAACGTTTCGGCAGCGTCCGGTGTCATCTCCAGCAGCGCTGGTATGTCATAGTCAATTTGCTGTGCACGACCGGTATGACGTGTTTCCAGTGTCACCAGTGAGGCCAGGTCACCGAAGCGGAAATGGCGCCAGTAGGCCGCCGGGTCTTCGCCAATGTCCGGTTCACGCACCGGCATCCATTCATACCAGGCCTGCAGGGAAGCGCTGCGCCGCGTGCGCCAGCTGCCCTCCGTTGCGGGTTGGTGGTTCTCCGCGCCTTCCTGCCAGGGCCCTC
>Ga0181372_1000395_pt1 | contig 10737 bp, 3 predicted proteins | sample LowvirmetaG_5_FD_130161 | JGI IMG/M metagenome (GOLD analysis project Ga0181372, IMG submission 130161) | Marine viral communities from the Subarctic Pacific Ocean - Lowphox_08 viral metaG | ecosystem: Environmental > Aquatic > Marine > Oceanic | place: Subarctic Pacific Ocean | collected 2015-12-05
CTTAAAGATAAAGTCATTGCCGTTGTTTCTGATGTCGCCTTTGTCGTTTCCATCCTTGTGGAAAATAACAAGTTCACCGTCTGATGTTTTGCGGTTCAAATATAGTACTGTATTGTTGTCTCTCGTATGGTACGCATAACCTTCATTATTAAATTCATGTCCCACATCAGCAAGTGCCGCAGAGGTTTTAGCCACTCTCAGACTGCCAGTTACGTCTACACCTGTGCTTTTTGTCGCAAGTTTCTCAGAACCGTAATGGTACAAAATGGCTTCGCCTGTTGAGCCATCTGCCTTAACGTAGGCGGCATAATTCCCACTGCCATTATCAGAGTGTATAGTAACGTCACCATCATTGACGCTGTTTCTAATGACTAAATTTCCAGCGTTGTTTTGGATAAGAGTCCAAGTATTTTGCGAAGTAATTTGTAAGTCGTTATTTGCTCCAAAGTTAGCAACGGTGTAATCGGCAAAGTTCATATTAGCAGTAGTATTCAAACCTGCAAACGTAGGGCTGTCGCCTGTGCCAAGCCCAAGGTTGGTTGCAGCATTGGCAGCACTGTTTAAGTCAGACAGGTTGTTTGTAACTAGCAACGCGCCAGACAAAGAAGCGTAGGCTGCTACCCATGCAGAGCCAGTATAAACCTGCATCGCGTTTGCAGTTGTATCATAGTAGAGAGCGCCAGAAACCAAAGCATCACCATCATTATCAACCGTTGGCGCAGATGACTTTGCTCCAAGATACTTGTCATCAAAGTTATCAAAAGCAGCTAAGGCGCTGTCTCGCGCAGCTTCCGCAGCCGTTTGCGCCGTTGCCGCAGAAGTAGCACTTGCCGCCGCACCTGTCGCAGATGTCGCTGCCTCCGATGCTTTAGTAGAAGCAGTTGACGCATTTCCAGACGCGCCTTGGATTGCTGAGATGTTAGTCGCGTTTGTATTTACAGAAGAGATGTTGCTTGCTGTTGTGTTTACGTTTGCAATCGAACCTGCAACCGTGTTCACGTTGGTTGCATTACCCGCAACAGAAGTCACGTTAGATGCAATCCCTGCAACCGTTGTTACATTCCCAGATATTCCTGCAACCGTTGTGATGTTAGAAGAATTAGAAGCCGCAGTTTGAATAGCATCTGTTGCATCTGTTCCATCTTCAATATCGGCTAGCGTTGCAATGTCAGCGGTAATAGCGGCTAGTGCTTGCGTGTCGGCAATAGTTGGCCCTGGCTCTGGATCCCCGCTCGTAGCGTTGAACCCCAGGACCGTACCCTTACGCGCATCCTTGAGCGGCAATTCCAGGTCAGTAAAAACATCACCAGGATTTACCTTAACAGATCTTGTTAGCTTTTCGTCCAACTGCTGCGCCATGACAACAATACTGTCTAATTGCTCATTCAAGCTAGAAGCCAAAAGATCCCCGGCCGTTACAAAGTCGGTTGTCCTGGAAAGATTTCGGCCGCCGATAATTGTTAAAACATCCGAGGCCACCAACGCCGTTCCATTATTCGAGCCTGTGAGTGTGACCGAGCCGGTTCCGTTTGCGTTGGTTGAAATCGTGTAATCAGTTGTTAAGAAGAGTAGCGTTGTGTTTTTGTAAACAGCTATATCAGCGTCCGCCAAAATATTAAAAGTAAAGGCGAATGGTCCTGTGCCAGTGTTGCCGGTAAACTGTGCCCGCCTGGCAACTGGATTTATTGCGATATCAGTCATTTCTTAACTCCGATCACTTTTCTGGTATATATCAGATTTCGTTTCATTTTCCAAGAAAATCCATAATGTTGACGTTCCCAAGATCCGGGGATCTGGATGGTGACATTTTCCCAGGCTCCCACCAGTAGCCTTGCTTGTAGTCTCTTTGTCGCTTTCTTAGCGTCCGGCGGATTTTTGAATTTGCTTTTGGATCTGCCCATTGCCTTGCCTGGTCAAAAATGGTTCGCTCAAGAGCAAGCCGGGCATACCATATCGAAGATCCTGGCATATATCTTTGCACAAAATTCACGGCTTCGGCTCCGATATTTGTGTCCTCGCCATTAATTGCTTGCAGAATATTCCCTGTTACCAAAGTGTTTAAATCTCCAACCGCGCCCACAACTGGACCGGCAACAGTCTCACTAAGGCCGCCGCCATATCTGTTGACGTTAGCAAACATAAAGTCTCCGAAGATCCCCAGGCCACCGCCTTGCAACATCGCAGCGCCCCAAAATTTCGCATCCATTTCTCTAGGATCTCGACCTTTAGACATTTCCTTTAGCTGCATGGCAAGCGCCCCCATAAGGGTCGTGCTTAAAATAAGATTGGCGTAATACTTTCCCTTGCCCGCCTTGCCAGGCTGCGCTGCGCCTCGCATTATGTGAGTTGTTATTAACGTAACCCCAAAGTTTTTATACATAGCAAACGACCTGGTAAGTTCCCCGGCAACCGTACCAGGTTGAACATCGCCAGTTATAGCCAAACGTCCGCGAACACTTGTTGATGGAACCGCAAAGTTTGTTTCAGTTTCAACCATTGCTAACATTTTTGTCGCCAGATCTCTTGCCAGGTTTGGATCAATGTCAGTGCGAAACTCTACATCTTCGGCCCTGAGAAACTTAGCACCCTTATGCTCGTATGGCTCTGTCGCTCGAATAATATCCCAACTGTCAGCCCCAATCCCATACCGCTCCAGGGAACCCCGGAAAGCCGGATCTAGGTCGTCAAAGGCCTTGCCCGCGTCACTGGCAAGCTTGCCCAAAAACTCCATCCCAAACGCCCACCGCCCGGCTTGTGTCCAGGGCGATAGCAAAGATGCCCGCATCACAAAATCCGCTACGCGCCTGGTAACTTCTGGCCCCGACATTTCGCCAGTATAGCGCATTTGCCCGGCTGCGAGTGTACTCCAACCTTCTGCCGTTAGGCCAAGACGCACTGCCAACTCACCCTTTTCTTTTGCTCCCAGGGGTTCAACCATTTTCAAATATTGCGTTAGGGTTTTGGTTTGCGGCAAGCCATTCATTTGCCTGGCAATGCGGTTAAAATTAATATCTGTTAAGGCAGATATTGCGGCAGCCCCTAACTGCGCAGATTGTAAAACCTGGCGCGTCCCCGCCATAGTGTTTGCAAATTTTCTATTGATCGGAACATTAGATTGCCCAGAAAGAACATTATACAGCGCGTCAACATTTCTTGATGCTGTAGTCGCGGCATCTTCAAGCTTTGGATCTTTTGCCTGGGCGGCTTGCTTTTGTATTGTTTGCTGAATGAAATTGGTTGTGGCTTTTGGGTTTGGCCCAAGGCGTTCCATAAATGCTATGTCCCTGGACATATTGCTTATGTGCCCCATCATTGTGTCAAATACATTGCCCTCGCCAAACTTGCCCTGGTATTCCATCCAGTTATCAGCATCTTTGAAAACCAAAAATCTATGGTCGGCATTTTTACTGGCCATAGCTTTGCCGCCACGAACACCGCTAGGCTTTATCTTGCTATACCCATCTGTGCCTATTGTTTCATAGACAGACTTTAGCGCCACCTCTAAGCGGCCTTCGCTAAACTTTAGGCCGGTTTCCATATCGATCATTTTATCCAGGTCGAGCCTGGGCGAAACAAAATCTCGCCATTCTTCAAAAGAAACAGATCTAACCTTAACAACGCTATGAGTTTGCGGCAGACCCCAATCCGCCCGCTTGGGAATTGCCCCGCCCGCTGCGTTAAATCTTTTACGCAAGTATTCAGAGGCTTCACGCCAGGCAAGAGCAAGTTCATTTGCCGCTGCATCTCCAGTGCCGTCGTCAAAAATTTCCCTAACCATATTGTCCAGGGTAGCCTTGTTTCTTGTTTGGCCTAAAAGATTGCGGCGAAATGTAGAAAGAAACTTGTCCATTTTTCTTGTCGCACTGCGCGTTATAGCTGTTTCTAGCTGCGCAACAGATAGATGCCTTGTAGATACATCTTGCTCAAAAAAGGAAAGCGCGGCTTTGTTTATATCTTTCCGGCCACGCAGATCCCTATAGTTTTCCATATCCAACTGGATTTTCTTCCAGGCTTTAGCTTGCAACATAGTACGCCGTTTGCGTTCTGTCGCTTTCTTTTTTAGCGCGGCAGCCGCATCGATGCCCGCCCTGGTTTCTGCCGGACCTGGACCCATTTGCGTATTGTACTGGTCTGCCAGGTCGTCAAACAGATCTACATATTCGTCTGCCTGGTCTTGCGTAATTTCCCCGGCATCAACACCATCCTGGACACATCGCTTAAAACTCATAGCCCACATACCCCCAGGCGGTTAATCATTGCATCTTCTGCGTCGAGATCTTTCTTAATATCGCGCATAGTCCTGGTTGCCGCTGAAAGGGTTCCCTCTTCATCAGCGAGAAGGCCAACAGGTATTTCCAGGTCTAGGTCTGTTGTGACATCCGGCTCACTATCTTTTGCAAGCTGTCGGACATCGGCCCCTCTTCCTCCAGGAATATCGTAGCTAGATCCTTGAAGCGGGTTTTCTCCGGCGATTTCTCTGATTTCTTTGGGTTCTCCGAAACCTGTGTTGTTGTCGATTTCTGCGTAGCCATCGGCAATGCCCTCCTCTTTTAATGTGCGGTATGTAGCTGTTGGCTTAGAGCCAACTGCGTCTAAATATTCTGGTGGAATTATGCGGCCCTTTTTCATAAACCGCGAAATCATGCGCTGATAGGCATTCTCAGGGGTTACATCCATATTCACCAGGCGAACAGTGTACCCCTCATCTTTATATAGTGATATCGCACCCCTAATGCTAGAGCCATCATGGCCTACTTTTGGCAAAACTATATTGGTTCCCCGGCTAACCATTATGCTTTGCAAAGCTTTTGCCAAAGTAGAGCTTTCGCTATGAACGGCTGACGCGCCAATCCCGCCGTCAAACTCTGGCAACGCTGCTTTTATTTCATCGCTATCTAAGATTGCGGCTTTGTTGGCAATCGCCAGGTCGTTTGCAATCGTGCTTTTCCCGGCTGCCGGTGGCCCTAAAATAATTGTAACTTGTTTCTCCCTGGCAACAGGCTCGGCATCTTTTTCTAATTCACGCCAGGCTAATGTTTCCGCATCTTTTTCAAATCTTGTTAAGGCCGCTTCTGTGCCGACAATATCCTCGCCGTCAACATTATAGACGCGGTTTTTGTGCCATTCGTCAGATCCATAACCCTCGGCCTTAGATGTTTGGGGCTTAGAGTTCATTTGCTCTAAAGCCGCGACTACTGCGGGGTGATTGTCAATTTGTTCTCGCGTTGGGCTTTGGTCTAGCAGTCTGGCTAAATCGTCCATAGGGGTTGGCTCTGGCAATTCATCCAAAATCATTTGGTCTAACTGTTGCTCGGCTGCCGGGCCAGTTGGCTCATCAAATCCCTCTAGGCTTGGCTCCTCTGGGATCTCAGCCTTTGCGCTCTTCGGCGGACCATAGACAGTGCGTCCAACATCGCTTGCTGTCGCCCCATCAAAATCGCCTCGTTCAATTCCTCTTCGGATAGCGTCTGCATAGCTTCTTGCAGCCTTTGCATAGCTGCCGGTTTCTTTTGCTTCCCTGGCCGCCGTTGTGAGGTCGTCACTGAGGGTTCCCTTTCTGTTGGCAAGGGCTTGGAGTAAGTGGATCGCTTGGGCATCTTGGTCAGCCCTCCGTTTGTTTTGGTTTGTTACAAGCTTGTTTCCTTCCGCCTCGATGCGGTCAGCATTTCGACTTAGGCTTTCAAACGCCTTCTTATCTTGCAGCAGCAACGCTTTTGCCCTGGAGAAAACCCGCGCCCGCTCCAGGTAAAGGCTTTCAGTTATAACCTCATCCCCAAAGAGGGAAACTTGAGTTTCCTGGACAACATCAACCTCGCGCACCTGGCGGATAATGCTTTCCGCCTCATCAGCGTTTTTAGGGCTTGTCTTAGAAAGAACCTTGATTGCAGCCTCTTGTAACTCAGGGCTATCGATTAAGCGCCCCAGGATAGCGCCGTAGTTCGCCGGAATTACGCCATTAACAACTGACATAAAGGCATCATCGCTTAACGCCATCATATCACGCGCCTGGCGGACTGTTGCAGAATTGGGCGGCAGCCCCACTTTTTCAAAGCCTTCTGGATCTAGCCTTAGTATTTTTGCGGCATCGATCACGCTTGTCATGTTGTCTGCGTTGGCGATGTTAGCGTGGGCGGCTGTGACCATTGCTTTTTCAGCACTCACGCCATCGGCCTCACGCAGTAATCGGCCGTACAGTTTTATATCCTGGCCTGGATCATCGGCCATAATCCGCTTTGCAAGCCCGGCCCTTTGATGCCCATCAGCAATAAACACATTTCCGTTAATATCTTCCCAAAACATAACTTGACCGGCTAAATCCGGGTTCCATTTTTTAACCCCTTGCAATCGCTCACTTACGCCAAATTCATCGCCGCCAGATTTAAACTGAAACCTATCAGCATCAACCTGGACATCTTCTGCCTTGAAGGCGAACACTACGCCGTCCAGGCTATCCTTTGCCGCCTCATCTCCCGCACCTTTTCTAGCCTTAGAAATTGCATCTTCAAGTTTTTTGTTGGTTAATCCAATTTCTTTTAATTCTTCATTAATGGCCTCTATCTTCTTATCAGCCGCCTTCATCCTTTTGGGCAAATCACTTTCTTTAATTGCAATTCGAGCATCTTCTGTGGATAGGCCTTGCGCAATGGCATCAACCTCGTCTTGTATCGCAGCCTTTTCAGCCTCAACAGAAGCCTTTTCATCAAACTTCTGATCTCCTTTTTGTCTATTTAATTCGTATTCTTTATTTAACTCTTCCAACTCTTTGCTGCTTTTAAGCGGCAGGGGCGGCTCATCCACAATATCCGGCAAGTTGCCATCTTCAAAAGCGGCCTCGGCGGCATCGGTTCTGGCCTGGTGTTCTGCCTGGGCGGGCGGTAAATCTTCGCCCTGGAAAGGATTGTCAGCTTCCAGGTCTTGCTGTTGCTGCGCAGCTTCGGCAATCGCGCTGCTTTCCGCATTAGCAGATCCATCTTTTTTAAACGCTCGATAGCCCGCTCTTGCGCCATCCGCTGTTAGCTTAATGCCAACACCAAAGACCGCGCCCGCACCCGCGTCAAACGCTACGTTTCTAACAAAGTCTTTATATGTGTAGTCATAGCCAAGATCTTTATACCACTGTGACACGCTCGTTTGCTGAACCGCACCAAGGCCCGCTCCGATCATTGCCTCATAAAAAGCAAGTTGCCACAAACTATAAGCTTTTTTAGGCGCAGCTACCATGCCGCCAACCCACATAGTCGGATCAACAATGTGCCCGGCTAATCCGCCCAGGATCATCCCCGCAGTGCCGCCTTTTGTTTGTGCCCTGGATTGCATTTCTTGAGCGTGTTCCCTGGCTGCCTTCCCACGCGCCCGCGCAATTTCCTCAATGCCTTCAATCGTAAACCCTTTAAGGTGGTCTGGCAAAATGCTTTCGTTTTCCCGCATAATGTTAAGAACATAATTTGCTTCGCTCTCATATTTGGGTTCATTCATTTCGGGCGAAAACATTCTAAACTGGTCTGACGGATCTCGTATTCCTTGGATCCCCAGGTCTTTTAACTCTTCGGTAATTGGACCCCATATTTCTTTTAAATGGTTTTCGCGCTGCATGGTAATGTCGTTAGCAACTACATCCCTGGCCGCCGCATGATAGTTCTCTAAATAGCCAGTAATCGGCTTTGATAAAAACTCTACGCCGGTAAAATCATACGCCTTGGATCTGCCGAAATCTATCATTGCGTTTTGATCCAATCATCCCAAGAGACATTGAAGTTAGGATCTTCTTTTAGGCCCGCCTCGATAAATTTCAAATATTCTTTTCTCTTTAATCGCTGCCTCACAGGGATGGTTTTTCTCATTGCCAGACGGCGCTGTTCTCGTAATTCTTTTATTGTTTGACCTTTATCAACAGTAGGCGCACCTATGCTTGCCTCTAAGCCCGCAGCAACTTGACCAGGTGCGAAATCTTGAGTTGGATCAGAAAGGGTTTTTGAAACTGCATCTAGTCGGCTAGGACGCGGAGATATTACCCTGGGGAAGCCTTCTGTAAACGTTGCTTCTGGCGCAGCCTCACGCGCTGAAGGTTTGTCCTGGCTTCGGGTTGCATCCATTTTAGCACTGGAGATATCAATATCTCCCGAAAACATTGCGTCCTCTATGTTCGGCACGTTTTCGCCCTCAAGAAATGCTTGCTCTTCCTTTTTGAGAAGCTCAAATAAATATCCCGCTTCTTTGAAATGAGCGTCTTTTAGGTCTTTAATGCTAAATGTAATAGGGCGGCCGTCCTGGTCGGCTACAACAATATTAGCCCCATATTGAATTTGGTAGGTATCAGATCCTAAATATTTAAATGTATATTCTTCATTTGAAGCAATATCCTTGGCTAAACTTTCATTTATATTTTGCCCTGATGCTATAGCTATCCTAGCAACATTTACACCTCTTAACGCATTTTCCATTTGGGCAGCCGTCATGTCTGGCATTAAATATGTATTTTCACCGCGCACCTCTTGGAACCCGCCATACAATACAGTCTCCGCATAATCCATTCCTGGCCTTACGCTTTGCCCGGCGGCTTGCTGTAATGCTTCTGTCCACATATCTCCATTAAATTCAGTTACGCCATTTCTGGCAGCTAATTCCGTATAAATTGCCTCGGCAACATCAGTAATAGCCTTAGTCATATTTGGCTCTGTAAGAGCCTTTCCCATTACGTCTAGTTGTATATCAAAGGCCGACAAGCTTTCACCATCGGCTGTTTTTCTACTTAAAGTTGGATGCTTGCCGTCTATTTTAATTCGCTCAAACCCACTAACCGCAAGTGTAGCTGTCTCAGTCATTCCGGCATTGTTTAAAGCCCCCACCAGGGCCATCGGCGCGTTGTATGATGCAAGGTCTGTTAAGATCTTTGGCGCGGCTGCGTCAGCCTCGGCTAGCGCCCCAAGCAGTTGAAGCTTTGCCGGGCCATCAGAATTATCGAGCAGCAAAGACAACTGACGGACCTCATCGCCATAAAATAACTTTGGCTCTCCTAGTTGGTAATGGCTCCTTACCGTATTTGCCTCGGCCTGGCGTTTTCTTAACTCTGCCTGGTCAACCGTAACCGTCCCATCGTCAGTATTAATAGTTAAGAGCGGAGTGTCCCGGCGCTCGATCAGCCCGACGCGATTGGCATACCCCATAGGATCCTCTGCCAACTGTTTCTGCATATTTTCAAAAAACGCTGTACCTTGCTCGTATCGCTTGACTTCGATGGCTGTGTCCCGGCCTTCTCCGCCTACACCCTCGATGCCATTTGCTAGCGCAGCAACATCGCTTTCGACCTTTGCAAAATTAGATGCTCTAAGTGTTGAGAAAAATTCGTTATCAGCCTCTAGCATCTTAACCGAATTTAAGGCGGCCCCGCCATCATACTGGGAAACCTGTGTGGCTGCATCCATCAGATCTTGATAAGTTTCTTGGTTTAACGGCCCACCTTTTTCTAAAACGTCTTGCAGATCCTCTACTGAGTTTACTACAAAATCAGATTGCCCCTTTATTGCCGCAACATTGCGGTTAAACTCCGGGCGCAAACTGCCATTAACAAATCTGACACTTTCCTCAAAGGTCATGCCCGGCAACTCTATCTTGCCGCTTTCAACATCCGCAATATATTGTTTTTGGTCGCCTACGTCTTTTTGGAAAAACGTAAACATCGCGTTATTTTTCTTTGCCTCATTTGCTGTTTTTTCAGCCCAATCATCAATCACAATCTTGGTTACACCAAGGGCAGCAAGTTCAGTTTTTATAACTGCTAATTGGTTATCAAGACCTTCGGTAGTGAAATTAAATGTCGCCGCGTCCTGGATAATCTTTTCGGCGGCATCAACGCTTCTTAAATTTTGTTTGATTTTTTGGTTGCGCAACTGTTCTTGCTGCCAAAACTTAGAAAATCTTACTTCAGCTTTGCCCGCGCTTTCTGCAAGCCTGGCGCGTAACGTGCCCGCTGATACTGGATCTATATCGGACAAAGCAGCGGAATAGCCGTCTGACACATCTTTTAACTGGCCTTGTATAGCACTAAATGACGTTTTGTTTTTTTGCCCTTCGTCTAAGATCCTGGTAATTTCTAATTCTGCACTGCTTTGGATCTCGGCAATGGCAATTTGATTTGCAGCCTGGTAGGCCGCCTTTTGCTCGATGCCCCTTGGCCCGCCCTGGTCTTGCAATGCTTCTAAAACAGGCTGCGCTCCTTCGGTACGGACGCGCTCCAGGCCGCGCTGCTCCGCCTCTTCGGCAGATTGCCTATAAAGAAACTGAGACATTTGGTCAAAGGTTCGAGACATAGCCATACTTGCGCCCGCCTGTTCGCGGTATGACGCAAAATCAATGTTTTGCGGCTGCCTGTCTCGTATGCCTAATCTTTGATACCTGGGAAGCTTTGCCATTATAACGATCCAACTCTTTGAATGCCGGTGCTAACTGTTCCCAATGCGTTCCACATAGCCGCAGTTTTAGCGTTTTGTCCCGCTAACCTATATTGATTTGCCTGGGTGGCCGCCTGGCCTTCTGCAAGCAACGCATTGTCCCTGGTAATGTTTAATTCCCTAATGCCTTCCGCTTGAGCATAGAGCGCAGTGGTTCTGGCAGATCCACTTGTCGGGTCAACACCCCCGGCTCCCGCCCTGGCAATTATCGCCGCCAGGTTTTCATTAAGGTTGCGCAAAACATCTGCGCCCATTTGTTTGTACGCAATGGCCTCAGATCTTCCCTTTA
>Ga0181372_1000399_pt1 | contig 10683 bp, 8 predicted proteins | sample LowvirmetaG_5_FD_130161 | JGI IMG/M metagenome (GOLD analysis project Ga0181372, IMG submission 130161) | Marine viral communities from the Subarctic Pacific Ocean - Lowphox_08 viral metaG | ecosystem: Environmental > Aquatic > Marine > Oceanic | place: Subarctic Pacific Ocean | collected 2015-12-05
GCTCGACCTACTGGGCACAGGGTGGCATGGCGGCGGTGCTTGATTCATCCGACACCGTGGACTCGCACGTGGCTGACACACTGGTCGCCGGTGCGGGACTGTGCAACCCGGAGGCCGTGCACTTCACCGTCAGCAACAGTCGTGCCTGTGTCGAGTGGCTGGTTGAGCAGGGTGTCGACTTCGACCTGCGTCATGGCGCCAGCAGCGAGTTCCACCTGGCCATGGAGGGAGGCCACAGTCACCGGCGCATTATCCACGCAGCCGATCGCACCGGTCGAGCAATTTCTGAGGTTCTCACCGAGCGCGTGCTTGCGGCAGAAAACATCGAGGTTTTTGCGCACCGCGTGGCGGTGGACCTGGTTACACGCGAAGGCCGCTGCGAAGGTGCTTATATACTCGACCGCGAACGCGACCGGGTGGACCTGTTTCAGGCCAGGGCCGTGGTACTGGCAACGGGCGGCGCCAGCAAGGCGTATCTCTATACCAGTAACCCGGACGGTGCCAGTGGCGACGGCATTGCCATGGCCTGGCGCGCGGGCTGTCGTGTGGCCAACCTGGAATTCAACCAGTTCCACCCCACCTGCCTGTACCACCCGAAAGCCAAGTCGTTCCTGATTACGGAAGCAATTCGCGGTGAGGGCGGCAAATTGCGCCTGCCCGACGGCAGTCAGTTCATGCACAACTTCGACCCCAGAGCGGAACTCGCGCCGCGGGATATCGTGGCACGCGCAATCGATCACGAAATGAAGCGTCTGGGGGTAGACTGTGTTTTCCTCGACATTTCACACAAACCCCGGGCCTTTCTCGAAGAGCACTTCCCCACCATCAGCACGCGCTGCCTGGAACTGGGCATCGACATCTCGCGCGAGCCGATTCCCGTGGTGCCAGCCGCCCACTACACCTGTGGCGGCGTGGTAGTAAACACCGCGGGCCGCAGCGACGTGGGCGGCCTTTATGTGATTGGTGAGGCGTCGTGCACCGGCCTGCACGGCGCCAACCGCATGGCCAGCAACTCGTTGCTCGAGTGCATCGTCTTCGCCGAGTCGGCGGCCACCGATATCGCCGCCAACATTGCACAATGTCCAGCTCCCCAACCAGCCCCACCCTGGGACGAAAGCCAGGTCACGGACTCCGATGAGGACGTTGTGATTTCTCACAACTGGGACGAACTGCGGCGTTTCATGTGGGATTACGTGGGCATCGTGCGCACCAACAAACGCCTGGCGCGCGCGGAGCATCGAATTCGGCTGCTGCAGGACGAGATCAACGAGTACTACAGCAATTACAAGGTCAGCAATGACCTGCTCGAACTGCGCAACCTGGCGATGGTCGCGGAACTCATGATCCGCTGTGCGCAGGCAAGAAAAGAGAGCCGGGGCCTGCACTACACGCTGGACTACCCCGCGCTACTGGAGCAGGCGCTGGACACTGTCCTCACCCCCGTGGCTACCAGCGCAGAGTCAATACCTGCCTCACCTTGAGCCGGGCTGCAAAGCACTGCCTGCGTCGCGGAATTGGCATTACTACCACAATTCCTGTTGACTCGGGGGATGCCTGCGGGTGTACCGTTTCACTGTGTCAACGAGGTGGTGGCCGATGCAAGGCATGCGGGAACCAAGTAGGTGGTGGTTAACAGGGGTTGCTCCCCTTGCCCTGCTGCTTGCATGTCTTCTCGGTACTGCCGAGCACGCCGCTGTTGCAGCGACCGACCCCGGCGCAGGCCTGGCCGCCGAGGTCGATACCCTTGACAACCCCGTTGCAGAAGAGAACAACGCTGAGCCGGCAGTTCCCGTCGGCACACAGGCGCAACTCGCCGAATCTGACCGTTACGTCTCCACCACAGCTGCACTGCGCCGACGATCAACACCACAGCCCTACCTACCGCACCACCCCAGGGCACCACCCGCCCGCTGAACCTCCACCGTCACGTTTTTTTTCTTAAACGACAGGGTGCACGCCTCGCGTGTGCTCAAGGAGAAGTTCAATGGAGGCTTTCAAAGCCCTGCACACACTGTCGCTGACCGACGTCAAGCGCATTCACCAGCCCGAGCTGCCGCGTGACCTGCAGCTATCCAGCCCCGCCAGCAAGGCGCTGTTGGACTTTGACTACAACGCTCCGCCGCTACTGGAAAGCAACACCGGTGTCGCTGAAGCGCTCATGCTCCTCGAGCGTGAACACGCCAGCCTGAAGTTGGTCATCAACATGGATGAGCAGTTGAAAGGTATCATCACCCGCCGCGATCTGGTGTCATCGCGCCTCATGCAGATTACAGTCGCCAGCGGCAAGGTACGGCAGGACCTGACCGTCGGTGATGTCATGACGCCGTGCTCAACGCTACAGGGTGTGCGCCACGACCAGGTTCTGCACGCGAGCGTTGGCAGGATCCTGCAAACGATGCAGCACCTCGGCCAGGATTACCTGATGGTGATCGCCAACGATGGCATCAGCCTGCGCGGACTGCTCGATGCGCGGCAGATCGCCCGGCGCCTGCATGTCGACTACCAGGACCACACCCAGGCGCGCACGTTCGCGGACATCTGCGAGGCCTTGCTGCACTAGCGGCGCGGGATGGCCCTAGGGACCGCCAGCCGCCTGCGCCGCTGCAGCACGCATTTGTTGCATCTGTTGCATCTGTTGCATGATGCGATCAATCGTGAAGCTCGCAGTCGGCTGGCGCGGTGGGAACTCGCGGAATGTTGCCAGCCACTTGCCGACCTCCTGCTGTACCGGCACAAACAGCCACAGCTGGTCGGCGAAGAAGCGCGAATACAAACCCGAGTCGATCGAGGTTTCATACGGGTCGCTGCGCAGGTTTATGATCCGCGGGAAATTGAGTGCCTCCCGCGGACCCGTCCAACCCTGCATCGCCCAGGCGAAATGCACCTTCCAGTCGCCCCAGCGCAGCGCATTGAAATTGGCGTTGTCGTCGAAGTAAAACAGAGTGTCGCGTTTCCCCGGCCCCTCACCCGCCAGCAGTTCGGTCTGGTCGTAGCCATCGAGGTACACCTTGAATTCCCGGCCACCGATGCGGTGCCCGCCGCGCAACTTCTGCTTGATACCCGGCTCACCCGCCGCCGCAAGCAGCGTGGGCATCCAGTCCAGGTGTGAGAAAATGTCGTTGATGACGGTGCCGGGTGCAACTACGCCGGGCCAGCGGATCATCGCCGGAACGCGGAAGCCACCCTCCCAGGTCGAGCCCTTTTCGCCGCGAAATGGCTCCACGCCGCCATCGGGATAGGTATTGGTTTGCGCCCCGTTGTCCGTCGAATAAATCACGATGGTATCGTCGGCGATCCCCATCGCATCCAGTTTATCCAACAGCTGACCGACGTGATTATCGTGCTCCATAAGGCCATCGGCGTACAGGCCATAGCCCGACGCACCGTCCCATTGCGGCGCCAGGCGGGTCCAGTTGTGCATGCGGGTAGCGTTGAACCAGACAAAGAACGGTTTGTCGTCGCGTTGGGCCCTGGTCATGAAATCCAGGGCCGCGTCGGTAAACTCCTGGTCGACCGTCTCCATGCGCTTGCGATTCAGAGGCCCCGTATCCTCAATGCGTCCGTCCGCGTAGGAGCGAATAACGCCGCGCGGGGCGAAGCGCTTGCGGAATTCCGGGTCTTTTGGATAGAAATACGTTTCGGGTTCTTCCTCCGCATTCAGGTGATACAGATTGCCGAGGAACTCGTCGAAGCCATGATTGCTCGGCAGGTACTCATCCTTGTCACCCAGGTGGTTTTTGCCAAACTGCCCGGTTGCATAGCCGTGGGGCTTGAGCAACTCCGCAATCGTTGGGTCCTCCGCCTGCAGACCAATCTCCGCCCCCGGCATGCCCACCTTGAGCAGACCGGTGCGCAGGGGATGCTGACCGGTGATGAAGGCCGAGCGCCCGGCGGTACAGCTCTGCTCACCGTAATAATCGGTGAAGCGCGCACCCTGCTGAGCAATGCGATCAATATTTGGGGTGCTACCCCCGAGCATACCCTGGTGGTAGGCGCTGAGGTTCGACCAACCGATGTCGTCTCCCCAGATCACCAGAATATTGGGCTTTTTCGCGGCCGCAGTCACCGAGCAAACACCGAGCAGCAAAACAGCCGCCAGCAGTCGAGAGGTATAACGGATCGGGTTACGCGTGCTCATACACATCGCCTCAGGTCTAAGAACACGCGCATTAGGGCACGACTGACCACCGTGTGGCCACTGTGCGACGGGGATCCACCCCAGCGGCACAAATACGCAAACCCGCTACCGCAGCACGCTGCAACGCCACACTGCAGTCACCGGCACGCGTATCAGCATTACGGCGCGCACAGGAATTGCTACAATCCCCGCGCCACATTGGAAGGGAACGCCCCATGAAACTGCTGTTGATCAACCGTATTGCCCTGCTCCTGCCCCTGTGCCTCGGCGCCATACTGCTGGCGCAGGCCGTGACGGCGGAAGAAAACACCGCGAGCGCACCCCCCGAGGCCGCCGCGATCCCGGAACCCCTGCATGCAGAAAGCCGCGGGCGGGTGCGTATTGACGGCAAGAACATCGACTACCGGGCAACCGCCGGCACCCTGGAAATGAAAAACGATGACGGGGACGTGATTGCGCATTACGGCTACACGGCCTATCTGCAGGAGGGCACGGATTCCCGCACCCGGCCGCTGCTGTTTGCCTACAACGGCGGGCCGGGCTCCGCATCCATGTGGCTGCACATGGGCATACTGGGCCCCCAGCGTACCGTGGTGGACGACACCGCCTTCACCACACAGGGCCCGTTCCGCTACGCCAACAATGAGTACAGCATTCTCGACCGGGCCGACCTGATCATGATCGACCCCGTCGGCACCGGGTTTTCGCGTGCGGTCGGCAAAGGCAAGAGTGAAGACTTCTGGGGGGTGAGCAACGACATCCACACCGTGTCCGACTTCATCGCCCGCTATGTCACCGCGAACGGCCGCTGGACTTCACCGAAGTACCTGCTCGGCGAAAGCTACGGCGGCATACGCAGCGGCGGTGTCGCCTGGGACCTGCTCAGCCGCCACAGCATTGCGCTCGACGGTGTCGTGCTGGTATCACCCTACATGGACTATGTGGCCGGCAATGCGGGCACACCGAACGATCTGCCCTACGTCAACTACCTCTCCACGTATGCGGCGACAGCCTGGTATCACGGCGTCAGCGACTATCGCCCCGAAACCGTGGAGGAAATGGTGGCGGAAGCGGAGCGCTTCGCAATGGAAGAGTATGCGCCGCTGCTGCTACAGGGGCACGCCGCCAGTGCGTCTGCACGGCAGAACGTGTTGCAGGGCCTGCAGCGCTTCACCGGCATCAGCGCCGACTACTGGGAGCGGGCCAACCTGCGCATCGACGAGGCGCGCTTTGCGAAGGAACTGCTGCGCGCCAAACGCAAGACCGTGGGGCGCATTGACTCGCGCTTCGTCGGCGATGCCATCAACCACGTGGCGGAAGATTTTTCCTACGATCCGTTCTTCCCCGCGGTGGGCCCTGCCTTCGTCGCCACCTTCAACGACTACTACCGTGAAGTTGTGGGGGTCAAAACCGACATGACCTATGTGACTTCCGCGGGCCTGTGGCGGAACTGGAAGCAAGAGCATACTCACCCGGGCCCTGTGGGCACGCAACCCGTGGGCAACACCGCGGTCGACCTGGCCTATGCCATGACCCAGAACCCCCATATGCGCGTGCTGGTCCAGCAGGGCTACTACGACCTCGCCACGCCGCTGGGTGCCACACGACACTTTCTGCAACATATCGACCTGCCCGAAGCGCTGCGCAACAACATTACCGAGGCCTACTACAAAGCGGGCCACATGATGTACCTGCACCCGCCGTCCATGGCCCGGTTCAAGGACGACCTGGCGAGTTTCATTCGCTAGCGGCGGGCCTGCACCAGCCACCAGCGGCGCAGTGCGCGGTAGTCAGCATCGCTGAAATCCGCCGCCCAGAGCCACAGGCTCTGGCGTTGCTGGCTGCCCAAAGGTATCCACTGCAGCACACAAACGCGCGACAGCAACACGCTGTGAGCGGTGATGGCAATCGGCGCCAGCGCACCGCGCGGCGTTCTGCTCAGCCAGCACTGGCTACCGTGAATTTCCAGCTGCCAGTGGTAACTGGCGGCGGGCATTCCTGCGCGCGAAACGCCGACCCACAATGGCAATGCCAGCAGCGCGTACAGGCCATAACCGCGTGCGGCCACTTCGGCAATGGCCAGCAGCAGGCACAGACAGAGCAGGCACCAGGCCGGACGTGGGCGTCGGTCAGTCCAGGTCAGGACGAGTAAAGGTGAGTATGCTGCGGACAATAGCGGCCAGCTCCGGATCGTCGGGCATTTCCCTGCTCAGGAACCAGCCGAACAACTCCTGATCCTCGCAGAGCATCAGTTGCCGGTAGCGCTCGCGGTCGATGGCATCGAGCTGGGGATAGCACTGGTTAACGAAGGGCTCCAGCACCAGGTCAAGCTCCAGCATGCCGCGCCGACTGGCCCAGCGCATGCGATTGTGTTCTTCCGTGTCGAGCATGACAGCCCCCATGCGGTACGCAAACATCAAAAACCGCTATTATAGCGTGTCGGCGCCACGCAAGGCTAAGCCGTGGCCGTTTTCCAACGCACAGGAGGCGCAGAAGATACCGTGTCAGACAAGCAGAACACCCAGAGGAGCGCCGCAGGGCTATCCCTGACCCGGCTGCAATCGGAAGCACTACTGGAGGTGAGCGGACCCGATGCCGTGAACTTCCTGCACAATCAGGCCAGCTGCGATATTCGTCAGCTCAACACCGGCCGGGCGTGCTACGGCAGCTTTTGCAATCCGCAGGGGCGCGTGCTGGCCGACTTTATCGCCCTCGCTATATCAGCCGACACCCTGCTGTTGCGACTGCAGCGGGATATTCTTGCGCGCACGCTGGAGAGCCTCGGTCGGTTTGCGGTGTTTTCCAAAGTCACGCTGCGCGATGCCACGGAGGACTGGCGGCTGTTGGGGCTTCAGGGGGAGAACTGGCAGGCAGCCCTGCGCGAGCACGTCGCCGAACTCCCTGAAGATGCTCTGGACTGGACGGCAGCGCCCGAAACCCTGTTACTGCGACCGACTACCGACCCGCAGGCGCTTGAACTCTGGGTGCGCGTGGCGGCAGAGGGGGCCCTGCCTGAAGCGCTCATGGCGCAGAGCACTCCACAGCCCGACGAAGAAAAGTGGCAAGCCGCCAACCTGCGTCAGGGCATTGCGCGGCTGCAGGCAACCACCAGCGGCGAGTTCCTGCCACAACAGCTGAACTACGACCTCTGTGGGCACATCAACTTCCGCAAGGGCTGCTACCCCGGGCAGGAAGTGATCGCGCGCATGCACTACAAGGGCAAGGCCAAACGTCGCATGCTGCTTATGACTCTCCCCGCCGACGCCAGGCTGCAGGCGGGTGCCCCCGTGTACCGGGCCGGCCAGGACCAGGCCGCGGGTGCGGTGATCAATACGGCACTGGCGAGCAAAGAAGAGCGCCTGGTGCTGGTGACAACAAGCGCAACAGCCGCCGAAGACGGCCTCTACACGACCCCCGAAGCCAGCGTCCCGTTGCAGGTGCTGACGCTACCCTATTCGGTACCGTTTGGTTGAGGTGGAAGCTGCCAGTCGACGGGGGGCTGGCCGTGTGCCGCCAACCACGCATTCGCTGCACTGAAATGCCCACAACCGATAAAGCCGCGGTATGCGCTCAGCGGTGAGGGGTGTGGGGCCGTGAGCACACAATGACGCTCGCGGTCTATCGCGGCGCCCTTGCGCTGGGCGTAGCCGCCCCACAGCATGAAGACGATGCCGCTACACTCGCGGTTGACCAGCTCCACCACCCGGTCGGTGAACTGCTCCCATCCCTTGCCCTGGTGTGAGGCCGCGCGGCCTGCCGCGACCGTCAGCACACTGTTCAACAGCAGCACGCCCTGATCGGCCCAGCGGGTGAGGCTACCGTGCGCCGGTCGCCCGATGCCGAGGTCACGCTCGATTTCCTTGAAGATATTCTGCAGGGATGGTGGCGGAGCGACGCCCGGTCGCACAGAGAAACACAGGCCGTGAGCTTGACCGGGGCCGTGATACGGATCCTGTCCCAGAATAACGACCCGGGTACGCTCCAGCGGGGTGTGGGCAAAGGCGTTGAAGATTTCGGCGCCGGGGGGAAACACCTGCACCCCGGCGGCTTTCTCCGCACCCAGAAATGCCCTGAGTTCCCGCATATAGGGCTTTTCAAACTCAGGCGCCAGGTGCTTCAGCCAGCTTGCTTCAAGCTGTATCGAAGCAGCCACGGCTCAGTTGCAGGCCGCCATCATCACCACCTGCTCCGGCGGCATAGCGGCCGGGACATCGACGTGCGGCAAGAGCCGTTTATCCCGGGCGTGCTTGCCAGCATCGGCGTTCTCTATGGGCACCAGGGGAATTGCCCGGTTGGCCACGGTGCGCCGCTCGGCGGCTGCATCGCCGTACAGTGTGGTGCGCAAGCGGGGATGACGCCCCAGCGCGTGAATCCGCGCCTCCATGACACCGGGCGCCCACTCCTGGCCGTGCGCGGCGCCGGCAGCGCGGGTAATGCTCTCGTTCATCAGCGTGCCACCAAGGTCGTTGGCGCCGGCATTCAGGCACACATCCACCCCCGCCTCGCCCATTTTCACCCAGGACGTCTGAATGTTGTCGATGAAGCCGTTCAGCACCAGCCGCGATACCGCATGCATCAGCACCGCCTCGCGGAAGGTAGGACCGCGGCGAGCCCTGCCACGCAGGTACATGGGGGCTTCCATGTGCACAAACGGTAGCGGCACCAGTTCGGTAAAACCACCCGTACGGGCCTGTACTGCGCGTAGCTGTAACAGGTGGCGCGCCCAGTGCTGCGGTTGCTCTATATGACCGTACATGATCGTGGCTGTGGTACGAAACCCGAGGCTGTGGGCCGTCTCCATCACCTCCAGCCACTGCGCCGTGTTCAGCTTGTCCGGGCAGAGGGTGGCGCGCACATCGTCGTCGAGGATTTCCGCTGCGGTGCCCGGCAGAGTGCCGAGGCCTGCCGCCTTCAGCTGACGCAGGTAATCCACCAGGGTCAGGCCCAGGGTCGCCGCCCCCTGCCACACCTCCAGCGGGGAGAATGCATGAATATGCATATCAGGCGTCGCGGCGCGCACCGTGGCCAGAATATCCAGGTACGTCTGGCCGGTGTAGGCCGGATGGATGCCCCCCTGCATGCACACTTCAGTGGCACCTCGCGCCCACGCCTCGCGGCAGCGCCGGGCAATCTCCGGGGCGCTGATATCATAGGGCCGGCCGCGCAGCTCTTCCGTGTGCTTGCCCTTGGAGAAGGCGCAGAACTGGCACTTGAAATAACAGACATTGGTGTAGTTGATGTTGCGGTTGATGACGTAGCTCACGTCATCACCACAGCGTGCGCGGCGCAGGCGATCGGCGGCATCCACCACAAAACGGAACTCGGCGCCGCGCGCCGCGAACAACCGCACCACATCGGCCTCACCGAGCGGCTCCGCGCGCTCGCAACGCTCCACCACGGCGCGCAGCTCGGATGACACCGCAAAGGCACTCTGCGGCGCCGACAGCAATTCTGCCTCTACCGCTGGCAGCGGCGCCTCCTCACCGGGCACCCAGCCATCGCGGCGCGCAAACCCGCCTGCATCCTGCTGTCTCAGCACCGGGGTTCGCAGCGCCGGGTCCAGCCACTGTTCCGGTTGCTGCACATACGCAGGGTAGATGGTGAGCCGTTGTTCCAGAAACTTGCCCGCCGCCGCGGTTTCCCGCGCGAGGTGCTCAAGGTGTGGCCAGGGCGCTTCCGGATTGACGTGGTCCGGCGTAACCGGTGATACGCCACCCCAATCATTAATGCCGGCCGCGAGCAACTGCGGCAACACACCGGGGCTGAGATTGGGCGGCGCCTGCAGGTTCATGCTGGCGCCGAAAATAATGCGCGCCACCGCCAGGGTCCAGAGCAGGTCTTCAAGGTCGGGCTCTGGCGCACGGGCCATGAGGGTACCGGGCTTGGCACGGAAATTCTGGACGATCACCTCCTGCAGGTGCCCGTGCTGCAGGTGCACGCGGCGCAGCGCGAGCAGGGACTCGATGCGTTCACGGCGCGTTTCGCCGATGCCAATCAGAATACCGGAGGTAAATGGCACGGCAGCCTCACCGGCCAATTGCAGGGTGCGCAGACGTTCCGCAGGTAGCTTGTCCGGGGAACCGTAGTGCGGCATCCCCTTCGTACACAGACGCTCGGAAGCGGATTCCAGCATGATGCCCATGGAGGCGCTGACGGGGCGCAGCGCCGCGATCTCCTCTGCGGTCATGCAGCCCGCATTGATATGAGGCAACAAGCCGGTTTCGTCCAGAATGCGTCCGGCCACATGAGCCACGTATTCCAGCGTGGTGGCAAAGCCCATCTCGGCGAGCGCTTCGCGCGCGGCGCGGTAGCGCAGCTCGGGCTTCTCACCCAGAGTCAGCAACGCCTCCTGGCAACCCTGGGCAGCGCCCTCCCGGCACAGCGCCAGAACTTCATCCACGCTGAGATAGGGTGAGGTAACCTGCTTCGGTGTCGTTGCGAAGGTGCAGTAATGGCAGACGTCCCGGCACAGCCGGGTGAGCGGCACGAAGACCTTGCGCGAGTAGGTCACGACATGCCCGTGCCCGCGATCGCGCAGCTCACCC
>Ga0181372_1000402_pt1 | contig 10659 bp, 9 predicted proteins | sample LowvirmetaG_5_FD_130161 | JGI IMG/M metagenome (GOLD analysis project Ga0181372, IMG submission 130161) | Marine viral communities from the Subarctic Pacific Ocean - Lowphox_08 viral metaG | ecosystem: Environmental > Aquatic > Marine > Oceanic | place: Subarctic Pacific Ocean | collected 2015-12-05
AGAAGAAGACACAAGTCCTTCATTTGGAACTCTTGAAAATATAGCTTCTTTACAAGTAAAACCTGAAGGAACATCTTATAATCCTAGAGTTGAATTATTTGTAGGAGTAGCTGAGTAATGAAATTAGACGCTCTTGAAAGATACCTTAATAGCTTTGGAAGGCAAGTAGTAAACAGAGCAAAAGGAAATTTAGCTGCAGCTGATAAAGGTGGAGCATTAGAAAAGTCTATTAGTTTTTTTGTTACAGCTCAAAAGGGTTTACTTACTGTAAAATTCAAGATGGACTCTTATGGTAAGTTTGTAGATAAGGGAGTTTCAGGAACAGAAAAAGAAAGAAGTTATACAAATTATAAAGGAAAGACTCTTGTAAGTCCTTTTGCTTATAAAAAATCTAAAGGACATTCACAACCACCTACTAATGCACTTGATAAGTGGATAGTAAAAAAAGGAATAGCTCCAAGAGATAAAGAAGGAAAGTTTATGTCTAGGAAAAGCATAAAGTTTTTAATTGCTAGAAGTATCGGTAAGAAAGGAATACAAGGGATAAGCTTCTTTCAACAACCTTTAATGTTAGGAATGCAACAATTTAGTGGTAATTTCGGAGCAGCACTAAAAAAAAACATATTAGACAGCTTAAAACAACAAAAAATAATTAGCTAAAAAAATAACAATGCCAAATATACTAGAACAACAACCCTTATATACATCAGCAACAGGACAAATACCTGTAGGCTCAGATGTAATTTTTGCAGTTTCAAATATAGATATTGTAGCTCAACAATTAAGAGTTAAGTTTATTGCAGAGGTTCACATAAGTGCAGGAACACCTCCTAACTTAAGTACAAGTGATAATATAGTGGGAACATTCAAGACTACGCCTAACAATAAAGGAGTAGGTATATTTAACTTCAGTAATATTGTAGAAAGTTATGTCAAAGCAGATAATATGGCTGCTTTTAAAAGCGAATACAAAGGAACAGAAACTGACGCTGATAATCACCACCCTATACATTTAATAGATAAGTTTTCTTTAAATAATAATGCAGTTCGTTATTTAGCTATTCAATTTAAGATAGAATATTTAGGAGCAAACGCAAGTAACCCTAATGTTGTTGCTAATGCTGCAGGTCAAGCAGTAAATACATCTACTTTTACTCTTATGAATGGGTATGTTAAAGATACTGATATCTTAACAAAACAAGGTGATGATTTTGGGTATGACTTAACTAGATTTATAGGACAGTCTACATCATACCCTAATGCTTCAATTCTTTCTAACGCACCAAAAAAGCAATATGCAGCGAAAGAAGATTATGGAACTGTTGCTTATTTAACTGATGACAATAGTGTAACAAGTATGGAAATAGATATTTATCATACAGGTGGGTTAAGTATCGTTTCAATACCTAGAACTGAAACCAATGGTGCATACAATAATTGGTCGGCTTGGGCTAACAAAAATTTAGTATATTTTGGGTGTTACCCTGCTAACCTTAGACAGAACGCTGTTTTTAATTCTTATCTTAATACTATGACGCATTATGATGTTTACTTAGCATCAGGTTCAGGATATATAACAGGACCAACAATACATATACAATGCCCTGATTTAAAAGGCTATGCACCTATACGACTTTGTTGGCTAAATCAATGGGGTGTATGGGATTACTATACATTTAATAAAAAATCTGTAAAAAGCCTATCAACTAAAGGTTCTACTTACAACCAACTAGCAGGTACTTGGAATGAAGCAGCTTACAGAGTAGATAGTTATAAAGGGGGTAAAAAATCTTTCAGAGTTAATGCTACTGAGAAAATAAAAATAAATACAGATTTTGTAAATGAAGACCACAATACAATGTTTGAAGAACTAGTTAATAGTCCTGAAGTTTACATATTAGATGGGTTTCAAACAGATGCAGCTAATTCAGCACTCAATCAATATGTAACACCTGTAAGACTTACAACTTCTAGCTTTACATCAAAGACAGTAGCTAATGATAAACTTATTCAATACACTTTTGAAGTAGAAAAGAGTAAAACACTAAGAACGCAATCAGTATAATGAGTGTACAATTAATAATTTACCCACAAAGTTATGATGGAGTTTATAACTCTACATCGTACCCTTTAACTATTCAATATTTGGTGAACGGAGGAGCATTTACAGATTTAAACTCAACTTCTTTATGGAGTTATAATGGTGTTCAAACTGATGTTCAGCAACAAGCGGTAATTAACCAACCTGCTATTATTCCGAATACTTGGTACAGATACCATACATCAGGAGGTTCTTATTATTATAATATTACACAACCACAAGTAGTAAGTGGAAATGCTTATTTTAGTGGTGCTTATGTTACAGACCCAAATCATTCAGGAATATATCAGAAACTATCTAACCTTACAGTAGGGGTTAATTATACTGTTACTGTAGACTTTGGAAGCTCAGATGACGGTGCGTTTTATTTTAAGATGTATGACGATACAGGTTTTGAATTTAAGTCGCAATTGTGGTCGCCTTCAGCGGGAATTATGACAGAAAACTTTACTTATACAGGTGGTGGTGCTACAATAAGTTTTGATTGGAATGGTTCTGCATTAGGTAAAAGTTGTACTGTAGATAGCATTAAAATAGTAGATACTCTTAACCCTCAAAATCTAGTCTTTACAGATGTTGCAGACGGACAAGTAATATGCGACCTATATGAAGATGAAGATATACCTTTAACATTAAGCGTAGATGATTTTAAAAATGTAGCTGAAAAAGTTCAGTCTTATTCAAAAGCTTTCAACTTACCTGCTACAAAAAGAAATAATAAAATCTTTGACAGTATATTTGAAATAACAAGAACAGATACAGGACTTAACTTTAACCCATACAAGAAGACACAATGCGTTTTAAAGCAGGACGGGTTTTTATTATTTGAAGGCTATCTTAGACTTATAGATATATCAGACAAAGAAGGTGAAATAAGCTACAATGTAAACCTCTATTCTGAAGTTGTAGCTTTAGCTGATACTTTAAAAGATAAAACATTCTCAGTATTAGATTTTACAGAGTTAGAACACGACTATAATAAGTCAAATATTAAATGGAGTTGGAATGATACAGGTTCAAGTATCACTTATTCAAACCCTGACACTTCAGGTTTTAGAGATGACTATACAACATTAAGATACCCTTTTGTAGATTGGTCGCATCAGATTGCAGTAGGTGGTTCAAATACAAATAATGCAACAGTTGGCAACCCTGAACTCCTTACATTAGAAGCAGCATTTAGACCTTTTATTAATATCAAGTATTTAATTGACAGAATATTTGATGCTACTGATTTTACTTATGAAAGTGAATTTTTTGATACAGAAGATTTTAAGAAGCTGTATATGGACTTTAATTGGGGAGCTGATAATACACCTGTAGTGATTGGTTTAACAACTTATCATTTATTTTGGACTATGCTTGACGATTTTCCTCCTACTTCAGTTTATGCAGGAACTTCTTTTACTAACCTAGATTTACGTCAATGGACTATTGGAGGGATAGTAGTAGGACAAGTTCCTCCTAATTACAATTTAAGTACAAATATAATTACAGCAACAGCTGATGGTGAAAATTATGCTATATCAGGCTTCTATAATATACAAAATACTTCAGCAACAGATACGATAGATGTAGAATGTCAATGGATACATAATACGACAGTAGTAGCGACACAAACCCTTACAATGCTACCTTCATCTACCGCTCTTTTTAATTTTACATTTAGTGCGACACTTATGAATGGTGATACTTTACAAGCTCAATTTAAAAGAGTAGACCCTGCAAGTGCTAACACTATAAGAATGAATGAACAAACGAGTAATAGTCTATCTGAAGTAACTTTTAATGTTAATACTGAAGCAATGACAAGTGCAACAATATTACAAACACTAAGAGGAGAAGTAGGACAATGGGATTTCTTAAAAGGCTTGATGACTATGTTTAATCTTGTTTCAATTCCTGATAAAGACAATCCTAATAATATTTTGCTAGAACCTTATGCAGATGTTTTTATTCATAATACAGCAAGTGGTACAACTTCAGATTTAAGTTTAGCTTCAAGAAGTATTGCTCACGATTGGACAGATAAGATAGATATTTCACAAATAAAGCTTACACCTTTGACTGATTTAAAGAAAAAAACTATTTTCAAGTTTGTCGAAGATGATGACGACTATTCATTTAATAACTACAAGCGTTTAGTAGGTGGTCATTTATACGGAAGTAAATTACAAGATGAAATATTTTATACAGTATTAACAGGAGAAGATGAAATAATTGCAGAACCTTTCGCAGCAACAGTAGTTAAACCTTTAATGTCGCAATTTCCTCAATTTATAACTCCTGCTATTTATGCTAGAGGTAATGATGATACTTGGGAGGGCTTTGGAAACAGTCCTAGAATAATGTATAATAATGGTGTGAAATCAACAGGAGCTTCTTATTATATTCCTGAACAAAATGGGTATGCTTCAGAAAACCAAACAGACTTCTTGCAGTTTAGTCATTTAACAGATATACCTACAATATCAGGTTCTAGAGATTTTCATTTTGGAATATGTCAATTAATAATAGGAGTTGGTTCTCCTGTACCTGATAATTTATTTAGTTTGTATTGGCAACCTTATTATAATGAGTTGTACAATCCTGACACTAGAATAATGACTTTAAAAGTAAATCTAAGTCCTGCTGACATTAATACATTCAATTTCTTTGATACTGTAATGATAAAGAACCGAGAATTTAGAGTGAATAAAATAGACTACAAACCAAACGACTTAGCAACAGTTGAATTTATACTTGTACCATAATGAAGAGAAAAACAATACCATATTTATCAGGGTTTACTGTAAAACCAAAATCTACTTCTAATTTAGGAGTTGTAACCTTTACAGATGGAACGAATGAAATGCCACCTAACCAATTACAATGTGAAGCATACGGATATACTTATGATAGAGCTTCAGGAACTTGTAGAGCGTTTAAGTATAATACAAACCTAAATAGAGGTGTTGCTAATGAGAATAATAAGACTTACGGTGTAGGGAATTCAACAGAAACAGGTACAAACAATACTTTAGTAATAGGTGAAAATAATACAATAAGAGGTTTATCAAGAAACAATATTGTAGTAGGAAATAATAATGAAATTGCTAATGATGTAAACAATGCTTTTGTCTATGGTACTAAAGGAGAAGCAACAGCCGACAACTCAATAGTCTTAGGTGGTAATGCTCCTTCTGACTTATTAGCTGAAAGACAGTCTATTCAATTATTATACGGAACACAAAGCACAACAAGTGGAACAGTCGCAAGTTATTTAAACAATATAACTGCTAACTTCTTTGAAATACCTGAGAATACTGCTATGTATTTTCACGGTGATGTTTTAGCATTAAGAGTGGGTGGAAGTTCAGGGAGTGGAGCAGTAGGAGATTTTGCAAGTTGGGTAGTAAGAGGAGTAATAATTAATAAGTCAGGAACATTAAGTATTTCAACAGAAAGAGATGCAATTAAAAGTTCAGGAACGGTTACTAATTGGCGACCAACTGCTGTTGCGTCTGCAACTCACTTTGGTATAAATGTAAGAGGACAAACGAATATGACTTTAGAATGGTCGAGTACAATTAATTTTACTCAAATAAAAACAAGTGTAGCACTTTAAAAATATAGATATGGCACAAGCACAAGGAGAAGAAATTATATTAAATGTAAAATCAGATATTGGTAAGGTTGTAAAGCAAACTGAACAGCTTGATAAAGCTACTAAAAAAGGTAAGAGTGGTTTCAAGGGTATCGGTACTGCTGTTAAAGGTGTAGGAATGGCGTTAAAAGCAGCGGGTATAGGTATTATAGTTGCGTTATTTGCTAAACTAATGGAAGTATTCAGTAGTAATCAAAAGGTGTTAGATACTTTTAATACAGCTATGACTGCTATTTCAATGGCATTTAACGACTTGTTTAATTTTCTAGGCAATAATATAGATACTGTAAGCGGATATTTTAGTGAACTTTTCGAAAACCCTCAAGAAAGTATGAAGGAGTTTGGAGATTCTTTCAAGAAAAACATAGAAGAACGAGTAAACAGTTATATTGACACACTCGGTATTTTATCTAAAGCAGTTAAACAACTTTTTGCAGGAGAATTTGCAGAAGCTTGGGAAACAACTAAAGACGCAGGAAAAGAATATCTTGATGTTATAACAGGTATAGATGGTTCTTTTGACCAAATAACCACAACAATAGACAAAGTTACAGATGCAGTTGTTGAGTACACTACAAACACTTGGAAAAGTGCAGCAGCAGTAACAGAAATGAACAAAGCAGCAGCAAAAGCAGGAATAGAGTTTGAAAAATTAAATGCTACATATTTAAAAGCAGCTGAGGTGCAAAGACAAATTAGAGATGATGAAACTAAAACTTTTGCAGAAAGAATTGCTGCAAATAAAGAATTAGACAAGATATTAGCAGACCAACAAAAAGCCCAAAAAGAGCAAATTCAAATTCAAATAAACGCAGCACAAGCTCAATACGATATTAACCAAAGCGACGAAAATTGGATAGCTTTAGAAAAAGAAAAAGTAGCTATGCTTCAACTTGAAGAAACTATTACAGGTCAGTTGTCAGAGCAAAAGACTAATGCAGTAGCTTTAGAAAAAGAATTACTAGAAGCACAAAAGGAGTTAAGAGCTGAAGGAATGTCAGGACTAGAAAGAGAGTTGCAAGAACTTAAAGACGCTTACGAGTTAAAGTTAAAGATGGCTAAGAAGTCAGGAGTTGATACTACAAAAATTACTAAGCAATACGAAAAGCAAAAGTCTTTAGTTGTACAAGAAAATGTCAATGCTCAATTAGAAGCGTTCTCAGGACTTGCAGGAGCATTAAGTGAATTAGCGGGTGAGAATAAAGCCTTAGCTGTAGCAAGTGCTGTAATAGACACTTATGTCGGTGCAAATAAAGCCTTTGCTCAGGGAGGTGTAGCAGGATTTATAACAGGAGCAGGAGTAATTGCAGCAGGTTTAAATAATGTAAGAACAATCTTAGCAACAGATGTTCCAAGCTCAGGAGGTGGAGGAGGTGGAGGAGGTGGAGGAGGTTCAGCAGCAGCACCACCTGCACCACAAATGATGTCAGGAGCTTTTGACTTGTCAGGTGGATTAGAACCTGAACCAACTAGAGCTTATGTAGTTACGGACGAAATGACAAACAGTCAAAACCAATTAGCTAACATTAGAAGAAGAGCTACAATCTAAAATCAAATATATTAACTAGATATCTATTATATAACAGAACCTTAATTACAATCTTAAATAAATACTATGAACAAGCCAACACCATTCGGAAAACAAACATTTGCAGAATACGAAAAAGAATTGAAAGACTTTAAAGAATTTAACTTGAGTAAAGTTGAAAAAGTTGAGTTATCTATTGTAGGCGATTTAAACGCTGCCACAAAGAATGTAGCTAAGTTAATTGACAACTACGAAAAGAGTTGGAAAAGTTTATCGGCAGCAAGTGCGTCAACATATATGAAAGTTCAAGACTTGTGGGATGATTGGAACGGTATTTCTAAAAAAGCTGAGTCATTCAAAAAAGTTAATAATGACTATAATAAAGATTTCGCAGAAGTAGCTTCATTGGACTCTAAATTAGAAAATGCTAATAAAGACTTAATCAAAGTTATCCAAGAAGCAAAAGAAGCTGCTAAAGAATTAGGGGTTGATGTAAAAGACATTACAGGTTATGGTGTAGCAGTACAGGAAGCTGATATGTCAATAGATATTAGCACTAAAATTCAGAAGGATATGAAAATGATATCTAAAACGATTAATACTACATCTGAAAGCATTTTAGACATAACAAGGTAATATGAAAGAAACAAGAATAGTAGAATTAGTAATTGCAGACGATAGTCAAGAACTAGCTATTGATGCTATCAGTTTAGTAACTTCACCTGCGATTGAACAAGACTTTGTTTACTTTGGGAAAGAAAAGAATAACTTAACATTTGCAAAAGTAGATGAGGAGAAAAGAATGCTAGTTAGTCCTGCACTTATTCCGAACAAACAAATATTCAGACACGACCCAAATACGGATAGTGATTACTATGTTTACTTTAGTCCTGATACAGTTAGAAAAGCTTCTGAACTTTATTTAAAACATAACAATCACCATAAAGCTACATACCAACACCAAGATAGAGTTTCAGGCGTTCTAACAGTTGAAAGTTGGATTAAGGAAGGTGACCAAGATAAGTCTAAGTTATACGGTTACGACTTACCGAACGGCACTTGGTTTGTTAAAATGAAGATAGAGAATGACGAACTTTGGAATAAAATCAAAGAAGGAGAATTAAAAGGTCTTTCAATTGAAGGCTACTTTACTAATAAATTTGAAGAAATGAACAAAAAACAACCAACAACAGAACAAATACTAAGAGCTTTAAACAAGCTAATAAGAGAAAACAAAACTGAACTAAAGACTGAGAAGGTTGAGTTGGGGTTAGTTGATGACTTGGATAAGTTGTTTAGTGAAACAGTAAAATTAGATGATGAAATAGATAAATCTTACAAATCATTAAGAAGTGCTGCTGTTAAAACTTCAGTAAAAATAGAAAAAGCAGAAAAAATTATAAGCGTTATAACAAAGCAAGCTAAAGAATTAGGAGTCGATATAAATACAGTTCTTGCTAGTGGAATACCTGCTAGAATGAACAATATAAAAAAGAAAATAAAAGCAATAAAATCTTTATAATAAAGAAGCACTTAAAAAAGTATCTAATCTATTTGGATAATCTAAAAATCAAACAAATAAATAACTATTCTATTATATAACAGAACTTAAAAATTAAACTATGGATTTAAAGACGCAAATTTTAGTAGCACTTGGACTTGACAAAGAAGAAACAATCAAATTAGAGTGGCAAGCAAAATCAGAAGACGGAACTATTTTTGTTTCAACTGCTGAGGAATTAGAAGCAGGAGTGGACATTTCAGTATTGACTGAAGATGGTACTACAATTTTATTACCTGTTGGAACTTACAAGACTGATACAGGAGTATCTTTCAGAGTAGAAGAAGAAGGTATTGTTGCTGAGGTTATTGAAAGCGAAACTGAAGAAGTAGTTGAAGAAGAAGAAGTAGAAGCTTCAGAAGAATTAGCAGAAGAATTAGCTGAAGAAGCAGATGTTGCTGATTGGGAAGGTATGGAGAAAAGAATTAAAAACCTAGAGGACGCAGTAGCAGACTTAAAAGGTGAAGAAAAAGATACTGAAGAAGAAGTTGAAGAATTAGCTGAGGAAGTTGAAGAAGTTGAAGAAAGAGGAACAACTCCTAAGTCTATTAAAACTACAGAAGTAGTTGAATTTTCAATAGAAGAATTAAAAGCTGAAAACGATAAACTAAAAGCTGAGTTAGCAGCACAACCTGCTTCAGCACCTTTAGATACTAATAAATTCAGTTCAGAAAGAAAACCAATGGCGAGAAAAGACTACGCTAAGTTATCTAAAAGAGAAAAATTCTTACACGATTTAAATAAATAAAAATTAATAAATAAAAAACAAAAATTATGGCTTTCACAACAGATAGCAACTATGCAGGAAAGGCAGCAGGATTTTACATCTCAGCAGCTTTAAACCAAGCAAACTCACTAGACTACTTAACTTTGATTGAAAATATTAAATTTAAGAGCAACATTCAAAAAATGGCAGGTTCATCTTTAGTAGCAGACGCTACTTGCGACTTTACTGATGCAGGTACTTTAGCACTTACTGAAAATGTACTTGAGCCAAAAAATCTACAAATCAACCTTGACCTTTGTTCAAAAACGCTTTTGGATTCTTGGGAAGCGTTACAAATGAAAGCAGGAGCAGGAGCGCCACCACCTGCATCTTTTGATGACTATGTAATTTCTTATATGGGAGAAATTATCGCTAATGGAGTTGAAGATTCAGTATGGTCAGGAGCTGACGCAACAGGCGGACAATTTGAAGGGTTCTTAACAGCTACTACAGGAGCATTTGCAGTAGATGGTACAGTAAACAGTTCAACTGCTTCAGGTGCTTACACAGCAGCTAATATTGTAGCTAACTTACAAACTTTAACAGCTGATATGGCTGCTAACATCTCAGCAGTATTGAGAAAAGAAGACTTACATATCTATATGAGTCCTAAGACTTACGCTTTATATATTTCAGCTATTTCTACTTTAGGATATGTAAACGCTTACAATATGAATGGTGATTATGTTCCTGTATTTGAAGGGTACAAAATCGCAGTTTGTAACGGAATGCCAAATGACCAATTAGTAGCAGCAGAAAAATCTAACTTATTCTTTGGTACTGATTTGATAAGCGATATTGACGGACCTAGTATCAAATTATTAGATATGTCTGCTCTTGACGGAAGTTCAAATTTGAGATTAGTTGCTCGTTACTCAGGAGGTGTTCAATTAGGTATCGGAGCTGATATCGTTCACCAATCATAATAAAATAAATAATACGGAAGTGGGTGCTTAGGCACTCACTCCCTTAACCTAAAAAAAACAAATAAAATGGCTTGTACAGCACTAACAAAAGGTAGGGGGCTCGACTGTAATCGTATCAGTGGAGGAGTAAA
>Ga0181372_1000409_pt1 | contig 10481 bp, 7 predicted proteins | sample LowvirmetaG_5_FD_130161 | JGI IMG/M metagenome (GOLD analysis project Ga0181372, IMG submission 130161) | Marine viral communities from the Subarctic Pacific Ocean - Lowphox_08 viral metaG | ecosystem: Environmental > Aquatic > Marine > Oceanic | place: Subarctic Pacific Ocean | collected 2015-12-05
ACGTAGATCCTTACTTCCCAAGGAATCTTTGCCTTGTTGGACGTAAAGGTGGCTCGTTCCTTGAGAGCGGCTATGTATATGCTCCATACGTGCCTCTTCAGGTCACACCGACTATTTTTGGTGTAGAAGACTTCGTGCCTCGCAAGGGTGTGATGACTCGCTACGCTAAGAAGATGGTGCGTCCTGATATGTACGGTCTTGTAGTAGTTGCTGACCTTAACGGTTAATTACTAAATTAACCTTTTTATAGGAAACCCCAGTTTGACTTAAGTTGGACTGGGGTTTTCCTTTTTCCTAAACTATTTAAGTTTAGCACAGGAGAATTTATGAATGTCCTATCCCACTCTGTCACCTTCAAGCTCAGTGAGTGCTATAACACTCCCAGCCACTGCAAGTTTGTCGGATATTACAACGACAACTTTACCTTTCAATATATACAACGATACAAATTCTAGATTATTTTCAGACAACTTTATAACGGGGGCAGTTGATCAAGTAGCTTACACATATAAGAAGCTTGGTGGAGATATTTTAGACATTGAATTGACGAAAGAGAATGTTTTTGCGTCATATGAGGAGTCTGTTTTAGAATATTCTTATATTGTCAACATCCATCAAGCAAAAAATGTATTAGGAGATATGTTAGGAAACACAACTGGTACATTTGATCATGACGGTCAACTTATTGCAGAAGGAGTTTTAACTTCAAGTTTAGGCTCTGGAGATCATGCAGAACAAATCTCTTTAAAATATCCAAGTGTAAGATTTGAATATGCTAAAAGAGTTGGCTTGGGAGTCGGCGCAGCAATTGGAGTTGGAGGAGACGAGACAGAATACTCAGCATCTTTTGACACCTCTGTAGATACACAAGATTACGATCTTCAAAGTATTATTTATTCTGCTTCTATAGATACAAGTAAATCTGACTTAGCTTACTATCAAAAATTAAATAATAGTAAAATAACAATTAAACAAGTATATTACAAAACTCCACAAGCTATATGGAGATTTTATGGATATTATGGCGGCCTGAATACAGTTGGAAACCTTCAAACATATGGTCAATGGGCTGATGATTCACAATTCCAAATCATTCCAGTTTGGCAAAATAAACAACAAGCGCAATCTTTTGAGGATGCAATTTATACAAGAAATTCTCATTACTCGTTTGAACTAAAAAATAATAAATTGAGATTATTCCCTTCGGCTACAACCGTCGCACCTACAACAATGTGGGTTAAGTTTACAATCAAGAGAGATGCTTGGGAAGAAGATGATGATCGGACTCTTGGTACCGATGGCGTAAATAATATGAACACTCTTCCTTTTGCAAATATCCCATATAGAAATATTAATTCAATTGGAAAACAATGGATTAGAAGATTTGCCCTTTCGTTGACAAAAGAAACATTAGGACAGGTTAGAGGTAAATTTGGAACCATTCCAATTCCAGGAGAGTCTGTAACTCTTAATGGAGATGCTTTAATCTCACAGGCAAAGGATGAACAAGATAAACTAAGAGAAGAGCTTAAAACAGTTCTGGATGAGTTGACTTATGCAAAATTGGCAGAACGAGACGCCGCAGTAGCTGATTCTGTCAACAAGGTTCAGGAAAGAATACCTCTTCCTGTATTCACAGGGTAATTAAATTATGTCTAAATGGGAACAGCCAACTCAGCCACCACCCCCACTCTTTATTGGAAAAAAAGAGAGGGACTTGGTTAAGCAAGTTAATGATGAATTAATTGAGCGCGTTATAGGACAGCAAGTATTGTATTATCCTATTAGTTTAGACCATACGAATTATCATCCAACTTACGGTGAGGCTATTAATAAAACATTTCTTCCACCAATCCGTGTTTACGCTTTGGTTGAATGGGAAGGCACTCAGACAGAGTTTATGAATAATATAGCAGTTGATAAAAATGCTTCTATAACTGTTCACTTCCACAAAAGAAGATTAACAGAAGATCAAGATCTTATTGTCCGAGTTGGAGACTTTGTTTTATATGGTGACATTCATTTTGAAATTGTTACTATAAGCGAGCCAAGACAATTGTTTGGCCAAATTGAACATCGTTTTGAAGTTTCTGCTAAATGTATTAGAAGCCGCGAGGGATTATTCGATGCCACCTAAATATGATCATACAGAAGTTAAAGATACAAGCATCATTGAAGAAACAATAGTTATGCCTTCAACACTGGAAACAATTGATGAGGCGTTCCTCCATCATGTAAAGAAAGAGTTCAACGTTCACACAACGACAAGAAATGGTTTCGAACAGGTTCCCGTATTGTGGATGACTGCTGAGAGGTCATATCAAATAAAAAATGATCAAAATTTGAGAGATAAAAATGGAGCCTTAATACTTCCAATTATGACAATCGAAAGATCCTCAGTCGAAAAAGATCCAGCAAACAAAGGGATTTTTTATGGAAATGTTCCCCCAACGATGGATGAGAAGGGTGGTTCTATTATAATTGCGAGAAAAATAAAGCAAGATAAATCTAGCAATTTTGCAAAAGCAGATGCACATAGAGTGTTTGGCCAACTCAACTATCCGTTTAAAAATAAGAAAGTCGTATACCAATCAGTGTCAGTTCCTATGCCAGTTCACATTACTATAAATTATGCGATAACATTGAGAACAGAATATCAACAACAAATGAATGATATGATTACTCCGTTTATTACAAATACTGGAGGAATTAATTATTTTGTTTTTAAAAAAGACGGACACAGATACGAAGCATTTATTCAGCAAGACTTTACACAAGATAATAATATCGCTTCTTTGGGAGAAGAAGAGAAAATGTATCAGACAACAATAAATATAAGAGTGCTGGGATACTTAATTGGTCAGGACGTAAATCAGGACCAGCCAAAAATAGTCGTTCGCGAAAACGCGGTCAGTGTAAAGATGCCAAGAGAAAGAGTTATTATGGGCGACGATCCAGAACACGACGACGATGCATTTTACAGAAGTTAATAATGGATTTAATAATGGATTTTCAACGATTGAATTACTATTTATTAGAGAAATCACTATTATGTTTGTCACATAGGAGAATAAAGCATGTCTGACGCCAAGAAGTTTAAATTTGTATCACCTGGAATTTTCATTAAGGAAATCGATAAATCACTCCTCGATGTTGAACCAGACGCCATCGGCCCGTTAGTTGTCGGTCGTTCCCAGAAGGGACCCGCCGGAACACCAATTAAGGTTCGCTCTTACGCAGAGTTTGTTGAAATCTTTGGAGAACCGCTTCCTGGTATTCAGTCTGGTGACGTTTTCAGAGATGGAAATAAGCTTGCACCAACTTATGCTTCTTATGCTGCAAAAGCTTGGCTTACAAATAATAGTCCGCTCACATTTGTTAGACTTCTAGGTGAACAACACACTAGCGCAGGTGCAACCGGCTTGGCTGGTTGGGGAGCTTCTGAGGCTTCAACCTCTGGTATCGCACAACTTATCAGAAACGCGGCAGACAATACCGGCGGCCCGTCTGTTACCGGTGGTGGAGCGTATGCACTTTGGCTCTTCAATGGCGAAGATCAGATTACAACTCAGGGCATAACCAAAGGCCTGTACTCAAAAGCAACAATAACTTTTACTGGTAAACCAACTGAAGCCAAAATTATTACATTAACAGACGCAGACGGAACTGCATTAACATTTGAAGTTGATGATGATGATGATGGTGCCGCTGGCGATAACATAGCTTTAGTTCCTGGTGGTAGTACTGCTGCAGCAATAGCATCTGAATTAGCTGCTGAAGTTAATGGTGAATCATCTTTAGCTATAACAGCAACTAATCCTACTACTACAACAGTATTACTCACTATGGATACTGTTGGCACAACAGGAGATACTACTATAACGAGTGATTTTAATAATGCTACTGTCCCTGCAACGTTCACCGGCGGAGCGAATAACGCCGACACCGCCGATGGCGTGCTCGCCGCCGTCTTCTATTGTGATGCTGATACAACAATTGTTCTTTCTGGAACGTTTGATTTTGACAAGACGACAACGGCTCAAACTACCGCCTCACAGGCAGCAACAATCGGAACTAGTTCAGCTGGAACTCTTTCAGTTCTTATCGGAACTCCGAACACTGTTACAGGTGACGATGGCCAAGCCCGCGCCGAACCCACAAAAATTGACTTCAACTTTACTCGCGGTTCAGATTCATTCATTAGAAAAGTATTCAATACAGATCCGACCTTAACAAACGCGGACATTACAACAACAGATAGCAAAGGATATTTTCTTGGTGAGACTTACGAAGGTTGGGTTGAGGACAAGCTCAAACAAGGGAATTATACTGGCTGGGGCGCAGTAACACACGGCCTTATCATGGGGTTGAGATCCAGAGATGCCTCCATCGACGGCGCTGACTTTCGTTTTGGAAGAAAAAATGCTCATACTGGTTGGTATATTTCTCAGGACACCGGTGCTCCAGAAAATTATAATAATGAAGCAACTCAGAAACTCTTCCGTTTTATTTCATTAGACCAGGGAGAATGGACGCAAAACAACATTAAGATCTCCATTGAAGACATTGCACTTCCAACAGATAAATATAATAAGTATGGAACATTCTCAGTTGTTATTAGACATCTTAGAGATAGAGATGCCGCTCCGCAATTAATTGAAACTTATAGAGGTGTTAATCTTAACCCAAGTTCTCCTGATTATATTAAGAGAAGAATTGGTGATAAGTATTATCAGTGGAACACAACAGAAGAAAGATATAGAGAATACGGCGAATATAACAACGTATCAAAATACATTCGTGTAGATATGAATGAAAGCGTTGATAACGGTGCTGTCGGTGAAGGACTTGTTCCTTTCGGCGTCTACGGACCTTATCGTTTCAAGAACGCACAAACCGTTACAGGAGCGTGCGGCACTGGCACAGACGGCCTAGGTGATTACGGCGGCGACGTGGCCGATGCGAACCTTACTGCCTATCATATGATCGTCGGAGACAACAAGGTAGCCCATCCGGTTGCAACAACTTGTCTTTTCACATCCTCGATGAATAGTGAAACAGTCGCCGGCACTCGCCTCTCCACCACAGCCGGCGCATCGAATATGGCAATTACATCATCCTTCCAGTTCCCAGAGCTTGCTCTAAGAAATAACGCTATGGAAGGCGATATCGATGACGCAAGAAAAGCTTACTGGGGTGTTAGAACTGAACGTTCAGGATCGCGAGTATTTGACGATAGTGTTCTTGATGTTGTTCGCGCCCTCCCCGGCGCATCTGACTTCGAGAGAGACGGAGGAAGCAATTACACAGAACTTTCTTGGATCTTCTCACTTGACAACGTTGTGCAAGATTCTGGCTCCATCGCAAGTTACATTTCAGGTAGCCGCAAGACTACACGAACAAGTTACACGGCAAACAATAGTGCTAAGAAGCTTGTTAACGAGAAGAAGTGGAACAGGTTCACAACTCTTCTTCACGGCGGTTTTGATGGATTTGATATCACAGAAAAAGATCCACTTCGTAACGAGAAGCTTGATGATGCAACAGAGCTTACCAACTACACATATAATACTGTGAAACAGGCAGTTCAATCCATCAGGGATCCAGAGCTTCTAGAATATAATATCGCTTCAATCCCCGGTATGACGAACGCAACTCTCACAAAACTTCTCGTTGATCAGTGTGAAACTCGCGGAGACGCTCTCGCAATTATTGATCTCGAGAATAATGGAACTGGAACTGGTATGTACCAGCCGAATTCGGAGAATAATGAAACCGAGAAGACTCGCGTTGACAATCAGAATATCGACACTGTTCGAACAAAACTTGAAGATAGAGAAATTAATTCAAGTTATGGATGCACTTATTATCCTTGGATACAGATTCGCGACGACAACACAGCTGCTATTCTTAAAGTGCCGCCTTCCGTTGTTGCACTCGGCGCAATGTCCTTCTCAGAGGCTCAGCAGGCACCTTGGTTTGCCCCCGCAGGGTTTACCCGAGGCGGCCTCTCCAACGGCGCTGCAGGCCTAAATGTGGTCGGCGTAACGCATAAGCTCACCTCTGAAGATAGAGACAAGCTTTACGAGGCAAATATTAACCCGATTGCCACGTTCCCGTCTGAGGGAATCGTAGTATTCGGACAGAAGACATTACAAGTAACACCTTCTGCATTAGACAGAATCAATGTTCGCCGTCTTCTTATCCTTCTTAAAAAGGAAGTTTCAAGCATCGCTGCTACAACATTGTTTGAGCAAAACCAACAAGCAACTTGGTTAAGTTTCAGCAGCAGGGTCAAACGATTCCTTACTGGCGTTAAGAGCCAGTTGGGTCTCACAGATTTCAAGGTTGTTCTCGATGAAACAACCACCACTCCAGATTTGATTGATAGAAATGTAATGTATGCTAAAATTTACTTGAAGCCAGCGCGCTCAATTGAATTCATTGCTCTTGATTTCATCATCACAGATTCCGGAGCATCTTTTGAGGATTAATCAGATAGTTTTTAAAGCATTTACTATTTAATATTGAGGAGATAATTAAAAAATGGCGACAAGTAAATTTTGGAGTGATGCAAGTTTAGAACCAAAAAGACAACATAGGTGGCTGCTGTATGTCGGCGGAACACCTATTGCAGGTTCAACGCAGGGAACGATTGGTATTCCTACTTACGTTGTAAAAAGGGTGACTAAGCCTCAATTTAATATCAGCGAAACAGTTCATAGCTACTTCGGCCATAAGTTTTATTATCCCGGAAGTGTTGAATGGCAAACAACCTCATTCACACTTGTTGATCCTGTTGAGCCAGATGTTTCAGAGAAACTTTATAGCGCCCTAATTAGTTCTGGTTATAATGTACCTGAGTCACACAAGGTAAATACACTATCAAAAGATCTCAGCGTTAAAGCCCTGGGAGAAATTATCACTCTTCAGCAATTAGACGCTGAAAACACAATAGTTGATGAGTTCTCACTTTATAACCCATGGATTACAAGCGTAGAATTCGGTAGCTTAGATTATGAATCTGACGCTATGGTTGAGGTAGTTGTGACAGTTCGTTACGATTATGCCAGATTCAACACCGGTAAAGCTTAACATTTACGTTAAATGACATTATAATATATACAAAGACAAGAGGTTAATATGTCAACTAGAAATAATCAGGACAGACTCGGAGGAGTCGGAGTCCAAGATACAGATCCGATCCCACAAGAAGTCAGCGATGCTGGACTATCTTTTGCAACACCAACGGAATTCGTAGATCTTCCATCACTGGGAAGATACTATCCAGAGAATCATCCTTTACATGGGCAAGATACTGTCGAGATTCGATATATGACGGCCAAAGATGAGGATATTTTAACTTCTCAATCTTTAATTAAGAAAGGTGTCGTCATTGATAGGCTGGTACAGAGCGTTCTTATTGATAAAAGCGTCCGCCCTCAAGAGCTGCTTATTGGAGATAAAAATGCTATTCTTGTAGCAGCAAGAGTCACAGGATACGGTTCAGATTACGAGACAAGAGTAGATTGTCCAGCTTGCAATGCCAATACAGAACATGTTTTTGATTTAAATGATTCCTTGAAGGTCAATCACGCTGATCAGGAGTTTGGTGAAACCGTGCGAGTAACGGATAATGGAACTGTTCTTGTTCAGCTTCCTTTGACAAACTTAAATGTTGAAGCTCGACTTATGACAGGAAAGGAAGAAACAAAGATTCTAAGCATGGCCGAGAGAAAAAAGAAACTTAAGCTACAAGAATCATCACTCACCGATCAGTTCAAGACAATTATTGTTTCTGTGGACGGCCATACGGATGCATCCACGATTAGCTCAGTTGTTGATAGATTACCAGCCCACGATGCCAGACATCTACGTGACGCATATGCCAAAGTAACACCAAATGTTGAACTAACAAGCATGTTTGAATGTGATGATTGCGGTCACGTAGAGGAGGTTGATGTGCCGATTACGGTGCAGTTTTTTTGGCCTAAATGATGAATATACTGAGTATATGTATGAACAATTCTTCTTTATGAAGTATTATGGCGGTTGGAGTTTCACAGAAGCATACAATTTGCCGGTTAAAATAAGAAATTGGTTCCTTAAAAAGCTCATCGAGCAGAAGGATATGGAGCAAAAAGCCAATACTGAAGGTGAGAAAAGTTAAACAAAACTAATTATTTTCAGATACTTTTGTTTAAGGAAAGGTTATAGATGGCTGATATACCAGATGACGTTGGCAAAAAGATAGACGAGGCCGCAAAGAGAGCTGAAGTGCTTGCAAAGAAGTTAAATCTTTCCAATAAAGAAATGAAAGAGATGCTTAAAGCCGGCTCAGGTCTTCCTGATCTTTTTGAGGCAATGACTGAACGAGGTCGTAAGCTTATGCAGACTTTTAATCTTAAAGAGCTTGCGGGCGGTTTTAAAAATTTAAATAAGCTTTTAAATCTTAGTAATATAGGTCTTATTGCGGTTGGTGCAACACTTAAAGCAATTGAAGTAACCCTTAAAGCTATTGTTAATATTGTAGGTTCTATTGTCTCCCTAATAGGAGACGTTCTACTTGGCGCCGTTAAAAAACTAGGATCTGCTGTCGGCTTTCTTTATGATCAATTTAAAAAATTGGGAGAAAAAATATTTAATTTCAATCTCGATTTCAATAAATTCTTAGATCAACAAGCGGCAGGTTTCTTTAAACTTACACAAGCCGGCAGAGAATATGTAACTGTTTTAGACGGCAGCATTGATGTCTTACGTCAGCAAGGGCTTTCAATTTTAAATGTAAATCAAAATATGGGTTCCCTATTCGATAACACTGTTTTGTTTAGGGATGCTACAAACTCCACTAGACGAGAATTAGTGTCTTTTGTTTCAGTATTAGATCAAGCAGGAATTTCTGCTGACGCTTCTACCAGAATGATACAAATCTTAAATATGACTTATTTGGATACTGGTAAACAAACAAAGGCGGCAACTGAAAGAATTCTTCAATTTGCCAGAGCTGCGGGAATTAGTGGAAGAGTCGCCGCTGCTGACTTTGCAAACGCTGCAACAGTTATCGCTGCTCATGGTGAAGGAATGGAAGAAGTATTCAAAGGTCTTCTAACTCAAACACGAGCCACTGGTTTAGGAATGAACGACATATTGGGAGTTGCAGGTCAGTTTAGCACATTTGAAAAATCTGCACAAGCTGTCGGTAAATTAAATGCCTTGATGGGCGGCCCGTATCTCAACTCCATTAAAATGGTTTACATGTCGGAAGATGAGAGAGTTCGTGCTGTCTTAGCTGCAATGGAGGCATCTGGTAAATCTTGGAAATCGATGGATAGGTTTACAAGACAGGCATATGCATCTGCCGCAGGTATAACCGATATGACAAAGGCGAATGAATTATTTTCAAAAGGTCTGATTGGTTTTGATATAGCAGCTGCAAAGGCAAAAAAAGCAGCCAAAGAACAGTCGTCCCTGGAAAAAGCCGCAAAGCAAGCAACAGACATAATGACAAATTTCTTGAATGTGTTGAAGGGATTTGCAATATCTTTCAGGCCACTGATTGATGGTGCCGCAAGATTTATTGATAGGCTTGCTATAATGAATTTTGAAAGCAAACAAGCAATTGGGAAGGTCGGAGTATTGGCTGGCGGAGTTGCTATGTTAGCAAAAACTTTTGGTCCCTTGGGATTGGCTGGCTCTCTTCTGTTGTTATACGATAAATGGGAGACGATTAGAGACGATTTCTTAGGACCTGGAGGAATGAAAATACTTGATTCTTACTTAGAGAAATTGAAAAGCATAGTCAAAAAAATCCCAGGCTTTATAAAACTTGTATCTACTGAAATAGCAAGAATATGGAATGAATTAATGCAGGACGAAGAGTTTAAAACTGGTTTTAATAAGCTTAAAACTTTTGTTATAGACTCTTTTAAAGACATTGCTTCAATAATAGGAAAAATATTGAAGTATTCATTAACTAGGGCTCTTATTCCTGTTTTTGAAAATTTGCAAGATACTAGACTAGGCAGTATTCTTGGTGCAGGGCAAATTTCTGAGAAATTAACTACTAGCTTGGCTACTTCGCCAGAAGCCGAGAATACTCTTAAAAGAGTTCGTATCGCAAGAGCGAACGTGACGGAGCAAAGTGAACGAGCGCGAGTGATGTATGCTAAATACAAAAACTTAACACCGCAAAACACTTCTCCTGCCCATTTCAATGCAGTGCTCGAAAAGCTTATAAAAGAACGAGATATCTTTGCCGGCATGCTAGAAATGCAACAGAGATTAGAGACCGATTGGAAACAGCAAACCAGCGCTCTCAACACCATAGCTGATATCGTGCGTAAAAACGATATTCGACCGACTGAAACAAAAGTGAGCAGCAAGCTTCAACCTCAGTAAAGGAAATTATATAAATGCCATATAAATCAAAATCACAATTAGCAGGAGACGCCACAGATGGATTGGCTACTTCTGGCTTTTCT
>Ga0181372_1000413_pt1 | contig 10426 bp, 11 predicted proteins | sample LowvirmetaG_5_FD_130161 | JGI IMG/M metagenome (GOLD analysis project Ga0181372, IMG submission 130161) | Marine viral communities from the Subarctic Pacific Ocean - Lowphox_08 viral metaG | ecosystem: Environmental > Aquatic > Marine > Oceanic | place: Subarctic Pacific Ocean | collected...
AGTCCCTACTCCTGAGGGTACTCCCCCGGGCAAGGTCTGGCAATTCTGGACACGAATAAGCTCCTCTCAGAATAACCCAGCTCCGCAAACATTCGCTTGGATGCTTGTAGAACAAACAGAAGACTCTAAAGGGGGTGCATAACTATGGTTAGACTTCCACCTTTTAGTACTCCGAATTTGGACGGGCAAGCCGTCAATAATCGTTGTGGTGGTACTGATTACGAAGTGACTGGTATAGATTATACGGTGGATACGTCGAAGTTGGAGTCTATTAGCGGAGCCGAGGAACTGCGAATCCCGTCGCGCTACTTCGGTGGAATTCCCAAACTTGGCGATATCAACCCGGGCGACAACCCACGAGCCTACAAAAGTGTACTGGAATCACTAGAAGAGACTGCAAACCTAAGTGAGGAGATGGCAGGAGCGTATACGGATGCCATTAGCGACGCAGGCACATCCATAAAAGACGGTTGGGATGAGTTTACCGATGCGGTTAGAGACGGTGAGTGGTCAGATGCTGCCGGTGCTGCGGGCGACATCATTGAATCGGCGAAAGGCGTAGGGGATAATATAAGTGATGCATTAACCGATGTTATTACGAATACTGACGTGTTTAATTCGCTGAAGGAGATAAGTAGTGAAGTTGGAATCAAGAAGCTGGAAGCTGCCGCAGCCTTAATCGGTGCTGATATGGCACACAAATTTACGGGCGGAGTCTTTTATGATGGTTCGATTTCTATAAAGATTGATGTTAAATTCACCAAGCGATTTTTTGAAGAGCAGCTTAAAAAACTGGAATTCCTCAACCAACGAATTTGTATCCAAGCTAGGGCAGATGGAAGCATGGGTTTCGTGCTAGAAATCGACCACAATACAGTCATGGACCCACGATTCGAGGCGAAGCTAAGTGCTGGAATATACGCTGTATTAAACAATGAAACGCTAGACGGACTGGGTATGCAACTTGTTGGCGGTGCAGAAGGTCAGTTTGACGTGATTACCGGAGATTTTAGTACGCATGTGGGCTTATGGGTGGAGAATACGGGGGGACAGCCACTAACTGGTGGAGGATTGCTTGGGGGTATGCGTGGGTCTAGATAATGGGAAAAGAATTTAAAGCAAACGAAAAGAGGTTAGTTCCTCAACCTCCTTCCAAGAGTGGAAGTATGAGGATGTTTGACCTTGATAACCCAGATATCGACCTATTCAATATGATTGACGATGAGCTTATCCGTATGTCGGGCTCGGAACTGTATATTTATAAATTTGAAGTCGACGAAAACTTTGATGACCTCTATGGAGAGGACCGTCTCAAAGCAGTTAATCCCAACGGGATTCTGGTTGAAGGTCATTATGACCCCCGCGCTTTTGAGGAAAATTTGACTGAGTTTGGGATAGAGATGACCAACGACCAGTTGTTCACTTTTAATAAGTCGTATATTGAAGCCAAACTCGGTCGCCCTTTAATTTCGGGAGATGTTATACAACCACGTTTTCAGAACGTGTATTACGATGTATACGAAGTTCAGCAGGATTCGTTCGCAGTATACGGAGTTTACCACTTAGTAGCATCAGCTAGAGTGTTACGCGACAAGCCAGAGATTCTAAAAGACTCAGGCGGTCAGCGCGAAGCAGATATTTACGACCCTAAGGATTTTAGTTAGCCTAACTAGGCGTGGGGCGTTACTTTACTTCAGGTTCCTCCACCCTTCTTCTTATGAGGGTGTAACTTACCGTGTATACGCTTCTTACGTTTGGTAGGCTTTTCTTTGTCTTCATCTACTGAGGTGTCTCCCCCATCCCAGCCAGCTGCATCGGCAGCAGCAAGACTTCCTTGCCCGTAAACTTCTTCGTCCATTTTCTTAGGGTCTAAATAGCCTCCCTCTGGCTCAACACACATCTTAGCAAGTTGATACATATTCATATCTTGAAGTTGACCATCATTAGCTTTCTTTCTCTGGACCATACCACCTGCAAGCCAAGCTCTGTCTTTGTTTTTTAATTTCCAGGCATTATTGAAGTCCAGTCCGAACGCCCCTTTAGGAGCTCCCTGAATGACGCGGTCCTCTTCTAGTCTCTGTTTACCCATTGAGGATACTTTACCTCTAGAAACAGCTCCTACGCGGCTCTCTGTCTTACGTGCTTTATCAAGCGCAATTGCGATAGCTTGTTTGTGCGGATACTTCTCCCCCTTGAGCTTCTTAATATTTGAAGAAACTACTTTATCGGAAGAACCACCCTGCAAAGGCATTAGCTTAACTTATCACCAGCCTTCATAGCTGTATCTAAATCCTGCTTGGGGTCATTGGCAACCATTTTAGCTGTGCCCTTCTTAATAGGCTTACCCGCTTGTGCGCGTGCGCGAGCTTGACGTATAGGCTTAGGAGTTGTAGATTCCTGGAAAGGAGACCAAAAGTGGAGTCTGCCTTCGTTCTTTCTCTCTTTGTCAGTAACAATCTTTGCATCACGCTTCTTAGCCATCTTCTTAAAAGTTTTAGCTAGAGCCTTAGCTTTACCTGTACAGCCAGGCTTGGTGATAGGGGTGCACTTGCCCTCTGTACCACGACGTTTGATATCTTTTTCAGCACTTTGAATCCAATCCTTATCTTCATCTTGTCTTTTTCCCTTCTGAGAGGCGGTTAGGTCAAATGGACCTCCTGTTTGAACGGATGCTTTAGTTGCGCGTTCAGGGGAGTTAGTATTAGAAAGGGATGCTTGAGGTTCACGATTTGACGCAAGGTCTCTTGGGTCTGGAACTCCATCCTCTTTAAGTTTCTTTTTCCGTTTAACCTTAGCTTCGAACAGTCTGTCAGAAACCATAGGGTATATCTTAGGTTCAGGGGGATGCACCATTCGTGCTTCAGTGAGTTTTCCTACTTTCTTCATAACTTTATATACTACCACTGGAACAAGTAACATATATAATTATGTAAACTTAAATTATGGCACCAATTCCAGCACCTTCTCCTACTGCTCTAACCGGCTACTCGGCACCGAACTCGGCTGCTGGTGGTGGTCAGCAATTTCAACCCAGCGGTCCTTGTTCAGGAACCGCTTTCACCCACACCCAAGACCTAACTGTTTTCTATCAAATAGTAACGATGCCTCAGGAGGCAGGTACTTGGCTACCGTCAACTACAGATGTAAGCGCTTTAAAACTTACAGTTTATGGAAACGGAAGCGACTCTTTAGCCTTCTTCTCAACTAGCGCAGTATCGGGCTCAGCAGGAAGCGGAACAACACAGTGTGCTACTGCGGCTGATGCAAGACAGGCTCACGTTCTAGCCTTATCTTCAACTACCGTTGGCGCCACAATGATGGGTAATGCAGGCGTGATTTACACCCTATCTGGCGGTTATGAGAGACGCTGGTCTCAAGTAGGAGATGTTGGCCGAGGAGAAAGCCGTATGTATATTAATGGTTTGTTCGAGATTGCTGGACTTCCCGACCAATGGCAGTACAACGAAACTATGTCCAATAACGTTGCACGTCAAGTTATTGCGCGGGTTGCTAATGGAGGTCTACGTTACCAAAACAACGGCGTATCACCTCCTGTCACAGCCGGCAATTGGGAGTTAATGGATTTCAGTTTGATGGACATCTAACCTAACAAGACAATATAAAAAACCCAGGAGGCTTTCACTTCCTGGGTTTAGTCTTTTTACGGGGACCATCCCAAAGAACAAATATATATTTAACCGAATAGCATAACAGATTCAGCCTCTTTAGCCTTAGGAATAGTTACAGACAGTAACCCATTCTCAAAAACCACTTTAGCTTTCTTTGTATCATATTGCTCATCCACTTTCATAGAGAAATCAACGTCTTTGCCACTGATTCCATGATGTAGAAGCATGTGAGCTTTTAAGGATTCCTCCTTTTGCGCTCGGACAGTAAAGGAGTTTTTACCTCCGATAACTTGTACTTCTTTTTCCTTATACCCCGCAAGAGCAAACTCAAAGTGTAGTGAGTTTTGGTCTTCTGACAGGTAGCAGTTGCTAACTGGGTATTTGGGCAATCTGCAAGTATCTTTAACTTGCTGTGGCTGTGGCTCGTCAAAGCCGTATTGAAGCTCGTGGAAGAGCTTATCAAAATGTGTAAAGTAATGATTCATAATTTTTATTCCCCCTTTCGGCGGGTGTTAGAAGACTTATTATTTTTTTTGTTACGTCCTCTGTTTTATGGAGGGTTTTATCCACCCCATCGATTTCGACAATCAGGGGATATCCTGATTTGCCTAGTGTAGCTTTATATAGGGTTGTACATTGACGCATTAATTTGGCGTAACGAGCAGTTCCCTCTTTAGCTTTCTCTTTAATTATAGTCTTATAAGGTTTCATTTGGCGGTAAACTTCCTGGGAATCTACGAGGTATACCTTCTGACCTTCTACGAATTCCGTGATGTCCCCGTACCGGACTTTAGTGGTATCGATGCCTTTTATGCTAGATAAGAGTAGGCAAGAAATTAGTAATAATTTATGAATCATATGAAAAAAAATGCGAGAGTTGCGTTGTTAGGAGAAAATTATTTCCCTCCTATGAATAATTCCCATATCTCGAACGCACGAGGGCATGGGCTTCAAAAAGTGATGGATGCGATTATTCGATATCAACCATCAGTAATGTATATATGTCCAACTCGAGGGGTGAACATTAACCTACTTCCCCTCATTATGATAAACGAAATTCCATTTCGACTGGTTTTTCCTTCAAAATCTTTTTTTAGTACACTGACAGAGGAAGAGAAATGTATTTTAGATGTCGCATGTGCAAAAGCAGATAAGGTTATTATTTTATCTCAACATAAAGCTGACCCCCTTGGGTGGTCTAGAGACTGGTACAAAGCCAGTGAAAAGGTAGTGAGCAACTCAGACTGGGTTTTGATTGCTTCCAATTGTGAATCTGTTACGGAAAGCTTTGCTGACCTTCTAGAGAAATTCACAGGAAATCCTAAACCGGTTTTGGCAGTTGACTTTGGGGTGGAAGCTCAATATCAATAAACTTTGAGCCGTATTTTTTAATGAACACTTTACGATTGGTATCCCAATCTTCGTTCAAAGCGCCATCCCCTACGGAGTGATGCAGTATAGGAAGAGGGATTACTTTATTTTTTCTTCCCTTAGCCTGAGCTTGGTATGTGTAGTAAATATCGTAGAAATCCCACTTACCAACAAAGTCTTTGGGCATCTTAGTACTGATGTTATGAAGGGTTGCACCTGTCGTTACTAAAAATAGTCCATCTAGTACCTCTACTTCGCCGAAGCCTCCGTAGTAAGTGGGAAAACAATCTTCTAAACTGGAGCCATGGAATACCATTCCTTGTAGGAATGAGTCCGGGTGAGGGTACTCGCGACCGAGCCCATGCCACCAACAAGCAGTCTTATTCAGTCTCTTGGGACCGGCGATTCCTAGGAACCCAGTTTTCTCTGTAAGGTTATTATCGATAAGTTTATTAAACACTTCAGGTGTAGTTAAAACCTCGATATCGTCATGGCACATGATAACTTTATCTTTAGCCATTAAATCATATTTTTTTATTGCATAAGTATATGCGTCAAAAATAGAATCTTTTATGATATAATAAACTTCCCACCCTGCCTTTTCCAAAAAGGTCTTTATGGGACGTTCCTTCTCCTCGCGGGTAGGTATAAATGCAACTTTCCTCATGCTATATAATAGTGTTATTTTATGAATCCTGAAGAACTAAAATCTGAAATAAAAAAGTGTCGTGAAGACGCTGCGTACTTTATCAAAAACTACGTGTATATCACTCATCCCGTGCGCGGGCGCGTGAAGTTCGATTTGTACAGATTCCAGGAAAGAATTGTAAATGAATTCGGAAACCATCGATTCAACCTCATGAGAAAGTTCCGTCAGGCTGGGGCTACCACTATTTGCGCAGCTTATGCCCTTTGGTATATTATATTTAACAAAGACAAGAACGTCATGGTTGTTTCTATTGGTGACCGGGAGTCCAGAGACTTCTTAGACAGAGCTGTTAGTATGTACGATGATTTACCTGCATGGCTAAAGCCAGCGGAGATTGAAAGGAACAAACACGTTATTAAGTTATCGACAGGAAGTAAGATTAAATCACAACCGGCTGGAGCGGGGCGTGGAGAGTCTGTTTCCCTTTTAATTGTAGATGAGGCTGCATTCATTGATAAGATGACTGAGTTCTGGATGGCTATCTACCCTACCATCTCTACCGGTGGCTCAGCGTTTATTCTGTCCACCGTTAATGGTATGGCAAACCTCTACTACGAGCTCTATCATGATGCTGAATTAGGAAAAAATAATTTCCATACAATCAACATTCACTGGAGGGAGCACCCCGAATACACGGAGGAGTGGGCTGAAGAGACTAGGAGTAACGTTGGTGAACGGGCATGGCTCCAAGAATATGAAGGAGAATTCCTAGGAACAGGTGAAACCTTTATTGACGGGGGCACCCTTAAGAAAGTTAAGACCCAAACCTCTGAGGACTTCTACAGAACCCATTACAATATGATGCGTATTTGGGAAGAACCCCAACCCTACCATACTTATCTGATAGCAGCCGACAGCTCTTTCGGTAGAGACCGAGACTACTCAGCATTCCATGTTATTAATCTTTACAACGGCACCCAAGTAGCTGAGTTTTATAGTAACCGGATAGGTTTAAACGATTTTGCAAAGATTATTGCTCAGGAAGGTTTAAAATATAACACTGCTTATGTGTGCCCGGAAAGAAACGGATTGGGTCTCGCTCTTATCGAACAGTTGTTTGAAGTTCATGAGTATGAAAATATGTGGACAGATGAGAAAGGAGAGATGGGATATTTGGTAAACAACAAGAATAGAGACCAAATTTTAAATAATTTGCAAGAGAATTTGAAAACTTCAAAAATAAAAGTGAATTCGGAGAGAAGTTTTAAGGAGCTAACTACTTTTATAATAAGTAAGACTGGTAAAATCCAAGCAGAAGATGGATTTGCCGACGATTTGGTCATGAGTATGGCTATTGGTGCCACTGTAATGGGTGACATCGTCTCAAAAAGCCCCATCTCAATTACAAAAGGAGAAATGGTAGAACCTGGCACAAAAGATTTAGGTTCTGCGGGTTTCTCAAGGGGTACATATAATAAGGACCAAGAATTCGAAGACTATAGAAAATGGATTTAAACGATAACAACAACAAAGACGAGCCTTTAGACGAGAATCTAGAGGAGAATGCGGGTTATACCGCGTTCCCTGGCTCCAACACATTCGGGACGGGTAACCCCCTCTCCGGCAGATTCGCCGCATTTTTTAAATCTTTTTTTACTACAAAAAGAAAACCGGGTAGACCCCCTACCCAAGACCCTTACCGGGGTGATGTAGTAAAGAACGCTGATGGAGAGCCTGACGGAGGAGCCATTCAAGGTTCTGTTAATGTTGTAAAAGGAGCTACCTCTCTCCCTCAAGTAGAATACGAACGCCGGCGTAGGTACCAAGATTATGAAAAGATGGATGAGTACCCTGAGATTGGCGCTGCATTAGACATCTACGCAGACGATGCTACTCAAACCCACCTAGATGGAGAGATGTTGCAGGTTGAGACTGAAGACCCTCAAGTTAAGGAAGCTGTCGATGAATTTGTCGCAGAGACTGATTTAGACAAATACCTTTGGGATATTATTCGTAATACCTGTAAGTATGGTGACTGTTTCGTAGAGAACATCGTAGACATGAATAACCCAGATGCTGGTATTCAACGCCTAAAGATTCTAAACCCTGTATTTATTTTCCGTCGTGAAGATAGGTTTGGATACCTTAAAGGGTTTATCCAGGAAGTTCCTCAAAGTACTGCGGCAGCCCAACAATACGGACAAGGAGCAAAACTTGACAAGAAAAACACCATTCAACTTGATAGAAACCAGATAGTCCATTTTAGACTTCATACTTCGGATTCTAACTATTATCCTTATGGTAAGTCTATTTGCGCTCCTGGTGTACGTTCGTGGAAATCACTACGCATGATGGAAGATGCGATGCTTATCTACCGCTTACACAGAGCACCAGAAAGACGTATCTTTTATATTGATACCGGAAATCTCCCCCAAACTAAGGTGGAGATGTTTATGGAGCGTATTAAGGCGAAATTCAAGAAAGAAAAGTTCTTTAATAACGAGAGCGGCAACGCCGACGAAAGATTTAACCCACTATCAGCCGAAGAAGATTTCTTCGTTCCAATGAAGAATGGGCAAGGTACTAAAATTGAAACTCTTCCGGGTGCACAGAACCTAGGTGAGATTGATGATGTTCGCTACTTCCGTGACAAGGTATTAGCTTCTATGAAGATTCCTAAGGATTTCATTGTAGAAAAGGACAAGTCCCCGGAACGTAAAGCTAACCTATCTCAACTCGACGCTAAGTTTGCTAAAGCCGTCATGCGCGTACAACGCGATGCGGAAGTGTGTTTAGAAACACTTATCAAGCGTCACTTAGAGTTGCGTAAGTTCCCTAAGTCTATGATTAATCCAATTAAGATTAAGTTGGCACCCCCATCCGACCTAAGCGAGAAACGAAAGTTAGAGTTGGCAGAACAGAAAACTCGAGTAGTACAAGCTGTAAAAGGTTTAATGTTATTCTCTGATGAGTATCTTTATAAGAACTTCTATAAGATGAATGATATGGAAATCGACATTTTACAATCTCAACTCGAAAAACAAGCTGAAAAACAAGCAGCCGCACAAGCACCACCACCAGGAGGAGCACCAGGAGGAGCACCAGGAGGAGCGCCACCACCACCAGGAGGAGCACCAGCAGGAGGTCCGCCACCCGAGGGAGGAGCCCCTCAACCAGAACCTGGTGAATAAAACCAAAAAGAGTACCGTTTACAACTCTATATAAAATAAGAACTATGAATTTAAAAAATCTATTTGTTTCCCGTGATAAGAATTATGCACGAATTACCGAGGCAGGTGACTATTTAGGTCGCCGCCTACGAGAGAACCTCGTTATTTTCGATATTGATGATTCGAAGAGTAGTGTTACTTTTGTAACCGAAAGCAGCCATCTAATCTCTTGTGATTACAAGGAGACTAAAGGTCGCCTCACTTTAGAGAACTTCATTGTTGAAGATTTAGATACCATCACATCTGATGCAGCGATTGATAACCGAGTGGAAGCTGATGTTCATAATTTTATGGGCGCTCTGGTTTCCGACCGTTTTGATAAAGCAGAGGTTAACTTTGATAAAATCGTTGAGTCTTTCTCTATGAGAGCACAAATCGGAAACAGCCGTAAGAAGCTTTCTAAGAGGTTGGACCGTTTTAACGAGTCGTATAATATCTTTGAAACTAAAGCCTACAAGAAGTTCCACGAGGCGCTTCCTCTCCTTAAAAAGTACTTAGAAGAAAACGTCGATGAACTCTCCACCAACGCTAAGTTGGTCGAAGGTCTACGTCTTTCTAAAGTAGTAGGGGATACATATGATTTACCTAAATTGGATATCGCGAGTCTAAAAGAAGAGTTTGTTGTAGTTCCTTCCAACTCTAAAAGAACCCTTTACGAAATGGTTTGTGATAAAGAATTAGTACGTAAGGAGTTACTAGAAGCCAAAGAGTCTTTCTCTAAAATGTGGCATCATAATGACCATATCGCCTCATTAGCTTCTAACATTTACTCTAAAGATGCAGTAATTAAAAGTTCATTAAAAGAGGCTGTAGCAGCTGTTCCTTACTTAGCGCTTTCAAACAAGGTCGACTTAACGAGTGTTATGGACGCAACTTTCCAGGTAAATAACCCAGGAACTATTCCTCAAAAGGATATCCGCGAGTTCGTTAACAAGATTTATGAATTTAAGAAGCCTATTAAGACTGTTGTTCTTGAAGCACTAAACTCCAAGTATGGGGTGAATGTCCAAAGCCTTCGTTTTATTCCTTCTTTCAAGGGGTTAGCTGAAGTTCAGTCCGAGGTATTGGGTATGATTGCAGAGTCTTGCGAGGAAGGTATTCTTTCCGACGTTCTTAAAGAGTTTGCGTCTTGCATGTCCCGAAAAGGTGGCGTACAGGTATTAGACATCTCTAACACTCTTTCAGAGGTTATGGCGGAGTCTAATTTCCATATCGTCGATATTGATGAAGACTTCCATATGAAGAAGCTTTCTGATTATCTAACCCACAACTTAGGTGAAGCTCAATACTACGGCGATGATGACGCGATGTCTAACTCTGGTGGTAACGCTGGAGAAGGTGAAGACGATGATAGTGAAGACGTCAAAGGTAAGAAGAAGAAAGGTAAGAAAGATAAAGATTGGGGTGGTAACAAAGGCGATATTAAAGCCAAAGACCGCAAAAAGGATGACGACAGTGACCTAGAAGCTGATGAGAAGGGTGATGTAGATTACAACACAAACGACCTTCCGAAAAACAATAAAGCTAAGAAAGGAAAGCCTGTAAAA
>Ga0181372_1000414_pt1 | contig 10421 bp, 4 predicted proteins | sample LowvirmetaG_5_FD_130161 | JGI IMG/M metagenome (GOLD analysis project Ga0181372, IMG submission 130161) | Marine viral communities from the Subarctic Pacific Ocean - Lowphox_08 viral metaG | ecosystem: Environmental > Aquatic > Marine > Oceanic | place: Subarctic Pacific Ocean | collected 2015-12-05
CGACGTTTAGACATTCGCGATTTGATAATACCACTATCGGAGCGAACGGGATCACGTCGATAATGAGGTCTAGATCAGGGACGTTGTATGTGGGTACTTATGGCGGCGGACTTAGTGCACTAAGCGCCGATGAATCAGTGTTCAGGCGGTACATATACGAGCCCAACAACGATCAAAGTCTAAGTAACAATAATGTACTTGCACTGTTCGAAGACTCCTTGGGATTTATTTGGGTGGGCACAGAAAATGGACTAAACCGGCTCAGATCCGCAGATCTAGGGGCATTCGACAGATACTATACCGAGCGTGGAAATACAGACAGTATTTCAAGCGACATGGTCTGGTCATTCTACGAAGACGAGCATCAAAACCTATGGATAGGAACAAAAGGAGGCGGCCTAAATAGATGGGGAAAGCAAGCTCGCACTGAAGGGATTGAAAAATTCGACCACTACTCCGAGAACATTTCACTACCAAGCTCAAACATTTACGGCATCCAAAGTGACATAAAGAGAAATCTTTGGATTTCTCACAATCGAGGTGTGACAAAATTAGATACCGTTAGCAAGGAAGCGCGTCAGTTCGGGGTCCGCGATGGACTACAAGATACGGAGTTTAATATGGGCGCATCCTTCAAATCGACCAGCGGTCTTGTATACTTTGGTGGAAATTTAGGCTTCAACATTATTGATCCAAACGGGTTCAAGGATCAAGAATCGCCGCCACAGGTGAGCATCTCAGAAATACGTGTCATGAACGAAAGAAGAAACTTCGCAAAACCATACAACAAACTTCAAAATATTGAGCTTACGCACAACGACAAAATATTCTCGGTTGAATTTTTTGCAGCCGACTATTCAGCACCATCACTCCTCCAGTATGCCTATAAACTCGATGGCATCAACGAAAACTGGGTAATTTCCAACGATGCAAGGCAGGCATCGTTCACCACTTTACCACCCGGCTCATATCGACTGCACCTCGCCGCAGCAAGCCCCGGCGGAACCTGGAACTGGGATGGAAAATCAATCAATGTGCATGTATCCCCACCAATCTGGCGTAGCGGCGCAGCATACTTAGCATATTCGATTATTTTATTGTCTTTACTAACGGTATATTTGAAAAACCAAAGAGAGAAATCTGAAATCGCAATCGCTAGACAGAGGGAGCTAGAGGAAAAAGTAAGGGAGCGCACACAGGACTTACAAGAGGCAACGTACGCTGCCGAGACAGCAAACCGAGCCAAATCCGAATTTCTTGCGACTGTAAGCCACGAAATAAGGACGCCGATGCACGGCATGATTGGCATGACAGAGCTTCTACTGCACACTGATTTAAGTGAGCAGCAGCGCAGATTTGCCACCGCGGCCAACAACAGTGGGGCAGCACTTCTTTCACTGATCAACGACATTCTTGATTTTTCAAAAATCGAAGCCAATAAGATTGAGATTGAAAACATTCCATTCAACGTAGTAGATCTGGTCGAAGAAATTTGCTACCTCCAGAGCGAACCTGCCTCGAGGAAAAATATCGAACTGAGCCACGTTATTGACGCGAGTATCGATATGGATTTCGTTGGCGACCCTGGAAAGCTACGGCAAGTCCTAATGAACTTAACGAACAACGCGATTAAGTTCACAGAATCCGGTCATATTGACCTGCTTGTTGATCGCAAAAAAGTCGTAGGAACCGACACATCAATATTAAATTTCCGAATAAACGATACTGGCATTGGAATGGACGACGAGACTTGCGAAAGGGTTTTTGAGCCATTTACTCAGGCCGACGCTAGTACCACGAGACAATACGGCGGCACGGGTCTTGGCCTTTCAATAACTAAGAGCTATGTGGAAAGAATGGGAGGAAGCATACACGTGAGCTCCCAGCTAAATGTCGGTACCTCAGTGCACTTAAGCATCCCTATCCTTGATATCAGAACTCTGAGCTCTCAATCAGAAAACAAGATATTTTCGAGCACTTCTTTTGCAATAATTTCCGCCCACAAATCAACTCGTGACATGGTGGCTGAACAGCTAAAACGCTTGGGCGCATCATCGATTACAGAGCTCGACACAATATCTGAGTATCATAGTTTGGGTTCAGACTCGTTTATATTTATCGACATATCAACTGTGGACAGGCAGATTTTGAGTATGCATTGGTTCCTCTTAAAAAGCCGAACGACGATCATAACATCACTGAATTCCTTCTCGGAGCACCAAAGCTTGGGCGCAAGTGCTCTCATCAGCAAACCAACCACGATGGAAAGCGTGAGCCAATCGGTTTTAAATTGGGCGCACGGGGCGAATACAGCCACCACGAGGGAAACACAACAAAGAAAAGGAGTAAAGAAACCTCTCAAGATATTAGTTGCGGAGGATATTCCGACAAACCAGCGGATTGCCAGTGAGGTAATTCGAATGTGTGGATACAGCGCCGATATTGCAGAGAATGGCGAGCAAGCAGTACAGATGCAATGTCAAAATCGATATGACTTAATTTTTATGGACTGTCAGATGCCGCTCATGGACGGCTTTGCAGCGACACGCTCTATTCGAAGTGCCGAAGCGGAAAACGATCATACACCATGCACAATAATCGCGCTTACTGCGGGAACCACTTCGAGCGACCGAAAAGCATTTTTTGAAGCAGGAATGGATGGCTTCCTTGGCAAACCATTTAGAGTTGAGGATATCCGGAATATTCTGACAACTCATTTCGGCGAACATGGATTTCTCGAAGACGAGGAAAGTCACGACACTTCACTAAATGCCTCGGATACAGATGAGACAAGCAAAGACACAGGGATTATTGACGAGCCTGCTGTGAGCAATATACTGCATATTCAAGAGCAGACTGGGAAGGCCATCCTCGAAGAAGTATTCGTAGGTTTTTGTCTTCAAATGGATCAAAAAATTTCAGAGTTAAGTAATCGCAACAGCACCCTGGAATCCAAACACCTGCAGTCTCTAGCTCATGCGATCAAGTCGATGAGTGCCAACCTTGGTGCGAAAGAGATAAAGTCTATTGCGGGGAAAATTGAGTCTGATATAAAGGGTGGAAATGAAGTCGATTACGTTTTAGCACTTGAATCAATTGCAATGGCTTATTCAGCATTCAAGACCGCGTTCCGTGAAAGATATCGAAATTATTTGGAGCACTAGACGACTAATCATCACGTGCTGAAGGAGGACATGGATGCCCGCTGCCGGCCCCTATATGTATCTAGTTTATTTCCTCCTGATGTCTATCTCAGCACCTATCTACTCGTCTGAAGTCAACGGATCAAACCGCCAGTCTATATCTCAAAATACTATTCAGGTTCCGGTAGCACTAAAGCACCTGGCATCAACAACGATATTATCGACCCTACACTCCACAGACCGTAAACTTTGGCTAGCGACTCTTGATGGCGTGACGCAGGTCGGAAGGAAAGATGATCGAAAGTTCACTCACTTTACAAATAGGTTTGGTGATCAAGTCAGATTCCGCGCACGCCATTTGCTTGAAGTATGGGATGGAGAAATTTTTTCACTAACAACAGATAACAAAGCCGTATCACTTGAGAGAGGTCGAGCAAAATTTGTCACTGCAGATTGGCTTGAGGCGATCGGTGGACAGAACGACGGGGTGGTTGAAGCCTACTTTTCTCCAAAAGGATTACTTTGGCTTGCATATGAAAACGGAAAGATTCTAGCGCTCTCTTCGCGGAGCCGAAGAGCAGATATTGTTCCGGCCAGTGGGCTCGGAATTCCGTCTGACATTGTCGGCACTGAAAATGGGGGCGTTTTAGTTTCGTTTTCGTCGAACATTGTTTTATCGATCTCGATGCAAGGAAAAATCGATAATGAATTCAAACCTGATAGCTGCTCCGATCTAAAAAATATTAGTGAGCTGGCCAAGCTAGGGAACAATAAAGTTATCATCGGGTCTCGCGGTGGAGGAATATTTTTTTTCGACGCTGAAACAAAAAACTGCGAGGCAGCAAGAGTTTTTGACGTAAATTCAAAGAGAGTTCAATCCTCTAACGTACACGATATTGAAGTACTCAAAGACAAAAGAACCACACTCGTTGGCACAGATCAGGGGTTGTTGATCTGTACATCCGAGGGGTTTTGCAACGAACATCCATCACCATCCCATCAGTCACTCAGCGACGTTATTTCGATAACTCCAGACTCCAAGAGCAGCGCGTATTGGATTGGCACTTACAAAGGGATTTTTCGACTTGTACAAACTCCCTTCCAAATTTTTGATTCAAGCAAAAGTCCGCTACTGCAATCGATAGTCGGGTTTGCGAGGGCAGAGAACGATGACATTCTAATAGCTTCCTATCACGGTCTCGCGCTACTAAAGTCCGAAAGCGATCAGATTGTCTCGATTGATCAAGATCGGGGGGAGACTGGCTATTTTCGGGAGGGAATTATGACCCTCTATCAACGCAATGAAACCATATATCTGGGGTATCGAAACCTCGGCTTTGAAATTTTGCAAGCTGCAACACCTCGCGCTCAACGCTGGGATCTATCTAATATCAACGGGCTTCGCTCTAATTCAATAAGCAGCTTTCTTAAAACCAACGAAGGTGAACTCCTTCTTGGCACCTATGGTCAAGGTATCGCGAAAATGGATGTTAGAGGACGTGCTGCGAGGCACCTAGCAGCCGCGAGCGGGAGTTCTGGAGAAAATCAGATACTCTTCATGTTTCAATCAAGTGATGGAACTATTTGGGTGGGCACGGAGGCCGGGTTGAGAACACTAGATCTTGTAGACAACGAGCTTGTCAGCGTGAATTATTCGAACGAATCCTCCGACCTGGCTGAGCATCCAATCATATGGACCGCGAACGAGACGGACCATTTTGTCTGGTTCGGCTCAATGCATGACGGCTTATTCAAGCACGAAAAATCTCCTCACGAATTCACGGACAATAGAGCTATAGTTAACCAAGATTTCTCTGAAATCTCATATGCCGAAAAGGCAGTTTATTCTATTGAGAGCGGCATCGGAGAGGAAATTTGGTTTTCCACAAACCAAGGTATTGCACGTCGCACAAGTAATGGGAAGGTCGTTCAATACGGTGAGGAAGATGGGATAGATGGCATAGGCTTTGAACTGAACAGTTCATTTCAAGACGCTTTTGGATATTTGTACTTTGGCGGTGTAAACGGCTTTTACAAATTTCATCCTCATGATATTGGCGAAGGTCCATCCGCCGCCACCATATTCCTGAATGACATAGTAATTGGCGGACGGAGAATTCATACTGATCGGCATCATGCGCTAAGTCAATCCATAACCCTCGGCCACAAAGATCGCTTCCTGAACCTCGAGTTCAGCACTAGAGACCTTACCAACCCCGGATCTACCCGATACCGTCATAAGCTAGAGGGCTTTGACGACGACTGGGTGGATGTCGGGAATCGCGGCTCTGCAACATACACCAACCTCCCGGCGGGGGACTATGTGTTTAGAGCGCAAGCACTCAATGCGTCGGGCATTTGGAATCTATCTGGTATATCGCTCGATATTGAAGTCAAGCCGGCTCCGTGGCGGACCTGGTGGGCCTATACACTCTATGCATTGTTTCTCCTGGGAATTGCCTATTTGTTCCTTCGGATCTATCGCGAGCATATGCTGAAGAAGCAGGCGCTGGAGCAGGCCCGGGAGATGCAGCGGGTGGCGGATCACTTCGCCGATGAATTGCTCGACCAAATGGATATCCAGCGAGTACTTACGGACTCCATTCATCGCTACAACAAAGAATTATTGGCATGGGCGAACACCTGCATCCAGCGTAGCGCCCAGTACGCTCAGGGCGATGTGGAAACTCTTCGAAGCGGCACGGACTACCGACTGCAAGTACTGGACCTGGTGCAGGATGCGCTTTACTACCGCGGCGAGGAACTCTACCTCGACCCCAGTGCTTTCGTCGGACGGCTTTTCAGTTCAGCAGCCAGCCGATATCCGGATCTGAATCAGCGGTTGATTGCGGTAAACGACGCCACCAGTGAACTGTTGCCCGCGACGCAGGCTATACCACTGGCGATCATCATCGGAGAGCTATTCGAGAATTCGATGAGCCATGGGTTTTCCCAATCCACAGGCGCCTGCTGCGTACGTGTTGTCGTCAGTATGCCGTCCATTAGGGAGGTCTACCTTGAGTATCACGACGATGGCGCAGGCATTCCTGAAGGGCTAAGTTTCGAAGCTGCGGAATTCGCCGGGTTTTCCATCGCTGCACTGGCGGCCAGCGCGGCAAACGGAACGCTGGAGATAAGCCCCGACAGGCAGACGATACACGGGTATTTTTCGCTTTCGGGAGAGAATAACGACCTGGATCAGCTACCCTGAAACCGTGGCTCCCGCTTTTCCTGCCGCGCCGCGAAGCCCTCTTGCAAATCGGCTGACCGCAGGCACTCCAATGCCAGACCCTGCGCAAACTCGCGGTCGAGCTTGCCGGCGGCTGATTGCTGGATAATCTGCTTCATCGCCCTGACCGAGAGAGGGGCCAGGGCTGCAATATCACGTGCAAGCTGCTCTGCTGTGTCCTTCAGGGCCGCCGGCTGCACGAGATAGTCGAGAAAGCCGATCTCCAGCAGTGTTTGCGCCTGCATTTCCTCGGCGGCAAGCAGTATTCTTTTCGCCGCACTCACACCCAGCCGTTCAACAAAACGGTTGATGCCGCTGACGGGGTAGCACAAACCGATAGCGGCAGCGGGCACCCGCAACTTGCTGCCCGCAATACCAATCCTGAAGTCGCAGCTCAATGCCAACTCTACGCCGCCCCCATACACATTACCGCTTATGGCGCAGATCGTAGGAATGGCAAGTTCTGCGATGAGGTCGGTGGTTTCCTGGAAGGCATCGCCGGACAGATTGCCGCTGCCGAGCTGTTGTAGCGAGGCCCCAGCGCAGAAGGTCTTGTCGCCCTCCCCGGTTATGATCAGTACTCTCGCCTGCTCGTCATCCTGCAGGGTAACCAGGGATGCCTGTATAGCACTCAGCTGTTCCTGCCCGAGGGCATTGTGCTGGGCAGGATTATTCAGTGTCAGCCGGGCGATGTGGCCGGTGCACTCGAAACGTATGGAGTCGGTCATGGTAGTGGATTCTGTCATACCCGAGTGGGCTGCGCCAGATGGTGAAGGCCGCAGGTAGTAGACAGCCATCCCTCGCGGTCTGATACTGAGTGTTTTCCGCAGGAGCATGCAGAGCATGGGTACAATGAATCGCTGTGGTTGGTGCGGGTCAGACCCTCTCTATGTTGCTTACCACGACGAGGAATGGGGTATGCCTGTGCGACACGACCCTACCCTGTTCGAGTTCCTCGTTCTGGAGGGTGCGCAGGCCGGGCTTTCCTGGATTACGGTACTGCGCAAGCGTCAGGGCTATCATGCGTCTTTTGCCGGACTGGACCCGAACAAGGTCGCCACCTTTTCAGACGCCGAGCTGGATAAAGCCCTGCTCAACCCCGGTATTGTGCGCAACCGACTCAAAGTCTATAGCGCGCGCAAGAACGCCCGAGCTTTTCTCGAAGTTCAGGCCTCAGCCGGTTCGTTCTCCAAGTACCTTTGGCAACACGTTGACAACAAACCCATTACCAACCAATGGCACACCCTGGCAGAGGTACCGGCACGCACCACGCTGTCGGATACCATCAGCAAAGACTTGAAGAGGCGGGGTTTCAGCTTCGTGGGCTCGACAATTATCTACGCATACATGCAGGCCGTCGGCCTGGTGAATGACCACCTGGTCAGCTGTTTTCGCCATCAGGCGTGCGCCGAACCAGAACAAGGGCGCCCTTGATGCGTGAAACGGACACAACAGGTGAAGTGAGAGAGTCAAGCAGTGCCCGGGTGTGGCAGCTGGCCTGGCCGACCATCATCTCAAACCTGCTGTTCACCACGGTTGGCTTTCTGCACATCAAGATTGCCGCTGGCCTCGGCACTTCGGCGGTTGCCGCTGTCACCACGGGGCACCGCGTGTTTTTTCTGGTGCAGGCCATTCTCATGGGGCTGTCCGTGGCGACCACCGCAACGGTATCCCGGCATTGGGGGGCGAGGCAGGTTGCACAGGCAGAAATGGCAAGCTGGACAGCGCTGCTGCTCGCTCTACTGGTTGCCGGGCTGCTCTCTATCCCTGTGCTCACCGTCCCGACGGCCATCGCCGGCATTTTTGGTCTGGACAATGCAACCACGCTGCTGGCAGCAAGCTTCATCTTCTGGCTGGGGCTGTTCAACCTGTTTTCTGCCACGAACATGATGTTGTCGACCTCACTGCGGGCGACGGGCGATGTAATCACCCCGCTCTACTTCCTGGCATGTAGCACGACTATGAACGTGGCCTTTGGCTACGCCCTGGCGTTCGGCATGGGGCCCTTGCCTACCCTCGGCGTCGCCGGGGTGGCGCTCGGCGGGGGTATTGCGGGGGCGCTGGTGACCATTGCCTTTGTGCTCATGTGGTGGAAAGGGCGCTTCAACCTGCAGCCCGTGGGAGAGGCACGCTTCGACTGGGTTGCAGCGCGCAAACTGGTCCGCATCGCGCTGCCCGCAGTGACTGAGCAGGGGGTGGTACAGATTGCATTTCTCGCCTTCTTCGCCATTGTCGCCAACTACGGCACCAGTGCCTATGCTGCCTACGGTATAGGCATCAGCCTCGTCGCGTTCCCCATTGTCGTCGGGTTCGGTTTCGGCATCGCAACCGCTACCCTGGTGGGTCAACAACTCGGCGCCGGCCGCCCGGCTCAGGCCATGATCACGGGGTGGAGGTCGCTGCGCATGGCGTTGCTGGCGATGATTACACTTTCCGCCTGTATGGCATGGTACGCGCGCGACCTCGCGACGTTCATGATCGACGACGTCGAGGTGATTGACCTCACGGTGGGCTTCATTTACATCATCTGCCTCGCACAGCCCATGATGGCCATTGATTTCGCCCTCGCGGGCGCTCTCAGGGGCGCGGGGGACACCCGCTTTCCCTTGCTGGCAACGTTCATTGGCATCATTTTTGGCCGTCTGTTACCCGCCTGGCTCTGCGTACAACTGAACCTGTCGGTGTATTGGGTGTTCGCCGTCATGCTGCTGGATTATCTGCTCAAGTCCAGCTTGCTGTTGTGGCGCTACCGGTCCCGCAGGTGGCTAGACATCAACCCGACTCGGGACTCACCTCGCACACTATAGACAGCGACAAAAAAAATACTTAAAGTTTGAAATTGAGACTATTGAGTACGGAGAACGGCTGTCCCGTCCTCCGCAGAGGCGCTGCATGAGTACACTGAGTGACGGGCCACGCCAGGGGTCACCGTTCAATCGAACTGCCCAGCACGACGCCAAGCGCGCAGCCATACTGTCCCAGGCGGCGCAGCTGTTCAATTCCAAAGGGTCTCGAGCGACCACGCTGCGCGATATTGCGGAGTCGCTGGGCCTGACCAAAACCAGCCTCTACTACTATGTAAAAACCAAGGAAGAGCTGATTTTCCAGTGCTACCTCGCCACCCTGGATCATCACCTTCACTCGATGGCCGACATTGAGCGGCGCTTTGACAGCCCGCTGGAGCGGGCCCGGCAATTTTTTCTGCTGCAATTCGAAAACTGGCTGGCCGCACAGGAAAACAGGGGGCCTCACTACGCCGCCCTGCTGGAGATCGCCTCTCTGCAGGGTACCCAGCGCGAGGAAGTGGAAGCCCGCTACATCAGCATGTTCAAGCATCTGCGCGGCTACCTGAGTGACGGCATCACCGCCGGCGAAATAAGGCCCTGCGAGACGATTGCTGCAACGCGATCAATTCTCGGATCTTTGGACTGGATCTTTTTCTGGCTGCACAGCCTGCCACGGGATACCGTAGATCACGTCGCACTCGCCGCCTGGGATCTTCTCGCACACGGCCTGCACAGTGGTGACGATACGTACCGACCTGCGTCACTCGCCGTCAGCGTCACACCGGAGCCATACACGCAGGGCTTCGACCGGGAGGAGCAGAACCGGCTAAAGCAACAGGCGTTTTACAAAACCGGCACCTGGTTTTTCAACAAGAAGGGGTTCAATGGCACCTCACTGGATGAAATTGCCGAGCAGTTGAGCGTCTCCAAGGGCGCTTTTTACTACCATATCCGGAACAAGGAGGACCTGCTGTTCAACTGCTATACCTACTCACTCGACATCACGGAAGACATTCATGACCAGGCGGTGCAGATGCAGGGCAGTGGCCTGCACAAGATTGATCAGGTATGCCGACAGATTTTCCACGCCCAGAACTCGGAGCGCGGTCCGCTGATTCGCTACAGCACTATCACGGCTTTGCCCATGGTACGACGCAAGCAGGTTCTTGCGCGCACGGAAGCGGCAAACCAGCGCTTCGGTGACTTCATTCGCGAAGGTATCGAGGACGGCAGCATTCGCACCATCAAGCCGTTTATTGCACA
>Ga0181372_1000415_pt1 | contig 10420 bp, 25 predicted proteins | sample LowvirmetaG_5_FD_130161 | JGI IMG/M metagenome (GOLD analysis project Ga0181372, IMG submission 130161) | Marine viral communities from the Subarctic Pacific Ocean - Lowphox_08 viral metaG | ecosystem: Environmental > Aquatic > Marine > Oceanic | place: Subarctic Pacific Ocean | collected...
GAAAACCAACCAGCAGAATCATTAAATTCTTTGAAATCATGAGTGAAGTAAAAAGGGAAATTGAAGTTGTTGTTTTATTGGCATTGGTGAAATGTGTATCAGAACAATGTGCAGTTTTAAAGGATCAGCATTCAATGAATGTAAAACAAAAATTCAACCGACTATTAAAGGCGGCAAGAGTTTATGAAAAGGAAATTGATTTAGTGATGGAAACAACAGGAGATTTTAACATTGAAAATGTTTACGATACAATCATGGAAACAATTAACGAATCAAAAACAATAGTTTATGAGCAAATTTAAGATAAGCCAATCGGCTTTAAAAAGTTTCTTTGATCCAACAGTTTGTGAAATCAAATGGGAAGAAATGTATTTAAACGGATACAGAACAGAGCCAAGTGCAGCCATGTTGGATGGGTTGGTTTTTGAACAGCATGTAATTGGATTTTCAAGAGGTGGTGAGGTGTACGAAATTCCAAAGGGTAAAACAGGAAAGCCATTAAAAAGGGAAACTGATTTATTAAAATTAGCTGAGGAATCAAAACAAACAATGCTGGATTTAGACATTGAATTATTGGAAGTGCAGCCAGAATGGAATATTGGCGATTTAACAGGCCATCCAGATGCATTGGTAAAATACAAGGGAGAATTGGCAATTATGGATTTAAAATATACAGGAGTGCGTGAGGATGAAAGTTGCCGTTGGAATCCATTTGCATGGGCTGATTTGGAACATAAGGATTTCAGACAGGCATTGCATTATGTGGAAATGTATTATCAAGAACATGGGATTTATTTGCCATTCTTTTATTTAGTATTTGGAAAGAGTGGATGGTGTAAATTTATAATGATTGATATTAGTGGAAGCGCAATGGAAGATTACAGAATGTTGTTAGATTCATTTAGGCGTGAATTTAAGAAGTTTAAACCAAAACCAATAAACAATTACAGCATTTGTAGAAAATGCACAGTATTATGCGATAAGAGAACAAACAAACCAAACATTGAAACAATTACAATATGAAAAAAATAGTTAAAGAAGCCGCAAGGGTTTCATCAAATTTATGGAAAGCCGATATAAAAAGAGTATTGGCAAATGATTGCCGAAAGGAACACACAGTAAAGGCAAAAAGAATGTTGCTTTATTATCTTTATAATTTTGTTGAGATAAGCCACAACCAAATGAAATTACACATTAAGGGGTTGGATCATGCAACAAGTATTTACCATTGCACACAATTTAATAAAGATTTGGAGGAATCAGATTTTATTACAATGAAGTTTGCACATTTTATGAGCGAGATGAAAGCATTCAGCATTTATGGTGAGGAATTTGAGGAAAAGAAAAGACAGTTGGAACAATTAAAGCAGGAAATTAATAATTTAAAAAAGTAAAAAAATGAAAGTAAGTGGAAAATTAGTAAAGTTTTTGGAAGTTCAAAAAGGAACATCAAAGGCAGGAAAGGAATGGATGAAACAGGAATTTGTTTTAAATACAGGTGATGATTACAATCCAGAGATTTGTGTTTCAGTTTTTGGAAAGGAAAAGGTTGATGGATTAAAACAATTTAGTGAGGGCCAAGAATTGGAAGTTGAGGTGAATGTTTATTCAAGGGAGTGGAAAGGAAGATATTTCCATTCAATTGATGCATGGAAAATTGATGTTGCTGGTGGTGAAAGTCAAGAAAATGAAAGTTCTGATGGCGATCCATTCTAAATTTACATGGGTTGAGTAAAGTTTTTTGAAAGTTTTATTGATTTGTTTTGCACAGTTGTTAAAAAGGTTGTATGTTTGCACCAACAAAAACAAACAAACATTATGAAAAATTCAGTACAACTTCAATCAGTAGGATTAGTAAACGGAACACCAGCAGGTGAAATTTCAATTGGTACTACTTTATTATGGAATTTTGGTGCAACAAGCATTGTTAAATCTATTACTAAGGAAACAAATAAAAGTATTTGGTTTTTAACTGAAACTGAAAATGGTAATACTTACAATAGAAGATTTTTAAAAACAAGAGTTATCGGAACATTATAAAATAATAAGGGGGATTAACAATCCCCTTTTTTAAAACACAAAACAATGATAAAAGGATTTGAAACAATTACAGCCGATTTAAGCAATGATGAGTTGCAAATGATACAAAGTATCATAAAAGGATTAAAAGGTAAACAGGGCAAAGATATGGCTATCACAGGCGCAAAAATTTGTGATGCAATGGGATTGAGTGGCCCAAGATTGAGGAAAATAATAAATTATATTAGAATAAACAATTTACTTCCTGGATTATGTTCAACATCAAATGGTTATTTCATTGCAACAAACATTGAGGAAATGAATGATTATATTATTTCCTTAAGGCAAAGAATAAAAGCACAGGTTGATGTTTTAAACGCATTAGAGCAACAAACAATAATTTTTGGAGGGACAGGGCAAACAACATTATTTGAATAAAAACACAAAATAAAATGAAAAACTACAACAAAAACAAAAATGTATATGATGCATCAAATGAAAGGGTGGATTATATATTTAAAAACTTTGAAAAGATATATATGTCTTTCAGTGGAGGTAAGGATAGTGGGGTTATGCTTAACTTAATACTTGACTATATGAGAAAAAACAATATTAAAAAGAAAATGGGTGTCATGATATTGGATAATGAAGCAAATTATGAATATTCATTAAAATTCATGCACAAGATAATACAGGAAAATATTGATTTATTAGATGTTTACTGGTGTTGTCTTCCAATTACCCTACCATGCACCATAAGTAGTTATGAAATAGATTGGCAATGTTGGGGGGTTAATGATGAACATAGATGGATAAGGCCCATGCCTAAAGAAGATTATGTTATAAATATTGATAATCATAAATTTGATTTCTTTACTGAAAATATGAGTTATGATGAATTTTGGGATAAGTTTGGAGAATGGTATGCTGATGGTGTTGATTGTGCAAATTTTATAGGCATTAGAACAGATGAAAGTTTAAACAGATTTAGAGCTATTATGAATGATAAAAAAATAATGGTAAACAATTTTTACTGGACAAAGAAAAATACAAAGCATTGTTATAATATATACCCAATTTACGATTGGAAAACAGAAGATGTGTGGATTGCAAACGCAAAGTTTGATTGGCTATACAATGAATTGTATGATATATTTTGGAGGGCAGGATTGTCGGTTGGACAAATGAGAGTTGCCAGTCCATTTATGAGTGAGGCAAAAGGAAGTTTAAATCTTTATAGGGTTATTGATGGGCATGTTTGGAGTAGATTGTGTGCAAGGGTTTCTGGTGCAAATTTCATAGCGACATATGGAAAACAATTAACATATAAAAGTTTTAAATTGCCAGATGGACACACATGGAAAACATTTACAAAGTTTCTATTAGAAACATTACCAAATGAATCGGGAGAAAATTTTAAGATCCGCTTTATTCAGTCAATAAAATACTGGTGGAGAGTAGGGCGGGGATTACCAGAAGAAATAATAAAAGATTTAAGAAAAAACAATATAGATTTCAAGTTAGGAGAAAAAACAAGACATGGCAATAAGGATAAAACATGCGTTAGAATGTTGCCTCCAGATCATTTAGATATGCTTAAATGTAATAATTCAGATGTAACGAGTTGGAAAAGGTTTGTTATAACAATATTGAAAAACGATCATACCTGCAAGTATTTAGGATTAGCACCTACACATAAACAAGCAAAAAGACAAAGAGAAATTCAAAACAAATATAAAAATATATAATATGAAAGTTGTAAATGAAAATAATTTAATAGGAACAGAAAGGGATGTTAAATTTGAGCAAGGTAGAAGTATAAGAATGATATTGGAAAAGGATGGGATGGGGTTTTCATTTCATAAAACAATAATACCAAAAGGACAAAAAGGTAATTGGCATTATAAGTACCATAAAGAATCATGCTATTGCATAAAAGGAAGTGGTATTTTAATAAATTTAGAAACAAAAACGAGATACGAAATAAATGTTGGAGATATTTATATTTTAGACAACCATTCAAATCACACATTTGAATCATTAGAGGATGTTGTTTTAATATCGGTATTTAATCCACCAATTAAAGGAGATGAAATACATCAAAAAGATGGATCATATAAAATTAATAATAACTAAACAAACAAAAAACAAATGAGTAAATTTAAATCACCAGTTTACAATGTACTTAGAGTGCATATGAGTAAAGTAAAAGCAAACGATTACAATCCTAATTCAGTAGCACCTCCAGAAATGGAATTATTAGAAACATCTATCTGGGAGGATGGATATACGATGCCAATTGTAACTGTTTATGATCCAGAATCTGACATGTACATTGTAGTTGATGGATTTCATAGATATTCTACAATGGTAAATAGTGAAAGAATAAGAGAAAGAGAAGAGGAACACTTACCTATAAGCGTTTTAAATAAGGATATAACTGATAGAATGGCATCAACAATTAGGCATAATAGGGCGAGGGGATCACACAATATTGATTTAATGAGTACGATAGTTAGTGAATTAGTTGAAATGGGCAAAGGTGATGCGTGGATATGTAAGCATATAGGAATGAGTAAGGATGAATTATTAAGAATGAAACAAATTACTGGATTAGCATCTTTATTCCAAAACAAAGATTTTTCAGATAGTTGGGATGCAACAATATGAAACAGGTATATTTGCCATATTGGAAATGGGAATGTTACAAATCTGGAATGTGGAATAAAGTGAGTTCAGCACAGGAACATGAAATGTTAAAATTAGCAATTGAATTTACAGGAAATCATATTCTTTATGGTAAGGCAATGAAAGATGTTGTTTTTAAATGGAATAATACTATGGAAAATCATTTAACTAATGTTTCAATAAATAGAAAGGCATTTTTAGGGCAATGTGCTGTGTTTTTTAAACATCAAATACCAGAATATATAGTTAGAAAAGCATGGAAAAGCTTAACAATAAAACAACAGGTATTAGCCGATAATGTGGCACAACAAACAATTAAAGAGTGGGAATTATGGTACAAAAGAAAATTAACGAATACATTAAGTTGTGGGAAGAAAGATGTTATAAAAATGGAATACCAGATGAAGCTCCATTTGAATTAAAGGATAAAATTCCATCTTATAAGAAAATTGCAATGGCATTATTGAAAAATGATTTTCATTTAATTTCATTAGGATATTCTCAAAAAAAAACAAAATATTATTCAATTTTAAAAAGAATAGAAATAGATCAAAGGAAATATATTGGCAAACAATTAAAGTTAAATTTATAATGGAAAGAGATTTTAAAGGAATATGGATACCTAAAGAGGTTTGGCTCAATAAAGATTTAAAACTAATTGAAAAATTGTTTTTAGTTGAAATTGATTCATTAGATAATGAAACAGGTTGTTGGGCATCAAATAAATACTTTGCGGAATTTTTTGGAGTTTCAAAGGGTAGATGTTCCCAAATTATAAATTCATTGGAGCAAAAAGGTTTTATATTAATCAAATATGAATATGAGGGAAAGGAAATAAAAAGCCGAACAATTAGGGTAGTTAAAAAATTAAACAGGGTATTTAATAAATTGTTGGGGGGTAGTAAATATATTAAAGGGGGGTATTTAGAAAATGATAAAGATAATAATACAATTACTAATAATACAACTAATAATAAAACTACTAAGGGGCGATTTAAAAAACCTTTAATTTCTGAAATTTCAAATTACATTGAGGAAAGAGGAAATTTAATTGATCCAAACAAATTTTTTGATTATTATGAAAGCAATGGTTGGAAAGTTGGAAAGAACAAAATGAAGTGTTGGAAAGCAGCCGTAAGGAATTGGGAAAATATGAGAAAAGAAAAGGGCCAAATGGAATCAAAAGTGATGGAAAGATTATCAAGCCATGACAAAGCAAAACAAATGTTAAAAAATATGCACAATGGAAATTAAAGAAATAAACCAACAAGATTTAGAATTAATGTGTGTTGATGTACTTACACAAACATATGCAGATTTAGGGCAAAAGGATAATGATCCGCAAAACAAAGTTATGTTGGCTCAAAGTTTAGCAAAGGATTTAAAAAGGCGTTATGCATTCATGCCATTTGATGCGGTTGTTTTAGCATTTCAAAATGGGGTGCGTGATACTGAAAAATTTGTTGTTAGTGCTGCAACATGGTGCAAGTGGCTAAATAAGATGAAAGCGGAAATTTGGGATGGTTGGCATCATTTTGAGTTGGGGAATTTGCATGTTATTCAACCGCATGTTAAGGCTATAATGAAGCAACAACCGGTTACAATGTTGGAATATAAACAAAAACAAATAAGATAATGAAAGTTGGAACATTTTTTAGTGGGGTAGGATCACCAGAACAAGCATTGGTGAATTTAGGAATTGATCATTCAATTGAATTTGCGTGTGATATTGATAAATATGCAAGACAAACATATTTAAAGAATTTTGATTGTAAAAATATGTATGAAGACATCACAAAACTTGACATGAAAGATTTATCGCCTGTTGATTTATTGGTTTTTGGATTTCCATGCCAAGCATTTTCAATGGCAGGTAAAAGGGGAGGTTTTGATGATACAAGAGGAACATTATTTTATGATGCATTGAGATATTTAAAGGAACACAAACCAAGATATTTCATTGCTGAAAATGTTAAGGGATTAATTAGCCATGATAGTGGTAAAACATTTAGAACAATTTTGGATTGTTTAGCATTAACAGAAAACTATCAATTCCAATTAGCACCATTTGAAAATTTAGGATATCACATACATTACAAGGTTTTAAATACAAAAGATTTTGGAATCCCACAAAACAGGGAAAGAATATTTATTGTTGGAATAAGGGATGAGGAAGATAATAATTTCAGATTTCCAAAACCATTTCATTTGGATAAAAAATTAAAGGATATTGTGGAAAATATTGTTGATGAAAAATATTACTTAAAAGAATCATCAGTTGAAAAGTTATTGGAATATAATAAACGAAATAAAGATAATGGAAATGGATTTAGAGCTAAATTTCACGATCCAGAAACTGATTTAATGAGTGCATTGAAAATAGGTGGAGCAGGAGCAGATGATTTAATCACTCATTCACTATATCCAAGAAGCAGCACAACAGGAAAAGGAGGAACAGGACATTTAAGCAAACAAGATGGAACATCATATTGTTTAGATACAGGAAACGCACAAGCAATTCAAATAAAAGAAAATAGAATAAGAAGGCTAACACCAATTGAATGTGAAAGATTACAAGGATTCCCAGACAATCACACAGCAGGAGTTTCAGACACGCAAAGATACAAACAAATGGGAAATTCAATAACTGTTGATGTTATGATGCACCTATTTAATAAACTACTAACAAACAATTGTTAAAAATTATAAACCAAAAACAAAGAATTATGAAATATTTTGCTTTAATTTACACAATAACAATAATATATTTAATTTTGGAAGCATATTTTACAGATCCAATTGATGATAATTTGGAAATATAATGGACACACACACACAAATGGATGCAAACAATCCCATCAATTGGGATAAGGAAGTAAAAACATGTAAGCATTGCCAAACTGATTTGGAAAATGAGGGTGGGGAATTGGTTTGTTCTGAATGTGATAAATGCATTTATTGTGGTGAAATGTTAAACGAATGTGATTGCATAGATGACTAAAAGGAGGGAGGGATTGATTGGGATTAAAGAATTAACCAAAACCATTAAAAACAGGATTTGGAAAGATTTAACAAAAGGTTATGTTTTAACTGATGTTATGGAAAGGAATATTGTATCGGCACACACAATTGATTATGTAGTTAAAGAAAGAATGAGAATTAATAGACATGAAAAGAACATATAAAACAATAAAATGGATTTTGAAGTATCACATTAAGAATAATGTGCGTTCATTATGGACATGGGAAAAGGATAATTTTACATGCATTTACAATAATTATGGTGTTGAAGAAAGAATTTACACACCACAACAACTTTTAAAAGAATTAGAAAAATGATAATTGCATTGATTTTATTAATTTTATTTGTAGCATATAGAATAACAATAAATGTTGTTAGGGCGGTGCATGAAATAAAGGAATTAACATACAACATTAATGAACATGATGTTGAATTAGAAAAAAAAGAAAATGATACAACAAACAATTAAGGAATTTATAAAGTTGATAATTTCAACATTTGTATTTCCATTTATGATTTTAATATTAATTTTTATAACATTTATTGCAGCACATGAAGCATTTTGGAAAAGTTTATCAAGGCCAACTGAAACTGAATAATAAAAGGTTGTTCATGGATTCTTTAATGGAATTTGAGGGAAAGGAAATAGAAATAAGGATAAGGGAAAGGAGTGCCAACCGATCAAAAGAACAGAATAGTTTATATTGGATTTGGATTGATATATTAAGCAAAGAAATAGGATATACAAAAGAGGAAATGCATACATTAATAAAATATAAGTTTTTAAAAAGAAATATTGTTGATGAAAATGGTGTTGAATCAGAAACCATTAAAAGCACAACAACATTAACAACAAAGGAATTTACTTTGTTTATGAATGATTTATTATTTTGGGCCAACAACACATTAAGCATTAATTTACCATCAAATGAGTGAGGAAAGACTGCAAACGGAAGTAATTAATTGGATTAAGGATAAACATCCAGGAATAAGGTATTGTGCTTCATTAGGTGGTATATATACAGGCCCAAGACAAGCAATCAAAGCAAAGCGAACAGGTTACTCTCGTGGCTTCCCAGATTTGCAAATATGTGAGGCAAGAGGTGGATATTTTGGTTTGTTTATTGAAATAAAAACAATTAAAGGTAGAGCAACAAGCGTTCAAAAGGAATGGATAAATGATTTGAATTTTAGAGGATACAATGCAGAAATATGTAAGGGTTTACCAGCAGTTGTTAAATGCATTGATGAATACATGAATTTACCAAGAACAGTTGGATTGGAAGATATAGATTATGAAAGCAATTAGCAAAAAGCAAAAGGATATAAATAAAAGGTTGGGAAAGGTTTACATGGAAATCATGGATGAAAGGGGGCATTATTGCACAGGTTGTGGGCGTTCTGATGTACCTTTAAGCAATAGCCATTTGATTCCAAGGAGTAGAAGATCGGATTTAATATGCGATAAAAGAAACATCACCTATCATTGTTTAAGTATTGGCGGCCGTAAAGGATGCCATGAAATGTGGGAGGGAATAGGGAGAACAAAACTATTGGATTATCATAAGAATATGGAATACATATTGGAAGTTGATCCAGAATATTATTTTTTAATTAGTGAATTAAATGCCAAATAAAACATTTATAAAAGCGGCTACATCATTGGCAATATTCAATGCTATTGATACCATTAAACACATTGCAATTGAACACAACAAGGAAGATGAAATGGAGTTTATTGACAACATGTTTATTGTTTCAATGGTGGGCCACATTATAGCATCAGAACAGGATAAGAAAGAAGTATTGGATTTCCTTATGTATATAGCAAAAAAAAGGAATAAAGAGGAACAGGAGTGTTTAATTAATAAAGCAAAGAATCTATTATGAAAAAGATATTAAAAACAATTGTTGTGTTATTGTGTATGCCTTACCTTATAACTAAAACAATTATCAATGGATGTTCTGATTTGTATGATCAAGGATTAAAGAATTTGTAATGCCATACCTACCAAAACAAAAACGCAAATCATGGATGCCAAAGAAAGATGAGAAACAGACAAGGCAATATGATAATAGTAGTTTCTACCAATCAAAGCAATGGAGAATGACAAGGAATTATTATATTAAAAGGAATCCATTATGTGAGCAATGTTTAAGGGATAACAAAACAACAGGTGGGCAATGTGTGGATCACATTAAACAGGTAATAAAGGGCGGTGCAAAGTTTGATGAAAGCAATTTGCAAACCTTATGTAATAGTTGCCATGCTAAGAAATCAGGGCAGGAAGCAATGGAATACAGGAAAGGAATTAAACCATACAAAAGGAAATAAACGGGTGTAGTAGTTACCTATGTAATTGAAACGAGTGTAAACTAAAACAATAGATATGAAAGCAATAAACTATAAGTACTTAATGTTTGAGTGTGGCACATACAAACCAACCATTGACATTGCATTTAGTTTATGCATCAATAAATGTTTATACATTCACATTGCATTCATATTCTTTTATATGGAGATTGATATTGACAAGGGAAATAAGGAAGTAAATGCTATAAGGGCAAGGAGAAAGGCAAACAAGGGAGTTGATTGTGAATATATAAAGGAAATAATAAAAAATAATGTTGGGGGGGTGTGTTAAATCTTAAAACCTAATTATAGTACAATCAGTGATGGCCCTTCTCTTC
>Ga0181372_1000416_pt1 | contig 10415 bp, 12 predicted proteins | sample LowvirmetaG_5_FD_130161 | JGI IMG/M metagenome (GOLD analysis project Ga0181372, IMG submission 130161) | Marine viral communities from the Subarctic Pacific Ocean - Lowphox_08 viral metaG | ecosystem: Environmental > Aquatic > Marine > Oceanic | place: Subarctic Pacific Ocean | collected...
AGGACATAAAATGGTAAGTTTTGAATTGCCCGAAGGTGATTTATTCTTTTTTGTTGTTGATAGTGAAGATAAACCCAAGGCATATATTGCAATCGCTCCCTTCAGAGAAAGTTATGCTGTTGGTAACGTCAGAAAAACAAAAGGCGGCGGATTTTACGCAACGGACTTGTATAACTGGCTCATTGAAAAATTTGGAACTCTTTATAGTGACAAACAACAGACAGAAGGCGGAAAGGGCATTTGGGATAGATTTCCTAACAAAGAACAAGTTCCTACAGAAAAAGAAGACGGCGAAGGAAAATGGCGATGGAGAGCAAGCAAATGAAACAACTACTTGAAAATTGGCGTCGATATATTAATGAAGTTTCTTTTTCAGATGCAAAAGAAGTCCTTGATTCCAAACGCACTTTAAAAATAATCAAAGCGTATCGTTACGACAAAGAACAAGAACATCCTGACTATCCTGATGCTGGTATGACTACTCAACATCGCAACTTCAAAAACTATCTTTTAGACTTGGTACCAACCGATCTAACCGATAATCAGAAGGGCACTACTATCCTCTGGTTGTTGAAACTAGCAAGAGAAAATCCAAAAGTTGCTGCTAGTTTTATTAATGGTCGTATTTTTGCTCGTCAGCGACAGAGCCTTGAAACATTTTTCCACCATCAGCGATTTATGCCTAGACAAGATCTAATGCAAGTCAAGACAATGGAAGATCTTGTTGATATGACAGATACAGCAAAAGAGGAAATTCAAAAAGCACAAGAGAAAAAGAGCTATCTTGATGCAGAAAAAGGCACAGAAATTTTCAGAGATGACGATGAATGGACTATCGCCGCACTTCATAATAAAGGTGCTGCTTGCGAACTCGGCAAAAACACCGATTGGTGTACCGCAGCCCCCGGATTAGATTATTTTGAAGGGTATTATAAACCAGAAGATCCTTTATTTTATTTTCAAAATAAGAAAAATTTAAATAAATTTCAGTTCCATTATGGCTCATCTCAATTTATGGATTCGAAGGACGAGGCGGTTAGCAAAGAATCTTTTGAAGTGTTACATAACCTGCTTAGGCAAACAGAGGCATATAACAAGTATGAGAACCTCAAAGTGTTTGATTTGCATAGAATGGTTCAAAAATCAAATGCTGATGTAGATGAGATGAGGGAAATTCTGAATACTTTAAAAGATCCGGAGACTATGGCAAACACACTAGCAGAAATGGCGACTTTTGAGCATTTTGGTGTTCCAACATATGTTGTAAGATGGCTCGCCAGCGAAGAATTTTATAAATATTCTGGAGTTGCTAGAAGAATTGTCAAATATAACGAGCTTGTCCCTTCGGATATCTTGGAGGATTTGGCAGAAAACAATCCATATGGGGCACTACGAAAAATGGCTAAAGCTGCCCTAGAAAGAAGGAGAGATCCAGCGATTTCTCCTCATATAAGGATCCCTAAATGAAACAACTACTTGAAAATTGGAGAAAACACCTAAGCGAAAGCAATGGTAGGAAGATGGATACGAAGGCTCGCCTTCTTTCCAGAGAGGTTGTTGACGCAATCAAGGACGAAGACCTTCGTGAATTTTTTAATTCCAGAGGCAAAGTCGCTTTTAAGCTCGACACTGTGCTGCTGGATAAGATGAGAAACGTTCGAGATATGTATGTAACGCTTTATTCAGTCAACCCTGATGACTGGGATCCTTCAACAGCCGTTGCTGGGAAATACGAATACACAATGAATGGCGATGATGATGAGAGAAAGACTTCTGATTTATACATTATGATTAAACTTCCAAGAAAGTATGAGTTTAATATTCTTTCTGACCTCATCCCAGAAATTAAAGAAGCAATCCGTCACGAGTTGGAGCACAGCGTCCAATCAACAGAAGTCCTAGACTGGGTTCAAGAGCGTATGCCAGAGGGAGAAATCTGGCAATCCCTCAAGGGTGCGTTCGATTACTACACCAGCGAATCAGAAACCAAAGCTCACGCTGTTGGATTATACCTAAAATCAAAAGAACTTAAGGAACCTTTTCACGAAGTACTTGACGATTACCTCACAGGTGTGTATTATACAGGTATGAGCTATGGTTTCAAAGAAGAACAACTAAAACCGCTAATTCTCCGTATGAGAGATTGGTGGGCCTACTACGTTGATTCACGATATCCACTTTCAGATACAGGGGAGAGAGGGTAATGTGCATCATTTGTGTAGAATGGCAAGCAAAAAAGCTCACTTTACAAGAAGCATGGCGCAATTTGAGAGAACTTACTGACGAACTTGGTACTGAACATACCTGGAAAGTCATTGATTTACTTAAAGAAGCCACCGATGAGGAGCAAAAAGATGAAAGAGAAGACGATTGAAGAACTAAAGCAAGAAGTTGCTGAACTTAAAGAGAAAAATGTCAAACTAAGGGACGAATGTGATACTCTTTGGGACCTTTTAGACGAAATAAGAAGTTCAGACATCCGTAGATTCTCGGAACAACTCCAAGAAACAATCATAAATGCTCAAGAAACAGCGTATTACCGAGCCTTGTTGAAAGGAAAGGTCGGTAAAGGAGACAAAAATGACTGATGTAATGAAAAGTTGGAGAAACTTTATAAAGGAAAACGAAAAAATGGAATTTCCATACCAAATCTACTGCGATATGGATGGAGTTTTAGTGGATTTTGCCAAGGGATTACTCCAGGCAACACACCAAGATACCACCAATGCAGACAAACAAAAGGCCGTATACAAGATTATGGCCTCTGGGAAAGACTTTAATGTCTTCAAAAATGACCCAGTTTTAGCAAAAGGTCTGAAGCACATCTATAAAGTGCTCAACCGTAACAGAGAATTCTGGGTTTCTCTCCCTATGAAGGAAGATGCCCAACAATTATGGTCTTTTTTAGCACCATTCGACCCGTATGTCCTCTCAGCACCATGGGATAAAGACTCAGCCGAGGGCAAATTGGTCTGGGTTGATGAGCATTTGAGCCCACAACCAGAAAAAGTGTTCTTGACGCACGATAAGTTCAAGTATGCATACAACAAAGAGACAAATCTTCCAAATATTTTGATAGATGACATGGAAAAATACTATATACCTTGGGAAAATGCTGGTGGGATTGCAATCCATCACACATCAACCGAAGATACTATCAAAAAATTACAACAACTTATAAGAGGAGTCTAAATTGAATGAACTATTTCATCGTATCACAACACAGCCCAGAGCTAAAAAAAATTATTCAAGAGATTTTTGAAAAAGATCCTAACGTGAAGGTCATCGTTGACCGAAGAAGCCGAAAAAAGACGAACAAAATGAATAAAAGTAAACCTTTAAGCGGCATTAGAAGAGTTTCACTACCTAATTAAATAAAAAAGGGGTTACTTGTGAGAATTATTGTTGAAAACTGGAGAAACTTTGTTAAAGAAGGGGACATGGAAGAAGATGTGGACCCTCAAACCATAGACTTGTCTAGTTTTCAAGTGAAAGATAGCCTCCAACCTGATTTTTGGTCCGACGACAGGCTCGATCCGGACGTTCGAGAGAGACTCTTAGAGATTGCAAACGATTTTATTGATAGTTTAGGCTTCCCAAACATGCAAATTTTAGATATTACCCTCACCGGTTCTATCGCTAACTTTAATTGGTCAGAGTTTTCCGACATTGACCTCCATATTTTGGTTGATTACGACCAAATTGGCGAAAAGCCCGAGTTAATCAGCGACCTTTTGACCGCAAAGAGGGTAAATTGGAACAGAAAACATAAAATAATGGTTAAAGACCATGAAGTTGAGCTTTATTTTCAAGATGTCAAAGAGCCGCACGCATCTACAGGTGTTTATTCTGTCTTAGATGATAAGTGGCTTGAAAAACCAGAGAAAGAAGACCCAGAAATTGATTATGACAACATCAGAATCAAAGCAGCGGCCATTATGGACATCGTAGACAACATTGAAGTGTTCTATTTGAATGAAAAATTCAAGGAAGCACACGATTTTGTCGTAAAGACTAAAGAGAAGCTCAGAAATTTCAGAAAAGCCGGTTTGGAGACTGGTGGAGAGTACTCAATTGAAAATTTAGCCTTCAAAGTACTCCGTCGTAACGGATATTTAGAAAAGTTATCTAATTTACAAGATTTGGCTTACGACGCAATGCTTTCACTTCAAGAGGAGTCATAATGGATGCCCAAAATAGACAAAAAAGAAGATCGTGCGGTCATTCTATGTCTATTTTCCATCTTTTTTATGAATGTTGTTGATGCTGTCGTTACCACACGGTTTCTAGCAAACGGATGGGCTGAAGAGGCTAATCCCTTTATGAGAGTTTTGACAGACAGGAGCCTAGTCCTGTTTGTTGCTGTAAAACTCCTTATGGTTGCATCAGTTTGTATTGTATATTGGGCTCAGAGGAAAACTCGGGGCGCAAAATTTGCTATTTTATTTGTTTTATTAGTATACATTGGTCTTATGTTTCACTTTTTATACAATCTCATCTAATTATTTTGAAATACAAGTGAGGAATCCCAATTAATGTTTTTTAAAAAAATCTCCCTTTTGTTCTTCGTGCTATTTTTCCTGTCTTGTACGGGGCGAGTACCACAGGGTGCCACAGCCGACGTTGTATCAGGAGATGTAAAAGACACAAAGAATTATGATACTGTGGTATACGAATCCTTAGACCACATCCTGGGTGACCAAACAATAGACATCAACTTTTACTCAGACATTTACCAACAATATTGTCTGGAAGATACGTGGGTTCAGTGCCCACCATGGAATGAGCTTTGGTTTGCTTCTGCTTTGATTGATAAGTGCGATGGAAACAAAATCATCCAGGTTGGCCCGTGCGAGTTCAGGTTTGAATGTGACCCTTCAGTTCCATATATGGGATTCGAGGAGTGTGAGATGGAAGATGGTTCCACTGGCAAGCGAGATGTTATTTGTGATAAAGGTACCATTGTTAAGACCGACTGTATTCTATGTGAGGAAGAAATCTGTGATGGCCTGGACAATGACTGCGACGGAGAGATTGATGAGGGTGAATGGACGTGTTCCTCAGAGTGCGGCCCAGGGGAAGCATACTGTATAGATGGGGAGTTGGTGTGTATGGCTCCCGAACCAGAAGAAGAAATCTGTGACGGGATAGACAATAACTGCGATGGGCAGACGGACGAAGGGCAGACGAATGCGTGCGGCAACTGTGGCCCTTTGCCGATAGAAACTTGTAATGGTATAGATGACGACTGTGATGGGGATACAGATGAAGATTTAATTCAAGAGTGTTCCACCATTTGTGAAACAGGTTTTGAAATGTGTATTAACGGCGTGTGGTCGGTGTGTTCAGCACAACAACCATCACCAGAAATTTGTGATGGGTTCGATAATGACTGTAACGGACAGGTTGATGACGGTATCACTTGTGAATGTACTCTTGATCAAGTTGGAATTCTGATTCCATGTTGGGAAGACCCCCTCGTTTGCGGTCAGGGCTATAAGATGTGCGAGTGTAAAGATGATAATTGTGAAAAAGTAGAATTATCACCCTGTGCTGCCTTGTGTGCTTATTTTCCAACACCAGGGGTTGAATGTGATCCCACAGGCGGTATGATTATTCCAGAGTTATGTAATAATTGGGATGATAACTGTAACGAACTCATCGATGAGGACTTACACAGAGCCTGCTATTCTGGTCCGGAAGAGACTATTGATATCGGAATCTGCAAGCCAGGACTACAGACTTGTTCAGCCGGGGTATGGGGCGAGTATAATGACCAGGACCAGAGCTTCGTTCCAGAGTTGTGCGATGGGGAGGTTCTTCCCCTGGAGCAAGAATTGTGTAATGGTTTGGACGACAACTGCGACGGAGAACTAGAGGACAATATGAAAGAAACAGACATCGTGTTTATCGTCGATATGTCTGGTTCTATGATGCAAGAGATCAATGCAATTCTAAGTGCTCTGACTACATTCTCCGCTTATTACAGCGACCAGGAGGTAATCCATTGGTCATTGATTATTGGACCAATTCCCCCTCCTGTTACCCTCCCGATTGAGTTTCAAGGAAGCGGTGGGCAGTATTTGAAGATTGAATGTGATCTTACAAACTTCTCAACCTTCTTAAGTGCCCTCTCCAATCTCCCAGTGGTTACCTTTGGTTCTCAGGAAATGCTTTTGGACGCCATCTATCTTACTTTAGCTCCCATTGCAGACATATCAGCAGTTCCATTCCTTCCTTGGATGAGTGAAGTGGTCTGGACATCGATGTATGATATCTTCTCTGACCCACCTGTTCCCTCGTTTCAATTGAATTGGAGAGAAGACTCAGAAAAAGTTATTATTGTCTTCACGGACGAAAAGCTTCAAACCTATCTCACGCCTCAGATTTTAGTAGAGGATATTGTAGGTATGATGGATAGTATAGACGACATCAGACTTTACGCTTTTTGTCCTCCATCAATTGGAACAGCACCGGTTATCGCCGGAAAGATTGTTGGATTTGGGCCTCTCCTCACCGCTGGTGAAGGTGGGAAGCACTTTGACCTAACTACGGATGCCCAAGAGATGTTTAGTAATCTTATGGAGATTCTCGATTCTACAGCCTGTGAATAATTTCCTTTACTTTTCTTGCCTAGAGTGCTATAATGCTATTATTCACTCAGGAGAACAAATTGATAGCAGACGTAGTTGTAGATCTTCAGTATGGCGATTGTGGAAAGGGTAAAATTACCCATCATCTTTGTAAAACAGGAAACTACACACACGTAGTAAGATACAACGGAGGTTGTAATGCTGGCCACACTATCTTCCACGAAGGAAGGAAGTTCGTGACCCATCACATCCCCGCAGGTGTATTCTTCGGCGTTAAGTCTGTTATTGGCCCTGGCTGCGTTGTAAACGTAGAACAGTTCTTCAAGGAGTTGAACGAACTCAAGGAAGGTCTAGGAGAGGACATTGAGAACTTGGTTTTTATTGCCAAGAATACTCACGTCATTACTCCTGACCATCTTGAAGAGGACGGCAAAGACCAAAGGATTGGAACCACCAAGCGTGGGAACGGTCCTGCGTATCGAGACAAGTATGCGAGAGTAGGAGTAAGGGCGAGTCAAGTCCCTGAACTTTCTAAGTATACTATCGATCTCTACCAAGAGCTTCATAAATCAGAAGATGAAGTAAAAATCCTTTTTGAGGGCGCACAAGGCTTCGGACTGGACATTGATTGGGGTGACTACCCTTACGTCACTTCCAGCCATTGTACGAGCGCCTCGGCCCTTCTAAACGGTGTTCCTCCACAGGCTATCAGGAATGTCTGGGGAGTGGCAAAGATCTATGAGACCTACGTCGGAGCCAAGAGCTTTCACGGTGATGGAGAGGTCTTTGATCGCATCCGTGAGGTTGGTGGAGAGTATGGCGCAACAACAGGCCGACCTCGACAGTGTAACTGGATGAACTGGAACTTGCTTGAGCAAGCTGCAAACATCAATGGCGTAACCCATTTGGTGTTTAATAAGATGGATGTCCTACGTGAAGTGAACCATTGGAATGCTTACGAGGATGGAGAGCAAACACAGTTTAGCGGCGAGTCAGAGATGACAAAATGGATTGGTAAGAAAGCCTTCACGATTCCAACGATGAAGGAAGTTTTCTTCTCGGATAACCCCAACGAAATCTAGTCGCTTTATCTAGTTATGCACACTACTTATGTAAGATGAGCGTAACTATTGAAAATAACTCAAATAAAGATCTCTCTGTTTTAGAGGGTCTCATTGAGAAGTATCTCCCGTATGCTCAAGAGCGAATGGGATACGACAAACCAGTTTCAATTTCTCTCATCTCGGACGAGCAAAATGCCGCTAATCCTCTCGGCAGAACTGCTTACTATGAGCCCGATGCTTCAAAGATAACAATCTATGTTGACGGAAGGCACCCAAAGGATATGATGAGATCTATCTCTCACGAGTTAGTTCATCATACCCAAAATTGTCGTGGTGACTTAGAGAACATGGGAAGCACGGATGAAGGTTATGCACAGACAGATGAACACCTTCGAAAAATGGAAGAAGAGGCATACAAAGTGGGAAGCCTCTATTTTAGAGATTTTGAGGACGCAGAAAAGGCGAAACCGCTACAAGAAACTATTTATAAGGGTAAAGGGAGTAATATTACTATGAACAACGAGCAACTCAAACAAATTATCTTAGAGACAGTGAAAAGCAAACTTGCTGAAATCGCTGCTCAAAGCAACACAACAGAGACTTTAGAAGAGACAACCGAGGTTGTTGAAGAGACCGTCGTCGATGAGGAAATCAACGAGGAAGAGGTCGTAGAAGAAGCTGCTGTTGAAGAGGCAGAGGTCGATGAGCGCACAAAGCGCTTCGTAGATGCTGAAAATCAGCCTAAGTTAGCTGGTGGCCGTCGTGGCGAGGATGCCGCAACTGGCGCACGAGTAAACGAGGGAGACGCAGAGACGGTCACTGAAGAAGAGGTTGTCGAAGAGTCTACTGAAGAGGTCGTAGAGGAAACTACAGAAGCTGCTCCGCTTAAAGAGTGGTATGAGGATTCCCTTTATGGCAAGCTCACTAAATTATGGGCTAAGTAGGAGTTAACAATGCCAAATCCAAGAGCAAGAAGAAACCGTAGATTACAAAACCAAGCTGCTGCTGCTGCTGCTGCTGCGGCGGTCGTTGAAGAGGCCACTGTTACAACAACTAAGGCTGCCACAGAGACCACTACAAAGGCAACTACTGCGACGACAGCTACTACTAAAGCTACTGGTGGTACTACTGCCACTAAAACAACAGCTAAGACCAAGACTGCAACAACTGCAAAGAAAACTACTAAATCATAATCAGGAGACTTTTTAATGGGTGGTGTAGCAGGACATATGTCCCACATTTATGAGAACCCTGCTCTTACTTTTACAAAGATTAAAGACATCTTTACAGCAGCCTCCGCAGGTGAATTGGAAGGGACAGAGAAGACTGATGGTCAGAATCTGTTCATTTCTTATTCTGTCAAAGACGTAGAAGCTCGTGCTGCAAGAAATAAGGGCAACATTAAGACTGGTGGTTTGTCTCCCGCTGGTCTAGCCCAGAAATTTGCTGGACGAGGTGCCTTGGAAAAGGCATTTAATGAATCGTTTCAAGCGTTTGAAAAAGCCGTTCGCTCCCTCCCCCAAGAGGCTCAAGTAAAAATATTTGGCCCTGACGCTAACATTTATTATAATGCCGAAATCCAAGACCCTCGGACAGCAAACGTAATTAACTACGACACTAAGACCTTGAACATCCATGATGTAGGTCACGCAGAGTTCGATAGAGAGACAGGTACTATCAAGGATGTTGACATTTCCAAGATCGCTGCGGCGATGGATGCTGCGCTTGAAAAAATGCAACAGTCCATTGAAGATGACGAATACAACATTCAAAAGAATGCTATTAGGAATTTAGAAGGACTTGGAGATGATACAGAGCTTACCAAGACCATCTCAAGAATTGAACAAGCGACACAAGCAGCAGGGATCAGTGATAATCACACTATTGCCGATTACCTGGTTGCCCGCATCGTACCATTTATCGAAGCCAACGTAGATTTACCCGAGGACAATAAAAAGCTACTTCTCCAAAGAATGCTTGGAGTTAAGGGAGTTACCTTCAATCACGTTGTAAAAGGTCTCGACAAAGAGAAGAAAGAAATCGTAAGAGCCATCGTCAAGAGTTCAAAAAAACTTTTAAAAGATGCCATTGCTCCAATCGAAGATATCGTCCACGACTTTTCAGTTGAAATGCTAAAGGGTCTTCAGAGTGCTTTCATTTTAGACAACCCCAAGGAGGTGAGTAGAATAAGACAAGAAGTTTCAAAAGCGATTGATGCTATTGAGGCTTCAGGAAGTGAAGAAGCTATGGCAATACTGAACCAGCAGATGCGTAAACTGAAGAGTGTTGAAAACATCTCTACCGCTGCTGAAGGCTTTGTGTTTGATTATGACGGGCAGACTTACAAGTTCACTGGTAACTTTGCTCCTATCAACCAAATCCTTGGTTTGTTCAAGTATGGTCGTGGAAGTGTTCCACCTTTATCTCTTGACGAACAAGAAGAGGGTGGAACATTAGAACGTTGTGAGCGAAAGATAGCACTTGTACCAGGCGCTTTCAAGCCACCTCACAGAGGCCACTATGATATGGTGAAATATTATAGTGAAGAAGTCGGAAGTGATGGAAAAGTTATTGTTATAATCTCGCCTATCAAAGCAAGTGAGAGGAGGGGTTTCAATCCAGAAACCCAAGCAGATTTCACACCACAACAATCTCTTGACCTTTGGGGAATTTATACGAAGAATTTGCCAAATGTCGAAATTATTATTACACCTTCTCAGTATAAGACACCAGTTGAGGCTGCATATAAATTTGTTGG
>Ga0181372_1000419_pt1 | contig 10407 bp, 6 predicted proteins | sample LowvirmetaG_5_FD_130161 | JGI IMG/M metagenome (GOLD analysis project Ga0181372, IMG submission 130161) | Marine viral communities from the Subarctic Pacific Ocean - Lowphox_08 viral metaG | ecosystem: Environmental > Aquatic > Marine > Oceanic | place: Subarctic Pacific Ocean | collected 2015-12-05
CGCCCTCCGCGAATTCGGGGTAGCGCACCACATTGGTGGCGAGCTGCAGTTCCGCCTGAAACACCTCACGCAGTGAACTGTGCCGGGTTTCCTGCAGCTGACGACTGATCCACAGCGCCGCCAGCGGCGACCCGTGTGCCAGACCATCGCGCGCACGGGACAGCCACTGGTCGGTGGTTTGTTGATTGACGATATTGTCCACTATTTGATGTACGTCATCGCCGTCACAGAGGGAATTGATCCGGCTCAGGTGCGGTTCCACCTGCCCGCCCGGCATACTGGCAATACTCTGTTCGGTGAGCGGTCGCAGAATGTGCCGCACGCGCGCGTGGTTGGCCGCACAATCATCCGCCCAGTTGCTGCGCCGCAACTGTTCCAGCACTGCGCCCTTATGCTCGCTGGCAATGAAGCGGTCCGCCAGACCGGTGAACACCGCGTCCGCCGCGTTGATAGACGCGCCAGTAAGGGCGAGGAACTGCCCCGATTTGCCGGGCATGTGGTTGAGGAACCAGCTGCCGCCCACATCCGGAAACAGCGCGATGGTGACTTCCGGCATGGCGATACGCGTGGCCTCGGTGACCACGCGATGCGAACAGCCGGCCATTACCCCGAGGCCGCCGCCCATGACAATACCGTGCCCCCAGCAGATGATCGGCTTGGGGTAGGTGTGCAGGGTATAGTTCATGCGGTATTCCCGCGCGAAAAAGGCCTCTGCCTCCTCGCAGGGGCCACCCGGCGTCGCGGTAGCGGACCGGTGCAGGGCCTGCACATCGCCGCCGGCACAGAAAGCCTTCTCGCCGCTGCCGTCAATCAGAATGGCACCAATCTCCTGGTCGTCGCGCCACGCGTCCAGTTGTTCCTGTAGCGTGTCGACCATCGGCAGGGTCAGTGAATTGAGGGTTTTCGGCACGTTAAGGGTGAGGTGGCCAAGCTTGCGCCCGGCACATTCCACAACCTCAACGATGACAGGGGCATCTGACATGCTTGAATCCTTAGCGGTTTTTCCATTCGGGTTTGCGCTTCTCGAGAAACGCGTTCACGCCTTCGCGCTGGTCTTCCGTGGAGAACAGCTCGACGAACAGTTCGCGCTCTGCCGCCAGGCCATCGCCGATCGCCTTGTCGCGAGCCGAGTGAATCAGCTGCTTGCAGCGCCCGATGGAGCTGGGGCTCTGTTCGCAGACCTGCTCCGCCAGAGCGAGGGCACGCTCCAGCGCTTCACCGGTGCCGACCACTTCTTCCGCCAGACCGATGCGCTCCGCCGTGGCCGCGTTGATGCGCTCGCCACAAAGAATCATGCGCTTGGCCCAGCCCTCACCGGCCAACCAGGCCAGGCGCTGGGTGCCACCGGCGCAGGGCAGCAAGCCTACCCGGGCCTCGGGCAGTGCCAGTTGCGCCTGTTCTTCGACAATGCGCAGGTCGCAGGCCAGCGCCACTTCCAGACCGCCGCCCATGGCAAAGCCGTTCACCGCGGCAATGGAAACGCCGCGGAAATCCGCCAGCGCTTCAAAGGCCTCGCCAAAAAAACCGGCCATGCGGTCGGCTGTTTTCGGGTCGCCATCGGCAAACAGCTTGAGATCCGCCCCGGCGGAGAAGAACTTGCTGCCGGCGCCGGTCAGCACCAGCGCGTAGATATCCAGATTGCTGTTCAGGGCCGCGACCAGATCGCGCAGGGCGGGCAGGCTCTCGGTGTCCCAGGTGTTGGCCGCCGGGTTGTCGATGGTAACCAGAGCGGTGTGACCGCGAACCTCGACTTTCAATTTTTCCGATGTACTCAGGCTCATTTGATGACCTCCAGTGCGCCTTCCATTAACAGTTTGCGCCCCACGATGACGCGCATGATTTCATTGGTACCCTCGAGTATCTGATGCACTCGCGTGTCGCGCACGTGGCGGTAAATGGGGTATTCGCGGATGTAACCGTAGCCGCCGAACAACTGCAGGGCATCGTTGCAGACCTGAAAGCCCACGTCGGTTGCGAAGCGTTTGGCCATTGCGCAGTAGGTGGTCGCCTGCGGGTCCTTGTTGTCCAGCTTGCTGGCGGCGAGACGAATCATCTGCCGCGCCGCAACCAGCTCGGTGAGCATGTCCGCGAGTTTGAACTGGGTGTGCTGGAAGTCGGCGATGGCCGTGTCGAACTGCCGCCGCTCCTGCACATAGGCCGTGGCCTCTTCCAGCGCCTGCTGCGCCGTACCCACACTGCAGGTGGCAATATTGATGCGCCCCCCATCCAACCCCATCATGGCGATGGAGAAACCCTGGCCCTCGGCACCCAGGCGGTTTGCCACCGGCACCCGCACGTCGTCAAAGGTGACCATGCGGGTAGGCTGGGCGTTCCAGCCCATCTTGGCTTCCTTCTTGCCGTAACTGATGCCCTCGGCGTCCGCCGGCACCAGAACCGCGGTAATGCCGCGCGCGCCATCGTCGCTGGTACGCAGCATCACCACCAGCACGTCGGTCTCACCGGCACCGGAAATGAACACCTTGCTGCCGTTGATCACGTAGTCATCACCGTCGCGCCGGGCGGAGGTGCGCAGGGAGGCGGCGTCGGAACCCGCGCCGGGCTCTGTAAGACAATAGGAGGCCAGCTTCTCGCCGCTGACCAGCTCGGGGCACCAGGCCTCGATCACAGCGTCGCTGCAGTAATGGCCGATCATGCTGGTCGCCATGTTGTGAATGGTGAGGAAGGCGGCGGTGGTGGTGCAACCGCGCGCCAGCTCCTCCACAATCAGGCTCGCATCCAGACGCCCCATGCCAAGGCCACCCGCGCTTTCAGGCGTGTACATGCCCATAAAGCCCAGCTCTCCGGCCTGGCGCAGCACATCCTTGGGGAAGAAGGACTCTTCGTCCCACTGCGCCGCCTGCGGCGCCAGCACACCATCGGAAAACGCACGGGCGCTGTCGACAAACGCCTGCTGCTCTTCAGAGATGGAAAAATCCATGGTCAACCCTCCTCAGAAGCGGTCTATCACTTTGCCGAACAGCTCTGCGTCAGGCGGTATCACCTTGGTTTGCGCCAGCGGTTTGGACACCCAGGTTTCATTGATGAGGTCGCGCCAGGTAATGTTGTGGTTGATGCTATTGCCGCCCCACGAACCGCAGCCCAGCGAGAAGGTCTGGCGCATGCCGTTCCACAGGTTGCCGCTATTGGACGCAGACTGTGGCTGGTTCACCATCACCCTCGAGGTGCGCGTGGCGAGGGCCAGCTTCAGAATGTTGTCGTCGTTGTTGGAGTAGATACCGCAGCTGTGACCCTGGCCCTGATAGGCCTGAATACGGTTGGTCAGCTCGATGGCCTCGTCGATGTCGCGCACCTTGTACAAGGCCATCGTGACCGTGAGTTTTTCACCGGAAAACGGGTAATCCGGGCCAGCCCCCACTTCCGGAACGATAAAGAACTGCTTGCCCTCCGGCAGATCAATGCCGGCACGCCCGGCGATGGTGGTGGCGTGCTGGGCAACGATGGCGGCATTCAGGTGCCCGTCCTGCCAGATCACGCTCTGCAGCTTCGATTTGTCATCCCCGTCGACAATAAAACCGCCCTCGTGCTTGAGTTTTTCCAGGAACTCGTCGTAGATGGATTCAAACACCAGCACGGCGTTGTCCGACGAGCAGGAGGCTGCCAGGTCCAGTGTTTTGGAGATGCGGATCTTTTCTGCGGCTTCCTCAAGATTGGCCGTGTCATCGACCGTGATCACCGCGTTGCCCACGCCGACACCCAGCGCCGGCGTGCCGGAAGAGTAGGCCGCCGACACCATGGCTTCACCGCCGGTGGCGAGAATGCGGTCGCACTGGCGCATCAGCTCGTTGGTCTTGTCCAGCGAGGGCACATCGATGCTCTGCACCAGGTCCGCCGGCGCGCCCATGGCAACGATGGCCTCGCGCATGTAATCGCAGATCATTTTGTTGGTCAGCTTTGCGCGCGGGTGCGGTGCAATGATGATGGCGTTGCGGCCCTTTACTGCGGAGATGGCCTTGATCACCGGGGTCGCTTCCGGGTTGGTGGACGGCGACAGCGCACCGATCACGCCCACCGGCTTGGCAATCTTGATGATATTGCGTACCGGGTCTTCCTCGATCACGCCCACGGATTTGTCGTGGAGAATATCCATGAGCGTTGCACGGGTTTTGCGGTGGATTTTGAGGAACTTGCCGTCGTAGTTACCGAGCTGGGTTTCCTCTACCGTAAAACGGGCAATTTTTTCCGAAACACCTTCACGCGCCACCGACCAGACCATGGCGGTAATCAGCTCGTCCACCTGCTCCTGGGTGTAATGCTCGATCGCTGCCTGAGCCACGCGAGCGCGTTCCATCATCGCCGCAATTTCCTGCTGCACGGCATTGGGTTCCTGGGATTGCTGGGTTGTCGCCATGGGGCGTACTCCTGTCGAACACGTGATTGCGGGGTTCCGGCTGCGGTGCGCGGTCGGAACTCTTATAGTAGCCGAGCAGACTACGCTCGCCGTGCTACCCGTCAAAGGGAGAAAGTTGCGATATATATGGACTATATTGCTGCCCGATCCCCTTATTATGACCTATTTAAGTAACCAGAGGCGCCACAGAGCCCGTCGCCCGCGTACCGACGGCAGGCCCGCTCGGGTACGCATCATGCAAATTGGACCTACCAGCGCTAGACTGCGCTCGCCACCCCAGAAACCGGACGAGCCTGGCCATGCCACGTAGAACCATCACCCTGCCCGAACACTTTCTCTTCGCAACCCACTATGACGTGCTCTACAGCGACGTGAATGCGGCCAACCACCTGGGCGCCGACCGCCTGCTCTCCATTGCCATGGAGGCGCAATTGCGCTTTATCCGCCAGCTCGGCCACAGCAAGGCGATCGCCTTCGAAGAGGCGGGGCTGATCATGGCGCACGCGGAAACCGCCTACCTGGCGGAAGCGGACTATGGCGACCGGCTGCGGGTGGAACTGGGGGCGCGTGAGGTTGAGCAGAAAAGCTTCCAGTTCGTCTACCGCATCAGCAAGGACGACAGCAGCGAGGAGGTTGCGCGGGTCGCAACCACCCTGCTGTTCTTCGACTACCAGACACACCGGGTGGTGGCGGTGCCCGATGATTTCCGCGCCCAGGTCACAGCGCCCGCGGTGAGCCCACCATGGCCTGGATGACAATGACGCTGTCCCTCGGGGGGCTGGGGCTGCTGCTGTTGGGCATGTCCATGATGACCGACGGTCTCAAAGCCGCCGCCGGCAACGCACTGCAGGGATTTCTGGAGCGCTCCACCCGCACCCGCTTGCGCGCGGCGCTCGCCGGCTTCGGCATTACCGCCGTCGTACAGTCATCCAGCGCCGTCATCGTTGCCACTCTGGGGTTCACCAACGCCGGCATGCTGCGGCTGAAACAGGCTGCCTGGGTGGTCTTCGGCAGCAACGTGGGCACCACCATGACGGCCTGGATCGTCGCCCTCATCGGCCTGCGCATCAAGGTTGAGGTGGTGGCATTGCCGCTGATTGGCCTCGGTATGCTGCTCAAACTGTTTGGCAACAACCGTCGCGCAGCACATATCGGCATCGCCCTCGCGGGCTTTGGCCTGCTGTTTCTCGGCCTGGGCATGCTGCGCGATGCCTTCATTGACGTTGCCGACTGGATACCCATTGAACGCCTGGGAACCTCCGGGGCCATCGGCATTGTGCTCGGCGTGCTGTTCGGCGCCCTGCTCACCGCCCTGATTCAATCGTCCTCCGCAGCGCTGGCCATCGTGCTCACCGCATCGGTCACGGGCGTATTGACGCCGTTGCTGGGTGCCTCACTCGTCATCGGCGCCAACATCGGCACCACCGCTACCAGCCTGCTGGCCAGCATTGGTGCCACGGCAAACGCGCGCCGCCTGGCGCTGGTGCATGTCGCGGAAAAACTGTTCACGGGGCTGATTGCGCTGATCCTGCTGGGCCCGCTGTGGTGGGTGTCAGAGCAGCTCTCCGGCGGCGGTGGCGGGCGCACCAATATCAGCACCGGGCTGGCGCTTTTCCACACATTGTTCAACCTGCTCGGCCTGCTGCTGATGTGGCTGCTTGCGGACCGGTTGCTGCGCCTGGTAGAGCGCTGGGTGAAGCAGCCCGAACTGACCTCCGAACGGCTACGCTACCTCGACGACACGGTGCTGGCCCTGCCGGCGATGGGCGTGAATGCCATGCACTCCGAAATCAAGCGCGTGTTCAAGCAGTTGCTCTCGCGCGGGGGAATAATCATCGATCCGGACCGGGAACCGGCGGCAGAAGAAACACTGCACACCGGTGTGCTGCTGGCGGCAATCGCCGAATACGGCAACCGCATTGGTGCCCAGCACCTCGACAACGGCCTGTCCGAGCAGTTTCTCAACCTGAACTGGGTGCGCGAAGAGTGCATGCAACTGCGCGACCTGTTCCTGGAACTGGCGGAAATTCCGCAAGCAGACATTAACGCAGCGCTGACTCCCGCTCTGCAGGAGGCACTGCTGGGCCTCATGCGCAGCGGCGAACTCAAACAAATGACCCTGGAGGCGCGCCTGGAGCGCAAGCAGCTACTGAAACGCCTGCGCCGACAGCGGCGGGCCGAGTTGCTGGAGCAGATCGGCTCTGGCCTGCTGAGCGCACCAGAGGCCACACGCAGGCTGCATGTGGTGGCCCTGCTTGAAGACAGCGCCAAGCGTATTCTCCACATCGCCGACGTGATCTATCCACAAGCGGCCACGGCGGAAAACAATGAACCCACGCCCGCGGAGGCGACGTGACCCGGCACCCGGGAAAGTTCAAGTATTTACGCCACGTCCCGGGGCGCTGCCGGGAAGCATGGCCACAACCGGGTTTTTCCGGCCCAATAGGTCAGAATTGACCCCAACGATAATCCGCAAGAGTGCCTGATCGCATGCGTTTCCTCGCTATATCCTGTCTTTTCGCCAGCCTGTTTACTGGCCTGGCAAGTGCTGAACCCGTTACTGAAGCGCGCCTGCTCGCCGCCGGCAACGATGTGGACAACTGGTTGAGCTACGGCCGCGATTACAGCGAACAACGCTTCACACCGCTGGATCAGATTGATGCCGGCAATGTGTCGGATCTGGGCATGGCCTGGTACTTTGAAACCGACACGCACCTCGGCCTGCAGTCCACGCCCCTGGCAATCGACGGCATTCTGTACTTCAGCGGCGCCTGGAACACTGTTTACGCGGTAGACGGCGCCAGTGGCGACATGCTCTGGTCCTTCGACCCCGAGGTGCCGCGCAGTAAAAGCATTACGGCCTGTTGTGGTGTGCTGAACCGCGGGCTCGCCGCCTGGGACGACCTGCTGTATATCGGCACGCTGGACGGCCGACTCATCGCCATCGACCGCGCCACCGGCACCCTGCGCTGGTCGGCACAGACCACCGACCCGAACCAGGCCTACTCCATCACCGGCGCGCCGCGTGTGGCCCGGGGCAAGGTATTTATTGGCAATGGCGGCTCCGAGTTTGGCACTCGCGGTTTCGTCAGCGCCTACGATGCCGCCAGCGGGGAACTGGCCTGGCGCTTTTACACCGTGCCCGGCAACCCTGCCGACGGCTTTGAGAACGCCGCCATGGAGCGCGCGGCTGAAACCTGGAATGGCGAGTGGTGGCAGTATGGCGGCGGCGGCACGGTGTGGGACAGCATCGTCTACGACCCCGAGTTCAACCAGCTCTACCTTGGCGTAGGTAACGGTGCGCCGCACAACCGGCGCATCCGCAGCCCGGGGGGCGGAGACAATCTGTATCTCACCTCTATCGTGGCCCTGAACCCCGATACCGGAGAATACCTCTGGCATTACCAACAGGTGCCGGGCGACAACTGGGATTACACAGCCAGCCAGCAGATGACACTCGCGGAAATCCCCTGGGAGGGGAAGCAGCGCAAAGTGATACTGCATGCGCCCAAGGCCGGCTTTGTGTACATCGTGGACCGCGAAACCGGCAAACTGCTCTCCGCAGAGCCCTACACCACCGTAACCTGGGCCAGTGGCTACGACCTTGATACCGGCCGTCCCCAGGAAAACCCGGGGCAGGACTACGACGGTGAGCCCGCCATGGTGTTCCCCTCTGCCATGGGCGGGCACAACTGGCACCCCATGGCCTACAGCCCGGATACCGGTTTACTGTACATCCCGGAGCTGGACATGGGCATGGAGTTTAACGAGATCGATGCCGTTGACTACAAGCACCTGCGGCGCCACTACAACACCGGCTACGAACTCACCGGTGAGGCCTACTCCCAGGCCTTCACCCAGGCCATGCTTACGCACCTGCCCAAGGCCAGCCTGCTGGCCTGGGACCCGGTACGCCAGCAAGCGGCCTGGAAGCTGCCCCACCCCTACACGCACAATGGCGGGGTACTGGCCACCGGCGGCAACCTGGTGTTCCAAGGCACCTCGGACGGGCGCTTCATCGCCGTACGCGCCGATACTGGCGAGCTGCTCTGGACCTTCCCGATGGAGACCAGTGTCATGGCCGGGCCGATCAGCTATCGGGTCAACGGCGAGCAATACATCGCGGTCACGGCCGGGCGCGGCGGGGCACTGATGATGAACATGGGCAAGACTTACCCCACCGGCAACCCCAACAACCGGCTGGTCGCTTTCAAACTCGGCGCATCCGGCGCACTGCCCGTGACACCCACCGTCGAACGCCCCTCGCCACCCCCCATGCCGGAGGCGAGCGAGGACCAGATCGCCGAAGGGCGCAACCTGTTCAACCGCTTCTGTGCCCGCTGCCACGGCGCGGACGTGGTAGGTGACGGCTCCATCCCCGACCTGCGCTATCTGGCACCGGTGTGGCACGAGAACTTTGCCGCTGTGGTCCGGGAAGGTCTGATGGAGCAGGCCGGCATGCCACGCTTTGATGATGTGCTCGATGCCGCGCAGGTAGACAACATCCACGCCTACGTGATTTCACGTGCTCACGAGGACTACGCGCTGCGCACGGAGCAGGGCTGGCTGGCCCGCGCGCGCAACTATCTCACAGACAAGGCGGCACAACTCGCCGCATGGCTGGTGCGCCGGGACGCGACCACGGATTGACCCTGCCAGAACGCGAACAGGGTCACAGCAACTGATGTAACACGTTGTGGCCTGTACGCCACTGACGTATCCTGCCTCGCTTGGCAAGATGGTGGCTCCATCCTGAACTCTTCACGCACAACAATCCGGTTACTGCACAACTGGCTACCTCTCTCGTGGTTGCTGCTGGCGGGCCTGCTATCGCCTTCCGGCTTTGCGCTGAACCCGGACCGCCTGCCCAGCCAGTACCTCTTCGACCGCTTCGGCCGCGAGGAGGGCCTGCCCTCCGATACCGTCTGGATAGCCCGGTCTGACCTGAATGGATTCCTCTGGCTGGGGACCAAGAACGGCCTGGCGCGCTTCGACGGCGTCAGCTTCACGCTCTTCAACAAGCAGAATCAACCGGCTTTTCGCTCCAACGACATCCGCGACATCGAAATCCTCGATGACGGCAGCATGTGGCTCGCCACCTACGGCGGAGGTGTCCTGCATTATGTCGACGGGGCGTTCACGGCGTATACAACAGCGGAGGGGCTCAGCGACGACATTGTGCACGATGTGCTGCCCGCCGCCGACGGCACACTGTGGTTCGCAACCAGCCAGGGCCTGTCGCGACTGCGCGGCAAGGAGATGCGCAGCTGGACGCAGGATGATGGCCTGGTGGACAACCGGACTTTCCGCCTGCTGGAAGAACCGGGCGGCGCCATTTGGGTAAGCACCCTGACCAACGGGCTCAGTCGCTTTGACGGTGCCCGCTTCACCAACTTCACCGAGGGCAGCGGCCTGGATTCGACCCAGGTACACCTGCTCCACAATGACCCCGAGCTCGGGCCCATGGCGGCGACGGCGGCAGGTACCACCTACCGCCTGACCGAGTCCGGGCCGATAGTCCACGAGAGTGCGGCGCTGCAGACGGGGATGACTCTGCATTCGGCGCTGCGCGACCGCCACGGCAATCTGTGGCTGGGAACTTATGGCGATGGCCTCTGGCGGGTGAGAGAGAATGGCGTTCTGGAGGCCTTCCCGCTCGCCACCAAGCAGCCAGGTTATGTTTTCGAGCTGACCGAGGATGCCGAGGGCAACGTCTGGGCGGCGACCATGCACGGTGTTCACCGCCTGCGCGACAGCGACTTCCTGCAATTTGGCCCGGCGGAGGGCCTTGCTGCCGCCACCTTCGTGGTCACACAAGCCCCGGACGACAGCATCTGGACGGGCACCGAAGGCAGCGGACTATTCCGCCTGAGCACCGATCATGAGGTTACCCAATTCACCCGCGACCAGGGTCTGTCCAGCAACGACATCTCATCATTGCTCGCGGAGCCCGACGGCTCACTCTGGGTAGGCACCTTTGGCGGCGGGCTGAACCACCTGCGCAGCGACGGCTCAGTCACGCAGTACAGCAAGGAACA
>Ga0181372_1000420_pt1 | contig 10386 bp, 18 predicted proteins | sample LowvirmetaG_5_FD_130161 | JGI IMG/M metagenome (GOLD analysis project Ga0181372, IMG submission 130161) | Marine viral communities from the Subarctic Pacific Ocean - Lowphox_08 viral metaG | ecosystem: Environmental > Aquatic > Marine > Oceanic | place: Subarctic Pacific Ocean | collected...
ATCTATCACGTTGCTGTGATCCAAGTTATAAATTAAACCAGTATCGAGAGTCGGTGACTCACCTACAACCCGCACACTGTCGGTATACCAAGTGGTTCGATCAGCATAGTCATGCGAGCACCTTGTAAAGTCAGACCCCTCGCCCTTATAAATAGCAAACTTAGGTATTTTTTGAGAGTCAGTAATCGGAAAGTCAGGAAACGAACCTTGTAAATGAGCTATAGCCTTAGCTAACTCCAAGTCTTCAGCCCCACCATCATTGTAAGTTAGATCGCCGTCTGATAAAGCCGTTATAACATCGTTGGACCTTGCATAAAGACTATATCGAGAAGGGTCTATAGTTAACTCACCATTGCCGGGAACTGTCTGCCCAGTATCGTTAATCTTAAAATCACTACCTACTCTTTTTAAAATCTTTGCCATTATGGAATCCTACTTATCCAAAGGGTTACAACCATATCCCGAGCGTTCGTCCCTTGGTCTTTGTAAACTATTTGTACAAAATCACCAGCATCAAAGGTTAAGTTATCAACGTTAACATCAAACACTTGGTTATTTACACCTGCGCCCGTTGAAACGTTAAGTGTTTTAACTAATGTGCCGCCTGTACCACCATCATATATCTCTAAATCACACTCGACCGAGTTCCTATTGTTAGCAAAAGTGACCTCGTTAATTTGAGTATTCACAGGGAAAACTATAGGTGTATTAGGCGTTAAATTTGAGTAAGAGATTAAGTCATTATTTGAGACTGTTCCGTTATAAACTAATATAATACCAGCTCTTGGGAAACCAGCCGCAGTGTTCTTCGCCTCAACTATCGCATCAAGAGTGTTGTCCGACACAAAACCTGGGTCATCGAAAGGAATACTTGCCGAGTCTGGGCTGATATAATTAGGCTTACGCATCAACACCCCATATCTCAACTATTAACCCATTGGTCTCTAGCACGCCGGACACAATGTAAGTTAAGTCTAATGCATCTATAATTCTAGACTGTCTTTTCCTTAAAGGCGTTCCCTTGCTTGAGCCTGACACCGCAACACTAGAATCACCCACGTAAAATATTTCATTACTATCATTGGTGATAACTATGTATTCAGCACCCTCTTGCAAAGGGTTCGTTATCCTTATAGGAGTAGGAGTGGCGCCTACGTCTATCGCACCACTCTCTAAAATCTTTGCTACATTATTAAAATCGCCTGCGTCCATTCAAACCTCTATTAAGGTGCTACACTTAATGAAATAGTTCCATGAGCCTCAGTTAATTTACCACGTAACTGAGTAGCTCTTAACACTAGCTCTTGAGTTCCCGTCGCTCCAGCTGTAAAAACAATATTCTTAAGTTCTGTTGTGTGAGCGAAGTCACCAGCTCCAGTTACGAAACGAAACAATTCATTTAAAGACCCATCATCGTTATGGTAAGCAATCCAAAGCATAGGTTGGAATGCTGATCCCATAGCCATGTTAGCCTCAACCACATCATTAACAGCAACGGCGACTGAAACTACGTCTTGCTCCGTATCTATAACTGCCATAGTCACACCAGCACTGTTGCTTTTGGCAGTACCCGAGGCAAGAGTTACAGGAACCTGGCCTAAAGCTGAAAGCTGAGGCAAAACATAGTTGCCAGAATCATCTTTATAAACCGCTGCTGGTAAGTTGTTATTAGCACCAACCGCATCAACACCATCGACTGCCTTGATTAACTCAACGCCTTCGCCTAATCCATCTTCTAATATTGTAAAACTCTCTCTAACTTCTGCCATAATCTACCGTCCTTAGTTGTTATGCATCGCTTGCCATTAAATAAACCTCCACGTCGGAGGCTTTGCCAGTATCTTGTTTGATGAATACATCAATGTCTAAATTCTCAGCAGCTTCGATAGCTGGTAAGAATAATAAGTCGTCCGTATACTGGCCACTCCCTACTCTTCCACTACCAATTATACTGCCATCTATCTCAACTCTGTAGACTAACCTTTGCCTACATGTAACTCTAACCTTTTGTATAGATCTGGTCTTACCCGCTGGAACCGTAACTGAGATAGGGTTTTGTTCCACACCAGGAGTCGTGACTCCTTGAAAAGGTAAATGTATGGGGTCACCAGAACTGCCGCCTAGTTGCACTAATATGAGGTCTAACACCTCTTTAGCAGCCATATCCTCAACGTTAACTACTACCTTGTTAGGCACAACCGTTGATTCGGAAAACTTTTTCTGCTCAAGGTCCTTGGTTACGCATCCAATAGCCATTAATCACCTGACCTTTCGGCTTTCTCTAAGACAGTTAGTGCGTCTATTGTAAACCAAGCATACCAAAACTTATCAGATGAATTAAAAACTATCTGATAATTTAAAATAAGCCCATACCTAAGATTATTCTTAAGCATGGACTTCTGTAAAAGGACCGCTGTTTTGGCCCTTATAAAATGCGGACTGTTTGTCGCTTGCATAAATGCTTAGCTATTAGTTCGCATCTTTGATGATTAACGGAGACTCAGTGGCTAAAACGCCCTTCTCACCCAACTGCTTTCCTTGAACACCATAAAGTGTGTCCATAGCCCAACGTTGTGCGCCTACTCCATACTCGTTAGCATCCTGAGACCCCATTGCTGGTTGTCTTTGGAAACCTGCACAAATGCCGTCTTTACCAACTAAGTAGTAAGTCGAAGCACCTAAACCAGAGTGACGTAAAACCGGAATTCCGTAAAGAGTACCGATTTGACCAGCTCTGATTACAGAGTTTGGTCCGTACACATCGTTACGAGTGAACTCATCAACTTTAAGCAAAGCTTTTTCCTGATCAACAGATACAACGAAAGACGCCATGTCCATTAAGCCCTCGTTCTCTAGATACTGCTCACGCATGTCTAAAACGATGTCTCTAGTGATGTCACCAGCTACAGCCGTTGCAACACCTACAGTTTCAAGCTCAGTGATGATGTCGTTGTCTAATCTACGTCCATGAGCACTTGCAGCACGACCAGCGGCTTCAAGTTGAAAGTTAAGAGTAGACTGGATCTCATCGTTAGGATCTACAATCCAAGCCACATAAGGCTTTTTGTCTAAGTCCAAAGTGTCGATAGTTGATGCAATTACAGTAGCATCACCAGCCGTACCCGAAGCTCTATCCACAGCAGTGAATGAACCTAACTTAGGGAATGCAATTGATTTAGCACCTTTTACAGCGAATTGTGAAACGTCTGTAACGATAGGGAATAATTTAGCAGCGAATTGTAATTCTCGCTGTACTCTTGCGGCGATCAGGTCTTGTTTAGTAGAACCTAACTCCGTATTACCGTGAATAGCATCAGCCATGATGTATCTCCTTGATGTTTAAATTAACTAATTCGGTTTTATTTCAAACTCCATCCAGGACCTCGACCTTCTTTTTCATCAATTTTCCTGGCTAGCTCTGCCTGCTCTTCTGGAGTCATATCGAAAACGGTCTTTTTGGTTTGCATGAAGGTAGATTTTGCGTCGCTAGTATTTATGTTAGGTGCCTTCTTTGAAAACAACCAAGGCATTTTAACCTTAGCGTCCTCGACCATGCTTTTAACAGTGTTGTTATCAGCTTGGAAAGTATCCCCGTCTACTTCTAACGAACTTAAATCTACTAACTTCTCTAGAGCCGTAGAATCTACACAACCTAAAGCTGCGGCCTCTAATGCTATCTGTTGTGAAACAGATTTTCTAGCGAATGATCCGTAAATGTCAGTGTTTTGCTTTTTGAGTCTATCAATCTCGGCCCTCTGGTTCTTAACCAACTCTTCGAAATTACCCTTAGCTTCTAACACCTCTTGTTCTTTCTGCGCTTTAAAATCGACTAGACTCGAATGCTCGGCCTCCATCTTTTTCAATCGCTTCATTACTTTGTCATACGTAGAATAGGCAACACTGCCACCATTAACACCATCAGTGTTTGTAGGCTCTGTATTGTTTTTGTTATCCAGGTTTTGAGCATCGCTCGAATTACCTGGCGCACCATCGGCACCTTTTGGCTCTTGACTCATATTATATTACTCCTTTGTTTAGCATTTCAAGCTAAAAGTTTATCTTAATAACCTTCTTAAATTTCTTATGACTATAGTATTAACTCGTTTCTTACCTTTTGGATCAAGACCCAGCATGGCAAACTTACTGCTGATCTCCAAAATAGCTTTATATAAAAGTTCGTTGCGAGAGTTTATCGGAGTACGACGAGCACTACGCTTTTCACCAGTCTTATACATACTCCGCTTACCAACTGGCTGAATTATGATAATACCACGGTCCACACGATGTGATATTGAATCAATCAACTGACCAGTTAAGGTTAAGTTAGATCGACTAGCCTTAAATGTTCCATGCGTTTTATTCAGCTCACCAAGATATTCACGGCCCTTAATAGTCGACTTCTTCAATGACTTAAATTTACCAACGTCATTGCCCTGCAGCGGCCTAGCCCTACGAGCAAACAACCTGTTACGTTCGGCAACAAATGCCCCGACCTCGTTTAATATCTTCTTATCTTTAGTTATTTTTTTTAAGTCCTGCTGAAGCAGAGCTAGATTCATCTTTATGTTTACCCTAGCTCCCATCTTCGACCTCGCCACCAAGGTCCTTGATAATCCCTAGCACAAACTTATCAAAAGCGTCCTTGCCCTCGTCTTTTTCTATCTTAACCGCTTGCTTAATATCGCTCTTAAACTCTCGTTTAATCTCTTTTAACTCTCGGCCATTAACACCAAAGAACGGACGCCTCGGGACCGTATCACCAGTGATGTGATTAAATCCCTTCTTTGATTCAAGGTCATCATCTATACCAATCTCAATAGTGTTGCCCTTAATGCTAAGCACATCAATAGAGCCAAGCATATCACCAGTTAAGGTCATATTAACTTTATGTTTTCTTTTGCCAGCAGCTTTAAAGTCTAAGGACTCAGTGTATGGTTTTGAATATGGACTTTTAAGTTTAACCTTCTGACCTATGCCAGCCGATCCAAAGCGCATACCCTCTCCGGCCTCAGTACGAGTAACCATCTTATCAATGATCGCCTGCCCTAAAGCCTGCTTTAAAGAGTCCTTACCTCTTAAGTCAACGCCGAATTCATTTTTTAAGTTTATCTTCTGACTTATCTTTGTCTTTCGGATCTTCGGTGCCTGTGCCATCATCGCCCTCGTTGATAAAATCTATTGGTGTAATCTCTGGCATTTCTAACTTTTCTTCTTCTTTCACTTCGTTTAACAACTCTTCAGCCGCATCTTCTTCGACATCGTCAAGCCTCATGATAGCACGCTTTTTAGTGATAAGACCTCTGTCTAGTCGGCGCTCTACCACATCAAGATCTTCTGCCTCTGTCTTAGTAGCCTCTGGACCGTTAAACGTAACATCAATCGTTACCTTATCCGATATACTAGCAATTCTTAGCCTATCATCTAGCTTTTTATCGTCCGTTACACCTTGCCACTCGTTAGACCATAGTCTTAATACTTCGAATATTTCACGCTCGGCCCACTGATATATAGCAATATCATCCTGTGATGCCTCGAACTTATCTAGCATAGCAAGTAATCTTTCAAAACCAGACGTAAACTTAGAACTCTCGGCGCTACCAGTGATCTCTTTAGGATCAATGTCTCTAGAAGATAACATTAAGCTTAGTAGCATCTCTAAAAATTGAATTGATGAACCAATATCAGGGTTAGGACTTACAAACTCAAACTTAGGAGTGATCGGGCTATTTTTCTTAGCTTGTAAAAATAAAATATGGTTAGGACCTACCTTCATATTTTGTGGAACCGTCTCAGCAGTAACCACCGCTTGTGCGTATGACTGAAGCTTAACCGTATTCGCAAGGTCACTAAGGCAAACACTAAACTCCGTATCAAAGTTAGCAACGTCCGAACCACGCTTAACAAAAAACTGTCCATCTTTTTCTAAGGCCACATTAACAAACGGTAAACGCCCGATCGGGTTAGGTATGATCTCACCAATCAAATCACCTTTACCGTCCATAGTAAAATGCAAGTCCTTAGTCCATACAATATAACGACCAGCCTTGCCCAGCCTATCGTCCGGATCAGCGATCTTTTCATTAGCATAGTTGCGGTTATAATAATCGGTGCGATTCCTGTTTATGTTACCACTGTTACGATAGGTGTTATGCATACCCTCGTCCCATGAGTTTAATATGTAAGCATAAGCCGTCTCTGGATCGTTAACATCAGGGATAACATCATAACTCATCAACGTTAGTGGTCTTACGTGTAACTTGCCGTTTTTAGGCACGATGTAAATGTCATTCTGGTCGAACAAATTATAATACCTGTTAGACTGCTTAAGCCTTGCATCGACCATACACTCTTTATATATGGCTTCAATTTGTTCAATCTCTTTTTCGTTAGCATCAGGGAACTTGCGGTCAGGCTCTTTAAGATAGATCGAGCTAAGCTCTTTTATGATCTTCTCAGTCATATTGATTGATAAAATTTTACGCATCTCTTTAACAGTCTTAACGTCGAACTCTTCTTCGAGCTGCTCTAATATATATCTATCCTGTAGCTTTTTAAAAACGTCGAAGCGTCGTTGTGATTCTCTTTTGCGAGAATAGTTTTCATCGCTCTCGATCTGCTCTATGATTTGTTGCCTAACGGCACCGTTGTTTAAGTCGGGGTTCTCTAAAGTCATCTTGCTGCCTTATCTTTGAAGTAGTTGAGTTCCATCGGTGTTTTTATTATCTAATACACTACATATACCATACCCTAGCGCTGTAGTGACGTGCTGGTACGGACAGTTAGGACCATCGTCCTCAATATAGTTTCCGTTTTCTTTTAACTTAGTCAACCGTAAACCCTCGTCCACAGTCTCAGCATCTTTATAAACATAAAGTCTACGCATACCAAGCGCATTGCACAAGTATGAGTTTACCATATTATGTCGATCTCTAACAGGCGGGTTGGATAACGGAACTTGATCGTCCACATTTAAGTACCTATGGCTAGATCCATCCTTTACCAGATAGTTAGATAAAAAGTCGTTAATGATATCATAATCAGTATTATTGCTACGTGTATCGTTATGGCGACCACTCGCATCACCTTGGATAATATAAGTACAATCATAATCAAGTAAACCCTTGTGCGCTAACTCTTTACAAGTATCACCAGTACGCATCCCATGCATTATAACTTCATTAAAAATATGAAATACATCATCAATATACTGAAACAAACACATACTCATCGGCTTGCCCTCACCAATATTAAAATCCCAGCAAAGGTGAATCGGATGCCTTGGATCTACCTTATATCTGTAGTCCTTAAACTGTTGGTCCGGCTCATACATTTCGTAAATAGTTTCACCACGTATATCAATCCACTCACCGTTAAGCATTCGCCTAGCAAGCTTAGGGTCCATGTCATTTTTTAAGCCCTCCTCGTACTTATCGTCCAAGTAAGGATTGTTTTTTAAGAATGAATAATAAACCTTAGATAAAGGCGGCTTTTTAACCATGTAACGTTTGTATAAAAAGTGTGATGGACTATCGGGGTTAGTTAAAAGCAATAACCATCTAACAGGTATGTGAGGCAAACGACCGATACGCATTTTAATAAAGTCTAAAGCCTGCTCATCTTTTGGGTCATTCTCTGCAGCCTCCTCAACAATAGCCGCTGATAACTTTAATGAACCAAGCTTTTTATATCTTCTGTCGGACCATGATCGACCGATTATCTCCGAGCCGTTCTTAAAAGTTATCTTAGCTCTAGTCTCATTAGTCCAGTAGTCCTTACCCTCAACAAGGTATGGACAAATTAAGTGCTCTAATATCTCTGTGTATATAGTGTCTTTAAGATCAGGCAAAGCCTTACGACCAATAAGTATTCTCGATCCAGGATAAGTAAGCACATGATCAGTCGCTAGATGTGCTGCAACTAATGACTTGCCGGAACCGATGGTACCAGAACATAGACCAGTATGAGTTCCCTGCGTATAGTCCCAGTCGATCTTAACGTCTTTTACTAGCTCTTTTTGCCAGTCTAAGCGAGGCGCAAAGTTGAAAAAATTAACGGCTTCATTCTCGTCTGGCTCTATAATCAAGTTGCTCATATCCCGTAATGGTACATGTTTTAGCTAAAGTTTTAAAGTTTTTTGCCGATATTTACGAAAAGGCTAAAGTTTTACCAGAATTCATCCGTTAAGTTATATGTACCCAGGAGGATGATATGTTAGTAGTAGTAATTCAAATAAGCCCACAAATACTAGATTTTAGAACGTTAACTATAGTTTGGCCTGATAGTCGAGGCGAGCATTCACCAGAAAACGTTAAGGCTTACTTAAAAGAACTAGACGTTAAGGTCCACTCGATAATATCTATTCAAATGCTTAACGTATATGAGAGCCGCTAAGGCCCTCATCTTCTATAAGAATCTCTAGATTGATAAGTCATGGTCGGTGCTTTAGCCTCCGACCTTTTTGTTTTTTTGATTTTATATTTTTCCGGGTCGGCATCCACCACAATGAGTTTATTAGTGCCATTGCTAGATCGTTCCATATATACAGCTATCTCATCATTAATAATGAGCTGCTCATCCATTTTTACATGACTTCTAAAGGGCATAATCTTCTCTCTTTGCAAAACCATGTTGCTTTAAGTCTTTAGCTAGATCAATCATTGTTCGCTTCGGGTCTGTAGCGGGGTTACCCTCGACCTTAGCATGGTATCGACCCCTTGGATCTTTCGGCTTCATAGTGGTTAGTTTAACACCAAGGCCCAGCCAAGTTCTAACTAAATAACTCTTAGCTTCAAGCCCGTGCTCAATCTCTGCCTCTATAGAATTATCCGGTCCTTTTATTTTTTGCCTTTTATACTTAAGCCCACCTGTAGCGTGTCGCTTACTTATCTCCGGAGTGTCTATACCCGACACCCTTACTGTTTTATGACTAAAATCATTAAAGCCACGGTCTATTTTAACCAAGATAGTATCTCCATCAGTTACACCGACCACGGTACAATATTCAAATTCAAAAACCTTACTCATATTATGTCTCCATGCTGTCTTATTTTGGGACAAGGCATTTTTATTACACCTTGTATGGTGTATAATGAATGTAATCAACAATAATAACACTTTGCTTTTCTAGACGGCTTTTCATATTTTAATCCTGGACAGTTTTAAAGTCTGTTGCATATGGCCGTCTAGATTTTATCTAAAAGTTGGCTAACCTCTGCCTTTACAGCCTCATGAGCAAACCATCCAGCATATTTTTCTTTCATATATCCATCATACTTCATCATAGTTAACCCATATATTAACAGGCCTCTTTCAGTTTCTGCTTTATGTAACTGCTCAGATAACTCTTTTATTTTTATTAACAACTCTCTCTCGGACTCAGCTATCATTCTGGTTCTATTATCCATATCCATCTATAACTTATCCAATAGTTTCTCGGTCTTGAATAGGTGCGTTTATTTCTGCTTTTATTTGTTCTAGTTTATTCATTTAATACCTCGGGTACATATCATCTTTACGAAGCCCTGCTTTTATTTCTGCATTAATCATTCCTTTACAAAAGTAAACTGCACAAAAATAAATTGTAGACCAAAGCTTTTCGGTATCATATCCATCTAAGTCGGTATTAGATAAAGCTTCTTGCGCCCCTAATAAAGCGTTTCGCCACTCAAATTCATCTACAGAACAAAACTTTGGTTTTTTTGCCTTTTCAACATTTTCATTTATTAATTCAATATTTATTTCACTCATTATCACCCTCCAGTTGCTCTAATAACTCATCGGCCTTTAACCAAGTACTCTTCAAGCTCAAATCAAAGTCTGGATATATCTCAACAAACTCTTTTAACACCTTTTTCAGCTTCGCATTCTCAGCCTGTAGCTCTTTAACTTTAGCCTTTTCTTCTTTTAAAAAACTAATTGTAATTTTAAAAGCGTCTTCTACTGTAATATTACTCGGTTCACTCTTGCTCATAACTCGCCTTACTCCTTAACTTTCTTTTTAGTTGGCTTAACCTTGCCCTCTGTAAGTGCTTTTATATAACCTTCACAAACCATAAAAGGTGCATGATACTCTCTACAATACCTACAAGCGTCCATAAGTATTTATTCCTTTTATTTCAATAGATTCAATGCAAGTTTAAATGCGTAAGTGTTTGTTTTACTTACTCGCCTTGCTCCTCAATTAATGGTTTACCGTCTTGATCTAGTCTAACGTGGATACCGCCGAACCAGCCGCCTTTTACATACTGCACACCTGTTTTATGATCTACATAAACTTTAAGCCCTGATCTTTTCCAGAAAGATTTATCTGTAGTATCTGGTTTAGGCGGCCACAGAACTAAAACGATAATGCTTGCCCAAAAAAGACATTTTAAAAAGAATATTCTC
>Ga0181372_1000422_pt1 | contig 10364 bp, 12 predicted proteins | sample LowvirmetaG_5_FD_130161 | JGI IMG/M metagenome (GOLD analysis project Ga0181372, IMG submission 130161) | Marine viral communities from the Subarctic Pacific Ocean - Lowphox_08 viral metaG | ecosystem: Environmental > Aquatic > Marine > Oceanic | place: Subarctic Pacific Ocean | collected...
AAAGACGCTTGTCCGAAAGTCGCACTCATATCAATACGCGGGACTGGTAATGCCTGATGACGTAGCCAATCCTCATTTGGATAAGAAGGTTGCGTTTGTTGAGAACACACACCAGCATGCTAAGCTTATCTTAAAGTTACGACATGATGGTGTAACCCAGTCAAAGTTCTTTCGCGCAATGATCGCTGGCTATATAGACGATGATGAGCGCATACAAAGCTATATTAATGAGATAAAACCGCAGAATAAGAAGAAGAAAGCAAAATCAAAGCAGCTAAGAAACAAAGGAAAGCAGAAGATGGAAGATTTTGGATTGAATGATGGAGAGATAGAGAATATATTTGACCTCATTGAAGAGGAGCACCCCGAGCTATGAAAAAGATTGATGGCTTACGTGAGTGCTCGCGTAAATGTATGAGAAGAAAGAAACAATGCAAAGAGACAGAATGCAGGCTGTGGCAAGATTACCCAGAGGAATATAATTGTACGCTAGTCTCAGTTTATGAGCAAGGGCCTATGACCTTGAGAGAGGTAGCCGAGAGAGAACATCTTTCATTCGCGAGAATTAAACAAATCGAAACTAAGGCTCTAAAAAAACTCAAGTCTCTAAATTTAATAGGTTGTTTTCGATTTTAGTGCTATTATGAAAAGATGTTACTATTTATTTTTGAAGTTTTGTCATTACACAAGGAGAATTTACAATGGCTCGTAAGAAATTATTATCAGAGGGCGAGATTCGCCAGTTTATGAAGCTCGCAAACTTGCGACCAATTAGTAAGGTACGCCTTAGTGAGATGGGAGATCATGATTATCCCGGTGCTCGCGATGAGGAAGACGAGCTTGAAGACGAAGAGATGGCCATGGACGATGAAGAAATGGCCATGGATGACGAAGAGATGGCCATGGATGACGAAGAGATGGATCTTGGTGACGAAGAGATGGCCATGGGCGATGAAGAAGCCGGCGGCGGCGAGATGGTTTCCATGGATGACTTTATGAGCGCCTTGGAGCGCGCCATCGAAGAGGTCACAGGCGAAGAAGCGGATGTTTCCGAAGAGCCCGGCGAAGAGGAAGAGGACGTCGACATGGAGATGGACATGGAGATGGGCCCCGAAGGTGGCGAAGAGATGGAAATGGGTGCTGAAGAAGAGATTGTGGCTGAAATCGTGCGCCGACTTCGCGAAGACGATACAAGAGATTATACTGCCAAGAAGGAAGAGAAAAAGAAGACTTCTGGCAAGAAGAATGAAGACCAGATTGTTGCTGAGGTAGCTAAGCGTGTGGCATCTCGATTGCATCGCGAGTCTCGCAAAGAGCAGATGGTCGACCACCTCGCCGAGCGCATTATGAAAAGACTTACGAAGTAGCTTGACAGAGCTATTGACGTGTGTTACAATAACCACTGGGGAAACCCGGTGGTTATTTTTTTGAGGTGATGATGGGTCCGTGGTGGCTATATCTATTAGTTTTTGTATTTGGGTATTTTACTCATAAAATATTCTATTTCTTGCGTTCTGTTAAGATTAGCATTGGTTTAATACGCGTCTCGCAACTAGTTAGTCTAGCTGTATTAGCTAAGTCTATGGAGAACTTTTATTACTCTCATACATCGCGCCTTCGTCATATGAGGGACCACAATGAGAGTGAAAAAAACCTCAAAGCAGTCAGGCGCTCTTTTAATATGGAAATGTCAGATTATAAAGAAAAGGCAGTCAAAGAAATATTAGACTTGCATCCTGATTTTTATGATCCGATTGTGGAATTTCACGATTGGAAGTCGGCAATGAAATATTTGGAAGACAATCAACAGTTTGTGTTTCAACTTTTAAACCAGGATAAAAATGATAAAAAAAATTCTTGATAAATTAACGAGCCAAGAAGAGTCAAAAATAGTTCTTTTAGATCCAGCGGCCCTGGCTGGCGGTAAGACAGAACCAGATTTACGCATTATCGGGATGTTCTGCGATGTTCACGAAGAGAAAGTAGCAGAAGTGATTCACGCAATGCTTTATCTTAATGAAACAAATAAGATGAACCCCAAGACAGCACAACCTATTGAATTCTATCTTTCTACATATGGGGGGTCTGCGGATGATATGTTCGCTCTCTATGACATAATGCGAGGGATTCGCCAAGAAAGCGAGATTCACACATTTGGGCTAGGCAAGGTCATGTCGGCCGGCGTCTTGCTCTTGGCAGCAGGAACGAAGGGCAAGCGCAAGATTGCAAAGAATTGTCGTATCATGATCCACTCGGTGGCGGCTGGAAATCACGGCAATCTTCAGGATTTAACAAACGAGTTAGAAGCCATCTCCGATCTGCAAAAGATGTATACAAAATGCTTGGTTGCGGAAACCAACATGACTAAATCGGATATAAAAGAAATGTTACAGCGCAATGTTAATGTCTATTTATCAGCAGAAGAGGCAGTTAAACTTGGAATTGCAGATATCATTGTTTAGGAATTAAAAAAATGTCAGACTTACAAGAAATTTTGAGAGAGGAATATATCAAGCAAGTTAATAAGCTTGACCTAAAGACGTTATTGGAGATGGTGGAGGATGTGATATCAAAACCCGTGACAATCATAGAAGACCAGATTCCCACAGTGGATCAGCTGTCTGACCAAGAGACACTTGATTTGGTTTTAAAGATGATTCCTAATATTGAGGTTTCTGAAATTGGCTGGTCCGATGTGAGTACCACTGATGAGGGTGTGGCAGTTAGTGGGCCGCAGCGCGCCCTATTAGAAGATTATCTTAGTAATATTCAAGGCGCAACATTTGAGGAGCGCATCGCCAATGTATCTAATTTTTATACCAAAGGCGCTAGTATTATTGCAAAGGGCGCCGATCAGAGTCGCGCCGGACGCATCACGCAAGCAATCTCTTATCTCGTGTTTTATAAAACCCTCACTAAGGTAATCACAAATTTTAACGCTTCTTCTGCCGGCTTTAGCTTTGAATCGTTTTTGTCAGCATTGGTAAAGGGGCAGCAGATTCAAACTGGCAACGCTACAATCGCTGATTACACTGATAATTTGAGTGGCGAAGAGATCCCCGTAAGCTTAAAGTTGTATCGCGAGGGTGGTCTTGAGGTAGGCGGGAGCTATACTGACTTGGTGAACGATCTTGTTAAGCCCAAGTTTGATTTCGACGGCATGCGCTATGTCATTTGTACTAAAGATCTGAGCGGTAAAGATTTAGAACAAGAAGGCGAAATTAAATTTTGGCAGTTTGATTTTACGCTCAAAAACGTAATGTGGATTCTCGCCAACTCTAAGGAGAAATCAGCAGCGTGCATTCGCATCCCTCAAGAAGTAGCAAATAAGATCGAAGGGAAGGGCGCCCAGGCCTCTGAAGAGCAGTTCACCAACATGCTTGGTCTTCCCGATAAAGCCTTGATTCCTGGCGCTGACGAACTCCATCAGGATTTATATATTCCTAAGTTTAGAGCGCATTTGGCGGCCGCCCGAAAAGATCCAGCCAGAGCTTCTAAGCATACAAGAGGCTTGCTTGATTATGTTTTGCGCAGCGAGCAGGAGGTGCAAGATCTTTTGAACGATTTAAGTTGGGATAGTAACGATGCCCTGTTTCTATCCACACCTGATAAAAAGATTAAGCATGATGATACGGGCGAGACTGAAGTAATCCCTGGCGGTAAGGTGCGAGGGCGCGCCCCGATGGCAGCTAATTCAGTTAAAGATTTTGCAAGAGCCTGGGTTCAAAAAATAGTTGATAATTTAGGCAACGATTCGGCGAAAAATCCACAACTATTTAAGCTATTAACACAGAATCCCGAAGGCAAAAAGCTCAACAAGAACGAACAAAAGAAAATGCTTAATAGTCTTATTTATGATCTCGCGGTTGTTATTCAGGGAGCGAACAATAATATGGTAGTTTTTAAAAAGAACGAAAAGAAGCCGGAAAGTTACGATCCGCGCACCGACGATCGTGCCGGTGTATTGGGCGTCTTGCGGGCATCGGAGATTGATGCTGAACGTCGAGGAATGATTAAAGGAATCTTGGATGCCGAGGGTGGCTTTCTTACGCCACAGCAATCAGCGCAATTCTATGCTTTGCAGGATGATAAATATAAAAGAATCCTCTTAGAGCATACTTTGGGATATTTAACGACCATGCACTTTTCTCTCAATCAGGCCCAAGCCACCAATGGCGCCCCCCCCGGGCCCGATCGGGTTGAACCATCTCCGACTCCTAAAGACCCGCGCGCCACTAAAGCCGCTAAGGGAGGAACCGGTGCTGTTGACTTGGGACAAATTAAAGTTGGCGCCAAGTATGTTGCCGAGGCCATGGATGGAGTGCGGGACATATTGAACGAGGAGATTCTTGAGATTTTTAGATCATTAAAAGAACTATCAGATAATCTTAATAGGTTCTTCGCCGGCGGCCTCAAGGATGATAACTTAGCAACAACTGCGGTGAGCAACGCCCACAACATTACCAGCAAAGAGGTGCTTGGTGGTGCTGGAACTTCTCCTTCTCCGTCCCTAGGCACCCGACCTCAAGCTATGGGAGGAGCGCAAGTAGATTATGGCTCCTTTAATGAGAGCAAAAAGAAAACTAACAAATAGCCTTGACAAAAAACTATTCAGGGATTATAATATAAACTAACCATGAGGGAACAATGAGCAGAGCTTATGATGACAATCAAACTCTACAACAGAAGATTATTAAAGGTGCCAACGTACTAGCAGACAACGTGGCGTCTACACTTGGACCGAAAGGTCGCAATGTACTGCTAAAAGAAAAAGACAAGCAACCGTTTATTACTAAAGACGGTGTGACGGTTGCCGCTTTCGTGGCATTGGAGGATCCATTTGAAAATGCAGGCGCTCAAATCTTACGCCAAGCGGCTATTGAAACTAATAACGAGGCAGGGGATGGAACAACGACATCAACAGTGCTTGCGAGAGCTATCCTCCGCGAATCCCAACGATTTATCGCGTCAGGCGTATCTCCTATCGAGCTACAACGTGGCATCGATCTGGCTGTTAGAGAAGCTGTAAGCAACCTGGAGAAAGCGGCCCGGCCCGTTAAGAGTGTCGCAGACATTACGCATGTCGCTTCTATTTCTGCCAATAACGACAATGTTATAGGAGAACTAATTGCGACAGCGGTAGACAAGGTGGGACAAGACGGCTCCATCACCATCGAAGAGTCCAGATCATTAGATACCTCTCTAGATATCACAGAAGGGTTTACATTCGGCGCCGGCTTTTGTGCCGGTGCATTTATCACTGACGAGCGCCGAGGGCTGATGCGCTATGATGAGCCTCTATTTTTGGTGACAGATCATAAGATTTCTAATGTGGAGTCAATCTTGCCTGTCTTAGAAATGATAGCGAGAGAGAATCGCCCCTTGATTGTGGTGGCAGAGGATATCGAAGGACAGGCCCTAGCCGCTATGATTATGAATGCAATGCGTGGCACCCTTAAAGTAGCCGCCATTAAGGCGCCCATGTATGGAGCCGAGCGCCGGAACATCCTTAATGATTTGGCTATTTCAGTCGGCGCCACTTTTATCACACGAGAGAGCGGAGCAAAACTATCAGAAATTCAGATGACCAACCTAGGCACTGCGACTCTCATTGAGAGCAACAAATATGGCACAACGGTAGTGGGCGGTGATAGCAATTACGAGATGATTGAGGAGAGAATCGACTCTCTTAAACAACTCATTAAGGATACCGATTCTCTAACTGAGTGCACACGGATTCAAGAGCGCATTGTACGATTGTCCTCCGGTGTAGCTGTGATTAGCGTGGGAGGTGCGACAGAGGTCGAGATGACCGAGAAGAAACACAGGATCGAAGATGCCCTTGCTGCCGTTCGCTCGGCACAGCAAGAAGGTATTGTTTGTGGAGGTGGCGTCGCGCTCCTGCATGCAGGTAACTCCATTGCCATCACTTCTGAACATACGGAGCAGGGCTATGGAGCCGTGGTGATCCGCGAGGCATGCCGCGAACCTCTACGTCAGATGGCACTCAACGCCAATGAATCGCCCGACATCATAATCGACAAAGTTTTGAACTCTCGGAAGAATTATGGCTGGAATTTTAGGAGTGGCGAACTAACTAATCTATTTAATAGCGGAGTTATAGATCCCGTGAAGGTTACCCGAACTGCATTGCAAAATGCTGCAAGTTGCGCGGGCACCCTTATAACTACTAACTATGGGATCATTCAAACGGAGTAAAATATGACTGAGAATATGAAGAAAGGCGATCTAGTCTGGATTCCCCAGTGCGTAAGACTACATTGGTATAAAAATGATGAGGAAAACTTCAGATATTATATCACTAGTGAGCCCACTACTGCTGTGGTCTGGGACGAAAGGGATAAGAGCTATGACGTATTTATGCGAGGAAACGTCTGGACCGTGAACAAAGATAGCACCTACTACGTGGAGCATCGATAATGTTAGTTAAACTTACAGAAGTATGTAACAACGGCGCCGTCACAACGAATAAACATTATTCGTTGAGAGAGGTGTTTGTAAACCCTGAGCATGTTATAATGGTCCGGGAAGAAAATAGAATGAGAGAACTAAACGAGAATGGAAATGTTGCGCCCGGTCTAGATGCTTCTCATCGATTCTCTAAACTAACCATCAATCGAGGGCACACCGGTACCGAAATAATTGTGGTGGGCGCGCCCGATGTGGTCGAGAACACTTTAAAAAATAACAAGAAACTACTCAGGGGGTAATGTGTCTGAGAGAATTAGAATAAATTATACTATTAGATTGGAGGATATGCGTGCAGAGATCAATCGACTCTTTGCCGGCGTCATTGACGATGTGTCGCGCGCCAGCCAGGAATACTCCATTCCAGACGATGCTCTCTCTCAGAGCGCCCTCGACACTATTAGGGAAATGCGCTCATTTGCATATGACACAGAGCAAAGTCTTGCTGACATAGAGGATTTGATTAAATCATATCTGCAATATAGCACTCAACAGCCCCAACAACCAGAGGCTCCTGAATCAACTGATCCGTTAGAGCAGTTACATGCGCTGAGGGCTATGGTTGGAAGCCTCCAGTCGCCCATGGCCAAAGCCGATGAAGTCGCCGATTAAGGATCGCCGATTCAAGAACTTGTTTGTATCGCGCGCAAAGGAACTCATCCCAGCTAGCTCGCGAGTACATTCCTATGGCTTGTTCGCCGGCACATCAGAGCTATCTTTGAGCCACAGTCGCACTGTCAGCGCCTTCACCTCGCGCCCTACGATTTTTCATTTTTGGCATTGCTTGATGGAAGATCCTGAATACTTGTATAGCATTTTAACTGATAAATCATTTAAGTTTTATGGAGCGGGAGAGCTTGAGGTTGTTCGTGAGCGATTGTTAACGTATGCTGATCCCTACTATCGATCTGCTCTTTTCTTTTTGCTTAATCGGTGTTCCACCACTGGTCAAGTTTCGTGTGGCAAACTAGATCTTAGCCAGTACACTGTGTTGGCATTAAGCCACCTTCGTAATTTTAAAAAACCAGAGAATTTTCAACCACACCAGGAGCCCAACTTAGTGGAACACGCCCGACAGAGCGCAAAAGAGTGCGATTTTGTGTTGTTCCCTACTCTTCAGTTTAGTTATAACCTATTTGATTATGGCAAGAGCTTAAGCTACGACACCCAGCGCTATGACCATGCAGAGTTACGACGCTTTTTAAATGATGGGTGTCAGAAATCTCTTTTAGTCTACAAAACCCATCCAGCTTTAAAGAGCTTTTATAAAGATTTTAATTTTCATTTGATTGATAGGTTTGGGAATCTCTCAAATGATGCACAGAGATGCGAGGAAATAATTGTTACAAATTTCTAATAAACTAATGTTAGCCATGGCTTTGTTCGCGACAGGGCAGACCCTGGCGTGGTTCCAGATTAACTCTCAGTTCGTATGGGATTGGTGGAAAGAGCACCCCATTTTTGCTGTCTGTCTGTACGGTATTCCCACTGGCCTGTGTTTTCTTTATGGCGTTCGCTTTGCTTACGAAGAGATGGGCCAAGTGTGGGGCCCAAGGTTTTTAATTTTTAGTATGTCTTATTTAACATTTCCACTATTGACGTGGTACTTTTTAAATGAGAGTATGTTCACCACAAAGACTATGATTTGTGTATTTTTGTCCATGCTGATTGTGGGCGTTCAACTTTTTTGGAGATAACATGAGACGAGTAGAGAAGCCCTGGGGCTATGAAATAATCTGGGCAGAGACAGATGCGTATGTGGGTAAGTTATTGCACATCAATGTGGGCAATCGCCTTTCCAAGCAGTACCATCAGACTAAAGAAGAAACAGTATATGTTCTGAAGGGCGTTTTATATAACTATGATATGGACGATAAGATTCAGCGTATTATGCCCGGTGAATCTTTTCACGTTTATCCGCACCAGATTCATCGATTCGGTGCTGGCGAAGAAGACGTGGAGATTGTGGAGGTAAGCACTCCCTATTTAGATGACGTAGTTAGGTTAGAAGATGATTATGATAGATAATCCAAAATACTAAACTATTTATAATGTTGAGGTATATTTATGGATTTTGCTACACGTAACTGGTTCGGTTATATAAACGAGAACATTAGGCTAGACGAGGGCCTTCGCGACATTGGGCTCTCCGAGTTTGTTATCGACGCAATCGAGGCTTCTATAGCAGATGCGCCCGAGAGCGCAAAGACATGGCTTGGGCATATGTGGAAGAAAACTCATCTTCACCAATTCGTGCGCCCAAGCAACAGAATACAAGAGTTTCGGTTCAATACGATGGAGCCGCTGCTGTCTGCTCTCGACTATTGGACAGAATTCGCGAAGCAGGAGGATTTAGATCCTCCCCAACCCGAAGTTCAGTTTGAGAGTATCCTTAAAGAAGGCGAGAACTGGACAACCGAGAAAGCCAAACGCACTCGGTTTGTGCTCCAGAACATCAACCGAACGATCAAAGATGATGCTCTCGGCAAATGGAGAAAAGCTTTTGAGAAGGCAGTGAAAGCATTAAGCAAACTAGGACTTAACAGCAAGACAGTAGAGTTTGTTCAAGAGACGTTAAACCTTGCGATCACCAAGGCGTGGATAGCATTTAGTAGTCGTTTTAGCGACACGCTCGTCTTCTTAAACATGCACCCAGACAACATCAGAATTCTCGATCAGTATCAGAATATGGTAGACGCAGACAACAAAGCCGAAGAGGAGATCGCAGAGCAAGAAAATCCCGATCAGATCATTCACACTTTTGATGATGGCTCGTATTGGTATGATTTACAAACAAGCACGTGCGACCTGGAAGCCGATCGGATGGGGCACTGTGGCGCCGCACAGAGCGGTGGCACCCTTTTCTCACTCCGCAAGCCCGAAGGCAAGCGCGGTAAGTCTAAGTCGTTTGTGACTATAGAAATGGGCGACGGAGATGAAGGCGAGACAGTCTATCAAATCAAAGGCAGAGCTAACAGTGTTCCACCCGAAGCCACGTGGCCACACATCGAATGGTTTATTGACAATATGCATATCCGAGCGGTAGAAGAGCAAGGCGAGCATTCCGATGATCCTGAGTCATTTCTGGAGATGAACGATTATCTTGAGCGAAATACCGGCGCCACCTTCCAAGGCAGTCGCGAGAGCCGAATGGAGGAGATAGGCGGCGACCTTAACGGCATAGACTATGAATACAGCGGAATGGATTATTGCCAAGTGTGGTGGGAGTGGATGGATGATTATGGTGATGGTAACGAAATTTATGTAGATATGGGCGCCGAGTGTAAGTTAGAGATCGATCTTGGTTGGCCACATTTCGCGGTCCAGAAGACCGGCATTGTGCCCCTGGATGCTGACGGAAACATCATCACTAGTTTCCAGATGATCCCCACAACCTACAGCGAACAAAACGACTTCGTTGCTGACATAGGGCTTGATGACGTTTCTAATCTGCTTCCTGGCGAAGACAATAACGGCGTCGAGATCGAGGTGAAGATGATGCAGGGTATCATACCCGACGATTGGGAGCCCCCCGAGGACTTTCCCAACGCAGAGTATCCCGAGACAGCGCACTTAATCGCAACACTCCGAAGAAGCGAAACTGTTGACGGCGCGAGCGCCGTTCATGACTACAGCTATTTCGCTAATGAGATCCGAGACGAGTTTGAAGAGAAGTATGCCGAGCACGTAAAGTCTGTTACGGCACATCTTCAGATTGAAGGCTACATTCGCCAGAATGCCTACGTTAAAGATATGGAGAAGCTCGAAAAGATTAACGAGCTTAAACATTGGAAGGTCATGGCTGATGACACGGGCGCCCAGTTCACATTCCTCGGCGACAAAGACGGCGAGGCCCACTACCGCCTCCCCACAGG
>Ga0181372_1000426_pt1 | contig 10329 bp, 11 predicted proteins | sample LowvirmetaG_5_FD_130161 | JGI IMG/M metagenome (GOLD analysis project Ga0181372, IMG submission 130161) | Marine viral communities from the Subarctic Pacific Ocean - Lowphox_08 viral metaG | ecosystem: Environmental > Aquatic > Marine > Oceanic | place: Subarctic Pacific Ocean | collected...
CCAGCCGGGTTAAATCCTGCAGACCTGTACGCAACTTTGTCTTCAGGGGTAGCAGAGGTGCCACCGGTATACGCATACGCAATCTGTCCGGCTGCGGCAGTTGCAAGCTCGCGGGCTTTTTGGGGGTTGGCTTTTTGAGTTACGTCAGGCTTTGCGACTTGGGGAGGCAGGTCATTTGGCGCGAAATTAGCTAACATTTTAACAGCACTTTTAGGGTCTGCAGTAAACTTGCTCTCAAGCAAAGAACCGCCAGACTCTTGGTATGCGTTCAAAAAAGATTCGTATTTTCCCATGTTATATTAAAGTAGGCTTCCCTGATATTATATACCAGGAAAGCCTATAAACTTTTTAAATTAAAAGATATTATACAGCAATTGGAGACATTACAGAATCGATATCAGAGGTCTCAGTAAACTGGACAGCGAAGTCGTAACGTAGGGTCATCTCAATAGTATGAAAGTCGTTAGTAGAGTAATTGAACTCACCAAGCTTCCAGCCCTTTGGATAGCAGCCGTAAAGGTTAACATGTGTTACCGGGTTACGGTGTGCGTCTAATTGCCAGATAGTAACAGTACGCTTAAAGATAGGAGCTTCTGTAATGTTAGCAAGACCTTCTGGGCTTACGTTTACATCACTAGTTCCATTACCTAGACCTGCGTAATGAATACCGTAGACTGGGTCGTACACACTTCTCATCCACGCAAACAAAGCATCAGCTACATCACCCTTAATCAAGTTATCAAAAGTAACAGTGATTTCATCAGGGCTAGGCTTGCCAGGATAGTAAAACTTTTCGTTTACACGATGTACTTCAATATCTTCAACAGTAAAGCCTGGTTGAGTAATTTGTTTCGCAGCCAATGTTAACCGTGACTGGTCATTCATACCTGGAACGTTACTTAACGCGCCAGCGAATCTTGGGATATGGATTTCCCATGCGTAAGCACGGAAAGATTCCAGAGCGTGGGATAGACGAGGAGAATCAGCGATTAACTCTGCTGCTCGTTCTACGTAGTATTTGCCGTCTGCCATTTAATTTTTTACCTCAGTATTATATAGTGTTATACACTAGCTGATTGATTTGTCAAGTTTAGTTCGAATACCAAGATTTCAGCGGTCTTAGTAGGCTTAAGAATAATCTTGCACCAGAGCTCGTTGCGGTCAACTCGGAGCGGAGTATTAGTTGTAGAATCACACACAGTTTGGAATGATGTGATGCCTCTTCGTTGTTGGATATCTGCTAAAGCAGGGTTAATCACACTTCGTACAGCTTCCCAAGTTACAGGGTCGTTAGGCTCGAAGACGAATCTGCGAGTCGACTGTAGTACCATGCGTCGTAGGAAAATCATTAGGCGGCGAACGTTAACACGGTCTAAAGCTGTTGGAGCTCTTTGACCAGTCCGTTGACCGTAGATAACAATACCGTCAGTGTTAAACTTAGTTATTGGGTTTATTATATTACCAGGACCATAAAGTGCATCTCTGTCACCTTGGTTTAATTTAACTTCAACATCAATTGGTTGAGTTAAACGTCCACGGCTAAGACCGGCTGGAGCAAACCAAGGGTCTGCGACTTCGTCAGTAAAGCACATTTGTCCTATAGCGTAAATTGATGGGTCATACCATCTGTCCGCACCTGTGTAAGCGTCGAACTGTTTTACCCACGGCCAATATACAGCAGCGTAACTACTGTTAATAGCAGCAGTTCTGCCGTCAGCAGCGCCGTTGGTCCAATCAATAGCTTGTTGTGAATTTCCAAACCCTACAGGAGGAGCAACAACCGCTAAGAAATTTTGGGTATTTTGCGCTAAAGTAATAAGAGCGTTCTGTACACTTTGCTGGGAAACGCCTGGAACAGAAGCTATAGTAACCGGAGTGTCCTCAGAGTCTAACGCATATATACCAGTCTTTGCACCTGTTGTGCCTACCAAAGCAGCGGTAACATTTGTATTCGTCATATTACCTCCGTAACTTCCCGCGTCACCGTTAACACCACCCTTAGAATCAAGAGTGGCTTCTTCCAAGGTTATACACCTCCAAGATTTAGATTCTTCTGCATTGCTTCCTGGAGTGGCTGCGCCACCGACCCAAGGGGCAAGAAGAGTTAATGCTCCACCGAAAGCGGTAGGAGCGGTCCAATTGGTTAAACCTGAGACCGTTGCTGAGAAAGCAGTGTCGTTTTGGTTGAGGGTAGTACTATCAAAGGAGTAGAAGTTACCTTTAACATAATCAGAGACTGAATTTTCTAGACCTTGGGTCAGAACATCCTCTGGGTAAAGGCTTGTTGCGGTAGTCGTATCAGTAGGCTTTGTAATCGCCATGGTGTAGGACTCTTCTGTGCCTCCATCAGACTGAATGTTCAAATCAAATCTGCCAGCGTTATTGCTTTGGGTGAGGGCGTATCTTAAACCTCTGTATTGAATACCTGCAGTGTAATTGACTGCGGAGTAGTTGTAACCTAATCCTGGGTACAGAGACGCAAGTTGGTAACCTCCTTGGCTACCAGATACACTCATTGTCGAGCCACTAGGGGCATTCTCACCTCTAATAAGAAGACTTGATAAACCTACGGTGCCAGCTCCTGAAGGATTGGTTAGGAAGTTATCTTCTGGACCACCTACTCCCGCCCAAACACATAACGTGCTAGACGCTGCTAATTGAGCCCCAGGTGTGGTGTCGTTTGCACGAAGAGCCGTGTCTGCTGCTATAAATGTGAGGTCATTAACATCAATCGGGGTTGCCGATAAGTAGTTACCTGTGTAAGTGACGCCTGATGCAAAGTAAGTATTCGCTGTGAAAGAAGCGGCGTTGGTGAGGCTACCCCCAGCTTCTCGACTTACCACCATACCACTAGCGGCTCCGTAGCCACTTGGAATGTACTGCATTTGACCTTGATTAATATCAAACGCTTGTCCGAACCCTGCTACAAAGGCGTTATGCCAATCTACGTTAGTCCAGTCCGAGTCAGGGGTTGACGGGTAAATAGAAGCGCCTGGCGTACCTGACACGTAAGGACGCTCACGGTAAACGTAAACGGAAGTTTCGTCTCCTAAACTAGCACCTGCTTTGTCGAATGCTTGCATATCAAAGCGATACACAAAGTCATTGTTCATTGAACCTACATTAATAGCGGCGTGAGGTGCACTCGCTAACGTAAATACGTTATTAGATTCCTTCGCATCAACAGTAGCCGCTCTAACGTAGTAGAGTTGGTTCGTCTTTTGCAAAACCTCTAGTGCACCAAAGATACCTTGTCCGCCTGTCACCAAGTCGGGGGTACCAAAAGTACGTAGTAGGTCAGCGGGAGACGTGAGTAGAGTTGCTGTGTTGACAGGTCCGCGTGATGCGAAACCTACCAAACCAACAACGGATGGATTGACAGAAGGTGCGTAATCAGATACGTCCTTTTCAATCGTGTATACACCGGGGGAAACGAAATTAGCCATATTTTACCTTAAATTATACGAAGAAGTTGTCTTTTACAAAGTTCACGCACAGTATCGGTTAGGGATTTTTCTGGAATAGAAATAGATTGTCCTGGAGATAGGCAGATGTGTTCATACAAGCCACCTGATTTTAGAACTACTTCTAAATCCTGTCCTGCTACGTTAGTTACGACTTTGTTTTTCATTTTAACTTCCTCTATCATTATTTAGAGGGGTGGAACTTCGAAAACGTATATATTTACCTAATTTTGCTACCTACGTAGGTCCAGGGAAGGCGGGACCAGAGGGTGGGTACACAACTAAGGTTTCCTCAGCATTTTGTGTTGGAGGTCCCCCGCTAGTACTAAACGGTATGTCGACGTCTAAAGTAGTCTCGTAATTCATCTCTTTAATCTCTCCATTAGATTGAATCATGTACTGACGGGTGGGCATGTAGGTTTCGACGCTAAAAGTAATAGTTTTTCTAATTATCCTGTCTTGCCTATCCCCTACAGTCAAGGTGGAGTTATCTCCTACGGCAGTTATAAAAGCACACGCGTTTATCATGAAATCTGTCTCTACTCTTAGGTGAGGGCGGAACTTCTGCATCACATACTCTAGAAGCTGGTTCATATCTTCAACGTAGCGCGTCCATAAATGTAACTGGTAAGATACATTGACTGCAACCGGGGCTAAAGAGGCGACGCGAGTAAATCTGTTTCTTTTATGGTCCTTAACAGTCCAGTACTCAATATCGTAGTTAGGACGTCGTCTATCTGCTGCCTGTTCGGTATCACTAATCGCTAATGTAATAACAGGAAGTGTTAAGTTCCTTGTTTTAAATAACTTAGCGATGGCTCGTTCTGGGTTTGCATAAAACACAGGAACACTCGCAATTTCTAAATCCTCACCTAGAATTTGTGCGTCACTAAAAAGCCCAAGAAGTTCTTTGGACGTATCACGATAAAAAGCTAAGCTACGAAAATTTTTATTTTCTCTATCAAAAATCTGTCTCTTGATATCAAAAACATTAGGAATACGATGCCCGTTTAACTCAACCTTTGTCGTACCATCAATGGCAGGAGGGTAAGTGTATCCGTACGGAGGACCTGATACAAGCATTAGTATGTTGTGAATACGGCTGGTTCTTCAATCTCAGATAGAAGCTGATTTTCCAAGAGTTCCATTTCTCTTTGGGACTCCGCGATAAGAGCGGGACCATTGAGTTGGGCTCCACCTTGGGGGGATGGGAGGGTTGCATACTTACCTCTAATCTCACCTAAAATACCTTTGGATATTGCTAAGGTATATCTTTGAATCCAACTAATGAAGTAATGGTGAAGGGTCTCTGAGTTAAGGGACTTGTATTCTATAACTACATCCTGCAAATCATCTGTTACAGGGGTTGGATATACCATAAGATATTTATTTTGTACAATTTGGAATGAGCCCTCTCGACCCAAAATCTTTCTCATGGTTTTTAGATGCATTTTCATCAGCAAAAAATCACTCACAGCGAAGTCCTGGAACAAGAAGTTGTCTTGGAAATACTTGATGAAGAAGTCCATTTCCAGAGATTGTCCCGCTAGAGGGACGCTCAGTAGAGACTTCTTGTATGCAGCATACCTGAAGTTGTTTACCATAAAAGACGGTAGCTCATACATATTGTGATTTGCGCTCGTTGAGAACGCACACAATTGGGTACACCAATCCGGTGCATGGTAATCCAACTTGCTTATAGCTTCATCTATAGCGGTTAAAAGTTGGAAATCAGAGAGTTCTACTCTCACCACAGGGTGACCTAAACGCGCTTGAACCCAGTCTTTTATAATAAGGTAAAAACGATTGAACTCGATGTCATCGGAGAAATACCGCCTATTGAGACTGTCATAGGGAATGTCTCCTGAAGGGTTTACAAAATTATCGGTGTTGGTTCCAGCGCCTTCGCGTTGGACAATAAAAGGACCCCAGGCAAAATTGGGTTTGACGGGCTGTGCACTCATACTATTATATATGGAAGAAGCCCAGCCAAAACGGCTGAGCTTCTTTTTATTACTATCCTAAGGAGGATTAGTATACTGCGCCTGTTCTAGCGGCTTTAGCGAACGGAGTCGTTAAGTAGCGGCTATCAGCACCTACAATACGGATGATTCTGTAGAACCTCGCAGCAGGAGAAATTTGAGCAGTCGCGTAGCGAGTAATCAAACCTTTTCTTGGCTGGAAGGTATTAGGGTCCGTGATAGTTGGAAGCATTTGGAGCGGAATGTACGGAGCGTACACGAAGCCAGCATCCATCGGAGAAGAACCCTTGTAGCCAAGGAGAATTTCGTCTTCAGGATAAAGCGGGTCAACGTAAACGTCGTATTGTCCCATCCACTTGCCTTTGTATGTGATAGCAGCGCCTAGCTGTCCTGCGTTATCCGTAGGGATACCGCCTTCAAGCTTAGCAGCCGATTGCAACATAGCAGCGACAAAAGGAGAACATACAATCCAGTTAGCACCACCGCGTAGGGTAGTTCTGTAGATATCTTGTGAGGCAAAGTTAATTACGCCAATCAAGTTGGAGTATACTTCACCTACGTGACGAGGAGCAAGTCCAAGTGCAGTCGTACCGAAGTCGCAGAAGAATACGTTAGAACCACTGGTGCGTCCAGGCATATCACCACCCTTATCGCTACCAGGGTTAGACCCCGCTACTGTAGCAGACAAACTAGCAGATGAACCACGACCAGCAGGCTCGTCGTAAGTAAATGCACCAGGAGCAGCGCCGGTTTGACCGTACCCATCAGCAGAATTTTGACCTGTAGGAGCACCGTCAGAAGCAAAGCTGTTAGCGTTAGCTTGGTTTTGGTAGTCATATAGACCGCCACCAATCGGGTTATCGACAGAATTAAAGTCGTAAGCGATGTTACGGATTGATTCTACCAATTCACGGTCGATTTCCAAAGCAACTTCCTTAGAAAGAAGCTCAGTCAATTCACGCTCTAGGTCCAAGTTGTGGTAAGCACGAAGGTCTTGTGAAGCTTCCAACGTCCATAGGGCGCGGAACTTACGAGTACGTGCAGTTACAGCTTGTTGTTCGATAGTGAAGTTAACCTCAGGGATACCAGAACCAGTTAGACGCTCACCCGCAGATACGAAGTATTGAGCACCAACCCAGTTTTCATTCGGCCAAGCAGCAATTTTACCACCAGCAGTACCAGAAGTCCAAGTTGTTTTATCGCCTGCAGAAAGACCTGAGTAGTTCAGAGCACCGGACAAAGTTCCGTCGCCAAACATTGTGTCTGCGTCAAGGCTATTCAAATTACTTTGTGCTTCACCGAAGCGACCACCATATACCAAACGGTAACGGGAGTAAGCTACATCAGTTGTACCAACATTTGTTTTGGTTGCGCCAGTACGGTTGTAACCTAGATAGAAAATCTGAGATACAGGACCTTGCATTGGTTGAACACCACAAATCTTGTTGGCGATTAGTTCCGGGAAAACCCGGCGGACGAGAGGAAATGCGAACTTCTGGAAAGTACCGAGGTTACCCACAGTTGTTGCCTCTTCAAGAGTACCAGACTCACGAGTGTTCTCTGTAAGAATACTCTTGGCTTGGTTCTCCAGTAGAACGGCAGTCATCTGACGAGTAGACTCATCGGAGATTCCTTCCAGGATTGGCTCCCACTTCTCACATAAAGAATTATTCGTTTCGGAATTTAACATAATTTTTTGTTTTTAGTCTTGTATGACTTCCTGCTTAGCAAGATTAATTACGTCTTCGGTGAGGAAGATGTTGTTAGCCGCTTCCGGAGAAGGTCGGCTCGAGTCGGTTTCGTTAGTAATTACAACGGCAGCCTCAGAAGATTTAAACGGAAGTTTATTACTTTCGGTTAGCTGTTCGTTTGCTTCGTTCAAATTCTCTACTCTATCACAGAGCATAGAATTTTCGTGAAGAGAGTTTTTAAGTCTACTGTTTACTGTAGACAGACTCTCTTGAAGTTCGTCGATTTCTTTTTGTTGTTTAGCGACAGCTGAATCAACATCAGAAGCTTCAACTTCGGAGGCGACTAAGGCGCGGATTTGTTCAAACATGCTGTATCCGCGAAGAATTTCATCATTCGCTTCTAGCTCTTGGCGAGCAACCTCTTTAAGGTCACCAATCTTTGAACGCAAGAAACCACTTACTTTGGCTTCTAGTAATTTAACTTCCTCCCCTACGCGCTCCTCGACCGCAGACTCAACAAGGCTAAGAACCTCGTTCAAGCCGGTCTTTGAGAATCCGTCAGGAAGTAGTTGTGCAATTTTTTCTAGTTTATCTTTCATGGAAAATCTCCTACTGTTTATATCTACTATGTTTAAAGAAAAAAGTCCGTTTTTTTAACTCAAAATACGTCTTAAAGCTTCAAGGTAAATTTTTTCAGAATTTAATGGGTCAACCTTATCAGGGTTGCTTCGGGAGTAGTCAACTAGTTTTTTGTGTTCAACTAGCTGTGGAAATGCGTTTTGGCAAGAAGGGTCTGCTACCATATCCCAAGTAATCATACGGAGATTATCTTGGACCATGTATGCGTCTTCCTTCATATCGTGTTCTACACTGCCTGTGGCGCGGGAAGAAATACCAATACGTACACCAGCTTTAGCTAGTTCTTGTAGAATTCTTCCGGAAGGGGTGTCGAGAAACTCTGCCTCGCCTACTAGGTTGTTACCCTCCATTTGTAAGTTAGTAATAATATGAGAAACATTAGCTAGGTGAACTACTTCATCATTTGGATGGTCTAACTCACCACATAATCTGCGCTCAGCAATCTGAGGTTGTAGGTTTCTAACTTCTCTTTCAAGGAGTTTCTTTTCGTATATTCTGCCGTTCCCGTTCTTCTTTTCAGCTTCACTAAAAATACCACGCACTTTCATGGTCTTGCTGCTTTTTCCCTCACTTAAAATTTGAAGGGGTTGAAATTCGTTAAAGTCTCTTAGTAACATGTTATGCTTTGAGGTATGCTAGGAAATCCGAGCTTGGTTTTTTAGTCTTTGTTTTGACTCGCTTTTTCGGGGGTTTGGTAACGTTTACGTTTCCAGGGACAGTTTGTTTTTTTGGTTTCGGAGAGGATGTTCCACCAGCCATATTTACCCCAATCGTTCCTACCGTGGTAGCTTCTTGGATTTTTTCAATAATACGTTTGGCTTCAGATAAAGTTTCTAAATCTTGAGGAGTAATCTCTAAGCTTGCCATAGGTTCTGGCTTTTCCGCCTCTTCAATAAGTTCTTTCTTAACAGGAACTCCGGCTACACCCATTAACTGAGCGCGTTGTGTGTCGTTCATTTCCAGCAACGTGTCGTTGCGGTCCATCATTGGCATATGGGCTTGGTGTCCTACCGCAGGGTCATGAGGATTTTTGGAAGGGTCTGTTAAGGCTCCTCCTAAAATCTCGTCTGCCATTTGTGCCATTGATTTACTCATTATTATAGTGCGTCTTTCGCTGCTTGTTTTTCTGCGGCTGCATCGTGAGGTATGGCGGCTGGAGCTTTCGTAGTACCGTCTGGATTTGTTTTTGTTCCTTGGGTTTTACCAGCTGCTCTGTCTTTCGCGTCTAGCTCTTGAGCTTTGTGACGACGTTTCAACTCATTAGCCTTACGGCGTCCTGCCTCGGATGACATATCGAGACCTTTAAGTTGGCGTGTAAGCCTTTGCTTAGAGGTCTCGCTATCCAAAGTACTTTGAGTTACAGCTGCTTCAGCCTCTTCAACTACTTTTTTTTTAGCTTGTCCATGAAATCTTTACCTTTATGGGTCTTGGACTTATCGCCTTTATTACCGCCCCACTTTTGCTCAAAGTCATCACCTTTGTGAGTTTTAGACTTGTCGCCTTTATTGCCGCCATAATTAGATTTACCAGACTTAGTTTCGTAATCCTTACGTCCTGGATGACCTTTTCCTTTATCGCCTTTACGGGCATCAGTAGTGTAATCAGGGTCATCATCCTTATCCTTTCCATGACCTTTGTCACCTTTGCGGGCATCAGTTTCGTAATCGCCTTTGTCGTCATCCTTATCCTTGTCGGCAGACTTATCGCCTTTCTTCTTGCCTTCGTCTAGCTTGATGTAGATTTCTGTACCGTAGTCGTAGATATCGCCAAGAGTGTAACCAGCCTCATCAAACTTAACTTCATTAATAAACAGTTCAGCGTGAGACTCATCTAACATACTCTTAGTTTCACCATCTAGCTCGATAGCTTTAAGGAAAAGGTCACCCTCGATTTCAAATACTTCGTCATCCAAAGCAAAGACCGAGCCGTCCCATTCGTAGAGTGTAGGCATTTCTGAGTCATTTTCGACCTCAGCGCTTTGGTCAGCTAAGGTATCAACCGGGATTTGATTTTCCTGTACCAGTTCTTCCTTTACTTCATAACCTAGGCTTTCAAGCATAAAGTTACGTTCTTTGTCAGAAAGACTTGCTTGACCGCAAGAGTTTGTTTCGTTTACGATGTATTTCATAATTGTGTAGAGGTTTTCCTCTACTGTATCTAGAGGGGTTTAAAAAAAATCTATTCTTTTTTAGCCAGCATTTCTTCAATCTTTGCTAAACGGACATCTTGTTCTTCATCTCTAGCATCAATATCTTTTTGAGATACAGTGTTTCCTAGGTCTGAGAACTTCTTTACCCACTTTCTACCACGCTTAGTTACCAAAGGTATAAGTACGAAGATTGCTGCATACCACCATCCAAGCTGAAAAATTAAACTTTTTGTTTCGTAGATGGTACTTGCTGTAGTCCCCGGTGCAGGCTTACCTGAGTTGGCAGCAGCTAATGCGACAGCATCACTTACAGGCGCATCATTATTAGGGTATGCCATTTGAGCAACGGCGACACCAGCACCACCGCCTAAAGCAGCAGTAGCTGGTCCTCCTAAACTTCCTGC
>Ga0181372_1000427_pt1 | contig 10310 bp, 7 predicted proteins | sample LowvirmetaG_5_FD_130161 | JGI IMG/M metagenome (GOLD analysis project Ga0181372, IMG submission 130161) | Marine viral communities from the Subarctic Pacific Ocean - Lowphox_08 viral metaG | ecosystem: Environmental > Aquatic > Marine > Oceanic | place: Subarctic Pacific Ocean | collected 2015-12-05
AGAGGTCTTGTGCCGCCGCCCGCCCCGACAGACTTAAACGTTGCGTTATCATATTTGATTGTGAGATCAACATTCATCATATCGTCTGATGTATAATCTAAAGAACCAAATTTAGCATCTTTAATCCAAGAATTGTTTAAGGTCCAGGTATCAACTACTGTGCCCGTTTCATCAATCTGGTTAATGACGATTTTACCTAATGCACTGATCGATGACGATTTAGAGATAGTTGTTTTTTCTCCGACTTGTGGAAGACGATAACCGGCTGCTTCAAGCATATCCATAACTGCCTGTGTACCGTCAACATCACCAGAAGCAACATCAACAATTGTTAATGTAACATCATTCCAGGTAACCCGCCCGGGATAATAAAAAGTGTGGTTTAAGTAACTGTGATTACTCTCAGAAATTGAAAAACCGGGCTTATCAACCTTTTTTACTAAAAACTCTGGAATAGTAGTTTTTAGGTCCCGCCCGCTTGCATCTTTGCCTTGTCCTGCCACAATCATCGTAAACCGATAAGCTCTTTTAGGTTTTAAATTCTTTCCATCTTGCCAAAATCCCATACTTTTTTTCTCCTATGAATAAGTAGTTATACTTTACCTTTTAGTCCTCAAATCCTGCGCCTGTGCTTGTGATAACAAAATCTAGCGCAATAAACTCGATTGCTCGTGCAGGCTTCAAGAAAATCTTCGCATACATAATGTTTCTATCAATAAGATCCGGTGTAGTTGTTGTCTCATCAAGAATTACTCGATAATCAGTTAACCCTAATCGCGAAACCAAACTATCTAAGAATGGTTCTGCTTGACCTAAAAATCTAGCCCAAGTTGATTCAACGTTTTGGTCAAACAACAGAGTAGAGGCAATTCTAGAAACTTCCTTTTTCACATAAATCATCAATCTTCGAACATTGATTCTATCAAGCGCACTTGGAGTAGCTTGTAGAGTTTTTTGCCCAAACATTACAATCCCTTCCGATGGGAAGCTTGCAATTGGGTTAATGTTTACTTCGTAAAGATCGTCTCTTTGTTTAGAGGTTAGTTTTTCAGTTACATTCGTGATTGTTAGACCAGCAGCACCTTCTGTGAGCCCACCGCGAGTAAATCCTGCTGGCGCAAACCAAAGCTCTGATTTTCGTTGCGAACTGGAAAAGGTTCCAATCGCAGCAACAGAAGGTGGAACCCAAACAGTCTTGCCTGTTGAGCCATCTCTAATCTGAACCCAAGGATAAAACGCGCAACCATAACTTGTGTTAAAGTTTCTATTTTCTACATTAGTGACTGCGACGGACACACTTCCTCTTCTAGTCTCAGCAGAATCCGTGTTTTCAGAAGAAGGAACATAACCACCTTCAAGGTCAATAATACCTAAAGCATCTGCGCGAGTTTCACAAACTTTGACAGCATGGTCGGTAAGACCAGTATTTGTTAAACCAGGCATTGTGAGAAGATTCATTTCCACAACTTCTGGGTCAGCGACGGTATCGATTGCCCTCTTGATAGAGTTGAATGCATAACTATTAACTTCAGTCTTACTAGACAATCCAGTATTTCTAAATGGGTCAGCTTCAGTGATGTCTAAGCCATCAAACCCGCCTAGCAATGGAACTGTAAAAGAATCAAATCCGTCGGATAAGACATTGTTCCAAGAACCCGATGAGCCAGTTACAGTAATAGAGTTGCCTTGCGCTCTTGAACCCGAGGAGTAATAAGCATCTGTTGTTGAAGCCGTCCCGAGCCCGGAGGTCGTCGTCGCCGCATTGGAACCAGTATATCTTGTTAAATCTTCAAGAGTGAATATAAAAGATAACTCTTGTTCGGGTTGGCTCGCGTCTCCTCGCGCATCGAAATCTGCTGGGAACGCTCTAACCATATCAGCATAAGATTCATCGAAGCGTGTGCTGCTTGCTCTCGTGGTATCAACTCCAAAATAAGCATCTTTTGGAGAAGCAAGATTACCTTCAGTCGAATTTGATCTTAAGTTCATTGAAGGAAATTCAAGTGAAGCGGAGACCAAGGTTGAACCCGCCGCGAACATCACCGTTTCGCCGCCGCTCACCGGGTCGGGAGCCGAAGCAGATCCTCTTATGAAAGAGCTGGTCAGACCGTCGGTGGAGCCCGAAGAAATCGCCTGCGCCACAAATCGAACCGGACCTTCAAAACCAAATGGAAGATAACTTTCATTGACATTACCATTTTCTACATCTGCAACCATATCCACATAAATATATTTAGAGAGATTTACATTTTCTCCATGGTCTTTGTATCGTCGGTCTTCATCACTCCAAACAACATAACTATCACCAATTTTTCTAGAGATATAATTTACAGAATTTGGATTTAGACTACAACCAGAGAATCTTTCAACAACTTGTTTAGCATTGTCGCTGTCGTCTGCTGTTCGGACTTCGACTGTAAATGTTCCGTAGGGGTTAGCATCATTCACAGAGGCTTTTACGTTTGCGATAGAAACCTTGAGGTTTTTAGCTTCCCATTCTCCTGCATTATGTGTCTTAAAACGAAAGAGTTTTTGATAGTCATAAGAACCACTTTGACCGCCAATATCTTGAGAAATAATATAAGGAGTTACTGCATTTGTGAGAGTTCTTCTCTGATCAGATTGTTTGGCGGTGCTGGACATGAGGGGAAGAAGAACAGCGATTTGTTCACTCCCAGCCGTGATATCATCATATGTTCTATCAAATGTTTCACCAAGCCAATAAGTGTTATAAGCATCTCCAGTTGAATCAGTAATCGTGCTGTTTGTTAATGTAGGATTAGTGTTAAATACTTTTCGGATATAACTCTTTGAGGTTCTATTGAAGTTAAACGAAACTGTTTCTGAAGCGGTCCCGGTATCATCATTATAGATCTCCATTTTCCAATTTCTTTCGTTTTGCGATTTTATTAGACCGCAAGTTCCAGAAATTTCAACTCCAGTTGTAATGTCTTCACCCTTCAGCATCATAGAACCAGTTGCTAAATAAAAGACTGCACATAATGAACCTGTCGTGCGCTCTGTCGCGTCGGCTGTTGATCCCGAAGGCATAACAAATAGCCCAAAACCACCGCCATCTCTAGTTGTACTCGGACCAGACCCCGCCTGCCATCCTGCTTTTCCGGCAGTTGTTGCATCGTTGTGCTCTGCACCCAAGAGACGCACGAAGGTTATTGGAGAACTGTTTCGTAAGTAAGCTTCTGCCGCATAAACACCGTAAGTAGGTGCAAGACCTGTTCCGCCATTACGCCAAACATCATCACCCGAGCCGCCTGGTTCGGGTCTTCCAAAAATTTCTACAAAATCTGAAAATGAATTTACTTGAACGGGACGTAATCCGGGTCCACGATCTGCTCGACCAACAATAACTGGTCCGATTTCATCTGGAAGTCGCGGAAGTTGAGAATTATCGATCTCTGCAACTTGAATTCCAGGGCTAACAAATTTAAACTTACTTACTGACATTTATTTATCTCCTTAAATACTTATTTGTTTTAAGTCTCTAATAAATAGTGCCTAACTGCTTGAAAAGTAGCATCAATCATTTATGGTCGATATTTTCCAGGCTGACCTTGAACTGGTTTCCATTCGGGTTCATCTCCAAAGGTTGTTCGCTCTCTTGGAAACTTGAATTCTACTGCATTCTCTCTCACTGTTCGTGAAGGGTGAGGATCATTCTTACCTTGACCGATAAGATAACCAAGTGTTTTGATATTTACTTTTGTAACAAATGATCGACGATCTGTTCCTAAATCTGAAACGTTGTTTTCTTGTGAAAACTCACCTTGCATAAAAGATTCATATTCGTGACCATCTTTTTTAACAAAGAAATGATTAACACCATATGTTTTTGTTGCAAATGGTTGTATGATTTCATTCATCTGTTGTTGATATTCTGTTTTAATAGTGATAGTATAATTTATATCAACATAAACAGGCATCGGAACTGAGATTATTTCATATACTATTTTTTCTTTTTTCTTTCGGCTTGGAAAGTTTATTTGACCGCTGGTCGGCTTGACGGTTCCGTTGACACCAAACCTTCTTGCTGCGTCGGCATTTTGAAAGTTTGCTGTTTTATCTTGTTTGATAAACTTAGCTATGGTTATAGACCCACCCTTATAATCGTTTACAGGCATTACATTTCCATAAAATGCGCCCTTTTTTGCAAGGTCTTTCGTTACAGAGGTTCTCTCTATGGTCATTGCGGGAAACTTAACGATCCCACTTCTTTTACGGATTGTGTTTGCCCTTTGACCAGCGCGTTCTCCAATAGCCCAAATAATAGGAACTTTTGACCAACCTTCATTGGTGTTACAGAAAACATTCATTTGTTCATCTAACCATTCATAGATAGCATAATCTACGGTCTCTAACGTAGAAGGTTTGTAAGGAAGAATTGGGCTTTGTTCTATTGTCATTCTGAATTAAACACTCCTGATCGGGCTTCAATACAAAGAGCAGAAATTTCTAACTTATGTGAAGTTTGCCCGAATAATTCTTTTGGTTGTGAAAGAGTTATTATCTCATAAAACTTATCACCATAAAGAACAAAATCGCCTTCTTGTGTAAAAAGATCTTGATCTTCGGTTAACCTACGTTTGTGAAAATGAATTTGGATTTGTGAAGTTCTATCAATACCAAATTGATTTGTTGTTGTTTCCGCTGCCCATTCAATAAGTGCTTGAACTCTGATCGGAGGCAAAAATGTTTTACAGATAGCTTCTTCATATAAAGAATGAAAGTTTGTATGTTTCATACTGATAGGATAATAAATTATCGTTTGACCGATAATTCGCTCAATGACTTCATCATTAACTTGCTTAACAAGATTTCGCTCTTTTTCACCTAAAAATAAAGGTGGTGGAGGAGCATCTGGTCTTGTCCATTTATTTGGTTTATCAGCCATATTATTATCCTATATAGATACCCATTGGAACGTGTTCCATAATTCTTTTAGCGTCGTCGGCCATTTCAGCGTCACTCTTAACAAGCGCACTATAAGTAAGTTTTTCTAATTGTGTTTTTAATTCTTCCTTGAGTGCTGATTGTTCTTCTTTTGCTTGACTTAAAAGTTCGCTGGCGTTTAGCTGAACTGAGTCGCCTGGAATTGGAATTGCACTAAGTTTACCGCGCACCTGACCAAGCATCTCTTTTGCCACCGCGAGGGCGTATTTTCTAATCCAATGCTTACCCATACTGTTGATACTACTATAAGGAATATTTGCAAATGGTAAAGTATTCATATTATTGACACCATCAACACCATCTTTGCGATCTTCTTCTTCTTCCCAAGCATCACTAGGGATAGAAAATAAAAACCACATTTTAGAGGGAGTTGAACCTTCGCCCGGTGTTCCTGGTGGTGGATAAATTTTTAGTTTGTTGTTTCTGATCTCATATGAATAATGGCTTACTCTTGTATACAAATCATTTTCAAAAGTTATTGCTTGAAGTTTATTGTGCCACGCTGGAATAACTTGAAATGTTGTATCATCTGCATACATTCCATAAGTTGAAAGGTTTCCATAAGTTGCTAATCCACTATAATATCCGAAAAACCGCCACATTGAAAGTGGTGATTTGTAATAAACTCTATGAATATCTACTCGTTTATTGTTTACCAACCCATCCCAAATTGAACCGGACTGTGATGATAAAACAACACTTTGCAGATCGTAATCTTGAACTCTACTAACTAAATCAACTGACGCTGAATACATTGTAACATTATCCCCAAAACCAGCTTCCCCAGCAAAGCCTGTTGCAATTCTTGTTGCATACTCAAACGTGAATTTAGGATATTTTAAGGAAAGATGAGTACCGCTCAAGCTAGAAGACAATGGTCCTGATTTTAATTCACCATCGTGATCAAAAGTTCCAGTTGTTGCACCAAGAAAGTTTGAAAGAACATTTTCTGCTTGGTGCATATTCAAGATTGAGGAATATTCTAAAACAGCATTTTCATATGCTGAATAAACATTTTCCTCTTTTATCTCAATGTCTAATACATCACCCCCAAGCATCTTATATGTAAATGAAACTTGATCAAGTGCTCCAGATATGAAATCGGTGTCTGCACGATATACGTCATTCCTTACTGCTGTATCGGTAATATTTGCAGCAGTTCCTGTAATGGGCAAAATCACTTTGCTCATTTGACTGGTCGGTGTTAAAACTGGTAATGCCATTTATTTTTCCCTCTACAAGATAAATAGTGTTTTTGTTATGTAAATGAAAAAAGAAAACCCCGGCTCTCAAAAAGAAAGCCGGGGCATTCAAGTTTAACCTCTTAGCTAAAAGATATTAGCCTAAGAAATCTTCGATAACAACCAGACCATACATATCAGGTCGAACCATCTTCTTGGCGTACCGAGTCATCACGCCCTTACGGGGTGCGAAGGTCTCGGGGTCAAAGATGGTGGGAGTTGTCTGTAGTGGCACATAAGGTGCGTATACATAACCACTCTCAAGGAAGGAACCTCCCTTGCGACCAACCAGAACCACATTACGTGGGAAGTATGGGTCAACATACACATCCCATTTCTTGCTAATGGTTCCGGTCTTCACTGCGCCAGCAGTACCACGATCCTCATCGGCAGTAGTTGAGGCGCGGAAGCCATTGGTCATCTCCATAACATTGGCCGTTTCAGGTCCACAAACTACGAAGTTTGCGCCTCCACGAAGTGTCTTTCGGTGAATCTGTGCAGAAACATCATTGACAGTTTCGAGGAGAGTCTCGTTCCACTCTGAAACAGTACCAGTGAAGTCAGGGGCACCGTTTGATACAGTTACCGGAACACCTGTTGACTTAGTAACAAACTTACCAGGTCGTCGGCTCCAATAGAAAGTACCAGCCTTTGCACCCTTCACAAGATCCTCAAGAATTTCTTGATCAATCTCAAGTGCAATAGTCTCAGACAAGATGCTTGTTAGTTCAACCTCTGCATCGAGGTTGTGGTAAGCATTGATATCTTGCTGTAGTTCAGGAGTCCACTTGGCTCGTAGTTTCTTGGTAACTGCGGTAACAGAAACAGAATCCACCTTGATATCGATCTCGGGGATAGCATCAGTGCTCTGCCCTTCACTCTCTGCCTCAAGACCCCAGATGGGATCACCAACAACAGCACCAAGTGCCCGCGAACCAACATTTGTGATATCATCGTTGATTGGGAAAGTGATTGTTCTATTTCCAGTAGCGTTATCATCAAGAGTAGTCGTCGCAAGGTCATCAGAATGCGCTACAAAAAGTAGAGTATTCTTAGCATCCCCGGCTTGAAGTAGACCACCGTCACTTCCTGACCAAGCAGTTAAACGACGTGCCTGAGAGCCAGAAGCCATTGTTACATTAATTGCAACAAGGTCATCTTCATTCAACTGTGATAAACCGGAACTCGCAAGAGTAAAGATCGCTGCATTGGTTGTTCCAGAAGTAAAGTCTGGGTCAAACCGCAGCATGCGGTCAAACTGAGCCTGCGAAAGCCCTGCACCAATTGTAGTGGATGTTCCGGTTCCACCAAATGTACCTGACGCAAGTAGAGTCAAAGAGGTGGTTGCAGAACCAGTTGGCGAAGCATAACCGTTGTTAAGGTTATAATAGCCACTCTCAACGTTATCACCAGTTAGTGAAACACCACCGGTAAGCGCCTGACCGACAACACCACCACCATAAAGTGAATCGCCTGCGGCTGTACCAAGTCGGGTGTTGGTGCTGGTAAAGTCGAGGAAGAAGATGAGACCTGAAGGAAGGCTCATTGCCTGAACGGAAACGAGGTCATTCGCAACAAGTCCACCGAATACTCGACGAACAATTGGAAATGCTACAGCAGCAAACCCTTCAACGTCCCCACCGTGCATGGTGGAAGCTTCTCGGAGTAGCTCCTTAGCTTGATTCTCTAAAAGACAAGCCATGCTCTGACGACGATTTCCATCGTCAAGCCCCTCTAATAGACCTGTCTTCTCCCACTTGGTGAGAAGAGCGTCTGATTCCTGAGCGAGATCACGATTAACGACACCCTCAGTAAGTTTTTGAATAATACTCATAATTTTTCTCCTTAAATTAGTCCTGCTAGTTTTTTCATTCTATCAACTTGTGAAGAATTAGCAGGTTGTTTTTCTTTGTTTGATTTTAAAATTAGCGGATTATTCCTGCTCATTGCTTCATTCAACGTCTTAGGGGCTTCTTCACCCTTAGACGATAGATTTTCATTCAATGTATCAAAAACAATCTTTGCCTCTTCTACTGAATCAACTTTGGAAAGAGCTTCGACAAGTTTATTTTTTTGTCGCTCATTCAAGGAGGCGCTTTTCAAAACGCGATTCGTGTAGATTAATTTTGCATTGGAAAAGTTTACCTCTTCCAATTTCTTTGTTGCTTTAATCGCAATACTCTTAAGATTAACATAATCTTTTTTCTGCTTATTCAGTTGAAGCTTCTGAGATTTAACTTGCTCTTGCAGCTTTTTAATTGCATCACGCAATTCTTTTTGTTCTTCAGCATAAACAGTATCCTGTTCTTTTGCTAAAGCAACATCGAGACTTCTTTCATTTTCACCCTCCGTGGGGTGATTATGGAACAACATTCCAGAGGGAACATTTTCAAGATCAACAGTAAGAACTTCAAGAATATCTTTTAACTGTTCATCTGAAATATCTAACTCTTCTTCTTCTTTTTCTTTTTTCTTCCCAAGAGCAGAAGAAATTGCTTCCATTAGATCTTCTTCGTCAACTTCCATTAGATCTTCTTCGTCATCCGAAGATGCGATAACACCACCTTCAACCGCGCCGACTGCCATAGAACTAACTTCCATTAGATCTTCTTCGTCAACTTCCTTATCGGTCACGGGGGACTCTTGTAAGCTTTGAGGTTCCATATCTAGCTCATCTTCCTTCGCCATCATCGTTTCTAATTGATCTAAATCTATTTGTACTTTTGTACCATCATCAGGGCAAGGACATAACTCTTCACCTGCTGTTGCGCCAAGTGGCAGTTGATCAAGAACATCTTCCCGAGGCTCTTGTTCCTCGTCTTCCATCCCCATAAGATCATCTTCTGGTTGTTCTAAAAGAGAGGCTACAGCGTCTCCTATTTCTGATGAATACTTCTCAAGAATAGTTTGTTCAGCATTTTTAACTGCTGCTTCTTTCAAGGCTTCTGCGTCTATAACTGCTTGTTCTAACATTGATGTTGACATATTTTCTCCTGTTATAATAGTTGTCTCAGATAAATAGTGAGCAGAGAGAGGAAATACTATAATTTGTTATTAAGGAATGTCTGTGGACAGGGATGGTGAGCCACCGCCAGCAGGCGCACTGGCTGGAGTTAAGTTATTCGACCCTACTTGGTCTGTTACTTGACCGCCATTAGTGATATTGTCTGAAGGGTCATCACCCATCCTCCACCAAGATTGGATTCCAGAGATGCCAGAAACATCACAAGGAGTTCCTCCATTATAAATTAGCGAAGCCGCAGCAGCATCTAAAGCAACATTGAATATTGCTACTTCGTCAATAAATCCGGCAAACTTATAGCCAGGGCTGCTCAATAGACTATCTCTCGCACCAACAACAAAATCAGAAGTCGTTTGAATAGTATTTGAAGTGGCGAAAAGCCCAGGAGTCCCAGCGCCGGAGGACAAACTAATAGGCACCTCTGATCCGTCAACATACATATTTGGCTCTGTATCCGTTCCGTTAAAAACAAATACACAATGATGCCATTGATCATTCACTATTACAGCGTTGTCAGTTTCATACGCCCAATAAGCACTTGAATAATTATGTAACACACCAAAGAAAAGTTTGTTTCCTGTTACCCGAGTTTGCCACCCTCTAGATGCTCCACCCTCAAGACCTTTCGTTACTATAAAGTTGAGTTGCGTTGTTCCGCCGTCGGTGCTATTCCATTTTATCCAACAAGATATACTAAAATTATCGGGCGAATCAAAATTAAAAATATTACCACCTGTACAATACTCGTCTGCGTTTGCGGTGTTGACTCCAGTAACCGTTTGACCCGTATCAAATTCAAGAGAATTTGTATTGCTAAGAGCGCCGCAGGTATCACCACCAGCACTCTGACGATTCGCTCCGAACATTGTAAATGGAAAAGGAAATGGCATAATTTATATTTTATCCAAAGTTCTTGGTCATATCTGCGAAGATAACGATGGTGCCGCCACCAGCAGCCGAAGGCATTCCTATACCAGTTAATACATCAACTGATCCAGGGTCTGCGGTCACTGTCGGAGGAGTGCCACCAGGAAACTTAAAAGTATCTGGATCAAAAGTAAGGGTATGATTTCCTGATC
>Ga0181372_1000429_pt1 | contig 10301 bp, 8 predicted proteins | sample LowvirmetaG_5_FD_130161 | JGI IMG/M metagenome (GOLD analysis project Ga0181372, IMG submission 130161) | Marine viral communities from the Subarctic Pacific Ocean - Lowphox_08 viral metaG | ecosystem: Environmental > Aquatic > Marine > Oceanic | place: Subarctic Pacific Ocean | collected 2015-12-05
TCATAGTTTTCATCGCCGGGGCCGAACGCGTCGCCCGGTGAAATCAGGCCGCGCGCAACGGCCTCCAGCTCAACTTCGCTGACATAAATCGGATCGCCATTCACCGTGACGGCGGCTGCGGCCTCGACCTGAATGACGGGTTCTTCTTCAACTGGCCGGTTACAGGCGGGGACCAATAAAAGCGCGGAAGCGGCAAGCAGTGCAGGCAAAGCGCGGGAAAAGGGCTTCAGAAGCAGCACGGTAAAGTCTCCTTTAGGCTGAGGGCTCTGCATTGACACCCCAATGCGGCGTTCTTAAGTCTGACCCGAACGCTGGTCGAGGGGTTTCAGCCAGCGAGTGCGCTGTGGGAGAACCCACAATTATTCTGCCGGTTCCGCTGTCAGGATTAGAGTTTTGTCGCCCCAGATCAATTGGTGCTACCTGATATGCTTTCTGTTGCCCGCAAGATTTTCGGTTCAGTCAATGATCGCAAGCTGAAGCCGCTTCGCGCGCGCGTCAACCGGATCAACGCCCTTGAGCCAATGATGGAGGCCCTGTCGGACGAAGCCCTGAAGGGCAAGACCGAAGAGTTCCGCAAACGCCTCGCTGATGGCGCCACCCTCGACAGCCTGCTCGAAGAAGCCTTTGCGGTTGTCCGCGAAGGGGCGCGCCGGTCGCTCGGCATGCGGCATTTCGACGTCCAGTTGATGGGCGGCATGGTGCTGCACTCCGGCAATATCGCCGAGATGCGCACGGGGGAAGGCAAGACGCTGGTCGCAACCCTGGCCGTCTACCTGAACGCGCTTGAGGGCAAGGGCGTCCACGTCATCACCGTGAACGACTATCTCGCCAAGCGTGACGCCGAGTGGATGAGCCAGGTCTATGGCTTTCTCGGCATGACGACCGGCATCATCGTGCATGGCATTTCCGACGCGGAGCGCCGCAAGGCCTACGCCTCTGACATCACCTACGGCACGAACAATGAGTTCGGCTTCGATTATCTGCGCGACAACATGAAATACTCGCTGGACCAGATGGCCCAGCGCGAGCATCATTTCGCCATCGTCGACGAGGTGGACTCCATCCTGATCGACGAAGCACGCACGCCGCTGATCATCTCCGGCCCGACCGATGATCGGTCCGAACTCTATATGGCGCTTGATGCCCTGATGCCGCGCCTGACGGACGAGGATTACGAACTCGACGAGAAGCAGCGCTCGGTCACCTATACCGAAACCGGTACTGAGAAGATCGAAGAGTGGCTGACAGAGTCCGGCACGCTGGAAGGCTCCATGTGGGAGCCGGCGAACATCTCCATCGTCCACCATGCCAATCAGGCGCTACGCGCGCACAAGCTGTATGCCCGCGACAAGGATTACATCGTGAAGGACGGTCAGGTCATGCTGATCGACGAATTCACGGGCCGCATGATGGAAGGGCGCCGCCTGTCGGAAGGCCTGCACCAGGCCATTGAGGCCAAGGAAAGGGTCGACATCAAGCCGGAAAACCAGACGCTGGCCTCGATCACCTTCCAGAACTATTTCCGCCTCTACACCAAGCTGGCCGGCATGACCGGAACGGCCCTTACCGAGGCCGACGAATTTGCTGACATCTACAATCTCGGTGTCATCGACCTGCCGACGAACAAGCCGATCCAGCGGATTGATGAAGACGACGTTGTCTATCGTACCGCCAGCGCGAAATATGCCGAGATCGTCAAGGATGTGCGCGAGTGCCATGCCAAGGGCCAGCCGGTCCTGCTCGGTACGGCTTCCATTGAGAAGTCCGAAGTCCTGTCAAACCTGCTCACGACCGCAAAAATTCCGCACAAGGTGCTGAATGCGCGCCACCATGAACAGGAAGCCCAGATCGTGGCCAATGCCGGCGTGCCGGGCGCGATCACGGTTGCCACCAACATGGCTGGCCGGGGTACCGATATCCAGCTGGGCGGCAATTTCGACATGCGCGTCGAGCATGAGAAAGCCGAACAGGAAGCCAAGCTCGGCCGGGAACTGACCGAAAGCGAATTGTCGCTGCTGACCAGCCAGATCAAGGCCGATATCGAGGTCAAGAAAAAGCGGGCCCTCGACGCAGGCGGCCTGTATGTTCTCGGCACAGAGCGTCATGAAAGCCGGCGGATCGACAACCAGCTGCGCGGCCGGACGGGCCGCCAGGGCGATCCGGGCAAGTCGAAATTCTACATTTCCATCGAAGACGACCTCATGCGCATCTTCGCCGCCGAACGGATGGACAATGTCATGCGCCGCCTGGGCATCAAGGAAGATGAGGGCATCACTCATCCCTGGATGAACAAGGCGATGGAAACGTCGCAGAAGAAAATCGAACAGCGCAATTTCGAGATCCGGAAGAACGTCCTCAAGTATGATGACGTGATCAATGATCAGCGTAAGGCCATTTTCGAGCAGCGCATGGACTTCATGCGCGCCGAGAATGTCTCCGACACGATCCTCGATATGCGCGAAGACGTGATCAACAGCCTGATCGCGCGAACCATGCCCGAAAAGGCCTATGCCGAGCAGTGGGACATGGACGGGCTCGCTGAAGCCCTGCGCAGTGATTTTGCAGTCGACATGCCTGTGAAGGATTGGGCCTCCGAAGAAGGCGTTGCCAATCAGGAAGTCGCCGAGCGCGTCCACGATGGAATCGCCAAGGTCTATGAGACGATCACGGAGCAAGTCGGCACCGAACAGATGCAGCGCATTGAGAAGCAGATCCTGCTTCAGGTCCTCGACATGCGCTGGCGCGAACACCTCCAGATGATCGACCAGTTGCGGTCTGTCATCCATCTTCGTTCCTACGGTCAGCGCGACCCGCTGAACGAGTTCAAGGAAGAAGCCTTCAACCTGTTCTACAACCTGCTCAACGAACTGCGCGCAACGGTGACGCGCTCGCTGATGCATATCCGGGTTCAGGCTCCGGAAGAAAAGCAACAAGAGCAACAACGCCGCCCTGTGCCGCAAGCTCCCGCGTCTGCTCCGGCGCCGCAAATGCGCGAGACACATCTTGATCCGGACACGGGCCATAATGAAATGTCGAGCGATGACACGCCGCCGCCCGGACCTGCCCTGCATCAGGCAGAGGAAAGCTGGGCCAGTACGCCCCGCAACTCCCCCTGCCCGTGCGGCTCCGGCAAGAAGTACAAGCATTGCCACGGCGCCCTGACCACGCAGAAGGCCTGACCCGCGAAATCGGAACCCGATGGTAAACGCCGCGTTCACCCTGATGTATACTCTCAAGGAGACTCATCATGGGCCGCACGCTCACCGCTATTCTCGCCTTTATCTGCGTCGTCTTCGTGATCACGCTGGGCTGGTACTATCTGCAGGAAGGCTCCTTCGAAGGCGCTGGCGCCCGGATGGACGCCACCCTTGAAGATCTGCCGGAGGAAACATCCGAATTTGCAAATGAAGTGTCTGATGCAGCTGACGAGATTTCCGATGAGCTGGATCAGGACGACTCCCCGAACCGGTAACCCCGTCACAAGATGACCGCAATGTAACCTTGGGCTGGCCCCGGCTGCGCCCCACCGCTGCCGCGCGCACCGGGTCATAAATCGTGTCTCCAATCATTTTTTGGGGACCCCAACATGACCGATACGTCTCAACCTCAATCGCCGTTCGCGAGCCTCGTGCCGCAACGGTCCGGCGGCCTGAAATTGCTGCTCGTCTGCGGGCTTGCCCTTTTGATGGCCATTCCCGCCCTGTTCATTCATTCCGTGGTCCAGGACCGCCGCATGGGCGCGGATCGCGCCCAGGCCGATGTAAGCGAAATGGTCGGAGGCCCGCAATCCGTGCTCGGACCGGTCTTGTCCCTACCTTCCTGATCGCCGCGACCATGAACGTGCTGGCTGACTCATTGGCCAGCATTGCGCTTACCATGTAAATGACCCGCAACATTGACTGGTATGGCGAGCGGACCTCCGCGCCCGCTGCTTGACATGAAGGGGGAAGTGCCCGAACGCCTAGGCCCTATGATGACGACACTTCCCCCTGTTCGCGGCAAGCTGCTCAAGGATGCCAGCCTCGCGCCCTATACCTGGTTTCGGGTGGGCGGACCGGCCGACTGGCTGTTCCTGCCCGAAGACGAGGCCGACCTTGCCGGCTTCCTGAAGACGCTTGATCCGGCCATTCCGGTAACCGTGCTCGGCGTTGGCTCGAATGTGATCGTGCGCGATGGCGGCATCGAAGGCGTCGTGATCCGCCTGATGGGCAAGTATTGGGGCGCAGTCGAAGCCGAAGAGGATCTGACCCTATCTGCCCGGCCGGGCGCCCTGGATGTAGCCGTCGCCAAGGCCGCTGCCCGCAACGGCATTACCGGGCTCGAATTCCTGTCCGGCATTCCGGGCTCTCTTGGCGGGGCCACGCGCACCAATGCCGGCTGCTATGGTCAGGAATTACGAGACGTACTGATCGGCCTTGAAGGCTATTTGCGCGATGGCACGCATGTCGCCTATCGCGGCCCCGGACGTCCCGGCAATCTAACGGAAGCGCACTTCTCCTACCGGCACAGCGATTTGCCTGATGACCTCATCGTCACCAAGCTGACCCTCGAAGGCAGCGGTACCGGCGCGCCAGAAACCATTCTCGCCGAGATTGAGGCTCTGCAGGCCCGCCGCGCAGAGACTCAGCCGATCAAGGACAAGACGTCCGGCTCGACGTTTGCGAATCCTGACCCTCCCGGCACGCCGGACCAGCGCTCCGCATGGAAACTGATCGACGCTGCGGGCTGCCGGGGCCTGAAGGTTGGCGGCGCGCAGGTTTCGCCAAAGCACTGCAATTTCCTGATCAATACCGGCGGCGCCACGGCAGCAGACCTCGAAGCGCTGGGCGAACTGGTCCGGGCACAGGTGCGGGAGTCGCAAGGCGTGGAGCTGCGCTGGGAAGTGCGCCGTATCGGACGCATCCAGCAGCCCCTGCCCTGACCACAGGGCGCGCGCCCTAGAACGTTACTTCGAGCTGGATCGTGAAGATCGGACCGAAATCGCGGGAGCGGTCTTCCACCCGCACGACATTGCCGAGACGATTGGTGTCGTACAATTGTCGGCGGAATGTGTCATTCTGGTTGGCAAAGTTCCCGAATGTCGCCTGTCCGGTCATGCCCCAGATGTCCTTGTGCTCGATATAGGCGAACCCAAATCCAGGGCGCGCCCCTTCCTGCCCTGTCTCGGAGAGGCGGTAATAGGGATTGCGTTCCCAGCGCTCGAACCCGACACCCCAGGCCCAATCCGTTCTCGGAATATCCTGGCGCATTTCGGCGAGCATCCAGTATTTCGAACTGTCATTGATCGGCCTCACCTCCCCGGTGAGCGGGTCGGTCACATCCGACTCGTAATACTCACCCTCAAACGACAATTCCGCGCCGGCAAAACCGATTTTGTCGAATTTCACCGTCGCATCCCATTCCGCGCCAAGGCGCCAGGCCGAGTCGAGATTTCCGGGACCGTCGCCCGTGCCGATGGGGACACGGTCAACAATGTCCTCGATATCGGAATAGAAGACTTCGAGCGTTGCGGCGCCCCAGCCGCCATAATTCTTTTCGGCCTGGGCGCTCAGCCGCCAGCTCTGCTCCGGCACTATGTCGGGATTACCATTTTCGCCGTTCCCGGCACTCAGATTGACCGATGAGACGAAATCGAAAAAGTCCAGCTGCCCCACTTCCCGCTCAAGACGTGTGACGAGCTTCAATGACGGATCGACCTGCCAAGACAGGCTGGCAAAGCCCTTGGGGCGGGTGAAGGTCCGCACATTGGACGCGTCGCCCGACTGGGAAAGTTCCGAGATTTCGGCGCCCAGGGAAACTTGCGCGGTCACGGTGGGAGAAAGCCGCCGACCATGCGTCACGGACACTTCTCCCCGCTGTTCTTCAACTCGCGAATTCGCGTTCGGCAAGGTCTGCGGTTCCAACGGACCGCCGCCTTCGGAACTGGCAAGAGAAGATTGCTGGTCCAGATAGTTGAACGCGCCCTCCAGCGCGACTTGCCAGTCGGCACCGGAGTCGAGACCAAGTGAATATTCCGTCCGGAGAATGTATTCGCCTTCTTCAATATCACGCTCGAACACGCTGCCGAACTGGTCGCTCCCATCCAGATTGCTCTGGAAGAGGCGGTCCACAATGGGACTGTCCTCACGTCGAAGGAGACCGATGGCCTTCAATCGCCCCGGCCCAAGAGCGAATTCATAATCCCCGCCAAGTTCGACGAAGACTTCATCTTCCGCGCCCTGGTACAGTCGCCGCCCTTCGGGGCCATCGACCGGAAACAGTTTTGCCGTTTCCTTGTTGTCAGGCTGATAGAGGGTGGTCTTGGCGTTGAGATTGCCGACCACACCGGAGGCCGGTGCCCAACCCACCGATCCCGACACGGAGACATATTCCGCCGCGTGGGTGAAATCCTCCTCACGCCGCTGAATGAGGGCGCCAGCGCCATCGGTTACGAATTCCGGACCATTCGAGGCGCCGCGCTCCGGGTCACTTTTGGCCTCGAAAGACCAGCTGATATCCCCCTTCCCGCCGGACAGGGTGAGGTTCAGGCCATTATAGAAGGGCGGAAGGTTGTCGCGGAAGCGGGCGCGCCAGCGCCATGTCCCGGAGACGGCGCCGTCTCCGTTTGTGACAACATTGACCACCTGCCCCGACAGTCCGGGAATTTCGAAGGATGCGCCATCGACCAGTTCTATGCGGACGATGCTGGAGGCGGAAATCCGGTCCAGCGACTCGGTCGCCCCATTCGACTTGCCGGACACGCGCTGGCCATTGATGAGGACATTCCCGCTCGCCTGCCCGAAGCCGCGTGAGCCATCATCGTCGCCCTGAATCGAAAAGCCCGGAATGCGCGAGACCATCTCCAGCGCCGTTCGCGGGGCATACTGATTGAAATCATCCTTCGTGAAAATGGTGGCGCCCGGTGTGGTTTCCGGCGCCATGTCCGCGGCAGCAAAGAGGGCGAGTTGCGATGCGGCAAGGCCGAGGCAGGCACTGATGGCCAGCCGTGTCAAAGGGATCACGCTGCGTATCCTCCCCGCAGATGTCTTGAATAAATCGGCGTCTCACCACCGAGCGTAATTTTGATCGTGACCAATGACTACAAACGTAGTCTTAACATGGCAACAGGCTGAATCTAATATTTTTGTCATTTTGCCGGGAAAAGGCGCAGTGTCTGCCACGCTAAGGCCGCTTTAACCCTGCAGACGCGATGTATAGTCCGAAGGCCAGCTTGCAGGAAAATCTCATGAAACGTGTTGCCGTGATCTATGGAGGCTGGTCGTCCGAACGGGACGTGTCCCTCACTTCTGGTAAACAGATGGCAAACGCTGCGCGCAGCGCCGGGTATGATGTTGTGGAAATCGATGCCGGGCGTGATCTGGCAATGCAGCTGACCGACGCAGAGCCGGATGTGGTGCTCAACGGCCTGCATGGACCGTGGGGTGAGGATGGCTGTGTGCAAGGCGCGCTGGAAGTGCTCGGCCTGCCCTATTCCCATTCCGGCGTGTTGGCCTCGGCGCTCGCCATGGACAAGCTGAAATCGAAAGCGGTGTTTCGCGAGGCCGGAATTCCGATTGCCGAGGACAAGCAGGTCACCCGCGCGGAGGCCGCCGCCGCCCATCCGCTGAAGCCGCCCTATGTGATCAAGCCGGTCGCGGAAGGATCCAGCTTCGGCGTGCTGATCGTCCGCGAAGGGGCCAATGGTCCGGCCAAGGAACTGACCGGCCCCAACTGGCACTATGGCGACCATCTGATGGCCGAGGAATTCATTCCCGGCCGGGAGCTGACCGTGGCCGTTCTGGGCGACCGGGCGCTGGCTGTCACAGAGATCACGACCTTAAGAGACTATTACGATTTTGATGCAAAATATGAGGCTGGTGGATCGCAGCATGTGATCCCGGCAGACCTGCCTGCCCATGTGACCGACGCGGCAATGGAATTTGCGCTGAAGGCACACAAGGCGCTCGGGTGTCGGGGCGCGACGCGATCCGACTTTCGCTATGACGACAAGAGAGACCGGCTCGTGATCCTGGAAACAAATACCCAACCCGGCATGACGCCCACCTCGCTTGTCCCCGAACAGGCCGCATTCGTAGGCATGTCCTTCGAACAGCTGGTCGCCTGGATGATCGAGGATGCTTCATGCCTAAGGTAAGCCGCAATCAGACTGTCCCGAAGAAGAAAGCCAGCCGCCGGCCCGCCGTCATCGTTGACGAAGTGACCGGCGAAGAGGTGCGCGTCTCTTCGGTCGTCTTCGGCTTTGTCATGCTGGTGGCCATCGTTGTGGCAACCGCCGCCTGGATGGGCGGTTCCATGTCCCAGATCGAAAACCGGTTCGCCAGCTTCATGGACAATACGGCTCGCACTGTCGGTATTTCCGTCAATGATGTGTCCGTGATCGGGCTGGAGCAGGATCCGGCCCTCGCGCAGGACATTCGCGCCGCTGCCATGATCGAGCCCGGCGAGAACATGTTCCGCGCCGATCCGCATGTCATTCGCCGCCGCGTCGAAGGCACCCACAAAGTGCTGAATGTGCGCGTGCACCGGCTCTGGCCGGACCAGGTGGTGATCATTGCCGACGCCGCCGAGCCGGTCGCCTTGTGGCATGACGGCAAGGCATGGACTGTTGTCGACGGTCTTGGCCGCGTCATTCCGGATGCCCGCGCCGATGACCACAAGGAATTGATCCGCCTCGCCGGTCGCGGCGCCGCAAAGGCCGCCCCTGCCCTCGTCGCTGCCTTGAAGGCCGAGCCGGACGTGGCCCCCCGCGTTGCCATCGCGACCCGCATCAATGATCGCCGCTGGGACATGCGCCTCGTGTCCGGCGCTACGGTTCGCATGCCGGAAGACCACAAGATGGTGGCCGCGCTGGACAAGCTTTCCACCTTGCAGGTGCGCACGGCCCTGATGCAGCGCCCGCTGGAGACCATCGACCTGCGCAACAAGGGCCGCGTCTATCTCGACCCGGTCAATGATCCTGACTTCACAGCACGCAAAGAGGCGGCTCGCAGCTGATGGCAAACGTTCAGGCCCGGCGGAAGCCCCTTGGGGGATCGCGTGCATCCAGCCCGATTGCGGCGCTGGACATTGGCTGTTCCAAAATCACCTGCATGATTGGCCGGAATGACGGCACAGGCCCGCGCAATTTCCAGATACTCGGCGCCGGGCGCCAGCAATCGCGCGGGTTCAGCGGCGGTACCATCACTGACATGCAGGGGCTTGAACGGTCCATCCGCCTTGCCGTGGAAGACGCCGAACGCGAAGCCGGCGAACAGATCAGCCATGTCATGCTCGGCATTACCGGGCCGAAGCTGAATTGCCAGCTGGTCACTGCCACGACCGAAATCGGCGCTCGCGAAGTGACGCCGAAGGACATCCGCCGGGTCCAGGCCCAGGCGATGGCCAAGATCTCCACCAAGGGCGCAGACGTGCTCGCCGCATGGCCGGTCGCTTACCGGGTCGATGCCCAGGAAGGTGTCCGTGAGCCGGCCGGCATGTATGCAGACCGGCTGGGCCTGATGTTGTCGGTCGTGACCGCGCCGAAGGCCATCGTCCGCAATCTCGTGGAATGTGTCGGCCGGGCCCATCTCAGCGTCAATGCGCTCATCCCCTCCTCCATCGCCAGCGGCGCAGGCACGCTGATCGATGACGAAATCGAGAATGGCGCGATCTGTATCGACATGGGCGCCGGCGTCACGGCCGTTTCGGTCTATCTGAATGGCTCGCCTGCCTGGCTCGGCCTTGTCCCGGCGGGCGGCACGCATGTGACGTCGGATATTGCCCAGGGCATCGGCACGACCTTTGCCGCCGCCGAGCGCCTGAAAAGCGTCTATGGCACCGCCAATCTCGAAGGCCCCGGCCTCGCCGAACGGATCGAGGCGCCCTGCCTCGGCGATGATGGCCGCCTGCAGGCCACCCGCATGGAACGCGCCCGGCTGGCCGAGATCATCGCACCGCGTATCGAGGAAATCTTCGAATACGTCCAGCAGACCCTGCAAGCCAGTGGTGTACGCAAAGTACTGCCTCGGCGCGTGGTGCTGACAGGCGGTGCAAGCCAGTTGCCGGGCGTACGTGACGTCGCCAGCCGTATCCTTGAAGCGCCTGTGCGGCTCGGCCGTCCGACAAATGCTGAATTCCTTGGCGAAACACTGGGAACACCAGCTTTTTCCACAGCTTCAGGTCTGCTACTGTATTCGGAATTGGGGTTCGCAGACGCAGTACGGGCTGGCATTGCGTCAAAGGAATACGGAGCAGAAGCCCGAAGCGGAGCCGTGAACAAGGCGTTCCACTGGTTGAAAGAAAATTTCTGATGCCAAACGCGA
>Ga0181372_1000430_pt1 | contig 10297 bp, 8 predicted proteins | sample LowvirmetaG_5_FD_130161 | JGI IMG/M metagenome (GOLD analysis project Ga0181372, IMG submission 130161) | Marine viral communities from the Subarctic Pacific Ocean - Lowphox_08 viral metaG | ecosystem: Environmental > Aquatic > Marine > Oceanic | place: Subarctic Pacific Ocean | collected 2015-12-05
AGTACCTGAAAGATGATGAGGCACTCAACCGCTACCTGACCCAGGCTGCTCTGGACGGTGCAGCTATTGTGGTAAACCCCGAGGCACCCCCCATTACTGGCACGGGCCTGGAAGAGCTGGTGGAGCGGTTCCGCAAGGTCGCGGCCACCATTGACCGCCTGGGCCGCCTGTATGCCCCGCCGGTGCTCTGGCAGATGGTCTACGGCGCCAGCCTGACCCTCGACCAAATGCGCGACGAGGCCGCTGTGATCGCCTTTGCTGAGAGTTTAAGTGAGTGCTTACAAACTGTGGCGCCCAAGGGAGCTCTATACACGGTCAGCGTGCGGCGCGATCAGGAGCGGCAGACCCACTACCCCGTGGTGAAGCTGTTGGCACACGGTGTGGAAACGGAAACCGAGTACCGGCACGAGTTCTTCTCTTCCGGTGAATACCGCAGCCTGGTCGCGCTGGGTGAAACCCTGAACACGCTGATCGATGAAGACGGTTACTTCCAGCGCGGCGAGAAGACTTTCCCCACCCGCAGTTTCGAGGAAGGCCTCACCTGGTTGATGGCGGAAGCGCGCAAGGGCTATAACATCCAGCGCTACAAGGGCCTGGGTGAAATGAACCCGGAGCAGCTGTGGGAAACCACCATGGACCCGGAAGCGCGCCGCATGCTGCAGGTGACGATCGAGGATGCCATCGCGGCGGACCAGATCTTTACCACACTGATGGGCGACCATGTGGAGCCTCGGCGTGAGTTCATCGAGGAGAATGCGCTGTCGGTGGCGAATTTGGATGTGTAGTGGGTCCGGCAGTTGTCGGTTATGAGGTTACCCAGTCGCCGACGAGGTCGCAAAAATCACGATACCCAGCGCAAGGGCGCTCATGGCGAGCCAAAAGCCCGCCCCGAGGTTGAGTGACGGCTCTTCAGATAGGCTGTGGGTTTCCGGGCTATGGTGTGAGCTAATCCACAGCATCGACAACGCCAACACGACACCAAGTCCCTCGACGGTAACAAGGGCCGGGGACATGGGGGTCGGTGACTGAGGAAACCACCCCATGAGATCTGCGATATAAATTGTCAGATAACTTGCAGCCGCCCAAAAGCTCAAGGGCCAGGCGCGGCTCATTCCGCGCAATAGCCCGACGACCACTAAAAAGCTGCCCAAACCCAGAGCCGTCAGGAAAATGTTGAACAACAGCAGAGTCGCTGGCGCCATGTGTGAAAAATCACGGTTCTCGATGGGACCGCCCGGAACCAGCGATGACAGTGCGATCGCTGAAACCAGCAGCAGCACACTTAACATTCTTCGCGCGTTTTGTGTTTGCATCACCCGCTCCCCTGGACTAATCATTCAATCTTGCGATAACGGCTTCGAGCCCCGCATCTACCGCGCTCAGCCTGGCCTCGCGGCTGAACTGCGGAACCGCGATATCCACCGGTATGCCCCGCGTTTCGAACAGCTCTCCCTCTGGAGACACGTAGAATTCGTTGGCTACCGACGCACTCCAGCCGTTGCCCAGACGCTTGTCCAGTTGGTCTGAAAGACCACCTTGCGTGGCTTCGCCAATAACAGTGACTTGCGGTAAGGCGCGCATGGCAAGTGTGAAGGTTTCCGCCGCGCTCGCCGTGGTAGCGCTAGTCAGGAGAAATACCGGCCCAAGGTACTGGCGAGATCCGCGAGGGGAAATATGGATATCCCGCAATGGGGTACGCGTCTGTCCCAGACGGGCCTGCTTGCGGTAAACCAGGGTATTATTGGCAGCAAAACGACTCGCAATGGCGAGACTTACGAAGTCCTTTCCCCCGCCGTTCCGGCGGATATCCACGACGAGCGCTTCGACATCCTGAAGGTCGTCGAGAACTTGATCCATTGCAGCATCAACCGCGGACAATTCCGCACCATTGTCGTTGCTATCAGCAAAACCCAGCATGGCGTCAATGGCGAGATAACCGACGTTGTCCGCGCTCGACCAGTGAACAAGCCCGTTTGCCGCACTGCGAACGGTTGTCTGCTCCGACAGGTAGGAAAGTGTAATACTGCGGTCCAGTTCCAGTTGCCCGTCAATATAAGCGTTCGCAGATTGAACCTGTTGCTGTGACAACGGAGGCAGTGCGCCCTCCAGTTCAAGCCACTCATTAAAAAGCAGAGTGACCAGGGTCGGTTTGTTGAGTACCTTAATCGCACCAAAGTCACCTTCTACCGTCATGTGAATGTCTGCAAAGGGGGCCACGAGCTGAAACAGCGCCTCGGCGAGATCATCGTCGCTACTCTGATCGCTCAACAGTGCCGCCTGTTCTGTGTAGAGGCTCAGAACATCGCGCTCGCGCAGCTCTGGGTAGATGGAAAGCTCATTCACAAGTTGATAGAAGATCGCCAGTTCTCGTTCCGGGTTGCGCTGGTACCCACGGCCGTCAGGACCGGGAAGTACGCTATCCGCGCAGACCGCTGGCAGATCAGTGACAGAATCATAGAGCGTGCCGGGTGCAGAAAATGTTGCCGTTCCATTGCTTCCGAAGTCTTCTAGCTGACCGGCTGCGATGCGGAACAGGCCTTCGATATCCGCTAAATTGACATCCGTCTCATCGACGGCAAGCAAGCAGTATTCGCTCGTAAAGTCGTAGAGGCGGAAGCTGTCGCTAGTGATCTCCAGCGCGCGGCCATACGCATCCGCCCGCCACACTCCCCGGTACTTTTCCGTAATCGTTGAGTCGGGGCTCGGAGACGGGTCGGGCGCCCCGGGGTTTTGCACTATTGCACCGCCGCCAGAGCCGCCGCAGGCACCAAGAATGAAGCCAAGGAATATCGTCGTTAATGTTGTTCGTGGTGTGTTTCGCATTTCGTGACCTCAAGGTTGGTCGTTTCTGGATGTGAGTACCGCCGACTCCGATAGTTTTTATGTAAACCTTGAGGAATTCGTCCGAACCTGAGAGATCGAACTATTTTTGTGAAGGGTGTCAGTGCAGCCTTACAGGTCAGCACGACTCGCAGCAAAAAAACACGAATTAAAACAATGGTTTAGCGGGCCGCTCGCGGTTCCTGATACTCTCGAGAAACCGATGCGAGTTTGCCGAGTGTGGCGAGATGGATGGGTTCAGGTCGGCTGTCGGTTTCGATAAGCGCCGGGGGTGAGGCCTTTATGTTTGCGAAACGCGGCATAGAATGCAGATTTGCTGTTAAAGCCTGCGTCCATTGCAATGCTTAACACGGAGTCATTACTGTTTTTAAGACGAGTCAGCGTATGCTCTATTCGATATGCATTCACAAAGTCGAAAAAGTTCTGTCCCAACTTCTGGTTGATTGCCTGAGAGAGGTAGTTGGTCGACACTGACAAGTTGTCTGCCAATTCGGCCAGCGAAAGGGTCGGACTGAGGTAGAGGCTCTTGTTTACCATTGCAAGCTGCGCTTCTTCAATCAGCGCCTCGGCCAGTTCTTCGGACAGCGCCGAACGGGCATATTTGCCGCTCTCGGTGGCTCCCGCCGGCGGGTTGCTTGCAACGATGGGCGGTGTGTTCGTTGCATCGATCACCATTGGTATGGGCTGGATAAACACTCTGGGTTGGCGAATGCCCAGCCAGCCAAGCGCATAAATCAAACAGACCATACTCAAGCCGAGGGCGACATCCAAATTTTCATGACGCAAAACCAGGCTTGACGTGAAAAACTCTTCCATCAGCCACACCAGGTAGACAACCAGTGTGCCCAACAAGATGTTGCGCAACCAGTCCAGGCTGACCTTCTCCGTGTTCGAACAGGACTCCAGCACATGGCGCCTGTGGTTGATCAGCAGACGAATACTCAAGAGCAACAACAACGAAAGATGCGCGATAGTGACAAACAGCTCGATGTCTCCGAGTAGCAGCTGCCAAAGAGTGTAAAAATCGGGTAGGCCACCCTCGCTCGTGAGAATCGCATATTGTAATTCTGGGCGCAGCCAGAGCAGAGGCCACGCCGCACAGCAGTGTAAAAATGGTGGCCCCCAGAGTGCGATCCGCAAAGATAGTGACTGTGGTAGGCCTGGTTGTGTCATTTCGCGACAGTAGAGGTAAATCAACACACCGTAGAGAAATTCTTTTGGCCAAAGCAGAGTGCGCAGCCAGATGTAGTCGCGCGTGAGTCCCGCGGTATCAAGGGCGTAGTCGACGAGCGCGCAAACGAAAACCAGCATGTACGCCGCGAGGTATCGATTCGCTCGAGTATTCCCATTACGCGTGGTGATCAGCGTAAAGGCGAGAAAGATGCCCTGCCCCGCCGCGAGTACGTACAGAATGGGTAGTGCTTGAATCACGGTTTGGTAGGCCCCCGGAACTGTAGACAGCTGATTGCCGCGCGAAGCACCGCTTTTTGTGTTCCGTTGGCGACACGTCATTGCTGTTGCCATACCGGCGAGTACCAATTGTAAAAGAACTGGGTGCGATTGAGTATCGTCGAACAGACCTTTGCCTCTCACATGGGCCGTTGCATCGAGATCACGCAGGGTGTTGGTGCGGCGAGCTGTCTGTCAGGCATTGATCGTTATTTTTATTTGAATCCCTGTGCCTGTTCCAGGGCCACCCTCAGCTACCGTGTGGTTGTTGTGGCAATGTTGCCACCCACGACTTGCTAAAGGGTGTAGATGAAGGTGAAACTGAATTGGCGTCCCCCAGTGGCAGTGCCGTTTATGTCAATCGCCGACTGTCGGAGGTCGGCGCCCAGGGAGAAGCGCGAACTGATCTCATAGCGCAGCCCTGCGCCTGCCCAGTAGCCGACACCGCGCCCATCGCCCGAGCGTAATGGGTTTGTCAGTTCAATTTCTGCATGGCCTAATGCCATGCCGGCACCGCCGTAGACCTGAAATCCACTGTTACCCAGAGCAAGGCTACGCCGCAGACCAAGGTGTAATTCTGCCGTGTATCCTTCGTACGGGTCAGCGCTGCCGCTTTTATCAACGCCGCTGGCGAGGACATCAACGGCGATGGAAAAAGGCAAGTTATTGCGCTGAAAGTCCATGATAAGGCCTATGCTGTCTTGCTCGTCGGCCTGCTCCCAGTCGCGGCTTTTCAATTGCTTTTGTCCCAGAGCCAAAGCAATGCTGCTCGACCAATCCTGAGCCATCCCCACTGTGCTGTAGCCCAGAATCAGCACAGCCAGCGCCGTTCTTTGGAGTAAACAGTCGTTTTTCATAGCGGTCATCTCCTCTGTCAATGTTGTGTGAACATGTGTACCGGTTCAGGACCGCGTCGGCTGGTGTGGTCTGTCGACGCCTTCGGTCCTGATGCGAACGCACAGTGTTCATGGAAACTCGCGGCAGAGCGTCCTGACCTGAGAGATCGAACCCTTTTGTTGATACTGAGAGGTATGGACTTACAGGTTCGTACCTATCTTCCCGGGGAAACTGGGCGGACCGCGCACGTATCCTCTCCCTCCGGTGGCCCAAGGTTGTCAGGGTGGGCGACAGCTTCCATTGCCCCAGTTTGCAGACCACAATAGGCCTCCGGTCCGTCTTCAGGACTCAAGCGTTTACCATCGGAGTGGTCATGACAGCGTCGCTTGCCATCGTCCCAATTGAATTGTGTGGAATTGCTATCCGTGAACGCTCTGCCGCGCCGATGGCAAGCCTGTCCAGCGCCCCTGTCACCTGTCGCGCGGGTGTTCAGGGTGACGCTCGTGGCCGCCCCGGCAAACGCCAGGTCACCGTGCTCAGCCTGGAAAGCTGGGAAGCGGCCTGCGCGGAGCTCGGTACTGTGCTCCCCTGGACGCAGCGCCGCGCCAACCTCCTGGTAAGCGGTGTGGTGTTCGGGCCGGAGTCGGTGGGCCAATTGCTGCACTTTGGCAGCCTCACCCTGGAGATAACCCGCGAGACGGACCCCTGTCGGCGCATGGACGCCGCCTATCAGGGTCTGCAGGCGGCGCTCAGGCCAGACTGGCGAGGGGGCGTGTGCTGTCGCGTGTTGAGTGATGGCGCATTGGAGGTGGGGCAACAGGGCCGGTTTGCGCCGGCACCCGCACAGGGCACCCTGCAGCTGACGTGATCATTCCGCCCGGGCTTGATGTTGCCACAACCGTCCTGCTGCTGGGTTGCTCCACTCTGACCTCACTCTTGACCGCAACGCTGGGTGCCGGCGGTGGCGTGCTGTTGCTGTTGTTGCTGGCACTGTGGCTGCCGCCCGCCATCATCATTCCCGTGCACGGGCTCATCCAGCTCGGCTCCAACGGCGGACGGGCCGCACTCACCTGGCGGCATGTCGATTGGCGCTTGCTGCGCGCATTCGCGCCGGGTGTTGCCCTGGGTGTGCTGGCGGGCGCACTGCTGCTGGTCAGCTTGCCCGCCGCGATCTGGCAGCTCACCATTGGCCTGTTCGTGTTGTACCTCTGCTGGGGCCCGCCTCTGCCCCGCGCTGCGCTGGGGGCCACGGGCACCTTTGCGGCCGCCGCCCTCACCAGTTTCGCCAGTCTGTTCGTCGGCGCAACCGGGCCGTTGGTAGCCGCCTTCGTGAAGCAGACCCAGACAGACCGGTACCGCACGGTGGCGACCTTTGCGCTCGCCATGGTGCTGCAGCACGCCCCGAAGTTGCTGGTGTTCGGCGCCGCCGGCTTTATTTTCCGCGACTGGCTGGGGTTCGCCCTGGCGATGATCGCCGCGGGCTTTGCGGGCACCTGGCTGGGGGTGCGTCTGCTGGGCGCCATCAGCGACCGGCGTTTTAGCCGCCTGCTCAATGTCGTGTTGACCGTTTTGGCCTTGCGCCTGCTGTGGCAGGCGGTCGATGCGTTGCTCGGCAGTGCCTCGGGTTTGCCGGTGTAGCTCAGGCAGCCGTGAACAACAGGCGGGTGTGACCCGCGTCGTTCATGGTGTCAAATACAGGCCTGAGCGGCATACCAATCCACATGTCGTCTGGTGCCACGCCGGTCAGCGCGCTGTTCATGTTGAACCCCTCGCTGAACGTAACGATGGCGAGGTTCTGCGGATCGGGGCCGGTGAATCCGGGCAGCGTGGGGACCCGTGCGATGGTGAAGGAGCACAGGGTTGCCGCGCCGGATACCGGCGTCCACGCCAGGTCATGCGAGGCGCAATGTGTGCAGTGGCGACGCGGATAAAAGACCCAGCCGCTGCAGCGCTGGCAGCGCGGGATGAGGATGCGTTGCTCGCGCAAGCCATCCCAGAATGGCCGGCTAATGTCGGTGGCCCGGGGGATCATTGCGTTCATCTTCAGGCTCCTGTCAGGATCAGTGCACCCTGCTCACTCATCACGCCTCCCGTGCCGGAGACGAAGGCGGTATCGTGTTTTCGCAGTTGGCGTTCGCCGGCATCTCCGCGGATCTGGGTGACCGCTTCGATCAGCTGCGACATGCCACCGGCAGCGCCCGCCTGACCGAAGGACAGCTGGCCGCCGTGGGTGTTGAGGGGGAAATCGCCGCGCCAGGTGAGATCGTGCTCGCGCAGAAACGCCATGCCTTCACCCTTGCCGCAGAATCCGGCATCCTCCAGGCTAAGCAGCACGGTGATGGTGTAGCAGTCGTAGATTTGCGCCATGTCCATATCGGCGGGCGTCAGCCCCGCCATGCCGAACGCGCGCTGTGCCGCGCGGGCTATGGGTGTCACTGTCATGTCCCGGGCGTAGCTGGGTGATTTGAAGTCCAGCTGTTCGCCGCAACCGCGAATGCGCACGGGCCGATGGCGGCAATCGCGCGCCAGGTCGTCGCTGGCGACGATAAACGCGGCACCCCCGGCAACGGGCATGACGATTTCAAGCAGGTGCAGTGGGTCTGCCACCACCTTGCTGTTCAGCACATCGTCCACCGTGATGGGATGCCCATGGAACAGCGCTTCCGGGTTCGCCTGCGCGTTGCTGCGCTGGGCCACGGCGATACCTGCCATGGCGGCGGCATCGTAGCCGTAGCGGTGTGCATACTGCTGGGCGATCATGGCGTAGCCGGTATTCTGGCCCAGGTGCCCATAAGGCAGGTCAAACTCCGCCTCGGGTGCACCAAAGCGCTGGCTGTGGCCGCCCAGCTGCATCGCCGCCGCGAAGGCGGCAGGGTCGGCGTCCGGGTCCGGCGGCGTGAGGCGCCCGGGTATCACGCAGAGAACGGCGCGGCACAGCCCGAGCTGAATGGCGGCGGCCGCGCGCCAGGCCATGGCCACGGCACTGGTACCGCCAAGGTCCACCGTCTCGGCGAAGCCAACCTGCAACCCCAGGTACTCTGCCACCACCGCTGGCACGAAGGCAGTGGCCTCGTTGAAATGCGCGCCGTTCACCGCCAGACCGTCGATGTCCTGCAGTGTCAGCCCGGCATCAATCAATGCCAGGCGTGCCAGGTCCGCCATCTGCTCAAGGTGAAACATCTGTGGCGCGGTTGCGTATTTTTCCGGCCGATACTGGGCACAGCCCACAATCGCCGCCTTGCCTGTCAAACTCACTCGCGCCTCCCCTCCCGTTGTACATCGCGGTTGACTCTGTCGGGCATGATGGGACAGAAGCGCACGCCACCCAAGCCCTGCGGGCGTAGCGGAGCAGGAAAAAGCGCAGGCGGCTTGGCGCAATGAACCGATCATGGAGAAAACCAGCCGCGGCCCGCGGGGCGCCGTTTTCTTGATTTCGCGCATGGCGCAGGGCGGCGGTCCTGTGGACTATGCGCCGGTAAAGCAGTCGATTCCGGCCAGTCTGTCCACCCCGCGCAACACTATATCTGGTGTCCGCCCTAAAAAAGTGCCCGCCATATGGGGCTTTTGCCTTGCTCTTGGCCGCCGCCTTCCCGCACACTAGTAGCGCTGCCAGCACACACGGGGAAGAGGTCATGGGAGAAGTGGTCAAGGCGTTACATACGGTGGTTGATATCGGGTTGCAGGACGCATCGCTGGATATCTGGGACAAGAAATACCGCCTCCAGGATCGCAATGGCGAGCCGGTCGACAAGGACATCGCCGATACCCTGAAACGCATCGCCCGTGCACTGGCGGACGTGGAAGACACCGACGCCGCGCGCAAACAGTGGTACCAGCGCTTCCTTTGGGCCCTGCAGAATGGGGCACTGCCCGCCGGCCGCATCATTTCCAATGCCGGTGCTGAGGCCTACAAGCCTGCGACCTCCACCATCAACTGCACGGTGTCCGGCAACATCACCGACTCCATGGATGACATCCTGCAGAAAAACCACGAAGCGGGCATGACGCTCAAGGCGGGCTGTGGCATCGGCTACGAATTCTCCACCCTGCGTCCGCGCGGTGCCTACGTGAGTGGTGCCGGGGCCTACACCTCTGGCCCCCTGTCCTTCATGGATATCTACGACCGCATGTGCTTTACCGTGTCCTCGGCTGGCGGGCGTCGCGGCGCCCAGATGGGCACGTTCGATATCCACCACCCCGATGTAATGGACTTTATTCGCGCCAAGCGCGAAGACGGCCGGCTGCGGCAGTTCAACCTGAGCCTGCTGATTACCGATGAGTTTATCGAAGCGGTGAAGGCTGAGGCGGACTGGGCGCTGAGCTTCCCCATGACCGTGAAAGAAGTGGAGGGCGACGGGCTCGACCTGGAAAACGACAGCAGTATTTTGTGGCGGCACTTCCCGGTTACCCAGGGTTATGTCAGCAATGACCGCGGTGAGGTGGCCTGCCGCATCTACAAGACGGTTCCGGCGCGCCGGCTGTGGGACATGATCATGGCCTCGACCTACGACTTCGCCGAGCCGGGCTTTATTCTCATCGACCGCGTCAACCAGATGAACAACAATTGGTGGCTGGAAGATATCCGTGCGACCAATCCCTGTGGCGAACAACCCCTCCCCCCCTACGGCAGCTGCCTGCTGGGGTCCATCAACCTGACCCGCCTGGTGCTGGACCCGTTCACCGACCAGGCCCGGTTTGACTGGGATCGCTATCGCGATGTGGTCGCTGTGTTTACCCGCATGCTCGACAACGTGGTGGAGATCAACGGCCTGCCGCTGGAGCAGCAGCGCTATGAGATCGCCTACAAGCGTCGTCACGGTATGGGTTTCCTGGGCCTGGGGTCTACCATCACCATGCTCGGCATGTGCTATGGCGATGAAGATTCCCTGACCTTCACTGAGGAAGTGGCGCGAGAAATGGCGCTGGTGGGTTGGGAACAGGGTGTGCAACTGGCCGAGGAAAAAGGCCCTGCGCCGATCATGGACGACCTGTTCGAGGTCACACCCGAAATGCTGGCGGCGCGCCCGGAAATGCAGCGCGACGGCATTGCCGTGGGTGACCGTCTGCCAGGGCGGGTCCTGCATGCGCGTTACAGCCGCTACATGCAGCGCGTTGCCGCGGTGGCGCCGGAGCTGGTGGAGCGCGTGGCGGAGCGCGGTGCGCGCTTTAC
>Ga0181372_1000432_pt1 | contig 10281 bp, 5 predicted proteins | sample LowvirmetaG_5_FD_130161 | JGI IMG/M metagenome (GOLD analysis project Ga0181372, IMG submission 130161) | Marine viral communities from the Subarctic Pacific Ocean - Lowphox_08 viral metaG | ecosystem: Environmental > Aquatic > Marine > Oceanic | place: Subarctic Pacific Ocean | collected 2015-12-05
CAGCGCAGGGACTATCTAATGACCTCGGAACACCAGGATGCCTTGAGGACCTTCCCCACTACCCCGTTCTATCAGTTTACAAGCCGGAAGGCATATGGGAATCTTGGCTGAATAATCTCAATTATATCGGAGATGACCTCGAGCCTGTCGCGCATTTTGAATCGATATACTTGCAATATGAGGCGGCAGCAGCCGGATTTGGTCTGGCGCTAGGCGTTCGTTTGCTGGCAGATTCCTTTATAAGGAGCGGGCGGCTTGTCCCCTGCCTGCCGGATCGAGCCTCAATCGGACTGAAATATACGATCGCCTATTCTCGGTCTGCTATCCGCGACCGCCCAGACTGCAGTAGCTTCGTGACCTGGCTACATGATGAGATGTCCGCGTCTTTTAATGCTACGCAAATGCTTGCATAAAAGTCCATCAGACCGCTTTCCTCACGACATGTTTGTGCACGGATGTAACAGATACATCTTTTGCCGTCAGATCCGAAACAGCCCGAAAATCGATGGATGCATGCGACCGGTTTAATTCGACTAGGACGTAACCGGCCTTCGTATTGTCAAGATAACGAACATGCTGATTTTCTGCTTGAGCGTGCTCAAAGAGTTCCGTCGGTGCGTTTCGCGATGCCAGGCACGACGTAACAATCTCCGTTCCGATCCGGCGGCCTGACTGCTCCAGTTCATTTAGCCAGAATGAGTGCACGTCACCGCCAAGCACAAGCAGATTGTCCCGGCCGGCCCGCTCGCAAGCCGACAGTATTTGCTCCCTGCAGTCCGGATAGCCATCCCATATGTCAGACCAATATTTTATGTCACCGTTCGAACCGACATTGATGGGGGCAAAGAGTGTCTGCTGCGCGATCACGGTCCATGCGGAGGTCGGCTGCTCGAGGTGGCGCCGCAGCCATGCGTCCTGCTGCGCACCTAACATGCTTCTGCCTTCGCTGTGGCGCTCGCTGCAATCTTCCATCACGAAACCACTGCTGGCAGCGCTACCAGGCATACAGGGCTGGCGAGAGCGAAACTGGCGGGTATCAAGAAGGACAAGTTCGGCAAGATCGCCAATCTTCAGCCTTCGATGGAACCGAGGTCGAACAAGCGATTGAATACGCGCCTGACTCAATGGCATGTGCTCTATATAGGCTTGATAGGCCGCAGTGCGCCGGGCAAGAAACGCGGCTGGATCTGAAGTTGCAGCGCCCGTTGATCCTGCATAATCGTTCTCGACTTCATGATCATCAGGACTAACGAGCCAAGGACAGAAGGCATGCGCGTTCTGCAAGTCCGGGTCGGTCTTGTAGAGGGCATGGCGAGCGCGATATTCGTTTAAACTGTGCGGATTCTCGGACGGAAAGGATCGCACGTCAGGACCTGCGCCGAATGACTTCTCGTAGATATAGTCGCCAACTTGAAGAATGATCTGCGGCTTCTGTGCGCACATGTCGCGATAGGCGTGAAAATAGCCGTGCTCCCAATGCTGGCATGCTGTGAGCGCCAAACGAAAACTGTCAGCCGCCGCGGGCAGTGTCATTGCGCGGCCAACACGGCTTACTTTGCCAGCCGCATGGAAACGGTAGAAGTACGTGCAGGCTGGTTTTAACCCATTGATGTCTACATGAACGCTGTGCGCTCTGTTTATCCCCGCATGGGCTTCTCCGGAACAAACAATCTGACGGAACCCATCATCCTCGGCGACTTCCCACCGCACCTGAATGGCGTTCACAGGAAAAAGTCCGAGCCCGCCAGCAACAAGACGGGTCCAAATCGTAAATCCGGCAATGGTCGGCTCCCCGGAGGCGACTCCGAGCGCAAAGGGGTTTGCTACGGCGTCTGGGATCTCTGCAGACGCTCCCATGCGCACGTCCAGAAAACGCGTGGCCGCAATCGCCCCCGCATACTTCAGCAATTTTCGGCGCGATGGCATCTAGAAGCTCGCCGACAAGCGGACGAAGTAAGTCCGACCGTTCAAACCAATGGGCGTCTCTTCTCCCGAAGGGAAACTACCGCCTGTCGCGGCGATGATGGGTCCAAGTGAATTAAAGACTGGCTGGTCAGGATACGTGTCCCCGATATTCTGGACACCAGCGTTCAGCGAGATTCGATCGTTGATCTGCCAGCTGCCTGACAAGTCAATAACGATCTTGTCACGGATTTCCTGAACCAGTGTATTACCAAAGCCTGAGAAGTCATAAGGGCCAAACCAGGTGCCGTTCGCCTGAAGCGATACGGCGCCAAAGTCCAGGTCTGCTTCAACGGTCGCTTTGTCTTCAGGTTGTGCGCGCGTCAGGAACGTGATGGACCTGTTCTGCAAATAGGGTTGAGACGGCAGAACCACATTAGGCCGAAGGGTCTTCAGGTCCGTTTCCGAATGCGCATACCCGAGCGAGAGACCCAGCTTTGCATCCTCAGTTAGATCGCCGTTCCAGCGGAACGCGAATTCGTAGCCTTCCGTAGTTGTATCTGTCGCGTTTGAGAAAAACCGGACTTGTTGGAAATTCGTGATGCCGGCGGCCAGCAATATGTCCGTGACATCCTGCCCACCGAATTGCTCCGACAGTACGATCCGGTCATCGATATCGATCGTGAACCAGTCCGCTGTGAAAGACAGGTTGCCATTGCGGACAACGAAGCCTGCGCTGAAATTGTCTGACGTCTCGGCCTGCAATGACTGGGCCCCGAGAAGTTGGGCAACAGGATGATCCACAGGAAGCGTGCCGACTGTTGTCAGCTGGCCCGATGAATTCAAGGCACCCGACACAAGCTGAAATTGCTGCTGCTGTAGAGACGGGGCACGAAAGCCCGTCCCAACAGAAGTGCGGATCGCAAACCAGTCCGTGAAATCATAGCGCCCAGCCGCGCGCCATGTCGTGGCACTGCCGAAATCGTCATAATCATCATGACGGACCGCGCCGCTCAGCAACAGTGGCTCAACGGGCCGAAACTCAACATCCACAAACCCCGCAATCGCTCCGCGTGAACCATGGAAAGCTGGCGAAAACCCTGCAAAGCCATCTGCCCCAGACCCCGAAAACGCGCTTTCCTGCCCTTCATCACTTTTGTAGCTCTCATGCCGGTACTGGGCCCCAAAAGCGACGTTCCCCCCCGCTCCAAGTGAGTCAAAAGCGCGTGAAAGCACCAGATCGGTGGTGTTTTGCTCATACTGCACCGCTCCGGAATTGAATTCTGTCGGACTGGATTCACCTAGCGAACGGTTGACCGTCTCAAATACTGAAAACTCCGCTTTGTCCGAACCAAAAGTATTGCTCAGATCAAACAGCCAGCCGCTATCCCACTCTTTACGCCAGCCCAAGGCGACGGAGTAGTCGGTGACAACTGCATTGATTTTTGGCAAGTAACCGTTTGGGAATATCTCTGGAGCATTGTCGGGCGTCCTGAACCCAGCTGGATTAACGGAATCCTTTCGGCTGACCGTCGCGAAGCCGTAGAGTTCCCCTTGAAGAAAAGGCAAACCCGCATTGATCGCCAGGGACCCAACTTCTATGTCGGGATCCCCGATCTGATATGTAACCCGGTCAAACCGCTGATCAATATTTGCTCGGTTCGTGCTGTCCTGGTTTCTATACTCCCCACTGAGTGTCACGAAGCCATCGTCGGCGAGTTTGTGCCCTGCCCAGCCGCCAACGATAACGTTGCCGCCATCGCCCTCTTCCGTCACGCCCCCTTGTACAAAGGCCATGCCGCCTTGATCGGCTTCCCGCAGGATGACGTTTACCACTCCGGCGATCGCGTCAGATCCGTATTGCGCGGCAGCCCCATCCCTGAGAACTTCAACACGTTGCACAGACGTCGTGGGCAGAATATCGAAATCGACGCCAGCAGACCCGCGACCAACCGTATTGTTTATGTTCAATATGGAGGTTGCATGCCGGCGCTTGCCATTCACAAGCACGAGCGTTTGATCTGGCGACAATCCTCGAAGCGTGATGGGTCGACTGTTTGCCGTAGTCGCCGTCGTGGCTGCCCGTGGGTAGTTTATGGATGGTTCAACATACATCATCGCACGAGAAAGGTCGCCAAATCCCAGGTCGGACAGTTCTTTGCTATCGAGTACGGAGATCGGTGCACTGGACTCCAGCGCCGCTCGCCCCTGACCGCGCGTTCCCGTGACGACGATAGTTTCCTGAACAGCGGTAGAGTCGCTCATATCCACCTGTTGGGACACAACCTGAGCCGCAGACGTCCCCGCCAGCGCAATCATTGAGCTACCGCATATCAACAGCGTTCGAAATGATAGGATATTCATGTTTTAGCCCCTCTCGGATTTCTAGGGGACTGCTACGTCATGGCTTGATGGCCGAGAAGCGCAATATGCGAAATGGCAATTGCGCCTCACGCAATTAATTCACATCAATGTCACACTGCAGAAATAGCCTCCAGGTAGGAGACAAGCGTGCCCAGAAGAGTTCCCCCTCTTGAAGCCGCTGAGGCTTTTGTCGCAGCAGCGCGCGCGCGCAGCATGCGCGTAGCGGCTGACCGTCTCGCGTTAAGTCCTTCCGCCTTGTCGCGCCGCATTCAGGCTCTGGAAAATTTTGTCGGGACTGCCCTGCTGGTTCGTCATAGCAAGGGACTGTCCCTAACGCATGAAGGTCGACGATATCTTGATCTGATCGAGACCGTGATCGAGACACTTGGAGAGGCGACAGATTCTCTGCGTGAACATGGCAACACTTTACGTATTGCTGCCTCTCATACGCTGGCGGCGGAATGGCTGATGCCTAGATATGCCCGCATGTCCTCGGAACTGGCCCTTTCCCTGGAGTTTATTATCGGCGATGCCGTCGCTGCTGTGAAAGATGGCCGCGCAGACATTGCCCTGATTGGAGGGTTCGCTCCGCCCCTCGGCCTCGGGTCAGAGCCGTTGGCTGTCGGCCAGCTATCTTTGCTTTCGGCGCCTGATTGTTCAGGCCACCAACGTTGGCAAGAATTGAAATTGGCGCGGCCGGACTATCCTGTACTTGGCGATAGCGCGCCCGAAAAGGATTGGCCAAGTTCGGATGGAAAGATAGACTTTGAAGCCATTCTCCGCGCGCCATGCTTTGCCTACAGCACGCTTCAAATGACCTATGAAGTCGCCGCTTTTGGAATGGGCGTGGCACTGGCTGCGCCACTCGCATCGGAGCGGTTTATATCGAGCAACAGGTTGCAAGTCTGCTCTGGTGTGGATGGCCGAGTAGAAGTTGGCTATTGGATGGTTAAAAGCTCTGCTGCAGCCCACAGCCATCGTCCTGCTACACTGCGTGTCGAATCCTGGCTGGCCACCGAAGCTCAGAAGTCTCTCGCTATCTACAATGAATTGACTTCGCTCAACTAAATTCGTTCTGACTGAAAGCAACTTCCTGGCCTGCGGCGCCCCCACCAAACCACCGTTGCAATTGGCGCAATCGGGCTGCGAATATTGGCAATTGCTTCTAAATGAACCCAAAACCTAACTATCCCCCAGACTTGTCGAGCAAACGCTTATTCAAGCGAGACTGCAAAAAAAGCAGTCACCATGGGAGGAAAATTCATGCGAAAAATTCTTTGTGCAACCGTTGTCGTTACAGCTACCGCTGGGTCTGCCAACGCTCAGGACAATTTGTCGGCTGATAAAGATCGTCGACTTGGTGCTGTGGTGGTCACGGCCACCGGGCGTGAAACGAGCCTGCAGGATGTACCCCTGTCTGTTACGGCTTTCGACGACAAGGCGCTGAAACTGTCGGGCATTGAAGATGCGCGCCAGCTAATGGCCTTGGCACCCAGCCTGACGCTGAACGTCACGACATCAGATTCCGCCGGCGTTGTCATTCGACTTCGCGGTATAGGCAGTGAGGCGATCAATGCAGGCCTGGAGTCTTCTGTCGGCACCTATGTCGATGGTGTCTACCGCGCCCGCTCGAATCTGAGTCTGAGCTCGTTGCCTGGGATAGATCGTATTGAGGTCCTTCGCGGGCCTCAGGGCACCCTGTTTGGGAAGAATACGTCTGTAGGCGTGCTCAATGTCGTCACCAAATCTCCGGAATTCGACCCTTCCGTCGAAATCGTCGGAACCATTGGCAATTACGATTACCGCCAAGTGTCTGCCGCCCTCACCGGACCAATTGTCGGCGACAAGCTCGCGGGCCGGGTTGATGCAGTCATAACTCAGCGGGACGGCTGGATCGAAGATATTGATTCTGACCGCACGTTCCGAAACAAAGATGTCTATACGTTGCGAACCCAACTGCTCTGGCAAGCCAACCCGGATCTGAAGGCACGGCTGATCCTCGATCATAGTTATTATGATCAGTCTGGTCCCGACACCTATGTTCCGACCTATTATGACCCCGAAACACTGAGCTTGCTTCAAGACGTCTTTCAGGTTCCGACCGGTCTCGGGCTCGACTCACTGACAAACACCATCAGCGAGGACCGCGACTCCCGCGAAATGAACACACAGCACGGAGCGTCCTTGCAGGTTGACTGGGATATTGGCGACATAACCGCGACCTCGGTTTCGTCCTACAGAATGTGGCGGAACAAACAGGGCCGCGAGGTCGACTATTCTGAAATTGATCTCGCCTATATAGATTTTGGAGGCGCGCATCAGTATTTCGAGACAGCCAGTCAGGAATTCCGGCTGACTGGAGAAAGCGGCCCGGTAGATTGGCTTGCTGGCCTATATTATGCCAGGGAGGATATCGACGCTCGGTATGGCTACCGGATTGGCAACGACCTCGGCGACTGGTTTGATGCGCGTTTCGGAACGGATACTTTCGCAGCTTTGCTTCCCGGTGGTTTCGGCTCCAACACGCAATTCAATCAGACAACAACGAGCTATTCTGCTTTTACCCATAACATCATTGCGTTGAACGACCGCACCAATTTGACGCTAGGCGGCAGGTACACAGTCGACGAGAAAGAAGTTGATGCCATTTGGTCACTCGGCAATCCCGGCTGCACCGATGACCTGACCGGTCTTGCCAGGTCTCTTGCGTGCCTGCAGCTTTGGGACCCTCGCTACACTGAAGCGGCCCGTGGAGGCCCAACCTATTCGACCGGGAATACAGAGCGTGAGTTTTCGGGGGTCGCGTCGATGGACTACGCCCTGACCGACACAATAAACCTCTATGCCACGGCGGGCCGCGGTTATAAGGCAGGCGGGTTTGCATTGGATCCGGCGGGCTTTGACCCTATCTCCAGCGAAACGCCAAATCCTGATCCTCAGGCACTCGCCTTCGAACCTGAATTCTCAAATCATTTCGAACTGGGCGCAAAAACGCAATTCTTTGACCGACGCCTGACCATCAACGCGGCAGCTTTTCATACGGAGCTGGAGAATTTCCAGCTCAGCTATAATACCGGAGCAGCGCTCCCGACTGTCAATATTCCGCAGGTCACCACGACCGGGGCAGAATTTGAACTTTCCGCCCGGCCAATCGAGTCCGTAAGTTCGACCTTTAACGTGGTTTACGCGAATGCGCATTATGGAGATATCGACCCTGAGCTCGGCCTGCCTGCAAATATTCTGGCACTCAACCAGCGCAGACTCTACAATGCCCCATTGTGGACCGTTACAGGGTCGCTGGGTTGGGATGACCTTGTATTTGATGGACGGTTTAGAGCTTTCGCCTACGCCGATGCCCGTTATCAATCATCTGCCTTTACCGAGCGGTCATTGCGAGCAAACAGCGAACAGGATGCCTATGCGACGGTCAATGCACGGATCGGTATTCAGCCGCCTGACGAAGCGTGGTCCATCGAGCTTTGGTCACGGAACCTGACAGATGAACGGTATCTCGTCTCTACGATAGCAGCGACATTCACAGCTGCGTCCAATGTAGGGGTTCCCGGAGAGCCGCGTCTGTATGGCGTCACGTTCAGGCGAAACTGGTGAAAACCCGTCTCGAGTAAGTTGAAGAGTGACGATCATGCGAGCACCCACTATGCGCTAGCGATTGACCGATTTGAAACCTTCACTGAAAACGGCGATAATTGTGTCCAGCACGGCCATCAGATCGGATGACTGGCATAGTCCATTGGAAAGGTCATCGATACGGCCCGTCTGGGCAAGACCATGAGTCAGACTTGAGGAGACCAGGTCGAAAAACCAGTAGATGCGTTCAGGAGGTGCGTCTGGGGCCAGGGCTTTCAGCATATCGATGAAGCGATAGACAATCGGGTCAAAGTTCTCAGCCATGACGTCCTTGCCACCAAAATGTGAGGCGTTGGAATGGCCCACAATCGCAGCGAAATACACCCAGCCTTCGCCTTTTTCGATAACCGTTTCATAGATGGGCCGAAGGAAAACATCGAGAACGCTTTCGATTGTTTTTTCGTCGCCCACGCTGGCCTCATAGGCGTCCATTGCCGCAATTCGCGCCGAGTTAACTTCACTGGCACGACGGGCGAACACGTCGCGAAAGACCTGATCCTTGTCGCCGAAATAATAGTGGATCAAAGCAGTATCGACACGTGCCGCCTTTGCGATCGCTTTTAGGGTAACTCCATGGCGTCCATGCATGGCGAAGAGTTCTTCAGCTGCATCGAGAATGGCGGTGGTCGCCCTCTCGCGACGCTCCGATTGAGAACGACGAGGCGACCGGGCGCGTGTCTTTGAACTGGAAGCGATGTTGGTCATTGCGAGATAATAATCGGAGCCGATGCTATGGAAAAGGTGGCGACTGATACAAGCATTTCACTGCTGATACTAGACGTACACATTTCTTTATTTGTGCGCAAATAAAGTTTGTTGACAACCGGACACGGGTCAGTCTTAACTCGCGATGTCTGATTGAGGACACCAACGAGTTGATACCAAATCGACCGTCACAGAGGGGAGGAACCGCAGATGCGGCAAACCACAATTTTGGGTGTGAGCGCATTCGCCCTCACCCTGTCTGCCGGCTCCGCATGGGCTCAGTCGGCAGCTTCACAGAATGAGCAGTCGGCAGATCCACAGACTGAAACGGACGATATGACCCTGGACGAGGTTGTCGTCACGGCTCGCCGCACTGAAGAGAACATCCAGAATGTCCCCGTCGCGGTGACTGCCTTCAGCCAGGAAAATCTGCGTCAACGCGGCATAGAGACCGGCACCGATCTGCAGAATTTCACGCCGTCGCTCAGTGTTGTGGGCAACACCAATCGCAACCAGGAAAACTATACGATCCGCGGAATCGGCGGAATTGGCAGCTTGGGAACAGGTGGCGGACCAGGCGTGGTCGCATATTTCGCCGAAGTGCCCTCTACAGCGAGCGGCCCCGGCCTGCTGTTCGACCTGCAATCCATTCAGGTGCTAAAGGGGCCGCAAGGCACGCTCTTTGGGCGCAATACCACAGGCGGCGCGGTTCTGCTGGATCCTGTGAAGCCTGATTTCGAGCCAGGTGGTTATATCCAGGGCACAATCGGAAATTATAATCGCCGCAGTGGACGGGCAGCCGTCAACCTCCCCCTTAGTGACAGCTTGTCTCTACGACTGGCCGGGCAGTTCAGTCAACGAGACGGCTTCGTAACGGACATCAATACCGGTCGGGACTACAATGATCGCAACAATTTCAGCTTGCGCGCCGGCCTGTTGTTCGAGCCGAACGACCAGATCAGCAATTACACAGCCGTCAACTATGTCGACATCGACGAAAATGGTCCGGGCACTGTACTGTTAGCGGTCAACCCGGCAGGCCCCGCAGCCCCGCTCCTCACCCCGTTATTGACCGAACAGCAAGCACGCGGAAATGACAAGATCGCGCTTAGCGCAAATACCAAGAATCTTAGCCGGGCCTTGCTGGCGCTGAATAAAACGACGGTCCATGTGAACGATATCCTCACATTAAAAAATATCGTCAGCTACACACGAAATCAGGGGGACTTCGCGTCGGACGGTGACGCCTCTACCCTGATCATCAACGATTTGAATGGTGCCATTCCCGGTGAGTGGAACGTTGATAACGAAACCTGGACAGAAGAGCTACAAGCCCGGATGGAGTTCGGAAAACTGTCTTTCCAGACTGGCTTATTCTACTCAGACACCTCGACCAGGTCACCGCTGACCTTCGTCCAGCGCACAAATCTGGGGGCGGTCACCCTTCTGCAAGATAGCGCGCATGCCAATGACAGCTCCAAGGCTGTGTATGGTCAATTCAGTTACGAAATGACAGATACCCTCACCGCCAATGCAGGCTATCGTTACACATGGGACGAGTTTGGGGGAGATATCAGCATCTACATCCCGGAACTCGGCAATGCCTGCGGCACCAATCCCGGATTTGTCTTCCCGGACTGCAGCCGCTCGTTCAGCGGCAAG
>Ga0181372_1000433_pt1 | contig 10249 bp, 9 predicted proteins | sample LowvirmetaG_5_FD_130161 | JGI IMG/M metagenome (GOLD analysis project Ga0181372, IMG submission 130161) | Marine viral communities from the Subarctic Pacific Ocean - Lowphox_08 viral metaG | ecosystem: Environmental > Aquatic > Marine > Oceanic | place: Subarctic Pacific Ocean | collected 2015-12-05
AACACGAAGTAGAAATCCGGCGTCGCCCCAAACTCTGTTGATAGGTGCCGTCGCAATGTGTCCTGGATGGCGGAGCCGTTTTCTCTGGTGGCCGAATGAGCTCTACCAAGTGCAGACGTACTTAGGTTGGCGGTAATGGCGATGCCCTGAGTTCCTGATCGCTGAATGGCGCGGGCGAATGCAGCTGCCTTGCTTGGGGGTTGTGCTTTCGCCCACTCACCAAAGGTCGGCAGCTCTGAGAGTGCTTCCAGAAAGTTCAGAACCTCCGCCAAGGTGACTCCTCTTCCGGAAGACAGTGTGATCTTCTCCGAGGGCTTTGCCCCCGTTTCTATCCTCTCAATAGCTTTCTCCCCCACTGGGACTAGAGCTTCGCCGGACATTTTCACCCGAATAGGCTCAATGGCTCTATAGGCACTTGCGATCTGCATGTGCTCAAGGAACCGATCGGAGGGTGTGGATTTCGCAAAATTGGGTAATACACTGCCGTATTCTCTCAGCAAAACATCATGCTCGAGCGAACGCTTTTCTCGGCCATGTGGGTTGGATATCCAGCGTGTATGGTAGTGATCGGCAAGCTGTATTGAACACTCGCCTATAAACCGGTTCACGAGGTCGTTGGATGTGTACTCCTCATGAAGCCCCACTTCTGACCAATCTGGTTGAAATAGGCGGTTGCACCGCAATCCGAATGCAAGATTCCACCAAGAGATCCGGTTTTCTGATAGTTTGTGCGCGAGGGGTGAGGTGGTTTTGAGTTTTCTTTGTTTCTCCCAGTAGACTCCCAGATATGCCAGTTTCACCAGCGCGGCGGCATCGACGTGCTTCGCAATGCTTGCTTGGTCTGTGAGTAGGTCGGATGCGTCAATTCCTTTGGGGCCGTAGAAAGTAATGAGCTCATCCCGAGCGCTCTTTAGTCTGTCTTCGAATCCAAAAGACGCATGATTTCTTTCAGCCTGAAGCTTCTTTTTGATTGAAGTAACTGTAGGTGCCAAGTGAGGTTCTCGGATTGGTGGTTGTAGGAGCAAAGGGGACTGGTTTATCCCCGCGCGAGGACCTCTGAGAAGTCCACGTGAGGAAACTCAACTTGGCTACGGGATTCGGTGAGGTCATCCAAGTTCCTAATCAAAACCTGGCGGCGGCATTACAAAACCACGCACTCACACCTTTCTGTGGCTACCGGCGGCCTGCGCCACAAATAATTTTGTCCGCGGCGTTCCGACCACCTCAGACTCGGGTGGTAGTGGCATTAACGCCGCTACATGGAGACGGCCAGATTAACAGAACCGATGGACCACATCAGTGGGGCAGAGCACCCTAGACACGCTCGTGAGCGAGCTTCCTAAATCGATGTGGAGTTTGTGCTATCAACTATAACCCGGTCCATACTGAAGTACCTAAACTCGACACCGACACTCTTTGCGAGATCTCGCGACTGACCCAGACTCCATTCGGTCATGCGTTCGCTCTCCAAAGGCGCAGTATCGATTACCATCATGACTGGAATGAAGTCAGAACCAAGCTCGCGCACTTCCTGACGATGCGCGTTGAGTTTCAAAATATCAGACTTAATCTCCGCAGCTCCAAGCCGCGATTTTGCGCGTTCCGACGCTTTAATCTCTATCGCGAGCAATGTGTGTTTGAGCGTGTTTTCATAGTTACGCCGCCGCCAGTCTGAATTGACGCCATACCCGAAGATGACAACGTCGGGGATCGGCTCGAAGCCTTGGCTGAAATCTGCGTGCTTGCGGTCAGCAAGCTTTGTGAACATCTCTGAAGTAACTGTCTTAATGTACTGTTTTACGTTCATCCCGATCTGCGGGATCGGCACGCCTCCGCACGTTCGAAGTGCATGATAAACCATAGCTTGGTAGTGCAGCTCAGACCCGAGGACTTGTCGGCACTCCGTAATTATCTGGTTCCAAGCTAGGTCTAGCCGCTGGTGGGCATCATTTGGTCTCGCAATCATATAGTTCTTTCGATAGTTTCTGCGCTGTCACTTCACCGAAGACAAACCTCAATCCGAGGACGTTTCAGGGGATCAGGTCAGTTCTTCGAGCTACCATTTTCAACACGCATTTCAACACCCGGATTCCGACAATGCGTTGATTTGTATTAAGTAGTTTTGTATCAAGTGCTTGGATGTAACTGATAAGTCCATCCCCTAGGGACTGCCAACTTCTCTCCACATTGCCGCGCTATGCCTGTGCAGGGCAACAGAAAGACATTCTTAGATGTGATGATCGCGTGACAAGCGCGTTAACACATTTTAGGTTGCCTGATTGGGGAATATGGGTTGATGACGAGAATAGCCGCCAAACCAGAATCAGAGCCTGCGCAGATGGCAGATGCCGTGCGGGTCATCGGTCATGTGAAATGGTTCGATAGTGCCAAGGGCTATGGATTCATTGTGGCTGAGTCGACATCTGACGCCAGCCTAACCGGCGATGTAATGCTGCATGTGACGTGTTTGCGCGGGTATGGCGAATCCTATGCCGACGAAGGCGCCCGCATTGTTTGTGATGCGGTGAAAGGCGATCGCGGCTGGCAAACTGCCAACATCATCGAGATGGAACGGCCCCGCGCGACCCTCGCTAAGGAAAAGGGCCTTGAGCGCGACTATGAGCCGGTGACGCTGAAATGGTTCAATCGCACACGCGGGTACGGCTTTGTCCAGCGCGATGGCGATGACACAGATATCTTCGTGCATGCGGTCGTGCTGCGCAAAGCTGGCTATGAAGATATCGAGCCTGGCACGGATCTGGATGTCTGCATTGAGACCGGTTCAAAAGGCGAGCATGTCAGCCACATTAAACGCGGGTAAGCAGCAGCCAAGACAGCTTGCCGCCTTGCGGGCACCCGTCTAAACAAGCCGCATGATACGTTTCATCGCTTCTGCTTTCGCATCACTCGCCCTGTTTCTGCCTGCGGCTTTCGCCCAGCTGGAAACCGGCCCTCTCACGATCCTGTCGGGAGACACCGAGCACAGCTTCACCGTTGAATTGGCAAATGATCCGGAAGAGGTCCAGACAGGCCTCATGAACCGTGAAGAGCTGGCAGCGGATGCAGGCATGCTGTTCGATTTCGGCCAGCCGCGTGAAGCTAATATGTGGATGAAGAACACGCTGATCTCGCTGGATATGCTGTTCATTGATCCCGATGGCAAAGTGCTCGCGATTGCTCGCGAAGCCGTTCCGGGATCGCTGCGCCGGATCAATCCGGGCGTGCCGGTCAAGGCCGTGCTGGAACTGGCAGGAGGCCGCGCCGCCGAACTCGGCATTGAACCCGGCGACACGGTGCATCACGACATCTTCGGAAATCTGGGTGAGTGAGGCGGCCAAGCCGCTGAAACCACCTCCGCCGGGATTTGCGCCAACGCCATCCCGCGGGAAATTCACTCTGCATAATGGTCCGACTTTCCGGGCCTCCACGTCTGGTGACGTGCGCACCGGCATGTGGGTGCTGGACCGTCACTGCAATGGCATGGGCTTCCTGCATGGCGGGATGACCTGTGCGTTCTCCGACAGCGCGCTCGCCTGGGCGGTCTGGAGCGCCACTGGCAAGATGTCGGTGACGTTGAAGCTCACCATGGAGTTCATGGACATCGTCCGGGAAGGCAGCTGGCTGGAGGCGCATCCGCATGTTACGCTGATTGACGGTGACCATGTTCACGTAACAGCGAGGCTGGTGAAGGAAGATGGGGGCATTGCAGCACGTGCCGACGCGATATTCAGGACCTTGCGTCGCAAGTCCTGAGGCACTGACCCTGCGTCAGACAAGCGCGCGTCAGCGCGTCCGCTTTGTCGATGCTGCGAATTATATTAGGGGAATCGCATATACAATCCGGAGCGGGTCTCATGGAATTTGATGCACTTATCCTGTCGCGGCTACAATTTGCCTTTGTTGTCGCGTTCCACATTCTGTTTCCAGCCTTCACCATCGGTCTCGCGGCCTTCCTGGCTGTTTGCGAGGGGCTCTGGCTGAAGACCGGCAAGGAAGTCTTCAAGCGGCTTTACCTGCACTGGGTGAAGATCTTCGCGCTCGCATTTGCGATGGGCGTCGTGTCCGGCGTTGTGATGAGCTACCAGTTCGGGACCAATTGGAGCCTATTCTCCGAGATTACCGGCAGCGTCATGGGGCCCATGCTGGCCTATGAAGTGCTGACGGCCTTCTTCCTCGAAGCGACTTTCCTCGGTGTGATGCTATTTGGTTGGCAGAAAGTTGGCCGCAAGCTCCACTTTGTTGCGACCTGCGCCGTGGCGATCGGGACCACGATTTCAGCTTTCTGGATCCTGGCTGCGAACAGCTGGATGCAGACGCCGGCCGGATTCGCGATTGATGCCGAGACCGGAAATTTCTACGCGACCAGCTGGATCGAGGCGATCTTCAATCCGAGCCTTCCAAGCCGCCTCTCCCATATGCTGTTGGCTGCCTATACGACCACGGCGGCCGTCATCCTGGCCGCAGGCGCGTGGCAGGTTCTCAAGGGCCGGATCACCGAACCGACAAAATGGCAGATCCGTATGGCCTCCGGGACTCTCGCCATCTTGCTGCCCATCCAGATCATGGTCGGCCACTGGTCTGGCGAGGTGGCTCACAAATACCAGCCGGCCAAGATCGCTGTTGTGGAAGGCTGGTGCGAGACCAAGGATTTGCAAGGCACCGTTCTGATTGCCTGGCCAGATGATTCCGAATGTGGGCATGCCGGCATCACGGTTCCGGGAACCAGCAAGTATCTGTTTGCCAACCTTGAAGAGGGTGAAATGCTCCACGGCATGGATCACTATCCCGAGTCAGAGCGGCCACCGATGTGGCTGGTCTTTTACGCCTTCCGGATCATGGTGGCCTCAGGCCTCGGCATGCTGGCCATGGGCCTGTGGGGCAGCTTCCTGTGGTGGCGCAAGAGGCTGGATGAGCCAGGCCTTTTCCATATGGCCGCTGTGCCTGCGGGCGCTTTCGGGTTCCTCGCCGTCGTAACCGGCTGGATCACCGCTGAGGTGGGGCGACAGCCTTACACCGTCTATGGACACCTTCGAACAGTCGACAGCCTGTCGCCCGTATCGGCCGGGCAGGTGGCCACGTCACTTCTCGTCTTCATGGTCGTCTATGCCATCATCTTCACTGCCGGCGTCGTCTACATGGCACGCATTGCGACGCGCGGCTTCGACGACACACCGCCCGATCCGGCGAGTCGCGAGCGTCGTCCTCCGGGCACACCCATGGGGGCTGTGGACGAGAAGGCCGAGACGTCAGACGATATTGTTGCGGCGGAATAGGAGGCATTCATGGCTATCGACCTTCCCTTTATCTGGGCCCTGATCCTCGCCATTGGCGTGATGATGTATGTCCTGCTCGACGGATTTGATCTTGGCGTGGGCATGTTCACGGCGTTCGCCGAATCCGAAGAAGAACGCAACATGATGACCGCCACGGTGGAGCCTGTCTGGGACGGGAACGAGACCTGGCTGATCATTGGCGGGGGCGGCCTGTTTGCAGCGTTCCCGACGGCTTACGCGATCATCATGCCGGCCTTCTATCTGCCCGTCCTCATAATGCTGGCAGCCCTCATCTTCCGCGGTGTGGCGTTCGAATTCCGGCACAAGGCGGTGCGGCGGCCCACAAGATTATTCTGGAATGGTGCCTTCTATGGGGGCTCTTTCACGGCCGCCTTTTCGCAGGGCATCATGCTGGGCGGCATGGTGCAGGGCATCCGGGTCGAGGGCGGCGCTTTCGCCGGTGGGGCCTTCGACTGGCTGACACCGTTCACCCTGCTCACCGGCATTTCCATCGTGATCGGCTACCTCCTGCTGGGGGCGTGCTGGCTGGTTCTCAAGACCGAGAATGATCTGCATAACAAGGCTCGCAAATGGGGGCGCATGGCACTGGCGGGCGTAGCGATCTGCTTCCTCGCGGTCAGCTTCGCGACGCTGTCCGTCGACGCATCCATCGGCGACCGCTGGGGCTTTTCCATGACCCAGATCAATCCTGCGCGGTTCCTGCCCCTCGCGCCCGTTCCGCTCGCGGGCATGGCGCTTGTCGTCTGGCTCTGGCGGGACCTGTCCATGAAACCGGACGCGGTGGGCACTGCGCCGGATTGGCGTCCCTACCTGCTCGCAGCGGGGATTTTTCTTAGCGGCTATATCGGTCTCGGGGTGAGCCTCTATCCGTTCATCGTGCCCTATGAAATCTCCATTACAGAGGCTGCCGCCCGGGACAATGCGCTCGTCCTGATGCTGGTGGGGGCGGTCATCATGCTGCCGATCATCCTGGCGTACACCGCCTATGTCTACAGCCTGTTCTGGGGCAAGGTGAAACCGGGCGACGGATACCATGCGCATTGATCCGGTTCAGCCGGGAGACGACAATGAGGAGGCGCCGCTGGGAAAGCGCCTCCTGTGGTTCTTCGGTATCGCCCTTGTGTCCATGCTGGTCGTGGCAGTGGTCGCCTACACGTTGAGAGGCCTGCTGCTTATTGGCTGATGCCCAGCTTGTCGAGCGCGAAGGCCTTGATCGATTTATAGTCGGCCTTGCCATTCGGTGCGCGACCAAGATCATCCTTGAACTGAATGGATTTGGGTGCCTTGTAGCGTGCGATCCGGCTCTGCACGAAGCTCCGTAATTCGTCTTCGCTCACGTCTGAATCCGTCGAGACGACAGCTGTGACCGCGTTGCCCCATTTTTCGTCGGGTATGCCGACAACGAGCGCATCCTTGACCGAGGCGTGCTCCTTGAGCGCTTCCTCAACTTCTTCCGGATAGACTTTTTCACCGGCCGTGTTGATGCAGTTTGATCCGCGACCGAGCAGGGTAATCGTGCCGTCCTCTTCCACGGTGCACCAATCGCCCGGTATGGCGTAGCGGACGCCATTGATCGTCTTGAACGTCTTGGCTGTCTTCTCTTCATCCTTGTAATAGCCGAGCGGGACGGCGCCGCCGCGTGCGATGATGCCGGCTTCACCACTGCCCGGCACGATCTCGCGATCATCTTCGGAAAACACCTTGCAGTTGGGGCCGATCTCGAATTTGGACGTCTGGGTGCCGCCTTCAGCGGTAGTTGTGGACGATCCGAAGCCGACGGCTTCAGAGGAGCCGAAACTGTCCATCATTGCGGCCTGAGGCATGTGGCGCAGCAGGCCTTGCTTCACTTCCGCGCTCCACATGACACCAGATGAGACAATTGTCTGAACCGAGCTGACATCCCATCGGCCGGGGTTTTCTTCGAGCGCCTTGAGCATGGGCTTCCCGAAAGCGTCTCCGACAATGGCCATGCTGGTTACTCCATGCTCAGACACCGTGTCCCACAAATTTTCCGGATCGAAACTGCTGTTCTGTTCCAGCGTGACGATCGCCCCGCCACCGAGCAGGGCGCCCATCGCCGTGAACAGGCCCGTGCCATGCATCAGAGGGCAGGCGGGTAACTGGCGTGCGGTGCGGCCCATCAATTGGACGGCCATCTTGTATTCTTCCATTGTGGAGGGATAAGGCAGACCCGCTTTTTCCGCGCCTTCCCTGGAAGCTTGCCGCCAGACAGCCTGTGACCACATCACCCCCTTCGGCATGCCCGTCGTGCCACCTGTATATAGGAAAAACAGATCGTCCTGAGAGCGCTCGATGCCGAGCGGAGACGGGTCACCGTCGGTTGCGAGCCGGTCATAGTCGACCGCCCAAGCGGGTACGTCTCCGTCGCCAATCTGCACCCAGGCTTTCACCTTCGGCAGGCGGCCACGCACAAGCTCGACCTGGTCAAGGAATTGCACGTCATAGAAGACAACCGCCGCATCTGAATTATCGAAAATGTAGAAGAGTTCGTCTGCGAGGTAGCGGTAATTGACGTTCACATGCGTGAAGCGGCCTTTGAAGCAGGCGGCCAGGGCTTCAGTGTATTCCGGCTGGTTGCGCAGGTAGAAGCCTGCCTTGTCGCCGGTCTCGATCCCCATTTCGCGCAGGTTCCGTGCCAGCCTGTTCGAGCGGGCCGTGAAGTCTGGCCAATAGGTGCGTCGCTCCCCGTGCGCGAGGGCCAGGTCGTCCGGACCGAGCATCTCGCCCACAGCATCGAGCATGTCGCCGAAATTCATTTCCGAAGCAGATGCCACTTTGTTTCTCTCCCATGTATGTTTTCGGCAATCCTAAGCGGTTGCCGCTGCGGTAGAGAAGCTGGAATCGAACGTGTTGGAGGGGGCATTTCGCGCAAAAAAAGAGGCAGCACCGAAGTGCTGCCTCTCGCATTCTGGCTTTGAGGGCCGGGCTTAGAAGCCCATGCCGCCCATTCCGCCCATGCCGCCGCCCATGTCAGGCATGCCGCCGCCGGCACCTTCCTTCTTTGGGGCTTCAGCGATGGACGCTTCCGTCGTGATCAGCAGGCCAGCGACCGATGCAGCGTTCTGCAGAGCAGAGCGCACAACTTTCACCGGGTCGATCACGCCCATGGCGACGAGGTCACCATATTCTTCGGTCTGGGCGTTGAAGCCGAAGCCCTTGCCCTTGCCGCGACGGATCTGGTCGACAACGACCGAGCCTTCGACGCCGGCGTTTTCAGCGATCTGGCGAACCGGAGCTTCCAGAGCCTTGCGCACGATGTCGATACCGGCCTGCTCGTCTGCATTGAGGCCTTTGACGTCGATATTGCCTGCAGCAGCGAGAAGCGCCGTACCACCACCAGGAACGATGCCTTCTTCAACAGCGGCACGCGTGGCGTTCAGGGCGTCATCGACGCGATCCTTGCGCTCTTTCACTTCCACTTCGGTGGCGCCACCAACCTTGATGACAGCTACGCCGCCAGCCAGTTTGGCGAGACGCTCCTGGAGCTTCTCCTTGTCATAGTCGGAAGACGTGTCTTCGATCTGCTTGCGGATCTGGGACACGCGTGCTTCGAGGTCTTTCTTGGCGCCAGCGCCATCCACGATGGTCGTGTCATCTTTCGTGATGGCGACTTTCTTCGCGGTGCCGAGCATGTCCATGGAGACGTTTTCGAGCTTGATGCCGAGGTCTTCGGAGATGACCTGGCCGCCGGTGAGGACAGCAATGTCCTGCAGCATGGCCTTGCGGCGATCGCCGAAGCCAGGAGCTTTCACAGCAGCGATCTTCAGGCCGCCGCGCAGCTTGTTGACCACGAGCGTTGCGAGGGCTTCACCGTCGACATCTTCAGCGATGATCAGGAGCGGCTTCTGGCTCTGAACAACGTTTTCGAGGATCGGCAGCATTGGCTGCAGGGAAGACAGCTTGCTTTCGTGCAGCAGGATGAACGGATCTTCGAGTTCCGCGATCATCTTGTCCGGGTTGGTGATGAAGTATGGCGACAGGTAGCCACGATCGAACTGCATGCCTTCGACAACATCGAGTTCGGTTTCGAGCGACTTGGCTTCTTCAACCGTGATGACGCCTTCATTGCCGACTTTCGCCATGGCTTCAGCGATCATCGCGCCAACTTCAGTGTCGCCGTTTGCGGAGATCGTGCCGACCTGGGCAATCTCTTCGTTCGACTTCACTTTCTTGGAGTGATGAGCGAGGTCTTTTACGACTTCGGCGGATGCCTTGTCGATGCCGCGCTTCAGGTCCATTGGGTTCATACCGGCGGCAACGCGCTTCAGGCCTTCGCGAACGATGGCTTGGGCGAGAACCGTTGCGGTCGTGGTGCCGTCACCGGCAACGTCATTGGCCTTGGAAGCCACTTCGCGCAGCATCTGTGCGCCCATGTTTTCCAGCTTGTCTTCAAGCTCGATCTCTTTAGCGACGGTGACACCGTCCTTCGTGGTGCGCGGAGCGCCGAAGGATTTTTCGATGACGACGTTACGGCCTTTTGGGCCGAGCGTGACTTTAACGGCGTTGGCAAGCGTATCGACGCCTTTCAGCATCCGTTCGCGAGCTTCTGCGCCGAAAACTACGTGTTTGGCTGACATTTTGGATTACCTCTGTTGAGAATTCTGTCTGATGGAAAGCGAAAGGGTGGGGGCTTAGCCCTCCAGGACACCCATGATGTCGCTCTCTTTCATGATAAGCAGTTCTTCGCCGTCGACGGTCACTTCCGTGCCGGACCATTTGCCGAAGAGCACGCGATCGCCGACTTTGACGTCGAGCGCGACGCGCTCATTGTCGTCACCAATGGCACCGGCGCCGACAGCGACGATTTCGCCTTCCTGCGGCTTTTCCTTTGCGGTGTCGGGAATGATGATCCCGCCCTTGGTTTTCTCTTCTTCCTTGACGCGGCGCACGACGACACGGTCGTGCAGGGGACGAAGTTTCATTGGATTTAGCCC
>Ga0181372_1000434_pt1 | contig 10211 bp, 34 predicted proteins | sample LowvirmetaG_5_FD_130161 | JGI IMG/M metagenome (GOLD analysis project Ga0181372, IMG submission 130161) | Marine viral communities from the Subarctic Pacific Ocean - Lowphox_08 viral metaG | ecosystem: Environmental > Aquatic > Marine > Oceanic | place: Subarctic Pacific Ocean | collected...
AGTATTTTGTTATAAATATTAAACAATTTTTGCTTCTTCAACTGTCTCACAAAATAAGTAGTGGGTTTGATCTTTTAAAACATGATCACACCTCCAAATAGCTTCCTTCCCTTCCTTAACTAATTCCATATTTGGGAAGAAGTCATGAGGTATTCTTCTTAAAATTACATACCAAGTATTTTGATGTTTGTAAAGTTTATTCATCTAAATAATTCTCTTATAAATGTTATTAAAAAAATAATAGTTGCTAGAGGCCATAAAATGGCTATAAAAACTCTTTCTGAGTTTGATAATGAAATTTTTAATTTAAATCCAATTATTGCTTTATCCATAATAAACACTAATATTAGTCCTATTATTAACCATCCTATTAAATATCCCATTCTTGATTTTTATGTTTAGGTTTACGTTTGTAATTTTTTTTAGGTTTCTCTACTTTTTCTACGAAACGTCCATCGAAGTAACCTTGCTCTTTTTGCTTTTCTCTTTCTACTCCTAACTTTATTTTATGTAAGTCAGCTTTTTTCTTCTTCATTATTAATTAGTTTTTCATCATTACTTGAATAAATACTAAAGTAGTTGCTAATAATAGTGATATAAATGTTTTTAGGGTTATACCTTCATTAAAATAATAACTAACTAATATTGCATAAACAATCATTCCTACTCCAAAACCTATAAATCTAGCAGGCCATAAAAGCCCATCTAAACCATTTACTGTTGATTTTGTAGCCCAAATATATAAAAATGAAATAGGAATACCCATTAAGGCTAACACCCACTCATTTTTCACAAACCACTCCCATTTAAATTGACCATTCAATTGAAAGAATGTAATTATATGAGCTAGTAAAAATAATAATATTCCTAATAATAATCTCATATATATAATTTAGCTTCCCCTTCTACTATAATCAAAGCACAATCCCAACCTTCTTCAGTAGTTGCAAAATCACAAGTCCTAGATTGTAAGGGGGTTACATTTTCTTCAATTAACATTAAATTATTTTTCTCATACTCTACTATCATTTTATCCATAGTATTGTTTAATTCCGCCCAATTGTCTTTTTTAATAACTTTAACTCCTTCTCTATGGGATACTTCTATCAACATCATAATTTTAATTTTTTAATTATCTTTTTAATATTTGAAATATAATTTGGATTTGAGGCATAGCCTATCTTTTCTAAAAACTCATAGTAGTCTTTATACTTTAAAGGATCATATTTGTATTGTATTCCTCTTTTATAACCCCCAATTGATAATTGCCAAGTGTCGTACTTATAGTACTCCTGCTTCTTATGATTCCATAAACCAAATATGTTATTTTCATCCATTGAGCAGTTTTGACATTTATACCACCCTGTTTCCTCAATCGATTGTGCTAAAACAATTTCTGGATGTTTAACATTTTGCTTCTTAAGTTCAGCTAAAACCCCTTTTGGGGTTTGGCTATTTACTAGTAATGGGATAAGTAAAATCCCTGTTAATAATTTATTCTTTATCATGTCCCTTTAATATTTTACTACATAAATAAGCTAATAGGAATATAAAAGCAAAACCTAAACCTATTAAAATGGATTCTGAGTATGGAATTGATTTTCTAAGTATTATAGCTGTAACGAAAATAATGCCAACTATCATTGTTGTAATGTGTAATTTATTCATCAGTTTAATTAAAATTAAAAATTAATATAATAATTCTTTAAGAGATTGGAAAACCCTTTTTAGTTGTCTATACATAATGTCATTTTTCATAGCACTTTCATAGTCAGTCAATTCTCTATTTGCATGAATGTTCTTTTGTAATTGCTCACATCTTGCATCCATTCTACTTATTTCATTTTCTAATCTTTGTCTTAATGTTTCTTTCATATAACTTCTATTTCACCACATCTAAATCGATATGTTTTACCCGGATATACATCTAACTCAATCCATACATAAGATTCGTTAGAGTACTGCCATCCTAATTTACCACTTAATTTTTCCATATTGTAGTTATACTCAGGATCCTCAAGAAAATCTGAAACTACTCTTATTCTTCTTCTTTGAGTGTAGATGGGTCTCATTTCTACTTTTGTTATTTCCCATCCATCTTCTGTTATATCTCCTACTTTTCTCATATTGAATTATTTTTTTCAAATATATTATTTATTTCATCTGATGATATTCCACCTTTAGTAATAGGAGTATCTAAAAATATTTTAGCAATTGAAAGTGCCATTCCTACATTTTTCTCTTTAAGAGCAGCATCTATAAAATTAAGTTTCGTTTCTTTTGGCAAACTTAAAAGCCAATCCATTTGATTATTCATAACCTTTATTTTTTATTTGTTTTCATTAACGTCTTAAATATAACATCAAATTGGCCAAAAGCCAAATATTTAATAACATATTGTTAACTAATTTTATTTATAAAGGTAATTTCATTAGTCAATGATAATAATATTTCTTTAGCCATATTTGGACAGCCCTCTTCAATTAACTCAATTGCCCTCATTATTTCTATGTATAATTGTTCTTTTTCCATAATTTTATTTTTTTTATAACGCTCAACCATCTCTTTTATGGACTTGTTAGATTGACTATAAAACTGAAACCAAGACATTCCATAATATCTCGCAACTTCTTTTAAGTCTATTTTTTTAATTTCCATCTAATCCACAAGCATATTTAATAATATATAATTCATCCTCAGTTAATCCTAAAGCATTATACATTAAATCTAATTCCCCTACAATCTCATCCTCAAGTAAAGCTATACTCACTAGGAAATCATAGTTATCAAATTTATTTAGATCTTCATTCTTATAAGCTTCAATCCACTCATCATCAGTAGTAATTTTAGATACTTTTTCTTTAAGTAAATACCCACCAATTTGATCCCAACGATCATCTTTCATGGTTTCAATTTTTTCTATTATTTCATCTTTATTTAATCCTTCAAACATTTTATTTCCTCCTCCCTGATTTAGTACAGTAAACATCTAATTCATCTTTGTAGATAATTCTTATAGTGAAGAATAAATCTTCATTGTTAAATTTATCCTCATACTCCTCAGCTGTTCCATTTGGGCCTTGAGGTTTGTTGTCTCCAAAAAAATATACATTTACTGGTAAGGAACCATTTACCCAACGATCTTTTAACATCTCTTTCTCTGCTAAACCCCCTATACTTCTTAGTTTATCAACAGGGTGGAGTTCAACTTTAAACTCACTACCAAAGTCAATTTTCTCAAATTCTTCCTTCCATTTACTCCAAACCTCTTTACGGGCCCATTCTAGGTTATGTTGGTTTGTAATTGTACCTTTAAGTCTTCTAACTTCATAACCATTTTTCCTCCCATATAAGTCATTGTAGTACTCCCTGAATTCCCAATCTTGTTTAGTTGTAATTTCATTTAAAGCTTCCTTAGCTTTTTTTCTAACCTCTAATGATCTTTCTCTTGTATTTTTCATAGTAGTAAATCATTATTGCCCAATCCAACTCTCCAAAATCTAGTTAACCATAACTTTCTGGTTTTACCTTCAATTTTGTCTTTGTCACCTAAATCTTCATCCATTGACAATTGAGCAACGTAAGCAATTCCTAAGTCAAAGTAGTCTCTAGCTTCATCTCTATTGCCATTTTTTAATGCTTCATTTCCTTTCTCCCAAGCTTTAGTAACTGGGTATTCTGTAACCTTTGTATCTATCAACATAACTTATTTTTTTGTAATTAATTCTAAGTTGTTGCCTTCAAATTGTATACCAACAACTTCTTTTCCTTCTTCAATTTCAACTTTTTCAATGAATTTATTTAAATCAAATGATCTAAAGTGTATACCACCTTCGGCTTCACCAATGAAGTCCAAATCAAATCCATCCTTCCAAAATATTCTATCTTCAAATTTAGTTTTCATTTTACTTTATTTTTTCTAATAATCTAGGTGACACACTGTAAGATTTGAATTTGTTATCAACACATACAACCTTAATATTTTTCCTATTGATTTTGGTTATCTCAAATAATAGATTTGGGTTAATTGTCTTGTGATTGATTTTAACCCTATCACCTATCCCAAATTGAGATTTTTGTTCCTCTCCCAATGTAATTCTTTTTGCATTGTAAACATCTTGGATTAAATCTAAATCCTCCTTATTACAATTCTTGATAAACTTTAAAACTTCATTTAACTCCATAACTTTTTTATTTTATATTAACTATTATTGCAAGAGTTAAAAAACCAGCCATTATTATTAATAAGGCAAATAACCCTCCTATAATCATTTCTTTTATAACTTTTCTATCTTCCATAATCTTTTTATTAAAATGGTAATTCATCTTCTAATGAACCATATTCATCTTCGGGTTGGTGATTATAATCATCCCTCTCACTTAATAACTTATAAATAACTCCAAAATATGGCTCATAATTCTTATGAATTACTCCCCCTAATTCTCCACTACCATCCATAGATAACTCTTGCTCTAATGCTTGATGTAATCTTTCTAATTCATTTCCCAACTCTTCAGTTGACATTTCTTTAATATGTTTTTGATAATTCATATATTCGTTTTTCATTTACATTATAAATATAACATCAAATCCCCGAGGGGCCAAATATATACGTGGGGGGTTATGCTATTACTAATGAAACTTCACCTGTACCTCTTAAGAATGAGGATGAGATTGGTAAATTTTGTGATGGAGTAAAATCTAAAGTACTTAAACCATTAGGTATAGGAATTGCAAACATATATGATGATGAAATAAATGCTCCTTCTATTGATTGGAGTTTATCAAAATCCCTAATGAAATTATCAACTGAACCTAATGTTACTTTAGTTGAGGTAGAATCATAAAATCCATCATCATTGCTTGCCCCTTGAAAGACAAAGTAAGCTGAAGATGATGGATTGGTGAATACAAATCTTCTTAATGCTCCTGATGTAAATGCTTCACTTGGGGCTCCTGCTCCATTCCTTAGTTGTTCTGCTGTGTATGATGCCATATTGATAAATATTATAAATTATATTTATCTTTGTATTTTTGAATAAAACTTTCTCCTAGACTTAACTCTAATATAATAGCTTTATCAGGAATACCCGGTAATTTTTCAGCTCTACAAATGTAATCAATATTTGTATTTCTCCAAATTTTCATTTTAGTTTTGGCATTTGAACGATTTGATGTTTTAAAAACCATTACAATAGGTAGATCATTATAAATTTGGCCTTTAGTTACTTTGGGAGGTGAGTGGGGGGTATTTCCATATCCCCACTTTACTACCCTAGAACCATATGATCCCTTTGAGTATTTTTCTTCATCATATATCCACTCCTGCTCAAGTCCTGTGTAGTCTTCAATTATATAACTCCACTTCTTAAGAGGTATATCATTTTTTTCCCTTGGTCGTCCCATAATTTAATTAATCATCCATTTGATCTTCTTCTTGAATCACTACTTCTACTTTGTCTTCTTCCTTCTTCATAACACAGGTTGCACAACATATACCTTGTGCTTCTAAAGCACTTGTTTGTAAAGGTGCAAACCAGGAAACTAATCCGGCTGTGAAGAAACATAAAAATTTAAATAATTTTTTCATCTTTGTTTTGGTTTAATGGTGTGGTAAATAAAATTACACTCGAGTACAGTTAGTAATTGTTTGTAGGCTCTTAGGTTACCTTTACTTCTTAAGTAATTATGTAACAAATATTCTATGTCTTCATTCATCTTTCATTTAAATATGACTTTTCAAAATCCATTACCTATGTAAATATAACGTCCATTAAACATTATTATATACTCTCCAAAATTTTCTTCCATTACATCTAACAAATGTTCATAATCACCTGACATCATATCTTTAATAATTTCATCAGTATTCAATCCTAATTGTTTAGAAAATGTTTTGGCATAACCCATAAGGGCAAAAGCATTTCCATCCGGTCCTGTAAGGTCGATTTCAATTGGACCTTTTGGTTTTTCATTTTTATTCTTTATCATTTTATCTATATTTAATTGACTCAATTTTACTTGTGCCTGTGTTAATCATTTTAAATACTTCACTCCAGTTACCTTCATCACACTCCCACTCAATGTCATCTCGATAATAATTAATTTGCCAATTACTGTAAGCATTCCCATGGGTATTGATTTTATAATCTCCTTCCTCATTTTTCTTAATAGTCCATCTTTCTCTGTTATCACACATACAACTAATTAAATTAATTTTTACTTCTCTTGGATCACCTTCTATTTTTAATTTAGGTGGGTTCACTACTAATTCTTGATATTTATCCATTTTATTTTATTTTATTATTCTTCCAACATATCTAGCATAATCATAACCTTGTGTGTCACAAAAATACTCACTTCCATCATTGTCAACTATTATGTAAATTTGCTGTTGACCTCTTAAACATCTTGTAAATAGCCCTTTTTCTTTAAATTCCTCTATCTTTACTTTTGGAATTACTTCTAATATGTTTTTACAAGTTAGAGATAAGTCTTCATAGTTAACTTCTGTTGTGCATTCCCCTAATGAAAATGGTTTCCTAGTACATGGAATTTCTTTCCTAACCTCATGAGCCAACTCGTGATTCTTTTTAGTTGTTAGTCTTTCTTCAGTTGACTCTGTTGAACTAACATATATAGCGTGTTTGTAAGTTGTTTTTGGGTACAAATGTCTATCTTCAATCTCTTTTAATAGACGTTTAATTTCAGTTGTGTCAAGCTTTATTTCATCTAAAAGCTCTAATGTTGTTTTTATTACTTGATCTTTTGTTATCATAACTTATTTTTTATTTCTTTAACGTGTTTACATTCTCTACTATATGATCTCCAGTAACCAGGACAATTACAACTATATTTGTCTCCAAATTTTTTAGTTGTGTATTCTAAATCAGATGATGATGATTTGAATTTATAAATTTCTTCTACTGGATGCGGGATGTATTTTTCAATAAAGGCTCCTCTACCAAATTGACTTAAGTCAGGTGAGTAATTAGGATCATCATTTTCAATAATCCTACTTCTTGGATTCCCATATTTATTAAAATTTACTAATCTAAATTTAGGCATAATCTTCGTTTTTGAATTCTTATTAAACCATCAATTTTATTTTGATACTTCAATCTATGTGAAGGTTGAAGATTTTCTTTAAGTAATCTCTTTTGATAGTATTTAATTCTACTCTTCATCTACATTAATTATTTCAATATTTGAATCAATTTCCTCTAAAACACCAATAGCTTCAGATAAATTTTCAATCATATTTTCTATTAAATCTTCTAATTCTGTTGCTCTCACACAATTTTTAATTTCATAAATATCATGACTAATGTTATCTATGTATTGTACAGCTTCATTTAACTCCGGGATGCAATCCCATCCATCTTCTGTTGTTTCAATTTCCATAATTTTTATTTTTTAAAATCCAAATAAATTCTCATATTCTTGGGGTGTAAAACCACTAATTAAAAATTCCCTATCATCAATAGACATTAGGGGAAATACATCTTGTATTAATTCCTTTTTAACTGACCATTCATAATATTTCATTGGATCAACTGTGACAGAATAAATTTCACCTGTCACACTACATTTTTTTGATTTAACAATATCACCCTCTTCATTAACTGATGTGATAATTTTGTTTCTAAATTCTTCAAATAAATCACTTCCTAACATAACCTTAATTTTTATTTTTATACGTTTTCATTAACGTCGTAAATATAACGTCAATTGCCGGGGAAGCCAAACATTTCACAATGGAGGTTATTAAGACTTCTTTTTCTTTTTTTTTAGGAATTCAATTGCTTTTTGTATTTTAGCACACTCTTCATACTCTTCCTCTAACTCAAAAGTAGATAAATTTTCATTTAGGGTATGTAGGAAGTCTTTTCTGTCAATAGTAACATCATATATGGCTTCATCCTCTAAACATACAACACTTAAAGCATGATGGTGTCGTTTAGTTCCTTTTAGATTTTTTAGAATAGTATTAACTAAAGCCTTAGATATTCTAAAGTCTCTGGATGAAATCATTTTTTCAAATTCATCAGCATTTTTTACTTCAAATGTAGTTGCCATATCAAAATAAATTTAAAAAGTTAGGATTAATTGTTTTTTCTTTGAGTTTACTATTTACCTCATCTTTCTTTAGCATTTTAGTAGCTAATTTTTCTATATGACGAGACTTCGTTTTATCATAGTCATCAACAATTTTCTTATGTTTTTTACTCTTCTTCATTTGTTATAAATATAAGAAAAAATTAAGAAAAAAACAAACTACTTATAACTCACTAAATTATAAGGATCATCATCATCCTCATCCTTCCCATCTAAACCTAATTCTTTAAGTCTTTGCATATGATAATCATCTAATTCAAAATTAATCTTATCAGTTGTTTTATAAATTGGAACATGATCTTCTAATTGTTGAATGTCTCTGTCTGTGAAGACATTATCAATGAAGAGAAAATAGCAATTATAACATAAAAATTGAATGTTTTCTTTTCTATAATTCCTTTTATTTTTGTCTTTAAAATGTAGAATTAATGGTATTTTATAATCAGTAACTCTTCTCTCTGAGAAATTACATTGATTGCATGTTTCCTCTAGTATACCCTCAGTTATTAGTCTATATTTTATTTTTTCAGGATTGAATGATGATGGGTCAATTCTACCCTCAATTATATCTATAAGGGCTGGCTCTTTACCTGATGATTTTAAAAACTTAGGTATGCCTTTACCCTGTTGATTTTTATGAATATCAAATAGAGTTTTACCTGTTTCTTCATCCTGATAGAGCTTCATATAACGCTTTAAATGATGATATGAGCAATTTAAATAACGAGCAGCTGATTTAACTGATCTCGTTTTAGCCATTGCGGCTAGACACATTTCTTTGGATATTGGTTTTGCTGCTGGAATAGTTTTTAGTTTTTAGAGTTGTTTTTTAATTCTTCGATTTCTTCAAATTGCTCTTGAGTCATAATATCTAAGTCAACCCAAGTATGATCCCCAGATCCTCTCATTATTGGAACTCCTCTTTTAGCTGTTTCAGTTGAGCAATTAACACAGGTTTTAACACCCGGTATTATTTCAAGTCTTTTAGGTGGAATTTCATTATTACATTTAATACAATTCATCTTATAGTGGTTTAAATTTATTTAGTTGTTTTAGTTTTTTATATAGTTGATTTTCATTCTTAATTATATATTTCTCCCCATCTTTTTCCTCCTGTAGATAGTGGTCATATTTTTTAGGATCTTCAACTGCATACACCCACCAAAATATAACTTGGGCTACTACTTCACCCCAATAATCTCTAATTAATTCTTCAATCAATCTATTGTAATCTTCATCATACATTATAGTATCAATTCCATAACTAATCATTATCTGATCACTTCGTTTAAATAAAAATTGTAATTCTTTAAGATGGTTGAAGAATTTCCTTTTCCTCTTCTTCTCTAATGACTTTTTACTTTCCTTAATAGTAATATTATCTCCAGCTAAAGACATAAGAGGAATTCTTATTTTATCTTTCATTTGATTCTCTCCTTTAATTTAAATATCTCAATAAATTTATCTACATCTAAGTCTTTAATTTGGGCCGCTATTGATATTGCTTCATTTTCATTCTTAGCTTTAACATACCCCAATGCTTCTTCTGTTTTATCTCTTCTAGATATAATTTTATACTCTTTCATAGTTAAATATATTTTAAATTATTTTCTGGGTTGTGTTTGATATTTCCACCCCATTTATATTTGGCATAGTGATGACCTTGAATTTCACACTGTTGACGTTTTTTGGTTTTTTCCTCAGTCATAGTACTTAAGGATACAAAATGGTAGAAGTGGGGGAAGTATGTTCTAGTCATTGATAGACCTGAAAGTTGGCATTTAAGGAAAAAATCCCAATCGGCTACCATTCCCATTTGATAATTCTCATCCCATCCCCCTACTTTTAAATAATCTATCTTAGACATAAATATGGGAAGAGTTGATCCACTATCATCTAATTTCTGCTCACTTACATCTATTTCATACTCCCAAAATTTCGCTAAGTCAAAGTCTTCAACTGTTCTACCTAAGTCTTTAATGTGAAATTGTGAAAACATTGATGGATAAGGCTCAATTTGATTTGGTGTTAAAACTATACCTTCTTTTTGCTCAAATGATAAATTTAAATTTAAATCCCACATATAGGGAAA
>Ga0181372_1000435_pt1 | contig 10210 bp, 9 predicted proteins | sample LowvirmetaG_5_FD_130161 | JGI IMG/M metagenome (GOLD analysis project Ga0181372, IMG submission 130161) | Marine viral communities from the Subarctic Pacific Ocean - Lowphox_08 viral metaG | ecosystem: Environmental > Aquatic > Marine > Oceanic | place: Subarctic Pacific Ocean | collected 2015-12-05
CATGCCAAGCATACCGATTCGGCCGCGGAGTAAGCGTGTGGCTCGTTCGTTGTCCAGAATAATGTGTGGGTGCTTGGCAACATCATTTGCCAGCGTCAACGCATTACGAGCGATTGTGGGGTTAAGATTTTCTTGTGCTGTGGGCCAAGAGACTATATAAACGACCTGACCGCTTGACTGCACAGAGCGCATGTAACGCTCAAAGACAGGGTGAAGAGCGGTAACAGAACTACCGGTGCCACCACCACCACCAGCAAGAACGAACAGCCAATCAACTTTACCGAATTTGATGCGAAGAGCATCTTCAACAATCGCACCATTTTGACTTAAAACCTCTTTTCCATATTCTACGTTTTTTCCAATCCCGTCTGAATCGGGAATGAGGACAACGTGATCCTCTTCTACATTCTTAGGAATGTCTTTACCTGTTGAGTTTACGAGCAGCGTCTTATTAAAGCCTAGTTCAATAAAGGCGTTGGCCATTTTGTTGCCGCCGCCGCCAACACCAACAAACCCTACATTAATAGACGAAGGGGCCGTGTTCTCTGGAAGAAGGTCTTCATCAGAGTACTCCATCTGCAATCCGAAGTCCTCGACCATTCCGAAGTCTTCCGCATCCACCTGTTCATGGTAGCTATCTTTCTCCTGCACAAAGGCCGGAGGCGGCTCTGCGGGAGGCAGAAAATCAAATTCGTTTTTGTCATCTTTGTTTTCGTTGTCGCCTGACATTGGTTATCCCTTTGCTTCGCTGTTCTTGAAATCACTCTTTTGTTGCCCTTGAATGAACTTCTCGTCTGAGTCTCCAGTTCTATACGGGGGACTAATGTTGACCTGTCCGCTGTCTAAAGCATTGGCGGCCACAGCAACATTGTCGTCATCGATGACTGGCATCTCAACGCGATCCGAAGCCCACGATGGGGTCTCAAATGTTACATTACTTAAGTTTTGCGACATTTTTTGAACTGCGGCATTGATCGCCGCCTCGCCCTCTTGTCCGGTCCACTTTTGCAGAACTTCCACAACATCTTCCGGAGCCAGATCCCAGACTCCCCCTTGGGCATATTTCATTAATTGTTCTTTCATTTTTTCAGGCGTGAATTGATCAAATCCACCTGTTGCGGCTTTTCCTCTTTGTACACCAAAAAGACCTTTCGTCATAGTATTCAATATCGCAACCAATTGCTCGCCGGGGAAGCTTACCAAGTAGCCACCAACGGGTAAGCCCGGATCGATCATAGCCGTTGCTACCCACCGGTGGTGACCATCCATAATATATTTATCTTGACTAATAAAGGCCCCCAGATAGCCACCAGCCTTCATTTTAGAATTCTTTGGCGATAACATATTAACAACAAACGCCATGGCTTTTTCTATATTCATGCTTGATTGGGAAGGCTTAAGCTCTCCGACCGACGCAACACCTTGAGGCTTGTGTGTCACATCGACCACATCCTCTTCCGTCTCGCCGTCCTTATTCCCAGTCGTTGCCATGTATCTGGCGCGAGTGGGGTGAACTTTGGATAAGTCTTTAGGGAAATGTGGGTCTTTGACATTTTGTGGATCTGCCTCTTCCTTTACAAATTTGTCCCAATTCTCTAAAAGCTTTTTCATCTTATTTATCCCCCAACACGGACTTCAATTCTTCTGCAATGATTCTTTGTAATTCTTTATAATCGACCGATTCCTGATATGGGGAGTTCATCGACATTTGTCCTCCAGTGAATTGTAGACCTCTATCGGCGCGGTTTCTCTCGCGCTCGTTCCGGTCTCTTCGGTTGCGCTCAGCGTCTGCTACTGCTGTCGCTTTGTCACTATGATAGGTATCCATCCTGTCGTCACTGCGTTTTTGTACGCGGGCTTTGGCGGCTTGTCCGGCATCGACCCTTGCTTGGTGTTCAATTTTGCGATAAGACTTATCTGCCTTAGAGATTATACCAAGAGCTTTCCACACTGCGTCGAGCCCCTTGTGCAAATAATCCAATTTCTTTGGCTTGTTCCAAAAACCCTGAACACTTTTATAGTCTAACGCTCTCAAGGATTCTCTGGCTGTCTTTCGAAGGGCTGTAATTTCGTCCCATTGTTCTTCGTATTCTTCATCGTACAACATGTACGCCTGCACGTGCTGTTTTGTGGCTATTCCACCTCTATCGTCGTCTTTCTCAGAATCCCACGTATCATAGGAGCCCTCCGCGCCGATTGCTCCATCATTTTTCATGAATTCGTCAAGCTTATCGTAATACATCTTAAAGCGGTCAGCCAAGGCATGAATCTCATCTTCAGATGTGAAGATTCCCTTAAACCAATCCACAACGCCCTCGTCCATTTGTGCAGCTTCGATCTCTTCTGCAATTAACCTTTTAAGTTCGGATTTTGTAACCTTCATCGCGCATTCTCCTATTGATTGACTCTTGCGTATCCTGATTTCTTTTCAATCACAATTTGCATGTCAACACAATCCTTGAGCGAGTCGAGGTGAGAGATCAGCAAAACGTTCTTAAAATACACTTTAATTAGTTCCAATATCCTAATAAACCCCTCCATATTTTCTTCATCTAGTGCTGTGCCGGGTTCATCCAAGATAAACAAGTCTGCTTTTGGTAGCGAAGATACGCTCAAAAGAGCCAAACGGATAGCCATGGCGCCCATTGTCTTCTCGGCGCCGGAGGCCATTTCAATTGGTCTTTCGTCATACTGGGGATGTTTAATAAAAATATCAAACTTGTTCCCATTGCTTTCGAAGAAGATTTCGAAATCAACAATGTTGGCAAGAATCTTGGCAATCTCTTGATTGATGACTGGGATCTTTTTCTTAATCACATCGTAGGCTATTCCGTTTGCATGCATGCAGCGCATGAAGAGATCATAAGCTGCGAACTCACGGCGGAGCCGCATATGGTGCGTCTTCTCTTCTTTGAGAGCTTTGAGTTTTTGCTCGTGAGAGCCAACTTGTTTGTATAGGTCAAGCGTCTTCTTCTCGCATACAGAGATTTTATCTTTCGTAGATTTGATTTCCTCTTCATAGTGTCCTCGCTCCTTAAGCAGCTTTTCAAGATTCTCGATAATATCTTTGTTTTCGTTATACTCCTCAATTCTTGTTTGAATCTCTTTCAATTCGAATTGCAGATTGGTGGCTACATTTTTATTTCTCTCTCTTTGCAGCTTAACTGTTTTAATCTCTGAGCCCAAGGTGTTCATCAAATCATTGACCACAGAGTATTGTGTGATCCTTTTATCAATAGTTTCAGAATCCATCTCGGCCAAGTGCATAACTGCTACCTTTAGTTCATCCTCAACAATATCTATAGAAGCAACTGCTATGTGGGCATCTTTGATAAAGCGGCATGTTGGGAACGAGTCCCCACAAGGAATACTATTCAATAGCTTTTTCTTCTTATCAATATCATTGATATCCGTCTGGAGGCGCTCGACGACCAACTGAAGCTTATCAATCTCTACCTTGTCGGTTCGTAGTTTATTAATATCGATTGTCGACAACAGATCCCTTGCTCGGTGCAGTTTTTCAGTCTTGGCCTCAACGGCAGTCGTGTTAACCACTATCTTGTCAGACACGATTGTCAGCAGCCTACTTTTCTCTTCCTTGTTGGACAAAGCCCTGCTCACATCAATGTATTGTGCTGGTACCGAATCTATTTGGATCGACAGTGCTGCCATCGAAGTATCAAGCTCTTCGAGCCTTCCTTTCATCGTTGTACATGCTTTAACGTTCTTTTGTGATCTCTTTTTTGATTTAGATAAATCTGTTTGTACCTCTTCTATCTCGGAGTCGAAATTTCGATCTTCGTTCTTTTTTAGCAGAACTTTTGTCTCAATTGAATCTTCTTTCGATAACTTAAACTTTTTATCAAAGACTTCCAAATCCAAGAACTTGGCTATAATCTCCTTGCGACGAGTCGAACCCTCATCAACAAACGAGAATGCGCCATGCTGAGACGCCAGAGACGACATGGAAAAATCTTCTATGGTGCCAAAGTGTTTCCGAATATTTGCGTCCGTCTGGTTGCGCGTCGTGCCGTTTAACGAAGTCGTCTCTCCGGTAATTTCATCGTATACTTCGAAGTTCAAATCCGTCTTGGCTTCAAGGGTCTCTTCGCCCTTAAGTCGCTTGGTGTATTTTTCGGAGGCGCGTGTAATCGTATAGCGATCATGTCCGACTTGAATTTCCAACTCGCCGCGACCGAATTCTTTATTCTGGTTAATGACATTCAAATTCTTACGTTCGTTCTTAGACGTTGTGTTAAACAATGTATAAAGAGCCGCATCAATAATCGAACTCTTTCCGGTGAAATTCTTTCCAAAAATACCAACAATACCGGCGAGATTATGAAAGTCAACCGAATTGTTCTCGCCATAATTGAACAGATTATCCCACTTAAAGTTGTTGATTTTCCAGTTAACATTTCTGGAGATTTCTTCGTTATCCTCAATAATTTTATTGTATTTGCGATTGAGTTCGTAAACTGTCTCCAAGGTCTCAGAATCTACTTGATAGTCCTTCAAGTATTCATCGATTAATTCTTCTTGAATATTTACATCTCTAAGATTTTCAGTCTGAAGAGTGTCTGTGATATCTTCAACATTTCCTCGTTCTCCGGCCGCTCGATTCAAAAATGAAATAGATTCAGGCTTGAACCGGTGTTTGGCGATATCCATCGCGCGGCGCATAGAGTCTAATGGCAAATTGTTTGTGCTGACAAGTCGCAAGCGGGCATTCTCGGGTACCTCAATATTGCGCGGCATGCGCCCAGTCAGTGTCAACGGAATAGTAAAGAAGGGCTTTGGATTCTTTAAAACAACCGGCTCTATATTCCAATCATCTACATCCTTAATGTCCCAAATAAGAATTCCTTTATCGTTGGTCTCTCCGTGATTCTGCTGGACCGTGGAGCCCGCATACCAAACACGACCAGCTTCGTCCAAATACTGGCGCCTGTGGATGTCCCCCAACATGGCGAAATCAAAATCATCAAAGATGCTAAGTTCATCTTCTCCGTTGGCCATCGTCCAATTAGTATCTGTTTTGCATCGACTAATCGATCCATGATATAAAGCAATATTAATTTTGTTATCATCAGACGGTGTGATCCAATTTTCACGATCAAACACCGAAAGCACATTCAAACAAAAAGTATCGTCAATGTGAGTCTCTCCTGAATCTTTCAGTAGGTGCAAGTCTTCTATATCAAGAGCCTCTACAATCGGTGTGAGTGCGTCTTGGCGACTACTGTTCTTCAAGTTGCCATCGTGGTTGCCCAGAATAATATACGTTGGGGCAATCGCGGCCAAATTCTTGAAGAATTGTGAACACATCTCAACAAATTCTGGCGAGATCTGTGTTTTTGTGTGGGCTATGTCGCCGCAATGGACAATATAGTCTACCTTTTCTTTTCTTAGCGTTTCATACAACTGTTCAAAAATAATTCCGTATTCATAATGATACTTTAAATTTTTGATATGGGTATCCGCTATGTGTGCGAACTTCAATTAATGCTCCTATTAATTTGCTGCAAGAGCGACAAGATATCGTACAACCGGATTGATAACAACGGCGCCGAGACAGAAACATATTTCAAACACAATTACCTTGGCGATCATATCAATAAAAAACTTCATTTTGCCCTCTCAATTATTAATGTAACACATTCGAAAGCCCATGTCAAGTCTTTTTTATTGGGCGCCTACATGTTTGTTCCAGATTTCCATATAATACTGAGAAGGGGACTTGCTGGCGTTGGGAAGCATCATATCTGCAGGGATTTCATCGTACGGCAAATACAACAAGCCATTGTAATGTGGACTTACGCCAACGTCACCCTTAAACCCGGCGTCAAGGGCCGCACGAACTATTCCGGAATCTGGGTGTCTAAAGTTGGGTTTTTCGGGCAGTCCGTACCTCTCATGGAAATCCCCCTTCCACTCCTCAACTGTGCCCGATGGTTCAACAACATCGGAGACGCCGGGAACAAATTCGGTTGCTCCGGAGTCGACCTGTTTCTGTAAATCCTCCTTAACTTTCCGCACAATGCCATATTCAGGGGAAAGTATTCCAATTGTGCCATAATCTTCATCAAGCAAAAGTGGAAAGTTTTCGGGCTGTGCTACTTGTCCCTCTTCTTCGCCCGGGCCCTGCATGGAACCCCCCTCTCTTTTTGTTGTCCAACTAAAAAGAACCGATCTAGAAAGGTGAGCGCTCAATTGCTCTAAGGCATATTCGGGTGTCTCTTTGTGGTCCTCGGCCGCCTGTTGAGCCAACTCTATACGATTCCGAGTATCGGCGGCATGCTGATCCGCCTTTATTTGCCCATAGCCACCAATGCCGCCGGCCAAACTGCCTACGACGCCCATTGCAGCCAACTTTTTCATGAGCGATTTTCTTGCCGCTTTTTTATAATCCTCGTAGTCTCCCTCGTTTAGAGGAACGCATAGACGAGCGAACTCTTCATCAATCAAAGTATCGATAAATCTCTCAAGGAGGCGTCTTTCCACCTCTTCATATACGAGAGACTTAAGGCGGGTCTCAGTTATCTTCATCACAAAACCTCATATTGCTGACAACAAATTCAACAATAAATAGTTGTCGCCATCAATAAAGGAAGCTTCTTTCTTCCTCTGCCGAAATACTCCACGTGGCATAGAACCTACATCTTCATATCCCGCAACATCTATCTTATATAATTCTATATCGTAACGCAAAAGCATTTGAATCAGGCGCCGCTCTTTTTCAAATGCGTCTGGATCTAAGGCTAAATAAACCGGTGTATCATTCATTACAATCTTCTGAAGAAGTCGCGAGTCCTTGCGAAGTGTAGAACCCAGGATCGGCACTGCGTTGCCGGCTACAATTGCGTCAAAGGCGCCCTCGACAATGACCAAATCTGTATCCCAATCCACAAATAATTCATTAAATACGATATTCTTAGAGGCTCTGGGGTTCTTGTATTTGTAGGAGTCGCCATTATATGAGCGAGCCGCAAAATAATTCACAGTTCCATCGTCGTCAAACGAGGGGATAACCACTCTATTGCGATATTCGCCCTCGAAGCAATACCCTATCTTCCACCGAAGAATATCGTCGTCTGTGAGCCCTCGATCTCTTAAATATCGATAAGCAAATTTAGCTGTTGCCGGGAGCCTCTTGGATGTAAGGCTTATGAACTGTGTCGGTAGGTCCACTCTTGTTTTGCACTCTTCATCCCCTCTTTCCATAAAGAGGTCAGCAAATCTTTCAAGATCGACACGGTTTGTAACTTGGTCCCATTTTTGTAATTGTGTATACGAACCAAAACGTCTAACAACGCGCCTAATATTACGGCCGCGATAATCACAAACCCAACACTTATAAGCATTTTTGTCCAAATTAACAGAGAATTTATTTTTGTGGTGATCACAGACCGGGCACCTGAAAAGTAATTCAGTGCCGGATGTTTTGTTGTAGCCAATAACTTCATTTAATATTCTCTTCGCTTCGGTCTTATTCATTTATGCCCTCAAATATACTATAGCATTATTTGAGGCGCCAGTCAAGTCTATTTTCTAAAGTGCCCGTAATAAGGTCTGTGAGCGGCATGACAACCCCCCAGCTTTTGTTCTGGTTCCCCATGTGGTGGTCCCAATGCCAGGGAAAATACTTCTTAGTAAATTCTGGATTACGATGCTGATAATTGTGGAGGATTCCGAAGGACACTGCATAGACTACAAGCCCAAAGAAAAACGCCGGCGCTATAAAATATGCCGGCGCATGAGTTGCAAGAAGAAACGGCAATCCGATTGCTTCGACTGATGAAACTTTCCTGTCAATAAAATCGTTTCTTTTAGAAGTTAAATGGTGGTCTCTAAGGTGAAAGGCGAAAATGCTATTTCCTTTCTTTCCTAGCCCATGGAACAAATATCGATGCACAACATATTCTACCACATTAGCATATATAATGCCAACGACGAACAGCAAAAAATCCATCGATATTTGAACTCCTCGTTCTAACTATTGCTTTATTTCAATTTTTACATTAATAATGTAATCACTTTTCTACTATTCGTCAAGCTTTTTTTTCAATATTTCGTAACCAGCCTTCGCGATCACAATTGCGTCCGCCCGATCATAGGATTCTGGCTTTGGATTACCGTGGCTTGTATATTGTATATTGAAAGCCTCCTCTGTTTCCAGTAAGTGTTCTAAAACGACTTTCTTAGCTTTCTGTCCTCTAGGTACCTTAATTCCGCAAAGCTTCCGCGCTTGGGTTGCTCCGACATATTCCGGCTTAATTTCAAACAATTCATAAGTCATCCACGAAACAATGCCATTAAACTTTTGTAGTACGGCCATTGTCTTTGCAGAGGAGCCGCCGGAATTAAAGAATGTGAATGGCTGCTCAATGAAAATATGTTCAATGGGAAATTCGGCGCAATTAGGAAATCTCAATTTAGAGTCATTATTGCACTGGTACATTTCGAAAAGGTCCATCAGCTTTTCTTTCATCTGTATTGACTTTTCGAAAACATCTTTGTACTTTCGCAAATCAAACGAATCATAATAGACTAACTCGCCATCAGCCACAACGGCTACACCAGTAATACTGGTGGAAATGTCTAATCCCAATATCATATGACTATTGTACTATATATCCAACCTAAGTTTAAAGGAAAACTCTTCTTCTTCCTTTTTTAGTATTGGATTTGACAATGTGGCTACACCTACCAAGTTTTCATTCTTATCATAAATTGCGACTCGCGAGATATACACTTGACGTTCAAAAGGCGCTTGCCAGTCAGGATAGCTTGAACTAACGGTATTATAAATGTTCCTGCTCGGATTTTCTTCATAAATTTGCGATGATGTTTGTTGTATTGTGTCTTGTCCATATGTCAAGAAGGTGGGGTTGTTCGAGTAATTAACCTTTCCTCGCTTGGCATGGGCGAACATCGTCATAACTTGGATATCATTAATACCCTGGAAACTCAGTTTTGATGATGCTGACAAGTACGACGTGCTTGTGGTAGAAACAGATACTCCGTCTTGTGCGCCGGCTCCCCAGTAAATCCATGATGGGGACATCGGGGTGGCACTGCCAGATTTCAACGTAATTGATTTTTGATTAAGAGCCCAGGAACCAGTTAATAAGATAAAGCCCTCGCCGTATAACACCACGCCAGCAACAGAGCCAGACCCGGGAGACCCGATGGGTCCAGTCTGGATTAATTCCCCGTTTCTATTGGCATCTTCCAATCTTCCAATTAATGAACCCGTGTAATACCAATCGAGTGCCACAGTTCCAGGTCTAATACCTTGTCCGAAGAAAATCGTAGGAATAGATAAAAGGTTAATAGTCTGTTCTGATTTGTCGCCGTAAGATGACGACACCTTGTAATGCTCACTTCTAATGCCGTAGAAATTCAGCCGGTTTTTGAGCGCGTAAAAGTGCGGATACACGGGACCAGCTACAAAACTAGCTGTGGGGTGTACCGCTGTGTTGATTCCCGTCTTTCGCTGACCTGCAGTGATCATCAACTCTCTCGTGATGGACGCCGACATAGGATAGCTCGACGTCATCACATCGCCATAAACAAACGCATTAGAGTACGTCGTACTGCTAACAGTTTTCCATGCGGCGCCGGATCCTTGTTTTGTTATGAATGGATATGCAAGCGTGTTTCCCTCACCTCGGTCGATGTTTAGTTCGTATAAACTAACAAAACCGGGAGGAACACCCAGAACCCTATCGCTGAAAGCACCAGATTGGGCCGGCGTATTGTTATAATATATGTTGCCGTCGAATACGAAGAACTCACACTTGGGGTGAGTTCTCATTGTGTTTAGAACAACGTCATTTTCACCGAACTTCTTCAGCGACATTTTAGTAATCCAATCTAACTCGTAACGTCATCTCGTTAGTGGGGTCTTTACGAAGTGGTTCGGACAACTTGGCAATGGCTAAAAGGTCATTACTCGAACTATAAAGCCCGATTGTTGTAATATAAGCAATTGGGCTATCTGTGTTGACATTCTTAACACGAATAGTGCTAGCGCTCAGGTATGTTGGGTTGCCACTGTGATTGTACTTGTTGTGTGGAACGCGACAGAAATAGATTGTAGAGTTGATCTCGGTTGTGTTGTTGAACGAGATATTTCCAATTCTATGTCGTACGGCGTCACAAGTGCCACTAATAGATGCGGACACAATCGCCTGATCCCAAGAGG
>Ga0181372_1000438_pt1 | contig 10166 bp, 6 predicted proteins | sample LowvirmetaG_5_FD_130161 | JGI IMG/M metagenome (GOLD analysis project Ga0181372, IMG submission 130161) | Marine viral communities from the Subarctic Pacific Ocean - Lowphox_08 viral metaG | ecosystem: Environmental > Aquatic > Marine > Oceanic | place: Subarctic Pacific Ocean | collected 2015-12-05
GCTGAATATCGGCGATATGCCGGATCTGCTCTGCCGCCAGCGGGTGGAACACCACCGTCTCGTCGATGCGGTTAACGAACTCAGGGCGGAAGTGCTGCCCGACAACACCCATGACCGCGGCCTTCATCGCCGGGTAATGCTCTTCGCCCGCCATCTCCTGAATCAGGTCGGACCCCAGGTTCGACGTCATCACAATCACCGTGTTGCGGAAGTCGACGGTACGGCCCTGACCATCGGTCAGGCGACCATCGTCCAGCACCTGCAGAAGGATATTGAACACGTCAGGATGGGCCTTCTCGATCTCGTCCAGCAGCAGCAGCGAGTAAGGACGACGGCGCACGGCCTCAGTCAGGTAACCGCCTTCCTCATAGCCCACATAGCCGGGCGGGGCACCGATCAGGCGGGCCACGGAGTGCTTCTCCATGAACTCAGACATATCAATGCGCACCATCGCCTGCTCACTGTCGAACAGAAACTCGGCCAGCGCCTTGCACAGTTCGGTCTTGCCCACGCCCGTGGGCCCGAGGAAGAGGAAGGAACCGTTGGGACGATTGGGGTCCGACAGGCCCGCACGCGAACGGCGCACGGCATCGGACACCGACTTCACCGCCTCGTCCTGCCCAACCACCCGCTGGTGCAGGAAGTCCTCCATGCGCAGCAGCTTATCGCGGTCACCTTCCAGCATCTTGGAAACGGGGATGCCCGTCCAGCGGGAAACCACCTCGGCCACCTCTTCATCAGTGACCTTGTTACGCAGCAGGGTGCGCTCTTCGGTTTCAGCTGCCTGTGCAGACGCCAGTTGTTTCTCCAATTCGGGAATGCGCCCGTACTGCAGCTCGGACATCCGTGTTAGGTCGCCGGCGCGGCGCGCGGCCTCGAGTTCGAGCTTGACCTGCTCAAGGTCGCTCTTGACCTGCGCCTCGCCCTGCAACGAGGCCTTCTCGGCCTTCCACACCTCTTCCAGGTCGGAGTATTCGCGTTCGACCTTGTCGATCTGCTCGGTGAGCAGCTCCAGCTGCTTGCGGGCACCCGCATCGGAGTCCTTCTTCACGGCCTCGCGCTCGATCTTGAGCTGAATCAGCCGGCGTTCCAGGCGGTCCATGGACTCCGGCTTGGAATCGATCTCCATGCGGATACGGCTGGCGGCCTCATCAATCAGGTCGATGGCCTTGTCCGGCAACTGACGGTCGGTGATGTAGCGGGTGGAAAGCCTGGCCGCAGCGATAATGGCGCTGTCGGTAATGTCGACCGAGTGGTGCACTTCGTAGCGCTCCTTCAGGCCGCGCAGAATGGCAATGGTGTCTTCCTCGCTCGGCTCATCCACAAGCACTTTCTGGAAGCGCCGCTCCAGGGCTGCATCCTTCTCGATGTACTTGCGGTACTCATCCAGCGTTGTAGCGCCCACACAGTGCAGTTCACCGCGGGCCAGGGCGGGCTTCAACATGTTTCCGGCATCCATGGAACCCTCGGCCTTGCCGGCCCCCACCATGGTGTGCAGCTCGTCGATGAACAGGATGACACGGCCTTCCTGCTTCGAGAGTTCGTTGAGTACCGCTTTCAGGCGCTCCTCGAAATCACCGCGATACTTGGCACCCGCCAGCAGGGCACCGAGGTCCAGTGACAGAATCCGCTTGTCTTTCAGGCCTTCCGGTACTTCACCGTTGATGACGCGCTGCGCCAGCCCTTCAATGATCGCGGTCTTGCCCACGCCGGGCTCGCCGATGAGCACGGGATTGTTCTTGGTGCGACGCTGCAACACCTGAATAGTGCGACGAATTTCATCGTCGCGGCCAATCACCGGGTCCAGCTTGCCTTGTTCCGCGCGCTCGGTGAGGTCGATGGTGTATTTGTCCAGCGCCTGGCGGGATTCCTCAGCTTCCGGGTTATTCACAGCTTCACCTCCGCGCATCTGTTCTATTGCGCCCTGCAAGGCGAGTGCGGTGACCCCATGCTGCTTCAATAGCTCGCCGGCCGTGCCCTTGTTTTCCACCAGCGCCAGCAACACAAGCTCGCTGGAGACGTAGGTATCACCACCCTTCTGTGCCAGTTTGTCGCTGACATTCAGGATACGGGTCAGATCGTTGGAAACGTGCACATCGCCCGCGTTGCCACTCACCCTGGGGAGCGCCTCAACGGCGCTGTTTACGCCCTCCGCGAGGCCAGCCACATTGGCGCCCACCTTTTGCAGCAGCGGGCGCGTTGAGCCACCCTGCTGCTGCAGTAGCGCAGCGAGCAGGTGCACAGGCTCAATGAAATTGTGATCCTTGCCCAGAGCCAGTGACTGGGCATCGGCCAGTGCGAGCTGCAGCTGGTTGGTCAGTTTGTCCATTCTCATTACTCAGTATCTCCTTGCTTGCCAGCTTTGGGCGCTGGCCATGCATCAATCCATGAGCAATAGATGGGGTGAAAAAACCCTGTTTCAAGTGTGGGATCAGCCGTGATCGGCCGAGGCATTGAGGTAGATCAAGCTCGCCATGCGGCCGGTAACGCCGTCACGACGGTAGGAATAGAAGCGCGCGGCATCGTCGACGGTGCAGAAACCGCCGCCATAGATTGCGGTTACACCCACCGCCTGAAGACGCAAACGCGCCAAGCGGTAGATGTCTGCAAAGTAATGGCCTTGGCGCTGGGCCGGCGTGAATGCCTCCAGCACAGCCGCGGACCCATCCGCGCCGAGAAAAGCATCTCGCACCTCGGCCCCCACTTCAAACGCCGCGGGCCCTATGGCGGGGCCCAGCCAGGCCAGCAGGCTGGCTGCGGGCACCGGCAGCGCGCGCACGGTCGCTTCCAACACGCCCTCTGCCAGGCCACGCCAGCCCGCATGGGCTGCCGCCACTACGGTCGCCGCGCGATCACACAGCAGCACGGGTAGGCAATCCGCCGTGAGTACTGCGCAGGCAACGCCCGGATCGCCTGACCAGCTGGCATCCGCTACCGGTACGCCTTGAGCCCGGGGGGCCAGCACCACCGCAGTACCATGCACCTGCTGCAGCCACTGTACCCGGGTGCCAGCACCCAATTGCTCCTGCAGCAACAACCGGTTGGCAGCAACGGCATCCGCCTCGTCGCCAACATGATCACCGAGATTGAACCCCTGCCAGGGCCCGCGGCTGAACCCTCCGCTGCGGGTCGTGACCAGCGCCGAAACCGCCGCGGGCGCCGGCCAGTCAGGTGTAATCAGGGCGGGACTGGGCACTGTCTTCTTCATCCAGCACCGCCAGTAGCGTCTGCATGTCCTCCGGCAGTGGACAGTCGAACTGCATGTCCTCGCCGCTAACCGGGTGCAACAGCCCCAGCGACTCCGCATGCAGGGCTTGCCGGGGAAAGCCCCTGAGCATGCTGATCAGGCGCTCCGAGGCACCACGCGGAATACGCGGGCGTCCACCGTAGGCCGGGTCGCCAATCAAGGGATAGTGACGAAAAGCCATATGCACCCGGATCTGGTGCGTGCGGCCGGTCTCGAGGTTCACCGTGATGCGGGTATGATGCGCGTACCGACGCGCCACGCGGTAATGAGTGACCGCGGGCTTGCCATTGCTGACCACCGCCATTTTCTTGCGCTGGCGAGGGTGCCGGCCGATGGGCTCGTCAATCGTGCCACCACCGGTCATGGCCCCAATACACACCGCACAATACTGGCGCTTGACGGTGCGCGCCTGCAGCTGGTCCACCAGGTGGTGATGCGCCGCCAGCGTTTTCGCCGCCACCATCACCCCCGAGGTTTCCATATCCAGGCGATGCACGATGCCCCCCCGGGGCAACTGGGCCATGGCCGGGTGGTGTGCCAGGAGCGCGTTGACCAGCGTACCATCGGCATGCCCCGCCGCCGGGTGCACGACCAGGCCTGCGGGCTTGTTCAGCACGAGGATGCTGTCATCCTCATACAGAATATCCAGCGCTATGTTCTGCGGCTGCCAGCTGACCTCATCTTCCAGCACGGCATCCACGGTAAGCGCCGTGCCCGCGTAGACCTTGTCGCGAGGGCGGCAAACCCTGCCGTTGGCCAACAGTTCACCGCGCTTGATCCAGGTCTGCAGCCGGGAACGGGAATATTCCGGGAACAGCTTGGCGGCGGCCTGATCCAGCCGCTCGCCATCCAGCGCGACATCCACTTCGGCGTTGTCCTGGATCCTCTCTGACATCGGAATTCCTGTTTATGCCCCGCGGGCGATGTGGTTAAATGGTGGCTATTGTACGTTCCCAGTCTATCACGCCAGCGGTTACCACCTTGTTGAAATCATTGAAAATCACCCCGCTCCTGCTGCTCCTCGCCCTGCTTGTGGCGGGGTGCGCCGGAAACGACGAACTCGACGACCTGTCCGCCGACAGCGGCGAGCAGCAGATGTACGAGAATGCCCAGCGCTATCTGCGCAGCCGCAACTACGATCTGGCTGTGCGCAGCCTGCAGCTGCTGGAGTCGCGCTACCCGTTTGGCAAATACGCCGAGCAGGCGCAGCTGGAACTGATTTACGCCCACTACGGAGCCTATGAGCACGAGGCTGCCGTGGAGGCCGCCGACCGCTTCATTCGCCTCCACCCGCAACACCCCAGTGTCGACTATGCCTACTACATGAAAGGGCTTTCCGCCTACTCGGCAAAATCGGACATTTTCGCGCGTTTCCTGCCCACCGACGAAAGCAGCCGCGATATGAAACACGCCCGGGAGGCCTTCGCCGAGTTCGCCCAACTGGTCGCGCGCTACCCGGCAAGCCCCTATGCCGCCGATGCCAAAGCGCGCATGGTGCACCTGCGCAACCTGCTGGCGCGACACGAAATCCTTGTGGCCAACTACTACTTCCGGCGCGGCGCCTATCTCGCCGCCACCAACCGCGGACGCTACGTGGTTGAGAACTTCCAGCGCACACCGGCGGTAGCCGATGGCCTGGCGGTAATGGCACAGGGCTATATTCTGCTGGGTATGAACGACCTTGCCGAGGATGCCATCGATGTGCTGAAGCTGAACTACCCCGACTATCCCGCGCTGGACAAGAACGGCAACTTCCGCTCGGATTACTCCCTCGACGGGCCAGAGCGCTCCATCGTAAACCGGCTTACGCTAGGCCTGTTCGATCCGCCGGAAGTGCCCGAATTTGATACCCGGGACCTCTACCGCTAGGCGCGTTCCCTAGTCGCCCGGCGTCCACGCCGAGGTAATGGGATAGCGACGATCTCTGCCAAAACCGCGCCGGGTAATGCGTACACCAATGGGCGCCTGCCGCCTCTTATATTCGTTCAGGTCCACGAGCCGCAACACCCGGTGCACCTGCTCGGAGTCCATTCCCGAGGCGATAATGGCCGCCGCACTGAAGTCCTGCTCGACATACAGCTCCAGAATCCGATCCAGCACAGGGTAAGGCGGCAGGCTGTCTTCGTCCTTCTGGTCCGGTGCCAGCTCGGCAGATGGCGGGCGGTCGATCACGCGCTGTGGAATACAGGGTGCGATGCTGTTGCGGTAACGTGAAAGTTCAAATACCAGCGTTTTGGGGACGTCCTTGAGCACATCAAAGCCTCCCGCCATGTCGCCATACAGCGTTGAATAACCCACCGCCAGCTCGCTTTTATTACCGGTGGTCAGCACCAGCAAGCCTTTCTTGTTGGAAATGGACATCAGCAGGACACCGCGGCAGCGCGCCTGCAGGTTTTCTTCGGTGGTATCGGCGCGCGTGCCGGCAAACTCGTCCTCCAGCGCCGCCATGAACGCTTCGTACATAGGCTCAATGGAGATGACCTTGTGCGCCACGCCCAACAGGGCGGACTGCTCTGCGGCATCCTCGACGCTCATCTGTGCGGTATAGCGGAAAGGCATCATCACCGCCTCCACACGGTCTGACCCCAGTGCCTCTACAGCGACCGCCAACGTCAGTGCTGAGTCGATGCCGCCTGAGAGCCCCAACACCACCCCGCGAAAACGGTTCTTGTTGACGTAGTCGCGCAGCCCGAGCACCAGCGCCTGCCAGGTGGCCTCAAGTTCATCCAGTGCCGGCGCCTGATCCTCACCAGCGAGACACACCCGCTCCCCTTCACGGGAAGCGGTCAGCCAGTACTCACCGGCGACAAAATTCGGCGCGGTCACTACCCGCTCACCCTCGTCATCGACGGCGAAGGAGCCACCATCAAACACCAGCTCATCCTGGCCGCCGACCTGGTTCACGTAAACGATCGGGCAACGATTGCGACTCGCGCGTTCCGCCACCAGTTCCCAGCGCTCAATGCGTTTGCCGCGGTGATAGGGCGACGCGTTCAAATTCAATACCAGCTCGGCACCGGCCTGTGCCGCATCGCGCACCGGCCCGGGCTCCCAGATGTCCTCACACACGGTCAAGCCAACCCTTATGCCCTGAATTTGCACGACACAAGGGCTGTCACCGCGCTGGAAATAGCGCATTTCGTCGAATACCTGATAGTTGGGCAGGCACTGTTTACGGTACTCGGCAACGATCTCGCCGCCGTGCAGCACAGCGGCAACGTTATAAAGAGCAATGCCTTCCCTGCGCGGGTAGCCGAGCACCAGCCAGGCGTCACCGGTCATCGCCGCCTTGATCGCCTGCAGAGACTGGTTCACACGCAGTTCAATGCTCGGGCGCAGCAACAGGTCTTCCGGTGGATAGCCACTGAGCGTCAGCTCAGGGAACACCAGCACCGGCGCAGCGACTTTTGCCTCCGCGCGCCGCATGGCTTCAATGGCCTGGGCGGTATTGCCCTCAAAGTCACCCACGAGGGTGTTCATCTGCACCATGACAATACTGAGGCTGGACATCGACATTCCGCACTTGCTGAAAAGAAAGCCGTATTTTCCGGGAAAGCGGCGCCGGCTGCCAGACCTGCGCAGGAATTACTCGCACACCGCAGCGGCATTGCGGCGCCTCGTTCCCTCCGGGCAGGTGCTGTTACACTAGCTGCTCCAACAGACTCAGGCCAGCTTGCCGCGTGACTCGACCCGCAATATTAACCCGACCGCCCCCACAAGCCGTCTCGCAACAGAACGTTCTGTTGTTCCGCATTTATGTCGCCTACCGTTCCATGTTGTCGGTGGTATTGCTGATCATGCTTATCAGCCCGAATACACGGCCACTGGTGGGCGCACTCAACCCGGCGCTCTATCTCGGTGTCGCATCGGCGTATCTCGCCTCCAGCGCGCTGCTGCTGGCCGCGCTGGCCTGGCAATGGCGCTTCAACCAGCGCGCCCTCTTTGCTGTATTTCTGGTCGACATTGTCGCCCTGGTGCTGATGGCAGATGCCAGTGGCGGCATGATCAGCGGCCTGCCCGTGTTGCTGGTGATCACCGTGGCCGCATCGTCGGTGATCATTCCCAATCGCACGCTCGCCACCCTGCTCGCGGCCATCAGTTCTCTGGCCATTCTCTCCGACACCGTCTGGCTCATACTGCGTGACAGCCTGGAGATCAACGCGCTATTCCCGGCAGGACTGCTGGGCCTGCTGATTTTCGGAGTGTCACTGATGGTGCAATTCGTTGCTATGCGCCTGGGGCGAGCCGAAGAACTGGCTCGCAGCCGCGCCAGCGACCTGTACAACCTGCAGCGCCTCAACGAACAGATCGTGCAGCACATGCAAACCGGCATACTGCTGGTCACCGACAGTGGTGCCGTGCGCGTGATGAACAAGGCCGCCAGTGTCATGCTGTCACCCGAGCGACCGATTACCATGGAGCAAGGACGGAAGCTGCGCGACTACAGTGAAGAGCTTGCGGAGCAGTTCCAGCACTGGCGGGAAGCACACCTGCATCGCGCGCATCCATTCCGCGTGGCGGAGGAAGCGCCCACGGTCATTGCCCACTTTCAGGAGCTGCAGTCCGGCTCCGAACGCGAGGCACTGGTGTTCATTGAGGACTACACACCGGTCACCCGCTATGCGCAGTCGCTGAAGCTGAATTCGCTGGGCCGTCTCACCGCGAGCATCGCACACGAAATTCGCAACCCGCTGGGCGCCATCAGCCATGCCGCGCAGTTGTTGCGGGAGTCGGCCGGACTGTCGGAAGCCGACCGCCGCCTCACCGACATCATTCAACAACACAGCCGGCGGGTAAACCAGACGGTGGAAAGCGTGCTGCAGATTTCGCGCCGCGAGCCACCGAAGCCCGAGTACATCCTGCTCGCGGAATGGCTGCCCAACTTTGTTGGCAACTACCTTGACTCCGGGCGTGACACCGCCGAGGTCACCGTCGACTGCAGTTACCCCGATCTGCTGGTGGAGTTTGACCAGGAGAACCTGCAGCGTGTGCTCGGCAACCTTCTGGACAACGCTCTACGTCACAGTAAGATGGCCACAGACAAGGAAACAGCACGCATTGAAGTCAGCCTGGATTTCAGTAAACACCAGTGCCTGATTGACGTTATCGACACCGGAGCCGGCGTACCCGCACAAGAGCAGGCTCTGCTGTTTGAGCCGTTTTACACCACCGTCACCGAGGGCAGCGGCATGGGCTTGTTCCTGTGCAAGGAGCTGTGTGAAATGAATAATGCCGACCTGTTTTATCGCACCACGGCACGTGGAGAAAGCTGCTTCCGGGTGGCACTGAACCAGAGGGACCTGTAGCGCCATGGTCGCACAAACTGTTCTTGTCGTTGATGATGAACCCGATATTCGCGAGCTGTTGGCCATTACGCTCAGCCGCATGGGCCTGGAGTCTTTCAGCGCCGCCACACTGGGCGAGGCCCGCCAACGCATTGCGGAACTGCAACCCGACCTTTGCCTGACCGACATGCGCTTGCCTGACGGCAATGGCATACACCTGGTTGAATATATCCAGCAGGAGTTTCCAGACATTCCGGTGGCCATGATTACCGCACATGGCAGCGTGGAAACAGCGATTGCCGCACTGAAGGCCGGTGCTTTCGATTTCATCAGCAAGCCAATTGAGCTGGAGCGCTTGCGCAATCTGGTGAGTTCCGCGTTGCGCCTGAAAGACGGCGCCACTGCGGCGGAACCCGAGGCGGATGAAAGTGATCTGCGGCTGGTGGGCAGTGCCCCGCAAATCGTCGCGCTGAGAAAGAAGGTCGTCAAGCTCGCCCGCAGCCAGGCGCCCGTACATATCCAGGGAGAATCCGGCGTGGGCAAGGAAGTTGTGGCCAGGCTGATTCATGCCAACGGGCCGCGGGCAGCAAGACCGTTTGTCGCCGTGAACTGCGGCGCCATACCGCAGGATCTGATGGAAAGCGAGTTTTTTGGGCACCTTAAAGGTAGCTTCACTGGCGCCAATCGGGACAAATTGGGGCTATTTCAGGCCGCCGAGGGCGGCACCTTGTTTCTCGACGAGGTCGCCGATCTGCCGCTGGCCATGCAGGTAAAGTTGCTGCGGGCAATTCAGGAGAAAGCCGTGCGCCCGGTAGGGGCGAGCAGCGAACAGGCCACCGATGTGCGCCTGCTCAGTGCAACACACAAGAACCTTGCCACCGAGGTCGCTGCAGGTCACTTCCGCAACGATCTCTACTACCGTATCAACGTCATCGACCTGCACGTCCCCAGTCTGCGTGAGCGCAGCAGCGATATCCCGGAGCTCGCGCATGCCCTGCTGCAACGTATCTGCAGCGAGCTTGACATCAGCGTTCCGACCATCGACCCCAGCGCCATGACCGCACTACAGCGCTGCAGTTTTCCCGGCAACGTGCGTGAACTGGAGAACATACTCGAACGCGCCATTGCCTTGGCCGACGGCGACACCATCAGCGCAGACGACCTGCAGTTCAACGCGCAGCCGGCTGCGCAACAGAGCCCCGGGCCGCCCGGTGAAGCGCCACTGGAAGTCGCCGCGGCCTACGGTAACCTCGAAGGCTATCTGGAGGATATTGAACGGCGCATTCTGCAAACAGCCCTCGAACAATGCCGATGGAACAAGACTGCCACGGCGCGCCTGCTGGGCATCAGTTTCCGCAGCCTGCACTATCGGCTGCAAAAACTGCATATTGAAGACTAAGGACAGCTCACCAGCAAGCATCAGGGCCGGCTGACCCGCTATTGGCAGCCACCCCGGTAGCGTTGAGGGTGTATGTTCCACAGCGCATATCCCCCGCCTGTGGCCCCACAGGGCGAGCCACAAGGCGAAATTGATAGGGATCATCGACGGGCGCGAGGGCAAGTTCGTAGAGCGGAGCGCTCTCCACCTCCTGCCCATCCTGACCCAGCCCCACCCCCTGAGGCTTGCTGAACCC
>Ga0181372_1000439_pt1 | contig 10163 bp, 9 predicted proteins | sample LowvirmetaG_5_FD_130161 | JGI IMG/M metagenome (GOLD analysis project Ga0181372, IMG submission 130161) | Marine viral communities from the Subarctic Pacific Ocean - Lowphox_08 viral metaG | ecosystem: Environmental > Aquatic > Marine > Oceanic | place: Subarctic Pacific Ocean | collected 2015-12-05
CCGGGTCTCGCCCTCTGCCAGATTGGCGTCGCGGCATTGCTCGACCAGATCGGTCAGTACGATATGGGTATGCTCCATTTCATCCTCGAACTCCTCGCCATAGGCGATCTCGATCTTGCGTTCGAGCGCATCGGCATGGGCTTCGATGCGAGCCTCAAGGGCGTCCATCTGGGGTTCAAAGCGGGTTTCCCAGGCGTCTGCATGAGCTTCGGCGCGCTCGGCAATCGCTTCGGCATGGGCTTCCCATTCCTCGGCCTGTGCCTCGACTTTCTCTGCCCACGCTTCCCACTCGGCTTCGGATTTCGGCATGGTTTCTTCGGTGAAGCTGAAGGCCATCTCCATCTTCCGGTTCAGCTCTTCGTCAAAGCCTTCGAAGGCGAGTTCGATGTGCGGCATGGAGGCCACCAGAGTTTCGATTTCGGCCGTTTCAGCTTCGATCTTTGATGTCAGGATTTCAATTTCCCGCTCAAGTTCCGGCGTCATCGCATCGACCGAGAAAGGATCGCCGATGATGACGACCTGCCGGTCCTCGACCTTGTCGCCATCGATGTACAATGTGCCATCCTTGAAGTGGAGGCTACGATGTGAAGAGGTTTCTTCCCTCCTGTCCGGCGCGCCACCGGCCAGTTCAGCCATGTCGACCTTGTCTTCGGCTTCGGCGGAGGCGCAGGCTGTGGCCACGAAGGCGGACGACATGAGCGCGGCGCTGCCGAGCAGACCGGAGACTCCGGCCCCTACCAGGCGGCGTGAGCGGGAGGGGCTGGGTGTGGTCATACGGATCATTCTTTCCTTCAGGGCGTGGGTCAGGGGCAGGCTGGCGGCGGCGGTCAGGCGTTCCGGCAGGGCCAGCTGCACGGCTTTCAGCAAGGTCTCGCCATAGGCGCGCGGCGAGGAGGCACCGGATTTCAGCACGTCGCTGTCACAGGCCGCTTCCTGGTCGGTCCGGAAGGCGCGGCGCGCCAGATAGGCCAGGGGATTGAACCAGAGTGCCGCCACGAAGATTTCCGATAGCTGCAGCGCCCAGAGGTCTCCGCGCTTGACGTGGGTCAGCTCGTGAGCCAGGGCGGCACGTTGCTGGGGCTGGGTGTAGTCATCCTCGAACCAGGCCGGGAGCAACACGGTGGGCCGCAGGAGACCGGACACGAGCGGTCCTGACGAAATGAAGCTGGTGGAGACACGCGGCTTGCGTTTCAGGCCGATCTGCCGGGCGACATCCTGTGCGAGCGCATCGAGCCGGGGCGAGGCGGGGGCTTCTTCCCGGCGCAGAGTCCGCATGAAGCTGTGATGGGCCAGGCTGCTGCGGGCGAGCATGTATAGGGCTCCGCCAATCCACACGGCCAGGATGGTTCCAAGCAGCAATCCGCCGAACAACGGTTCCGTCAATTCGGGGAAGGCCACAGGACCATGAGCTGCATCGGGCAGGGGACCCGTGTGCACAGGGCTGGCGACTGGCGGAGCCCCGACGACATGGGTTACGGGTCCTACGGGTTCAGGTGAGCGAACGAATGCAGGGGCAACTTCTGTCGTCCCGGCCGAGGCAGGCAACTGGGTCTGGAAGACCGCAAAGAAACCGGCCAGCGGCGAGGGCATGGAAAGGGGGGGCAGGACAAGCCGGGCCAGCGGGATGGCCCAGAGGGCATAGGCGACGCCCGCGCCAAACTGGCGGGCCACATGTTTGCGTGCAATGAGGATGAGAGCGATCAGGACGGAAACAGCAATGACTGTCTGTACGCCGTAGCTGAAATTGAGGCTGTTCAGGTCGAAAATCATTTCTTCAACTCCCCCAAGAGCTTTTCGAGTTCCGCAATGTCGTCGGCCGTCAGACCGCGTGTATCGGCAAGGTGGGCGACCAGAGGGGCGGCCCGGCCGGAAAACACCTGATCCACGAACTGGCGGGCGGCGCCGGCCTTGTAGGTGCCTTCCTCGACAAGCGGGAAGTAGAGATAGCGCCGGCCGTCTTCTTCGGTGCGCAGCGCGCCCTTTTCAACGAGCCGGGCCAGCAGCGTCTTGACGGTGCGGCTGGTCCAGTCCTTTTCCGTGCCAAGCGCGTCATGGACATCCGAAGCGGCAAGGCCCGGCTGCTCCCAAAGTACGCTCATCACGTCAAGTTCTGCGTCGGAAATCTTCATGGTGTAGAACCCCTCTCTGGACTACAAGCGTAGTCGTATGACATGACTACACTCGTGGTCAACACCTTTTAGATGACACTCTTGTAAGGTGGACAGGCATTACAGGAATACGTCCTCGCGTGGCTTCTATTCGGGCACGGCGTCGAGTACGGTCCTCCCGGAGAGGTATTGGAGGACCGGGTTATGAGACGAGTGACGATTGCGGCGATGGCGCTGCTGACCGTACCGATGGGCTGTGCAACCACGGGAAGTTCCGGTGATTTTGGCCGGGTCCTGGGAGAGGTGATCGGCCAGCAGACCGGCGGGCAGGGCGCCCTGACTCAGGCCGAGATCGATGCGGGCCTGCGTGAAGCACTTACCGTGGGCACCAATCTCGTCGCGGCCCAACTGGGCCAGACCAATGGGTATTTCGGCGATTCCGAGATCCGGATTCCACTTCCTAAGACGTATCGCGACATCCAGTCCGGCCTGTCGCGCGTCGGGGCCAGCGGCCCGCTGGATGATCTGGAGCTGCGCATGAACCGCGCTGCCGAAGCCGCCGTGCCGGAAGCCAAGACGCTGGTGATCGGCGCAATCCGCCAGATCACGATCGAGGATGCGGTGCGCATCCTGAATGGCGGCGACACGGCCGCAACCGATTACCTGCGCGAGAAGACCGAGAGCCAGCTGCGTGCCTCCTTCACGCCCTATGTCAAAACGTCGCTTGCGCAGGCCGGCGCCTTCACCTCTCTTGAGCAGGTCGCCACCAATTATGGCGTGGGAGGCGTGACCTCTTCCCTGCAAAACGATCTGACCCATCACGCGGTCACGCTGGGCCTTGATGGTATGTTCCATTACGTCGCCCTGGAGGAGCAGAAAATCCGTGAGAATCCTCTGGCTCGGACGACCGACCTGTTGCGTCGCGTCTTTGGATCGAGGGGCTGATGCGTCGCTTTACGTATGAGGCCAAGGCCGGCGGAGAGATGGCCGGCATAGAATTCGGTGATCCCATCAAGCCCTTCTCGGCGGTGTGGCTGCACGCGACCGGATTCAACGGAATGACCTATCAGTCATTGCTGGCCCCGCTTGGCCTGCGCCAGCGTGTAGCGGCGCTCGATATGCGCGGACATGGGCGCTCGACCCTGCTGGCCAAGCCGGGGCGGATGAAATCCTGGAAGCGCCACAGGGATGATGTGATCGAATGGCTGGAAAAGGAAGCGCCGCAGGGCGTGATCCTCGGCGGGCATTCGATGGGGGGCTGCGTGGCCCTGCTGGTGGCGGGCAAGCGGCCGGACCTCGTGAAGGGGCTGGTCCTGGCCGACCCGGTGATCCTGTCGAAATCAGTCTATTTCTGGCAGCATATGCTGTCGCCCATTTCCTTCCTCATGCGGCGCAATGCGATGGCCCGCCAGGCCAAGAAACGCCGCGCCGAATTCGGTTCGTTTCGCGAAGCGCTGGAAGCCTATACCGGCCGCGGCGCATTCCAGACCTGGCGCGCGCCTTTCCTGGCCGACTATCTGTTGGACGGGATCGAGCGCACGGACCACAATTCGGCAGATAGCGAAGACCAGACCTGGCGCCTCTTGTGCGAACCGAAATGGGAGGCGGCCACCTTTGCCGGCCAGCGCAATCGCCCGTGGCATGCGCTGCGCCGCGTGAAGAAGCACCGCATCCCGATGACAATATTGCGGCCCACGCGTGGGTCCGTGATTACCGACAAGGTGCGCGCGAAGCTGATCCTGTCCTATCCGGCGATGATGATGAAGGCGGTGCGCGGCACGACCCATTTCCTGCCCATGGAAGCGCCCTATGAGGTGCGCGACCAGCTGTCGGCGTTCCTGGCGCGCCTCGTCGAGCGGTTCACGCTGGAAGAGGACGCCTTCGTGGAGCGGTCCCTGAAGATGCGACGGCGGGGCTCACGATAGGCGAAGGCGACGCCTGACTTGAGAAAAGCTCAGTGGTGGAACAATAGGCGGTCGTGTAAGGATGCGCGGTTGCCATTGGAGCTGACCTCATGCCCGCTGATATCCTGGCCCTGCCGGGGGTAGAGATTGCCATCGTGCTGTTGCTGGTGGGAATCGTGTTTTTCGGCTTCGTGCGGGAAATCCTGCCGTCCGATGTGGTCGCCTTGCTGGCCATGGGCGCGCTGCTGCTGACGGGCATCCTGTCAGTTCCCGAGACCCTTGCCGTTTTCTCCAATTCCGCGCCGATCACGATTGCCGCCATGTTCGTGCTGTCGGCGGCGCTGGAGCGCACCGGCGTGATTGATGCGGCGGGGCGGCTGGTCTCCCGCCTTGCCAGTGGAGCTTCGCCCGTGGTGGCGATGGTGGCCATGATGCTGGGCGTGATGATCCTGTCGGCCCTCATGAATAATACGCCGATCGTCGTCGTGCTGATCCCTGTGGTCATCCAGCTCGCGCGCACGATTGGCGTGGCGCCGTCAAAACTGCTGATCCCGCTCTCCTTCGCCGCGATCTTTGGCGGCACGACCACGCTGATCGGTACATCGACTAACATCCTTGTGGACGGCGTGGCGCAGGAAGCCGGGCTGGCCCCGTTCGGAGTTTTCGAGATTACCGGCGCAGGGGCAATCCTGGCGCTGGTCGGCGCGGCCTATCTGGCGCTGACCTCGCCTTTCCTGTTGCCGACGCGCGAGTCGCTGGTCGACATGTTGCCGAATGCGAAGAACCGCCGGTTCCTGGCGCAGATCCTGATTCCGCTTGGCTCGCCCCTGATCGGCAAGACGGTCTCTGAAACGGGCTTCTCTGCGGAGAAGGGGTTCAAGGTGATCGACGTCTTCCGGGAGGGGCTCTCCCTACGGGCTGATTTGCGCGACCTCTCGATCCATGCCGGAGACCGGATCGTATTGCGCACGCCCGTGTCCGAAGTCCTGACACTGAAGGAGGCGGGCAGCATCGCCATCGGCGCGTCAGCCTCTGATGCGCGACCTGCGTTCGAGCCGATCCAGACCAGCGAGACCGTCATCATGGAAGGGGTGATCGGTCCGCAATCGCGGTTGATCGGCCGGTCGCTGAATGGGCTCGGCCTGGCCCGCCTCTATGGCGTCTATGTGCTGGCGATCCACAGGCGCGGGGAAAACATTACGACCACAGAGGATATCCGGTTCGATGTCGGGGATACAGTCCTGCTGGAAGGTCCGGCGCGGGGCATGCGGCAATTGTTCGATGATGGCATTCTCAACAATCTCACCGAGACCACCGAGCGGGCCATAAGGCGGGGCAAGGCGCCGATTGCGATTGTGGCGCTGGTGTCGGTGATGGGACTGGCGGCGCTGGGTGTGTTGCCGATCTCGGCGCTCGCGCTGATTGCAGCAACATCCGTCGTGGCGCTCGGATGCCTCGACCATCAGGAAGCCTATCGCGCGATCCGCTGGGACATCCTGATGCTGATCTTCGGCATGCTGGCCCTCGGCACGGCAATGGAGAAGACCGGCGCGGCCAGCCTGCTCGTTGGGCAGCTTGCCGGCCTGACGGGCGGTCTGGGGCCGCTGGCCATGCTGGCGGTGCTCTACCTCGTCACATCCTTCTTGACCGAGATCATGAGCAACAATGCCGCCGCGATCCTGCTGACGCCCATCGCCATCGGGCTGGGCAGCCAGCTGGGCATTGATCCACGCCCCTTCGTCGTGGCGGTGATGTTTGCCGCCAGCGCGAGCTTTGCCACCCCTATCGGCTACCAGACCAATACGCTGGTCTACAGTGCGGGCGGGTATCGCTTCTCGGACTTCCTGAAGATTGGTGTGCCGCTGAATCTGGTGATGTTCGCGGCCTCCATGATCGTCATTCCGATGTTCTGGCCGCTGGCCTGAGACCTACCAGAGCGGACGGTCAGGGGAGGCGGCATCGGCGAGCTTGCCCATCAGGCGTTCAAGTTGTTTCTGCTCGTCTTCCGTCAGGCTGCTGGCGAGTTCCTGTTCCGCGCCGAGGGCCATCGGCACGATGAGTTCGTACACGTCGCGGCCCGCCGGTGTCAGGAAGAGCTGCGAGCGCCGGCCATCGGTCTCGGACGTCTTGCGCTCCAGATAGCCCATCTGGATCATGGCGGCGATGGCGCGGCTGACCGCGACCTTGTCCATGGCGGTCAGCTGGCCGATTTCGGTGGCGCTGATGCCGGGCCGGTCGCCGGTCACGGCCATGACCCGCCATTGCCAGATCGAGAGGCCGAATTCGCGGTCATACAGGCTCGCGATCCGGGTCGAGATCGTGTTCGACAGGACCGACAGGCGGTAGGGCAGGAATTCGCGCAGGCGAAGCAAAGAAACGTTTTCAATATCAGGCATGGTTTACTGATTCAGGGTTGCGTTCCGCCTGTCAAATAGTTACATATGAAACTAATAGTTTTGACCCCCGGAATTACGACTGGAGCGCACCATGGCAGACCTGTTTGAAAATCCCGCCGGCCTCGACGGTTTTCAGTTCATCGAATTTTCCGCGCCTGAAAAAGGCCAGCTGGAAGCGGTGTTCGACCTCATCGGTTTCACAAAGATTGCCCGCCACCGGACCAAGGATGTCGAGCTGTGGCGCCAGGGCGGCATCAACCTCATCACCAATTACGAGCCGAAATCCGCGGCCTGGTATTTCGCGCGCGAGCATGGCCCGTCCGCCTGTGGCATGGGCTTTCGCGTCCGCGATGCCCGCAAGGCCTACCAGCATCTGCTGGCGCAAGGCGCCGAACCGGTGAATGTGAATACCGGCCCGAGCGAGCTGCACATTCCGGGCATTCGCGGCATCGGCAATTCGATTATCTATTTGATTGATCGCTATGGCGACGATCTGGATATCTATGACATTGATTTTGAATATTTGCCGGGCGTGGACAAGAATCCTGTCGGCGCAGGCTTCAAGCTGATCGATCACCTGACGCACAATGTTTATGGCGGCCGGATGAAATATTGGGCAGATTTCTACGAGAAGCTCTTCAACTTCCAGGAAATCCGCTATTTCGACATCAAGGGCGAATATACCGGCCTGACCTCCAAGGCGCTGACGGCGCCGGACGGGAAGATCCGCATTCCGCTGAACGAGGAAGGCGAGGGCGGCAAGGGCCAGATCGAGGAATTCCTGCGCGAATACAATGGCGAAGGCATCCAGCATATCGCGCTGATCTGTGACGATCTCTATGCGTGCTATGATCGACTGAAAGAACGCGGCGTGCCCTTCATGACCGCGCCGCCCGCCGCCTATTACGAGATGCTGGACGGGCGTCTGCCGGGCCACGGTGAAGATGTCGAGGGCCTGAAGGCCCGCGGCCTGTTGCTGGACGGCACGACCGAGGGCGGCGAACCGCGCCTGTTGATGCAGATCTTTGCGCAGGCGCAGATCGGCCCGGTCTTCTTCGAATTCATCCAGCGCAAGGGTGACTACAAGGACGGCTTCGGCGAGGGTAATTTCAAGGCCTTGTTCGAAAGCATGGAACGTGACCAGATTGAGCGAGGCGCGCTCAAGGTAGAGGAGGACGCGTAATGACGACTCCCGCCCCCCTGAAAGGCGTTCACCACGTAGCCTATCGCTGCAAGGATGCGAAGGAGACGGTGGAGTTCTATCGCGACGCGCTGGGCATGGATTTCCAGTTGGCCATCGCCGAGGACAAGGTGCCGTCGACCGGCGCGCATGATCCGTACATGCATGTCTTCTTGGATGCCGGGAATGGCAATGTGCTGGCCTTCTTCGAACTGCCGACCCAGCCCGACATGGACCGTGACCGGAACACGCCGCAATGGGTGCAGCATATCGCCTTCCGCGTCGGCTCCATGGACGAACTGATGGCGACCAAGGCGCACCTTGAAGGCATGGGGCTCGACGTGCTCGGCCCGACGCATCATGGCATCTTCAAGTCGATCTATTTCTTTGATCCGAATGGCCACCGCATCGAACTGGCCGCCGACATCGGTACGCCAGAACAGATGAAGCAGTTGAAAGACGTTGCCCAGCCGATGATCGAGGAATGGAGCGCGACCAAGAAGGCGCCGCGCCATGCCGCCTGGTTGCACGAGAAAATCGCAGACGAAAGCTGAAGGCTTTGCTTGGTATGGTGTCCACTCCGGACGACTTCCTCCAGATCGTCGTACGCCCAAACCTCCAGGAGTTTGTACAGGCGCCCGGGGATATACGCCGTGCTATAAATGCGATCCTCGCCGTCGATGCTTTGTCGGCATACATATTTCATGCGTTGCCGTTAGAGCGGGCATTTGGTGCAAACGAAGACTCCAGCTTTCGGGCGAAGCTGAGCGAAAGGTGCCCAGCGTTCTCAACCGTCAGAGATGCGGCAAAGGCACTTAAGCATGTTCGATTGACAAGAGGATCTCCGCAAATTCGTTCTGCGGAGGCAGTGCATACAAAGGAAATAGGTTATGGTGAAGCATACGGCCTATCTTGGGGCGGCGGTTCACAGGTTGCCATCATGAAAGATGGAGAAGTGCATATATATGTGAGCACAGCGCTCCGTGAAGCCCTCAACTATTTAGTTCAAGAGTTCAATGATTTGTTCCAGGGGATGCCCTCCAAATGAAACTTGCCACCCTTAAGAACGGCGCTCGTGACGGCCGTCTTGTCGTCGTCTCAAAGGATCTGACCCGCTACACGGATGCGGCAGGCATTGCGCCGACGCTGCAGGCGGCGCTCGACAAATGGGATGTCTATGCCCCGAAACTGCAACAGTTGGCCGAGCAGGTGGAGCTGGGCAGTGTGCCGACGGCGCGCTTCCATGAGCATGATTGCGAAAGCCCGCTGCCGCGCGCCTATCAGTGGGCGGACGGGTCGGCCTATATCAATCATGTCGAATTAGTGCGCAAAGCGCGCGGCGCGGAAGTGCCGGAAAGCTTCTATGACGACCCGCTGATGTATCAGGGCGGCTCTGATGCTTTCCTCGGCCCTCGCGATGCAATCCCTTTGAAAGACACGGCCTGGGGCTGTGACATGGAAGGGGAGATTGCGGTCATCACCGATGACGTGCCGATGGGCGCGAGCGAGGCGGACGCCGCCGGCCACATCAAGCTGGTCATGCTGTGCAATGATGTCTCCCTGCGGGGCCTGATCCCCGGCGAACTCGCCAAGGGGTTCGGCTTCTTTCAGTCCAAGCCGCCGAGCGCGTTCTCGCCGGTCGCGGTCACGCCGGACGAACTGGGCGAGGCGTGGCGGGGCAATCTCGTCCATCTGCCGCTGCATGTGGATTACAATGGCCAGCCTTTTGGGCGCGCTGAAGCCGCCGAAGACGCCACGTTCAGCCTCGCGCGGCTTGTGTCCCACGCGGCCAAGACGCGGCCCCTGTCAGCCGGCACGGTGATCGGCTCCGGCACGGTGTCGAACAAGGACGCCGATGGCGGCGCGGGAAAACCTGTCAGCGAGGGCGGGCGCGGCTATTCCTGCATCGCGGAAATCCGCATGATCGAGAAGATCGCGACTGGCGAGTTCAAGACCCCTTTCATGTCCCCGGGCGATGTTGTGCGGATGGAAATGCTCGACAAATCCGGGCATTCGATATTCGGAGCAATTGAACAAACGGTCGAGCAGGTCTAGAACCCCTGCTGCACCGCAGCATTACCCAAGGGGAGGCCCGCACTATATGGCGAGCAAGATATACAAGACGGCCGCAGACGCGCTGGATGGCGTGCTGTTCGACGGCATGACGATTGCCGCAGGTGGGTTCGGCCTATGCGGCATTCCGGAACTGTCCATCGCGGCAATCCGCGACGCTGGCACCAGGGACCTCACCGTCTATTCCAACAATGCGGGCGTGGATGATTTCGGCCTGGGCGTGTTGCTACAGACCCGCCAGGTCAAGAAGATGTGCTCGTCCTATGTTGGCGAGAATGCCGAATTCATGCGGCAATACCTCTCCGGCGAACTGGAGCTGGAATTCAACCCGCAAGACACGCTGGCCGAGCGCATGCGCGCGGGCGGCGCCGGTATTCCGGGCTTCTATACCAAGACGGGCGTTGGCACGCTGGTCGCCGAGGGCAAGGAAGAGAAGGTCTTCAATGGCGAGACCTATATCCTGGAAGAGGGGATCTTCGCAGACCTCGCCATCGTGAAAGCC
>Ga0181372_1000442_pt1 | contig 10119 bp, 6 predicted proteins | sample LowvirmetaG_5_FD_130161 | JGI IMG/M metagenome (GOLD analysis project Ga0181372, IMG submission 130161) | Marine viral communities from the Subarctic Pacific Ocean - Lowphox_08 viral metaG | ecosystem: Environmental > Aquatic > Marine > Oceanic | place: Subarctic Pacific Ocean | collected 2015-12-05
CCACCTGACTGAACATGTTGCCGCCAGCACCGAGCGCAACTAAACCGGGGCTGATGGCGCCGGCCGCCCCTCGCATATTCTCTGCCGACACCCGCGCGGCGCCTGCGGCGATGCGCGAGTTAAGGGCAGATCGTCGGGCTTGCTGTGCTTGCCTGCGCACGTTGGTTTTGATCGTGCGCGCTTCCATCTGCCTCACGATCTCCATCGAGGCCCGCACCTCCGCAGAACTTCCGGCGGCCAGACGGACGCCGCGCCGCGCGTTATTGACGATGGCGCGCGCACGTTCCTGCCCGGCTTGCATGCCCCGGCGGGATATTTCGGAGTTGCCCGACTCTATGATCAAGAGCGCCTGGTCTTCGTAGTCGCGCGCTTGCATGTCCAGTTGCGTGCCCTGGAACTCCAGCGCCAGCGCTTTGGTCTTCATCGTCTGCGTCTTCGTCAGCGCGCTGAAGTAGCCCGCCGCGGCAGATAGCCCTACGGCAGACCAAGAAGCTATCTGACCCATGAGCTTGTTCTGCTTGGCGCCAGCTAAGTCCTCACCGCTAGACAAGTCTATGCCGCCAGACAGGCTCAGGTCGTTATTGCCCACGTAAGGATCATTGATGTGGATGTCGTCGGTCATCTAGTCTCCAAAGGATACGCGTGCCGCAAGTGACACAACAGTCGCAGGGAACGGTTTCGCCTGCCGCACGAGGATCTGCCCATCTTCTGTCCACTTACCCGTCACCAAGGTCCGTGTCTCCCCGGTGGCGAGCGCGGTGCCGTCTTGGGCGTCTGTGACGGGCTGTAGGTTGTCTGCGTCAGGGCCGACGGATAACCCGGCGGCCTCGAAGAGGCGCAACCACGCCTTGTCTACGTTCTTCTCGCGGCCTGTGCCCAGCCCTTCGACCTGCACCGCGATGGGCAGCGTCTGCAAGTCGCAGACGTAAGGTAACCCTACATGCACGTCGAGGCCGGGAGCTGACAGGTCGACGTAGGCCCATTCGGGGTTCTTCAGGTCCCTCACGGGTGTCACGGCCGGCTTAACCTCGGAATCCGCAACGACAGAACACGCCGTGCCCGCCAACCAAGCCGGCACGTAAATGCGCGAGCTCGCAAAACGCCAACTGCCGGACGCAAAAGTCACACTTGCGAGGCTAGGTGGGAGCTCAGTGAGCAACGTGCCGGTGACGACGGTGGAGTTAGTGTAGCCCGTGATCAGCACTCTGTATGTCTTGTCCGCGCTCGTGAAGTGGATCTCGCGGCCCACGTCCTGCGCGTCGAACGCAACTTGTGTGGCCGTGTCGGCGGTATTACGCCCAGTGACGGTGACAATCTCGCCTATCGATACGTCGGTTGCGTCTATCCGCGCGCCGGCGCCGTAGAGCGCACCGGCTGTCGTGTAGGTCGTAGTGTGTGCGTCTAAACACGCCGCCTGTTTGATGTCAGAGACACTGAACTCTTGCAGGCGCTCTATCGTATACACAGCCGCGCCTGAACTATCCGCGCGCTTCACCGCAGCATACAGAACGTCTTCGTCACCCTCGGGCACTGCTGTGATTGACTCGAAGGTGCCCGCAGTCTCGTGCTGGTGCCAGCCTTCAACTTGTTCCTCTGGCACGAACGTCATCCCCAGCAGCTTGCCCCCTGACGAGCACGCCCACACACAAGGGAATGGCGCCTTGCCCACACCAAAGTCAAGCACAGTGAAGTCGTCGAATAGGTGGGGCGCTCTTAGGCTGACACTCAGTGACTCGAACGCCGCCCTGCGCGCTTCGTAAGCTAGCTTGCGGACGTGCCCGCCGCGCGCTGCGCAATACACGACGTGGTTGGATATGGCGGCTGGCTGTGCGCTGTTGGCGCCGTCGTAGCCCTCTTGGCGTGCGAAGATGGTAGACGGCGCCAGCGCGCCGTCGTCGGCCGCACGCACACGGAACTCGCCGGACAACGTGAGCAAGATTAAGTCTCGCATCCCGATGATGTGGCGGACGGTCTGGGCTTGGTTTGAATCGAGCGTAAACTTCAACCTGTTCGTGTCCTGCACAGGAAGCGTGTAGGTGAAGTCGAGCTCGTTCCCTGTTTGCGACCCCCAGACCGTCTGCCGGTTCGTCTCAGTAGACGCCAAGAAAAGCCGCTGCTCGTGACCGCCGACAGCGGCCGGGTAGTTTGTGCCCGTGATTGATGTGTCGAGAATAGGTGGGGTGCGCCCTAAGTCAGGTGCGATGTTGTCGTCTACGAACTGGGTCGTGAAGCCGTCTACTTCGGCCTCCCCGATATAGCCGAACAGCCCGTTCTCTTTCTTGTATGCCCTGTAGCGGCTACCCGGCTGCGAGCTGCGGATGTTGAGAGTGTTGCTTGCGCCATTGACCGACAAAATATTGTCTACTGACAGAGGGGAGCTAGCTAGCGACTCCCGGTTGTCGTCGTCGATAGATGTCACCTTGTATTCTTGCGTCGAGTCGGCAGTCGCGCTGCTATACGACCAGGAAGCACCAGCAGTCCCTATCGACGAACCGCTCGATCCCGGGCGGAACTCGTTCCCCTTCAGGTCGCCAAGCAGGACTTCATGGGTGGCCGGGATTGTAGACAGCACGAGATACGTCTGACCGGCTTGGAACTTCCGATCCTCCAGCGACATGCCGGCGGGGGCGGCGCCGGTTGCGGGGTCCACCAGCAAGGGAATGTAGTTTGCCGCCATACTGCCGACAGACACCACGTAAATGAGGTCACCGGAGGTCACAGGAAGCGTAGTAGTGCCGGCGCTAGCCGGCATCACGAACAGGACGGCGGATGTAGCACCGCCCGCACCTAACGCGACATCAAACTTGTGTGTTACCCCACGCTCGGGGGTAATCGAAGACATGAAAGGTGCGCCAATCGCTGCGCTCAGGGCAACTTGTTTGGCACTCCAGAACGTGGCTCCTCCACGTATGAGCTCTACAAGTGGGTAGGTGCCGGTGTTGTTAGCCAGAGTCAGCACGTCACCGTTCTGCCGCCACACCAGCTTACTCAGATCCGCTTGTGCATACCCCACGGTGCCGAGAGCGTCCGTGGCGGGCAGCACAATCTCCAGTGTCCCGTCGTCGGGTTGTCGGTGCCATCTGGCTGAGTCTACGGCGAGCGGGTCCGCCCCCGTCGAGAAGTGGCTTGTCGTGCAATGGTAGACAGCCTGCTTTGTCGGGTCTGAGTTACCGTGCCAGTAGACTAACTGGCCCGCCTCATAGTCGCGGCTAGTGGCCCACGTAGTAGGGAGATCCGCAGACTTGAAGGTGCGCAGATACCCAGTCCCAGTGCTCGTGAGAGACACCAGACCCGTAGGCCCAGAGCTGCTGAACAGCTGGAACCGGCGCGTCGTGAACTCGTCGGTCCCGCCCACAAAATAAGTGTTGCTGCCGCTCACCCCAGCGGGCCAGTCCGTGCCATCTTTATCGACCAGCATCCTGACTTCTGTGTTCGACACGTAGCCGTGGTGTTCTCTACCCACGAAAGCGTCGTTAGCTACGTCAACGGCTAGCGGCGCGTCACCCAGATCAAAAGGGACTGCCCACTTCAGCGCGGCACCTTGCGTGAAGAAGCGCGCCACTGACTGACCGGCCGCATTGCGGCTGACCTCAACGACCAGACTCTGCCCTGTCGAGTAGATGAAAGGCACGAGCCTCGGCGCCGCTGTCGCTGTCGACGTGGCGACGTGGCGCAGCCCCGGCCGTGTGCGAGCAGGTCCCTGGGGCTTTACGACCCAGTTCTTTAGCTGCGCCGCCCCTGTGCGATACTGCACCGCGTCGGGCCTGCCATATAGCTCGGGGGCTATCTCGCCCCCTGCAAAAGAGAGCTGCACGGTGCGCGTGTTCATCGGCGGTAGGACCCTGGGTTGCTGCGGTGCCGCAAGAAGGTCGGCACGTGATTACTTATGTCGACATCACGCTTGGTGTCGCCGTCGTGCTTGGTCGCGGTGCGGAGTGCGCGCTCGGCCATCCCGGCCGCAGCCACTGCTTTCTTCGACCCCTCTTCGCCCTTAATGACGGCGCCGGCCATGTGGAACACCAAGCGCCAAGCAAGCGCCGACGTGAACGTCGTGCTCCACTTAGTCGGGTCCGTGACTTTGGCCACGTAAAGCATCAGCGCATCGTCGAGGTCAGTCAGCAACACCCGGTCACCGTTGTCGTCGAGCTCGACCGTATACTCATACTGTCCCGTCGTGCCCATCGTCTTGTAGTTGTAGTCGACATCGGAGCGAACCAAGCCCAGCACTGACGCGACGCCTTCGGGGTAGTCGTATGCGTATTTGTAGTCTACGCGCGGAGATGCCGAACGCTTAGTCGGCCTCACCGAACGAAGCGCAAAGTCCCACGGGTGGCGCTCGATAAGCTCGTCGCGCGCGAGGGGCAAGAACTGCCGGCACAGTTCGGCTTCTCTCGTCGTGTCAGTGTCGACGTTAGTTAAGCGCCCAGGCTCACCCAGGTAAGACAGTGCCATGTTGCAGACTTCCGTCTCGGTGTAGCCGCTGCGTTCGAGCGCTTTGTATGCAGTGAACGCGCGCTTGCCTAACGTGTCCATCTCTGCCCCGTGGTAGTGGAACCCGTCAGCGTCGGAGTTGCCGGCGAAGGTGTCTCGTTCGGCGTGCACCTCCAAGTCAGTGCCCACCAACGCGCGGCTGTATGGGTCCGCGGCCGCTTCTGCGTCGATAGCCGCGTTCACGGTCGCCGCATACGGCCACGCAGTCAGCGTCTCTTTGATCGTGGCGTGTAGCCATTTGATACGCGCGGCCTTGACGGGCGCCAGACCGCGGTCGTAGAGCGCCTGCCGCACAGACTGCTTGAGACGGTTGAGATTCTGCCGGTAAGTCGAAGCGGTGTATTCGGCCATGGCATCTGCTTCGCCCTGGTTGAAGTGCACGACCACGTCTTTGATCGTCGAGCCTTCCTCCGTTAGTGCTAGTTTGACCCCGTCGAGGGTGTCTTCCAACCTAGCGAAACACCCGTTCTCTTCGCCCGGCGCCCAGCTGATCTGTTGGTTCTCATCAAGCCAGCCAAACGTGGAGGCCGTGCCTGTCGGGTGCACTTCTCTGTGGCTGATTGACGTGCCACCAAAAGCTAACGGGACGAACAGCGTTCGGCGGCCGGTGTAGTTGTATAGGTCGAACGACAACTGTAGCCCGGCTGTTACTCCGGCGGACTGCTGCGACGTTTCTTCGCCATAGAAGGACCCTACGACGTAGCCGTCGAACGGCATGTAGCGACGCGGTGTCCCGAACTGACTCGGGTAGTTGAAGCCCGGCGGGTGGGGGTTGAACCCATTATCGTTGTCGACCGTCTGAGCGTAGTGGGTGCCGCTCCCTGCGGCTGATGTCTGTAGTAGGCTAGGGCCCCCATACGTCTCAGCGATGAATATCGCGTTGCCCGCAGCTTTTGCTGAGTAGTAAGTCTTGCCGGGGATCAGCCCGTTGGGGAGCTCGCCGGTAGTGAAGAACTGCACCGATGTCTTGAGCGGAGCGTTGAGGCCAGTGGACACTATCTCGGTCGTCGAGCCCGACGAGATGGTGACAGCGACAGTCCCCGAAGAACGCGCGCCGCGGGCTTTCCCCTCGAAGGGCGACCAAGGTAACAGCTGGCAGAACTTCTCGAACGGGCGCTCCTGGTCACCTACTGGAGTAGGCTCCAGCACGAACACGTCGTTTCGTTCAGGCGTGCTCGCCCAGCTACCGTCAAAGTGGACCTGGGACAGGAAGGGAGTGACATCGAAAGTCACGTGCGTTCCGTGCTTCCACTGCCCGAGGTTGGCGCCGGAGACGCAGCGCAATCTCAAGCCGCTGATTGACCCGTTAAACCGGGCAGTGGTCTGCCATTGCACTGTGCGTGACGCTACTTCGGGTGTCGTCCGGTCGATCTCGTCACCCCCACGGACATCAGACACGAACCACATCGTGTATGCGTCAAGACGCTCGACCACCGGCTGCTCCCCGCCCCACGTGTAAGTAGTTGCGGCGCCGCCGAGCTCCGTCAACGTCAATACTTCCGCACCGGCAGCGAATGCCACTGCGCTCACAAGGTAGTCACCTGCGGGGAGCCCCGCCGGCGCGCTCGAACTCGGGTAACTGACCCTGATCTTTTCACCTTGCGTGAACTCAACCGCGACGATGACAGACAGAAAATTATTTACTGCCTGTGAGGCAGTCAACAAAGACGGCACCTCAACAGTTGGCTGTCGCGTAGGCCAGCGAACCAGAGCGCCGGCCGCGAACGTGAGCAAGAACGTCTCCCCTGTCCCGGCGAACGAAATCGGAGTGCCGCCAAGAGTCGCCGCTATCCCCAGCGCGCTGCCGCTAACGCTGACCACGTAGTAGGTCTGTCCTATTGTGATCTCGGCAGGGGTCGAGCCGGGACCCCCCGTAACCGGGATCACGGCATCGCCTAGCGCCCAGTAGTTGTCCGCACCAGGGTATCCAACGAGAGACACACCTCCGGTAGTGCAGATTGAAGTGGTGCCACCTCCCGGCAAGTTAGAGTTTTGGTTGGTCGACTGAATTGCCCGGCCAGCACGTAGCGGCCGTTCGACAGAGTGGAGAACTAGCTTACCGCTCGACTTAGCGAAGCGCTCAGTCGCTGCCACCAACTCATACTTGCCTTCTACTTGACCACCGAAAAAAGCGTCAAACGACAGCGGCGAAGATGCACTCCCTGCGTCTTTCTGCAACCTCATGTCGACGGTAAACTCTTCGTCGTCACTCTGCGCGGGGACGAACGGCGGGTCGACGACTAGGCGTGACCCACCAGTGTTACCCAACCCAGTGGGTGCGTATGTGTGAGTTGACCCGGTGCGCTTGCGCGTGATTAAGAACGGCACAGCTGTGTTGTTGACCTTCCACACAGAGACAGTCTGCCCCGTAACCGTGAGGTCGACGGCCGCGCCTTCCGGCCACGTCTGGATGTCAAAGTCCGCGCCGGCAACGGCAGTGACTTTGAACGGGCCGCGGTTGGCTAGCCCCAGTGCGGCAAAGTCCGCGCTGAACACTACGATGTCGTTGACCGCGAATGTGGCGGACCCTGTTGACGTAATAGTGTCGCCGCTGATCGACGTAGCAACTCTATGCTCTCGACCTTGCTGGACAATAAAATTGGTCGCGAACTCTCTCGCCGTGTTCGGAGTCAACGCGTTGGCTGTCGGCACGACATTGTATGTGCCGGGCCAACTCCGCGCGTAGCCGCCTGTTGTCTGCAACGTGCCGATAGGGTTGTAGAACGTCGCGACGCGGACAGCGTCGACAGCTACACCTCGGAGATTGACTGTCTGCCACGTGCCGTTGATGGCGGCGCCATACACCACGCCTGTGTCGCCAACCTGGGGGCCGCCCTTGAACGTAGCCGCGAGAGTGAAGTCATCGCGGTATGAGCCAGTGCTGAACTGCTTTACTTGCGAGCGCGCGGTGTTAGGTGACCGAATAGCGAGCTCGGGGTGTTTGTCTTCCCACCCTTGGATGTCGCCAACCGGCGAAGCGTTCGACTGACCAATCTCAAGAACAAGCGTATATTCAACCATTGTGCTCTCTATATAAAAGCCCCACCTCCGCGTGTGCGGTGGCGGGGCATCGACCTACTCTCGTCCCTCTCTAAGACTGCTTCTGCTAAAGCAAGTCGTCGATGTCATCGCCTACCGTTAGCTCCACTTCACGGGGCACGTTCGATTGGACGGGCGACGTGTCGCCCGCGTCCAACTCCAGAAACACGTTTGCGTTGGCTTCGCCGGAATACATGAACTCATCACCTTCTTTGCGGACGATGTGGTTCACGTAGGCTTTGCGAAGTGCGCGCACGCGGCGCTGAGGTTGGGGGGTATCCATACGATTAAGTGCTCGTGCTTGCGGGGTAGATGCGCGGCGTGGTGCTCGTGTCGAGCGTCAGTTTGGTCGTGACTTTACCGTTACTGAACGCGCCTTCGCCGCCCGTGACGGTGTATTTCAGCCCGAAGTATCGGCGGCCGTTCAATACGCTCGTCGGGGTGCCGTCGTGCGCGTAGATCGTGAAGTCTTCACCCCAACGGTAGAAACCGAGAGCAAAGAAATACTGCGAGTGAAGCGTCAGATTGGCTGCCAGCAACCCAGGAGCTACGACGATCTCTTGCGCGTTCGTCGTCAGCGCGGCGTTGTCTGCGACAACCCCCGTGACGGTGAGCGTTTCGCCACCGGCAAAGTCCACGCTCACGACCTGCATTTGCAGGAAGAGGGGCGTCCCTTCTCCGAGGTCGCGAACGTCCTCTAAGTCGATCACGTTCGTCGAGTTGGCGGTAGCCGTGATTGCTTGCGCTTCTGATAAGCGCCAGTTGTGTTCAATGTATGCCATTTGTGGATCCTATAAGGCGGGCTGCCGAAGCAGCCCGCTACGGGTTAGACGACGAAGCCCGACCGGTGGAAGTGCTTCAGACCTTGGACACCAGTGTCCTTGCCAATCGTCAACCACGCCTGCACCTTGCCCTGCGTGAAGGCGTTGGAGCCGTCAGTGTTGGTCGCCTTCAGTGAGATGAAGTTGTGCGTTCCTGCACCGTCTAGGTCGACCTCCAGCGGCTTCAACGGGATCAAGATTGCGTTGGCGGCCGCCGGTTGCAAGATGCCAACGTCGGATGTCGCGGCGTCCGCTACGGTTAGATCCGCGCAACTGAACGCCTGCGTCTCACCGACGCGATACGGGGTCCCGCCGCCAGCGTTGTCGGTAGCCAAGAGAACGTCAAAGCGCAAGTCGGCTGCATTACCGCCGGCAGAGGTGAACGACTCGACGACGTTAATCGCCACCCACAAGTCCTGGCCGCCGCCGATGTCGTCCCACGACGTTACACCAGAAGGGAGCGTGATCGCGTCTGGTCCGTAAGCAACGCCGTCAGCCGCCAAGGCCCCGAGGTCCCAGTCGGATGACCGGGTAAAGTTTAAGTGATGGTCACGAATTGCCATTTCATTCCTCCTAGGAAACCACGTCTTCAGTGTTGAGGATCGCGTCGCAACGACGGATCGGAATGCCCATGAAGGACAGGTATTGGCGCGCCGTGCCGTAGCTCGACAAACCCTGCTCAATCGTCAGGACTGAGGACTGCTTCTCCATCGCCATGCGCGACAGCGCGCTGTGAACCGTCCGGTTCATGTAGAACGCCGGCTTGCACATACCCAGGTTCGGGACGCGGTAGATCGCCTCCGCCATCTGGTGGATGATGTTGGTGGTGTATGCGGTCATCGCCTGTTTGCCAGTGAAACCGGCGAGTTCGCTGACCATGATGTTGCATACGCGCGCGGCGTAGCGCCAATCCTTCACGACCAAGCCCATCTTCCAGCAGAACCAGTCGACGAGCGCCTGCATCTTGCCGGTGTAGGTGCCAGTGCCATCAGCAGCAGAGAAGATGTCGACCGATTGCTCGCCGAGATCCTTTTGCTCCAGGCCGGCGGAGCTCCCCTTAGGGAACACAAAGTGGCAGGTCTCGTCAGACCAACCGATCAGGTAGATCGAAGTCTGCGCACCGCCGCCGGTGCCTTCGCAGTCGAAGATGTTTTGCGCGTTGCCCGCGGACAGCGAGCTGTAGCGCGGGGCGATACCCATGAACTTCTCAGGGTTAGCGGCCGTGTTCCCGTAGAACATCGTGGTCGCCATCTCTTGGTTCATGGCTTCGAGGCGCATGCGCGCTTCTGACAGGCGCAAAGCGCGCTCGTCGTCTTCAAGGCTGGCGAGCGCAATGTCGACCTCAGAACGTGACTCCAGCATGCCGATGCCTTCGTCGATCTGTGCCGTCGTGCCGTGGCTCGGGTAGACGCCTTGGTTGACTTGGCGCCAGTAAACGTCCGGCAGGCCGGTCGCGACGGTCACACGGTGTGATGTCGGGCCGTTGGCCATCTTGAAGACGCCGTCGTCGAGGATCTCGTTCGACTGCGAGAGAATGTTCGCGATGTCGGCCATGGAGCCGTTCGGGTCGCGACGCTTGGCCCAGTCGGCCAAAGTGAGATTAGTGGTTGGAAGAGTTGCCATAGCTGCTTACTTCTTTTTGCCGTAGAGGCGGTCCATTGTCGGGCCGGGATTGTTAAACACATCCCCTGACATGCCCTGCGTCGCGGGGGCGTCTCCGCCATCGACGACCTTGTCCTCACTCAAGCGGGACCCGAAGTAACGGAAC